>Ga0325401_1002783_pt1 | contig 15698 bp, 10 predicted proteins | sample PopdelMetagenome_FD_205666 | JGI IMG/M metagenome (GOLD analysis project Ga0325401, IMG submission 205666) | Populus deltoides microbial communities from Bellville, Georgia, United States - Xylem-PdKOR-R2 | ecosystem: Host-associated > Plants > Phyllosphere > Stem > Wood/Secondary xylem | place...
CCACGGCACGGGGCACCGGTCGTTCAAGTTCAACGAAGGTCCCATTTTCGCTAGCCTCGTGTTGGCTGACGAAATCAACCGCACGCCGCCCAAAACGCAAGCGGCGCTGCTAGAAGCCATGCAGGAAGGCCACGTGACGTACGCCGGACAGGAACACGCCCTGCCCAAGCCCTTCTTCCTGCTTGCTACTCAAAACCCCATTGAGCAATCGGGCACGTACCCGCTGCCGGAAGCCCAGCTCGACCGTTTCTTGCTATACATCCGCATCGGCTATCCCACCGAGCAGGAAGAGCTAGCTGTGCTCAGCGGCACCACGGGCACGGCGCGGGCGGAAGTGCGCTCGGTGCTTGGCGGCGAAGAAATTCGGCAGCTGCAGCAGTTGGTGCGGCAGGTGAGCCTCAGCCCCGAGTTGCTCAGCTTTGTCAACCGCTTGGTGCGCGCCACGCGTCCGGCCACCAGCACCGTGAAGTTTATTCAGGAATATGGCCGCTGGGGTGCGGGTCCGCGGGCAGGTCAGGCGCTTATTCTTTGCGCCAAAGCTAGAGCGTTATTGCAAGGCCGTTTTGCCGCCACCCTCGACGACATTAAAACCCTCGCGCCGCCCGTGCTCCGCCACCGTGTGCTGCTGAATTTTAACGCCGAAGCTGAAAACCTCACGCCTGACGATGCCGTGGCCGAGTTGCTAAAGGCAGTGCCGGTATAAAGCAGTCTGTTATCCTGGGCAACGCAACCAAAAACAATCCCGAACACATGCTCAATCCGGAAATCCTGCACGCGCTGCGCAACTTGCCGCTGGCGGCCAAGCAAGCCGCCGAGGGCTTCTTGGCCGGTCAGCACCTAAGCCGGCGGAAGGGCGTGGGCATGGAGTTCAGTCAGTACCGCCCCTACCAGCCCGGCGACGACCTACGCCGCCTCGATTGGCGACTAGCCGCTCGCTCCGACCGCTACTACATCCGCGAATCGGAGGTGGATACGAGCGTGACGGTGCACCTACTGCTGGATGCCAGCGCCAGCATGAATCACCAGGACGACAACGGCCTGACAAAGCTAGCTTACGGCCGTTTGTTGCTGGCAGCCCTAGCCTACATAGCGCAAAACCAAGGCGACGCCGTGGGCCTCACGATTCTGCACCCGAACGGACTGGAGCACATTCCGCCCCGCGCCGACGCCCGGCAGCTACCTAGGTTGTTTCACGCGCTGGAGAGTGTAGCGGCGTCGGGTGGCTTCCCAACGACCAGCACGCTAGCGCCACTTACGGCCAGGCGGCAACGAGCTATTACAATCTGCGTGAGCGACTTGTACGAGGAGGAAACAGAAATCAACAACCTGCTTACCCGCCTGCGAGTGGCTTCCGGCGAAATTATGCTGCTGCATTTGCTAGCTCACAACGAGTTGCATTTCACCTACCGCGGCACCGTCACGTTCGAGGACCTCGAAACTGGCCGCACGCTTCAGCTCGACGCCGACCAGCAGCGCAAAGCCTACCAGGCGGAGCTGCAAACGTGGCTACGCACCACCGCCCAAGAAGCTCGTCGCCAAGGGTTCGACTACCACCAACTCGACACTACCGAACCCCTCGACCGCGCCATGCGCGAATTTCTGCGCAAACGAGACGCTATAAACTAAGAGCGACTGAGTAGCTGAGTGACTGAGTGAATCGTTGAACGACACCACTCTGCCGCTCACTCAGTCACTCGGTCACTCAGCCACTCTTACATGATGTCTGCTCTTATTCTTCAACATCCTTCGGTTGGCCTTCTTGCGCTGCTAGGCGTGCTGCTTCCAGTGGCAATTCACCTCTGGAATCGGCGGCCGGGGCAATTGGTGCAAGTGGGGAGCTTGCGGTGGCTGAGCGTGGCCGCCAATCGCCGGATGCGCAGCCTGAAGCTAGAGCAGCTGCTGTTGCTATTGTTGCGAGCCGCCATTGTGGCGGTGCTAGCTTTGGCGCTGACTGACCCGATTCGCCAAACGCCGCCCCCACCCCGCCATGGGCAGGTACTGGTAAGTCCTGACTTACTAAACTCAGCTTCGCTCACCGCGGTGCGTACGACCATCGACTCCTTGCGCAAGCAGGGTTACGAACTACGGCAACTGGCGCCCAGCCTGCCGATGCTTTCGGCCACGCAATGGCGGCACTTCGATTCGTTAGCTACGACGGTGAATACACTTAGGTCATTTGAACCTAGCTCCGATAACCTGTGGGCCCGCGTGCAGCAAGCGGCTGACTCCCTGCCCGAGCGCCCGTTGCGCGTTTTCACGTTTGCTTCGCAGCACAGTTTTCAGGGTACGCGTCCGGCCCTGCCCGCTGCTGTACGTTGGCAAACCGTGCCTCAACCTAACTCGGATGCGCAACCTTGGTTGCAAGCCGCTTACAAGCTATCTGCCGACAGTTTGCGCCTGCTTCTAGGTACCAGCAACGAGGCGGCTACTACGTTTCGAACGGTAGCTGTTCGGGTACCAGCGGCGGGCGAAGAGCTTCGCGTGGCTGGTTTGCCAACCTTGCGCTACGAAGCTAGGTCGGGTGGTCAAGCCGTACTGCGTCCTGTCAGCGGACGCGCGGTGCCCGTGCAAACGGCGGCGTTGCGCATAGCTATCTACCACGATGCGGCGCACGCACAGGACGCCAAGTACTTGCGGGCGGCACTGCGGGCCGCTAGCCTTGGCCTGCCTGCAGCTCCGGCGCTGACCGTCTCGACCACGGCGCCAACATCAGGGCAGCAACTTGATTGGCTGTTTTGGCTGAGTGAGGCACCCGTGCCGGCGGCTTGGCAAAAAAGCGTCGCCGCAGGGTTGCAGCTGTGGCAAGAAGCCTCCGCACCAGGAATCGCCACCGAGGCTATGTTAGCACAACAAGCTAGCTTACAACCCATTCGTTTGCTACGCCGTGATACACTCACCGCTTCAGCAGGCACAGCTTTGTGGTCAGATGGTTTGGGACAATCTGTTCTTACCCGCGCTGCGGAAGGTAAGGGCGCCCGCTATCATCTGCACACCCGCTTCCACCCCGCGTGGAGTGAGCTAGGTAGCAATGCCGAACTACCCGCCTTGCTCTTGCCTTTGCTCCAACCCGACCCGTTGCAAGCTGGCCCCATCACCAACGACCGTCGGACTCTGGCTCCCACCCAGGTATTCACCACGCAGCACCTAGCCCCCTCGCCAACGCATTCTACCGCTAACCGCCCGCGCCAGTCCGATTTACGGCCGTGGGTGATTCTGCTGGCGGCACTTTTATTCGGCTTGGAACGCCTGCTGGTCCGACGCCGCGCAGCCGCTCTTGCCACAACAAGCAGTGAATAAGTAGTTATCCGACAGCTAATTCAGCAACGCCCAACCGCTACTACCGAAGGCCTACCGCTCATGAGCCCACTTACCTCTTCTGCTATTTCGTCGCAAGGGGCGGCCGCTACGCTCCGCGCCGTGGGGCGCAGCTACGCTTGGCGGCGAACGTTGGCGCTGCTGCTTCCGGCGGTGTGCTTAGGTCTTCTCCTGGCGGTTAGTGGCCTTCGTTTTCCGGAGGCTCGTTGGTACGTCATCGGCGTGGGCGTGCTGGGCCTGGGCTGGCTTGTGTGGCAACTCTGGCAAATTTGGCAGCCGAACTCGCAAGACCTAGCCCGCCGCCTCGACCGCCGTTTCGCGGAGCTAGAGGACAGCACCGGCCTACTCCTGCACGATACCGCCGAGCTGAATTTGCTCGGTCAGCTTCAGCAGCAACACGTGGCCGCGCACCTCACAGAGCTTCAAAGCGTCCAAGCGCCTTTACTGCCCGTCGATTTTCGCGCATCGGCACTCGTGGCGGGGCTAGCTTTAGTGGCGGGAGTAGGCCTGTGGCTGGTCAAACCCAAAGAAACCTCGCCACTTGCCGCCGCGAAGCCGGTGCCCATGCACTTCTCGGCAGATCAGCCGCAAGGCAAAACGGCCCCTGCTGCCCCGCGCATCGTAGAAACGCGCATTTTGGTTACGCCTCCGGCTTATACCCGTCGCCCCGCCTTTGCGGCCGCGCAGCCCTCGTTTCAGTGCTCACAGGAAAGCCAAGTGCGCTGGATGGTGCGCGTGAATCGCGCTGCCGGAACGGCGCCCGAGTTGGAACTTGGCAAGCAGCGGCTGAAGCTGCGCCCCGTGGCGGGTCAACCTAACTTGTTCGTTGTCGAGCAAAACCTCGTTAAATCGGCGCTGTACCGGCTGCGGTTCGCCGGTCGCACCTCCGATGATTACGCCATCGACGTGCAGGCCGACCAAAGCCCCATCGTGCAAATCCAGACGCCTAAGCCCTACACGCTGGTCGAGTTCGGCGTGAAGCCCCAAGTGCCAGTGCGCGTGGCGGTGCGCGACGATTACGGCCTCACGCGGGCACAGTTAGTGGCTACCGTAGCGCAAGGTCAAGGCGAGGCGGTGAAGTTCAAAGAGACAAAAACCGACCTGAGTGGTGCCCTGGGCAACCAGAGCCAAGCCACGCTGACGCACGTGCTCAACTTGCCCAAGCTAGGTCTCACTTACGGCGATGAGGTGTATTTCTACGTGCAGGCCTGGGACAACCACCGCCACATGACCCGCTCCGACACCTATTTGGTGCAGTGGGAAGATACTACCGTGCAAGAAAGCGCCGCTGATATTTCCTTGAGCGTGAACGTAGTGCCGGCTTATTTCCGGAGTCAGCGCCAAATTATTATCGATACCGAAAAGCTTATTGCCGAGCGTAAAGGATTGACAACCGAAGCCTTTACCGAACGGGGCAACACCCTAGGTTTCGACCAGAAAGTGCTGCGCCTGCGCTACGGCAAGTTCCTGGGGGAGGAATTCGAGAAAAGCCTAGGTGAAACCGCCGGCCCCACCGCCGACGCCGACCATCACGAAGAAGGCAAAGAGGGAGAGGAAGGCCACGAGGAGCACAACGAGCAGGACGGTCATGACCACGGCAACGCGGGCGGCCGGCCCAATGACTCACCCACCGCCGCCACCGACGCCCTGATGGAACCCTATGTCCACCGCCACGACGACTCCGAAACGGCTGATTTCCTAGAGCCCGAAGTAAAAGCTAAGCTGCGCGGCGTACTCGCCCAAATGTGGGAAGCCGAGCTGCGCCTGCGCACCGCCCGCCCTACCGAAGCCCTGCCCTACGAATACCGCGCCTTGCGCCTCCTAAAGCAAGTGCAGCAGCAAACCCGCGCCTACGTCCGCAAGCGCGGCTACGAACCGCCTCCCATGCCCGAGGCCACGCTTCGTCTCACTGGCGACCTGACCGGCGCCGCGGCGCCCAAGCGCCAGCAGCAGCTATCAGCTACCACTACTCAGCCCGCCGTGCGCGACGCGTTGCGCGTGCTAGGTGCCATCCGGCAGCAACAACCCGTACCGACTGCCGACGCCCTTCTGCTTGACCGGGCGGGTGGGGCCCTTGCCCAGGCGGCCGTGCAAAAACCCGGAGCATACTTGCAAGCCCTCGGGCAATTGCGCCAGCTTGCCACTGCGGTCCGCGCCGGAAAAGCGTCCTGCCTCTCGTGCTTACCCTCCATAGAGCGGGCACTTACGGCGCTGCTCCCCCCGCCGGCCCCCGCGCCCGTTCGGGCCGCCGGCCCCGACCGATTGGCGCGGCGCTACTTTCAAGAACTTAGTCGCTAAGCTTTGCGCCCTAGCATGATTCATTCGCTTTCGTTTTATCTGTTGCTTGCGCTGTGTGTGCTCCTGGTGGTCGGGCTTACGGTGGCAGCCTTGCGCCGCCCCAACCGCCAACGGCTAGTTCTGCGCTTAATGGCTAGCTGGTTGGCGGTGGCGGGCTTGTGGCTGACGGCCTACCCGCCCACCCGCCAAGTTCCTGGCACTCAGCAAGCTGTCGTGCTACTCACCGATAATTACTCGGCCGATACGCTTCAGCAGCTACTTCGCAAGCTAGGTCCGGCTACCCACGTGTGGCGCTACCGCCCCACGGCGGCCACCGATACGCCTTCGCTAAGCAGTCTGCTCGCCTTGCGAGAACGGTTTCCGGCGCTGCGTCAGCTACACGTTATCGGCCAGGGCTTGCCAGCCGCCGATTTACCCGAGCTAGGCTCGCTACGCCTAGTGCTGCATCCTACCGCCAAGCTGGGTTTCCGGGCGGCGCAATGGATCCGGGAAATAGCCTTAGGGCAAACCGTGCGGATAGAAGGCTCCTTCGAAAACGCCACAGGGAATAAAGCGGTTACATGGATCTACCTACGCGCTGCGGGCGCCTTGCGCGACTCGACGCGGCTCACCGCCAACCAAAGCGCGTTTCAATTACAGTATCAGCCGCGGGCCGTTGGCCGAGCCGTGTACGAGCTGGTAGCCCGCCGCGACAAGCAAGAAATTGCCCGCGAACCGCTGCCCGTGGAGGTAGCGCCGACGCGACCCTTGCGGGTGTTGCTACTGGCCAGTGCCCCGTCGTTTGAGTTTCGCTTCCTGAAAAATCACCTAGCTAGCCGTCAACACGCGGTGGCATTTCGCACCAGTGTCAGCCGCGGCCTAAACCAAACGGAGTTTCTCAACCAGCCTGCGCAAGATATCAGCAGCCTCAACAGCGCCTTATTAGCTCGCTACGATGTGCTGATTGCGGATGCAGGCAGCGTAAGCGCGCTTTCCGGCGGCGAAGCGCAGGCGTTGCAAAGTGCCGTTCGCACTACTGGCCTAGGTCTGTTGCTGCTCGCTGACCCCACGCCGCTGCCTCGCACTTCCCCTGCCCGCGCTGATTTTGCCGTGGTAGCTCGGCCTGTTAGTGTAGTAGCGCCCCAAGTGGTGCAGTGGCCCGGTGGACCCAATAAGCTTACGACCCTCGTGCCGGCCGTACTGCGACCTACGCCGCTGGTGCAGTCTTTGGTTACCGATGCGCAACAGCACCCCGTCGTGGGCGCGTCTCGGGTGGGCGCGGGCGCAGTGGTGGTGTCGGTGTTGCCCGCAACCTATAGCTGGGCTTTACAAAATGAAACGGCAGCCTACGAAGCCTATTGGAGCCGCTTGCTTACGGCAGCGGCACGCCCGTTGGCGCCAGTTGCCCGCTGGCAACTGCAAGACGCTTGGCCCAAGCCAAACAATCCGCTCAACTTGCAGCTAGCGGCCAACTTCCCTGCCGCCCAACCTAGTATGCAGGGCCCGGCCCAACCGCCGGTGCGCGTGGCGCTCCGGCAAGATACCCGCTTGCCCGAGTGGAGCACGGCGCAGTACTGGCCCAGTCAGTCGGGTTGGCACCAAGTAACCGTCGCCGGACAAGACCCCAGTTGGTTTTACGTGTACGACCGCCATAATTGGCAATTGCCCGAGCAGCACAGCCGCCAGCAAGCCGCCGCTCAGTGGCGCTCCTCAGGCGGCGCTACCACGGCCCCAGCTTCCGAAGGCCGCCGCGAAGAATGGCCTAGCTACTGGTTCTTCCTGGTTTTTCTAGGGGCAGCCGGCATGCTTTGGCTTGAAGAAAAACTATAAAAGCCTGCGTGGGCAGGCTTTCAACGTGACTAGCTTTCTTTCAAGAAGCAGGCAGATAATCTAGCTTGACTTTCCTATTCAATTGGCTAGCTAGGTCTGATGGAGAGTAATGAGTTGGAATCGATAGGGTAAAGGTTTGCTTAGTAGCGAATATCAGGGTGACCGGTAATCATGTTGTCGTCGGTGTCACCAATGAGGTAGTCACCGAGGGCAAATACATTCGCGTTTGGCTTACTACGAACGGAACGCTCTGCGTTAGAACCGGGTGTAGAAGAACCCACAGCAGGAGCAGAAACTACTGACTTATCGGTAGCTACGGACAAGGATATGGCGGCTTGCACGGAAGAAATGGTAGAAGTAGGACGATAGAATGGCGAGTTGTACTGCAGCCGTATCATCAAAAAAGTCGCCACAAAACTCGAAATAGAGATTAAATTAATATTTAGTTTAAATATATTAATTTTTATATATAATAATATGAGAAAGAAAAAGGCCTCTATCCAGCTAGGAAAGAGGCCTTTCGTGTACAAACACTAGCAGTTGCCAGTGCGTAGCTATATTTACTGAGCAGTTGTTGCGCCAGTCGTCGTGCCAGTGGTGGCAGCACCTTCAGTCGTAGCAGCGCCTTCAGCAGGAGCAGCCATAGTCGACGAATCCGTAGAAGACATGGTAGACGACGAATCCATGGTAGCGGGAGCCGAAGCTCCAGTCGAAGTCGATTCAGTCGTGGTGGTGGTTTCAGCAGGCTTCGACTCGCACGAAGTCAGAACAGTAGCGAATGCGAAAGCTAGAGCAGATACCTTCAGGAGATTCTTCATCTTGATGTTAAGTTTGAAAACTTTTTGTCTAAAAAACATCCTTCATACCGGCATTTCGGAAAGGTAACCCGCGGACGAAAAATATTTTTTTGGTGGGTTACCCAACCCGCCGCAACGTATTAATAAGCAAAGCGAATGGGCAAGGGTCAACCTTCCTACACCGATGAAGAGTTCGTGACGGCTATTCGCCGCGGCGACGACCGGGCACTAGCCCAACTCTACCGGCTACACCTGCCGATGGTATCGCACTTTGTGCTGCAAAACAGTGGCACTGAGGACGAAGCCAAGGATGTGTACCAGGAGGGCGTGATGGTATTCTACGAGAAAGTACGCGATGGTTCCTTGGAACTAAGCTGCCAGATCAAGACCTACCTCTACGCCGTGTGTCGGCGTCTGTGGCTGAAACGCCTCGCCGAGAAAAGCCGCTTCGGCAGCCGCCTCGACGACCACGAGCCGTACCTCGAAACCGGAGCTGAGGCCGACCTAGCTGAAGCCGAGGAACGCGACCGGCGCTTTGCCCTCATGGGCGAAGCACTGGAGCAGATCGGCGAACCGTGCAAGTCGCTTTTGGAAGGTTTTTACCTGCTGGACCGTTCGATGCAGCAGCTTACGGCGGATTTTGGCTATACCAATGCCGACAACGCCAAAAATCAGAAATACAAGTGCCTCGTGCGCCTAAAAAAATTATTTTTCTCTCACTACAAGGAAGAAGAATCTTACTGAAAGCGTTACGAGGTACATCACTGTGGGCCTCAACCACCCACTTACTCTTATGATGACCGAAGCCGATTACTATGCCTTATTCGACGCTTACCAAAGCGGAAAGCTAGTCGGGACGGAACGCGCCAACTTGGAGCGTCGCCTGACGGCAGACCCTAGCTTTGCCCAGCGTTATTATGACTTCCAGGAGCTTACTACCACGCTCACCAGCTACGGCGAGCGGCTTGCCACGCGCCAGAAACTGCAGGCCATTCAGGCCGAAATTGATGCGGAGGAAGATGCCGAAACGACCATAGAAACCGGCAACCCCAACATGCCGGTCATGCACATTTCGCCCATCGAGCGCAAACTGCGCGAGTTTTGGGGGGCCCACCGGGCTACGATGGCGGTGGCGGCTTCCGTGGCCATTATGGCTGTGTTTGTAACGCTGCTGGGTATTGAGTGGTGGCGGGCTTCCAAGAGTCCTTCGCTCTACGGCTACACAGTGCTGCGCCGCGAGGTAGAACGCATCAAGCGCAACCAGCGCGCCATGGGCCGGGCCATCAACCAGATTGACGGCACCAAATCCGAAGCCGCCAACCAAAGCAAGTTCAGCGGGACGGGCTTTGCCCTGACGGCCGACGGTTACCTCGTGACGAGCTACCACGTTATTCAAGGGGCCGATTCGCTGCTCGTGGAAAGCCGCGACCGGCAGCACTACCACGCCGAGCCTGTGTTTACCGACGTAGCCCACGACCTAGCTATTCTGCGCATCCGCGACAAAGACTTCACGGGCTTCAAGCGCCTGCCGTATTCCTTTAAGCGGGGTCAATCGGACCTTGGGGAGAAGGTGTACACCCTAGGGTATCCGCGCGAAGACCTCGTGTTCAACGATGGTTCGTTGAGCGCCCGCTCGGGCTTCGAGGGTGATACGGCCTTCTACCAAGTATCTATTCCGGTGAACCCCGGCAATAGCGGTGGTCCGCTGCTTGATGACCGCGGCAACCTGATTGGCGTAGTGAGCGGCCGGCAGATGGATGTGCAGAGCGCTGCTTTCGCCACTAAGTCGTCGTACCTTATGAAGCTGGTTGACTCGTTAGCCGCTGCTAGCCCTAAGGAGCCCTATAACTTGTCGCGCACCAACTTGCTCGCCGGCACCTCACGCCCCCAGCAGATTCGGAAGCTGCAAGACTACGTGTTCGTCGTGAAGGTGTACGAATAAGCTAGATACCCTCTTATTTTCTGCGAAACCCCGCCAATCGGCTTATCCTTACCCAAATCTTCGAAACGCTTCGACCACGTGGTCGAAGCGTTTCTGCTTGTGTAGATATTGTAAAAATGATAGCCGGCGGCTATCCAGTTACTATAAATTGCCCTGAAGTATTTGCAATCAGTGGTTTCATGCGCATTCTTCCGCTGTACATCATTTTGCTCTTTAGCTTAGCCACTGTCTCTTGTAGTCTTCTCGGCAACCTCGGCCACGACCTGGATTGCCTCGCACGAGCACACGCCGGCTGATTTGCGGGCTGATGCCCTGCCGATGAATCTTGAGCTGATAGATGGCCTTCAGCCGGTCAGGACCAGATACGGCAGGAGAAGCAGTTGATGGTTGGAGCATCGCTTGCACGGGCGAGGAGAGCTCTGCAAGTCAGCCTGCAAGTCAGCCCGCAAGACAGCTACTTGCCCACTGCCCCGCACGTTTTGATGCTGTTCGCTTATGCCGGGCTGGCTTCGCCGGGCCGGGCCGTGACGACCCGCTGCGCAGGCAAATGGCGCACGGCCCACTCGTCTATGCATTGCAGCACCGGGATGAGCGAGTGGCCGATGGGGGTAAGATGGTAGCTTACCTCCGGCGGAAACTTTAGGTGCTCGGTGCGGCCCACTAGGCCGTCGGCTACCAGTTGCCGCAACTGCTCCAGCAGCACCTTTTTCGACACGCGGGGCAGCGCCCGCCAGAGCTGTACAAACCGTAACTCGCCGGGGGCCATGTGCTGCAGGATGACGGGCTTCCACTTACCGCCGATCATGGCGAGGGTAACGTTCACGGCGCAGCGTTTGAATTCGGGGTGGGTCATGGCAAAACCGAAAAGTGACCAGGTAACCGCCCGGTAGCTATTGGAGCAACTGATCAGGCGGCGAGTACTTTTGAGGCCAACAATAAGGCGCCTCGTTGTAAGTCCAAAGCTACCCACTTTTCCATGAAAGACCTGCAATTAACGTTGCTCGGCGGGCCGACCGTGCTCCTCGAGCTCGGCGGACTGCGCCTGCTCACCGACCCCACCTTCGACCCGGCCGGACGCGACTACCGCTTAGGCCCAGTCACCCTGCACAAAACCGGCGCCCCCGCCCGTCCGGCCACCGATCTGGGCCGGCTGGATGTCGTGCTGCTCAGCCACGAGCAGCACAGCGACAACCTCGACCAGGCCGGTCGGGAGCTGTTGCCCACCGTGCCGACGGTGCTGACCACGCCCGAAAGCGCGGCGCGTCTGGGCGGCTACGCGCACGGGCTTGCTCCCTGGGAAAGCACTTCCCTCACCGCACCCGACGGCCGCCAGCTAACCGTCATTGCCACGCCCGCGCGGCACGGTCCAGTTGGCGCCGAGGCTTACAGCGGCGAGGTGATCGGCTTCGTGCTGTACTGGCAGGACGACCCCAGCGCCGCGGTGTACGTGTCCGGCGACACCGTGTGGTACGAAGGCGTGGCCGAGGTAGCCCGCCGCTTCCCCGTGACGGTGGCGCTGCTCCACCTGGGCGCGGCCCAGATTGACCTCATCGGGCCGGCGCACCTGACCATGAATGCGCAGGATGCCGTCGAGGCAGCGCGGGCGTTTGTCCAAGCGGTGCTCGTGCCGGCGCACTACGACGGCTGGGCGCACTTCCGCGAGTCCCAAGCGCAGGTCGAACACGCATTCGCCGCAGCGGGTATGCCTGACCGGCTGCTGTGGCTCGAGCCGGGCGTGGCAACTGTCGTCCCGCCGCGCTCCTAAGTAACCGCAGTACCAAGTCGAAATACCCCGAAGCCCGGCACAAAACCGGGTCCGACGTAAGCTGTCCACGTCGGACCCGGTTTTGTGCCGGGCTTCGGGTTCCAATCAAGCGAGGAATACTCGCCCCGGGCTGCCGCGCCCAGCCGGTGGCTAAGCGGCAGACACGGCATGTACGCTGGGCGTCTCCCAACTGCACGGTCCCGAAATGTCGTTGCGCCCAGCCGACGGCATCCCCAAAATCAGTCGAAACACTCATGCCCATCACCTACGAAAAAGCCGTCCCGGTCACTTGACCAGGGCGGCTTTGAGTTTTGGATAAGGGTAAGCTGAATAGGCGGGGCTTTTTTATACCCAATTCTCTCGCCGAACCTAGGTATTGTATCTGTAAACGCAGCAAAGTGACGGTTGATTTTCCATGCCTATTACAGTCGAGCTTAAGTGTAAAAGCGCTGCCTTCATCAAACGTTCATTTTTGGGCTTCGTCTTTCGGCTGCGCGCTAGGAACAAACCCTGTAAGCACCTATATTTAAAAGCATTACACCCTTTCCCCTCAATCTCACCCGCCTATGGATCGTAGATCTTTTCTCCGAAAGAATACGGCCGTCGTGACTATGCCAGCCGCGGCCCCGCTGGTCTTGCCTGACTTGCCACCTAGCCCGCCCGGTGGCGACGAAATCGTCAGTCCGTACGCCAACAAAGCGCTACCCCGCACGGCTCGCACCACTGCCGATCTGACGCCGTACACGGGTACCTGGACGGAGGCCGAAGCTGCCCACTTATTGCGCCGCACCTTGTTTGGGCCGTCGCGCACGGAGATAAGCGCCGCCGCTGGTCGTAGCCTCACGGCCGTGCTCGACGATATGCTTACGCCCGCCCCTACCCCAGCGCCGCCCCTGAACGTAGCCGCTACTGACACTAGCGTGGCTATTGGAGAAACGTGGACGGCGCAGCCATTCAACCAAACCGTGGAGGGCGTCCGGCGTTCATCGCTGCGGGCGTGGTGGATGGGTCAACTCGTCGGGCAGGGTTTGTCACTGACGGAGAAGATGACGCTGTTTTGGCACAACCGCTTTGTGGTGGAGCTAGGCGACATCAACGATGCGCGCTACGGCTACGTGTATGCGGCATTGCTACGTCAGCAAGCCCTCGGCAACATCAAGCAGCTCACCAAGGACGTGACCATCACGCCGGCTATGCTGCGCTACCTCAACGGCAACCAAAGTACCGCCGCGGCACCCAACGAAAACTACGGCCGGGAGCTGCTAGAGCTGTTCACGGTGGGCAAAGGTCCGCTCATTGGCCCCGGCAACTATACCAATTATACCGAAGACGACGTGAAGGCTGCCGCCCGCGTGCTCACCGGTTGGCGCGACAACTCGACGACCCTAGCTGGTTACTATACCGCAAGTCGGCACGACACGGGCAGCAAGCAGTTTTCGGCGGCCTTCGGTAGCCGCATCATCACCAACGGCGGCGACCAAGAATACAAGACCTTGGTCGACCTGATCTTCAACCAGGCCGAAACTGCCCGCAACCTCTGCCGAGCGCTCTACCGCTGGTTTGTGTACTACGTCATTGATGAGACTACTGAGCAGCAGATCATTCGTCCGCTGGCGACGCTGCTCATGCAAAACAACTACGAGGTGGCGCCGGTATTGCGCGCTTTGCTCGGCAGCCAGCACTTCTTCGATGCCGTGAACGTAGGGTGCGTTATCAAGAGCCCCATCGACTTTTCCGTGACGGTGTGTCGGCAGATGCAAGTGGCTTTTCCACCGAGTTCGGGTGTGGTGGCGCAGTATGGCATGTGGGATTACCTCAACAGCCAGACCAACGTGCAGCAGCAGTACCTAGGTGACCCGCCCAACGTGGCCGGTTGGCCCGCCTACTACCAAACGCCGCAGTACTACGAAATATGGATCAACGCCGTAACGCTGCCGCGCCGCAACCAGCTCACCGACGTGCTCATTGGCAGCGGTTACACCCGCAACAGTTTCAAATTAATCATCGACCCTATTGCCCTGACCTTGACGCTCCCAACCGCTACCGCAGCCGACCCCAACCTGCTGATAGCGGCCTATAACAAATTGCTCCTACCGCTCACCCTGACGAGCAGCCAACTCGCCTTTCTGAAAGAAACGCTACTGCCCGGCCTCCCCGATTTTGAGTGGACCGTGGAGTGGAACGCCTACCTAGCCGCCCCCACCAATACCACGAAGAAAAACGCGGTGCTCACCAAGCTCCAAGCCATGCTCCGCGCCATGATGGGCCTCGCCGAATACCACCTTTCTTAACGGAGTGGCTGAGCGACTGAGTACTACCGTTCCGAGACTCACTCAGTCGCTCAGCCACCCAGTCACTCAACGCAGTATGAAACGCAGAGATTTTCTTTAAACGGCCGCGGCGGCGACGGTGCTTCCTACGCTGATGGGCGGCTTTCCACTGGGGGCTTATGGCTACTCGCCGGAGCTTTACGAGCTAACGGGCGGCGCGACCCAGACCGACCGGGTGCTGGTATTGATTCAATTAAATGGCGGCAACGACGGACTAAATACTGTTATTCCGCTCGACCAATACTCGGCGCTAATGAATGCGCGGGGCGATATTGCCATTGCCGAAAACGAGGTATTGCGCCTCACCTCGGCCACGGGCGTTCATCCGGCTATGGCGGCCATCAAGAATATGTATGTCAACGGGCAAATCGGTATTGTGCAGAGTGTGGGCTACCCTAACCCTAACTTCAGCCACTTCCGCGCCACCGACATCTGGACTTCCGGTTCGGATTCTAACGTGACGATTACCTCGGGTTGGGTTGGGCGCTACCTCGACGGCGAGTTCCCGAACTTCCCGACTGGCTACCCCAATGCGCAAACGCCCGACCCGCTAGCTATCAGCATTGGCTCGGTGGTGAGCAACTGCGTGCAGGGTCCTACGGTAAACATGGGTATGGCCATAGCCAGCACATCATCATTCTATCAATTGCTGTCGGGCGGCGTTGATACGGCGCCTAATACACCCGCGGGCCACGAACTGACGTTTATTCGACAAGTAGTGCAGCAGACGCAGGTGTACACGACCAGCATCAAAACGGCGGCGGCCAAAGCCAAAAACTTGTCGCCGCTGTACCCAGCAGCTGGCCAGAACACCCTCGCCGATCAGCTCAAGATTGTAGCTCAGCTCGTGGCGGGTGGCCTCCAAACGCGCGTGTACGTGTGTAACCTAGGTGGCTTCGACACCCACGCCACGCAGGTACCTACCACGGGCACTACTTCCATCGGCACCCACGCCACGCTGCTCGGCCGGATTGCGCAGGCCCTGGAAGCTTTTCAGGATGACCTACAGCGCCTGCGGGTGCAAGACCGCGTCGTGGGCATGACCTTCTCGGAGTTTGGGCGCCGCATCAAGTCTAACTCCAGCAAGGGCACCGACCACGGCGCGTCGGCCCCGCTCATTGTGTTCGGCACCAGCGTCAACCCGATTATCCACGGCACCAACCCGGTGCTACCAAACGCAGCCGGCGTAAACGACAACGTGCCGATGCAATTTGATTTTCGCAGCATCTACGCCAGCATTCTGAAAGACTGGTTTTCGGTGCCGCAAAGCACACTCAACTTACTTCTACCATCCGGCACCGGCCAATTCCCCTACGTGCCCGTGCTACGCCCCGGCGTGGTGACGGGCACGGCTGCGGCGGCCGACTTGAGCATAGCTAGCTTCAGCGTCTACCCCAACCCCATCCGCGAGCAAGCTACCGTTACGTTCGAGTCGAATGGCG
>Ga0325401_1002784_pt1 | contig 15697 bp, 9 predicted proteins | sample PopdelMetagenome_FD_205666 | JGI IMG/M metagenome (GOLD analysis project Ga0325401, IMG submission 205666) | Populus deltoides microbial communities from Bellville, Georgia, United States - Xylem-PdKOR-R2 | ecosystem: Host-associated > Plants > Phyllosphere > Stem > Wood/Secondary xylem | place...
CTGTTTTTTCATATTTAAAAAAAAATAAGTTTATTTAAAAAAATATTGAATTAATATTTTTTATGATTATGATGTGTTAATGTATGATTTAATATATTTTAAAAATAAAAAATATTTTTGAAAAATAACTTATACCATAATACAAAACATACATTTAAAGATATTGTTTTTTTATTATTATTATGGTGTTGTGGTTTGCATTTTACTCCAATAAAATATTTGAAAATAATTATTTAATTAATATACATAATAGTTTCTTTTTCTTGAAATCTCAATCAAGAAAAAGTTATAATTTATAATGTTTTTTTAGTGTATAGTTGTATTGCAGTGCCGTAGCTTCTATTTTTTAAAATATTTTTTAAATTATGTTGTTTGAAAAATATCAAATTAATTATTATTTTTATATTTTTACAGTTCTAATATACAAATATAAAAATCAAGTAAAAAATTATAAAAAAAATATTTTAATATATTTTTAATTAAAAAATATTATACATCGCTTAAACCTTTTTATTTTCAAACCACAATAGCCACATTAGATATCATTTGATATTAAAATCAAGTATTTTTTTGTTAAATAATTTTAATAAAAAGTTATAAAAACATTGAAAATCAATGAATATCTAAAACAAATATTAATTTAATATTTTTTTAGGCTGCATATGGCATGATGATCCTTGTTGATTTGATAAAAGATGAGGAAATGCCAACCATTAATTAAATTTCTAAATAACCGCTACAACTATGAGATATATCTATCATGCATTGTAATCCCGAAGAAAACCTTTGGATCAGAATAAGTTGATCAGTATTTATAATTGTCATAGAAATATAGAAATTGTTTTTTCAAATATTTTTTCTTGAAAATATATTGAAATAATATATTTTTATTTTTAAATTTTATTTTTAATAACATATCGAAACAGTCAAAAATACAAAAAAAAAAAAGTTTTAAAAAAAAGGTTTAAACGCAAAAACAAAATAAGTGAAAACACAAATCATATCATAGCACCGAACGAGAGCCTGAGTCTCCTTGGTTTGTCGTTCTCTGCCACTCAAAAGAGTCAAAATTGCTCGAATTATCAAGATGAGCAGAGCGGAAGCAACGAGGACAATATCCCTAACACTTGGATTCTTAATCTTACGAAGTTTACCCCAAGAATTTCCCAGGCAAAAACTCAATTGAATCTCCCCTATTCTCGCAAACATACCAGGGACAAGAGATCATGGCAAAGGGGTAATGATTGATACTAGTAATATTAGGAGAGAACACTGAAAAGGAAAGCAGCAATGGAAGATGGAAAAGGGAAAAGACATTAAAAGCTCCTTTTACTTGAAATATATTGCAGACTTTTTCCAACCTTGCTTTTCTAGCCCTCTTATAAGAGACAACATACTCTGTTGTAACAAAGGGGTTCCTGGATTTACAAGGCAGAAAATAATAACCAAACTGCAAAATAAGGATAAATATAGAGAATGTAGTCGGAAAAAAAAAGATCAAGATAGGAAGATAAAAACCCTAAAGCAGAAACCCTAAAATCCAAACTCCTGCCGAAACAGAAACCTGTCATTACTCATTAGCTTCCCACCAAGAACTATTTGGATTGGAAGAAGCCTAGCCCGCCAGGTTATTTTCCATCCCCCCTGAGAAGTTTAAAGCAGAAATCTTCTGACAAAACTCGTTGTATGAAAATCTACAAATACAGCTGCACAAAGCAGAACTTGCAAAACCCCATTTGCCATATTTCGATTTGCCTCTGATGCATCTTTAGTTTCAGCAACCAAAACATTCTAGAATCATTCAGCTCTCCCTTGGAATGTTCAGTTAGAGTAAGGTTCTTAGCTAAAATCAGAGACAATGTCCAGAAACTTTCTATGAACCATTTGCTATCTCTTTCTTTTCATCACATTGCTTTCCATCCCACACCTGCAATTATGCAGGATGGGTCAACATAAGTTAAAAAGAATTATTAGAAATAAAAAAAACAAATCATCTATAAAGCAAGATAAAAATATGATGAAGATCACGTGCCTGTTTCTTGAGCTGCTGTTGCTTAGCCTTTTTCTCCTGGATCATCTTCTCCCGATCCTCATAAAACACAAAATCATCTAAGATGCATGTTTTGCTGCTATGATCCTTGAATATTTTTATCAATTTAAGCCCTTGCTCTAACTTGACCTAAAATCACCAAGGGTGCATTTTAGAATGAAAATAGTGACGGATAAGAACCAATAAAAATTATATAAGCTAATATAACTACCTCTTGAGTGTCTCTGCTGTTGGTGACTGGTTTATTCTCGTTGTTCTCAAGGGTAATATGCTTCAAGAAACTGTTGGGGACATCCTTCACAATGTGCCACTTCACAGGGAAATAGCCTGTCCACTTGTCCTGTTGCCAATACTCGACACTCTTGTCAAAATCAACTCGCCCTGTCATCTCTGCCAGTCCTACAAATTGCCCACTGGTATTAACCTAGACAAAATTCAAAAAGAAAGCTTAGCACATAGTCATTGACAATTGTGAAATAATAAATCAGAAAGATCAGTATCATTCACATGCTCACCGAGAACAATAGAAACACAGGGCAGCCACCAGATTTCTGCTCAGCCTCTTGGTACGCCGCATCAAGCTTCTTGTTACCATTAGGTGTGCTAGCCCAGACGTTGTATTTAATGCACTTATGCACATCATCCTCGCTGTAAGATTTGATGATGAAAAATTTAGCATTATCATATTCCTCAGGAAAATCTGCTTTGTTATATTGTTCTCGGTCTGGAACTACAGTTGTCTTATCCTTCTCCTCAACATTAGTATCACCTGATGGCACACTCTGCCCCTTGACTGCAACTGTGGCAGGAACAAAACCCTTTGGGTTTTTGAAATATCCCTTGGCCCTAGGTCCTCTGTTCAGCTCATTCAAACCATCAATGCTGTCATTGTGATAACCAAAGTAACCATTGCCTCGCCCCTTGGGTTTGTATTTGCTGTCGATAGCTAACCACCCATGTCCATTTATTCCTGCATTATAACCACCAGATCCAAAGCCCATACCAGATTTGAAACCGTTTCCATATTGACCATAGAATTTGTTTGGATACATCCTATTCATATATCCATGAGTTGAACCCACGCCTGGTGCCAGAGCAGGGTGCTGCCATCCCTGATGAATCAAACAACATCATCCATGAGAAAAGAATACTCTATAAAATGAATAATACTAATGAGCAAAACAAGGAATGTTCACAAAAGGAGTCTGGAAACATTTAGAAAAATCAAAAGTCATGCTCAAAAATTAATAAAGCCCCAACATTGATATAAAGGTTAACAATCCAAAATGGCATGGCAACATTTAAAGCGTTGTAGAACTAAAGATAGGGGGGTAGACATCAACTTGAGATATCAACTTGGACAAATAAATAATAGAATGGGGAAAAGGATTCAGCCAACTGAATCATTTGATTACGATTTAAGAATAATAAATTAGGACACGTGATTTATTATCATCCATTTGGTCAAAAACATGCAACAGATAGAATGAGGAAAACCATAGATCACATACCATGAAATGAGAATTTTGATGGAAATTCTGGTTCCTTGAAGATGGAGCATTGCCAGCCTTTGAAAATGAAGAAGAAATCTCAGTGTTTTTGTACAGCCCACTGGAAAGCACAGAGGTATCCAGCAATGGGATATCAGGTTGTAACCTATCAAAACGAGATTTCAGATCCTTGTAACCAGAAGCAGGAAGTCCCTTTGTAAAACCACCCCTTCCATATGAATTTTGATACTTGGGCTTGTAGGGAACTGCACCGTTGCTTCCCTTAACATCCACACCATTTGCAATGCCATTAGAATTTTCTTTAGCTGTCTCCACAGGCAGAGGCTTCTGGTCAGTAGCTGTTGAGATAGAAAGATCGCCTTGGGAAGGGGCTACATGGCTGGGTGTGAAGGGCTCACCACCTGGAGTCAATGGCTGGAAGTAGGGAGGAGGATATTGGTAGTGCTGAGGACCATATAATTGACCATCATTTCCCATAGTGGGAACCGGTGAAGCTGCTGGTGAATATGGGCTATAGGGTCCATACCAATAACCATGAGGATACATAGCAGATCCGTTATCCCCATAAACCCCCTAAAAAACAGAAAATGCACATTAGAAAACCAGTTGTTTGGAAAAGAAATGGAGTCCCCAATTATATAAATACAATTGAAGAAGATATTAGAAAAGCAACTCTACTAAGCACCTAATAACACTGCCATTTGATACAACTACCAACCAAGCAGGAATACTTACAGAAACCATATCTACTCCTTCTGGGTTCAGATACTTTGAATAGTCGTCCCACTCCCCAGCCCCATTATAGCCTGGAAGAGCCAGCAGCGATACATTTTATCAAATTTACGTTCATCTCTTCAAAGAAATCACAGAGCGAATAATTCAAGATGAAAAAAAAAGATATTAAATTCCAGCAGTATTTTGGCACGTTAAACTCACCTCCATAGTAATAGGATTGATAACCATTAGGAAGATAGCACACAGTTGGATCCATGAAGTTGGATAGCACTGGGGTCACAGACCGGTCACTTGGCTGGATCTAGTAATAACAAAATTAACACATATAAGCACAAGTCTACGCCAAAGATAAAGATCTAATCTTTAAGGGTGAAAATTACCTTGCTGGTGGGCTCAGGCATCTCCAAGGTCTTTGTTTGTGAGTCCAGGGATAACTTCTGCAGCAAATCTGAAGTTTCTATGGAAATTTAAAGTAAAGGAATTCCATAAATCCGGAATCATAATATTGAAACAAACAACAGGAAAAAAATCCCAACTTTGAATATTATTACTGGAAAACAAAATAGAGCAAGCAATTCATCAAGAAGAAAGCTTCAACCAGAAGATCAAGCATAATCCACAAAACAAATTTCATAGTGTGAAATTCAATTCACTTATGCCACATATATGTCAAGCAAATCAACCTAACAAAGGCATAGCTATCAGTACATGTATAGTTAAGAAAAAACTCAAAACCCATCTCAAGTTCAATGAAATCCCTGCAAGAGAGCGTAATAAACACAGCAAAACACAAAACCAGCAGATCAAGAGCAAAAAAGAAGAGCAACAAGTGAAGAGAAAAAGAAAAGGGCAGACGAGTAGATAAGGATACGGTCAGCAGAGGATGAAAGGGTAGCCATGACAGATCTTGTGAGATAATAAAACCCTTTGGTGGGTTCAGTGGATAGCCGCCAAAGGTTTGAGCTTTTAGGGTTTTTGGGGGAAAGAGGGTTTTTTTCACTCTATGTTTGTGATTCAAATACCTCCACCACACCCTCCACTCGCTTTCGCTCTACCATACTCTCTCACCCGCAGGTCATTCAATGATATCATCAATGTTCATTTATTGGACCACGTTTCCACTTGGCAAGTTGTGAGTGGGTACCATATTTTTATTATTTAGCTGATGGGTTTTTATTGGTGGGTGAGATAGGTTTGGGGGTGACAGTAGGGTTCGTTAGGCATCAAGCATCGAAGGGAAGTGTTTTTTTAAAAAGAATGAGTTGTTATTATTTTTTTTATTTTAAATTAATTTTTAGTGTTATTAGATTATTTTAATATATTAACATTAAAAATAAAAAGATATTATCTTAATATTTTAAAAAAAAAAAAATATTTTGAAAAACTTTGAAGAAAGGATCTCGCATCATCCTTCTCTTTCTCTTGTAAGGAATCCTTTTTGTCTTTTTTATGGGTTGTAAATGACAAAAAAATCCTTCTGCTCTACCTTTGATTTTTCCAACCCCATGGAAAAGGGGCAAAATGAAATTGACATTTCTTGGGGATATTATTGTTAATAAAATAAGGGCGAAGATCCTTATGAGAAGAAGAAGATGAGGAGAGGGGTATAATGGTATATATAATTAAGGAAGGAAGACGGAGGAACACTTGGATATGTTGTTGTCGGTCAAGAAAGGAAGAGTCCAGAATATATTTGTGAATCGAGGCGGCCATGGCTTGATTTATTTGTACCCCAGCCAATTCTTCTTCGCAGGCAGCAGCAGTTTATCATGTTAAAACATTTTTTAAAACATCTTGTTTTCACTAAAAATTATTTGTAATTCTTTTTTTTAATCATTTTAGGATGTTGATGTTAAAAATAAATTTTAAAAAATAAAAAATATATATATTTTCATGCATTTCTAAACAAAAAAATTTAAAAAAACAATTATTACTATAATATCATATACCACCTACTACCATTAAAATTGATGCTTGTGGTAGATAAAAAGACCTGAAATTTGATCAACTATGAGGATGTTTGAGATAATATCGAAAATTGCTTTTAAAAATATGTTTTGTTTGAAAATATTTTAAAATAATATTTTTTAAAAATTTATTTTTGATATAAAATGATTTAAAAATATATAAAAAAATTAATTTAAATTTTTTTAAAAAATCAAAATTATTAAAAACTTGTTAAAATATTTTCCTAACAAAAATCACTTGAAAGTTCACTGCAAGCTAATAAAGCGTCCACAACCCTTGTCTCTCTCACTCGGAAACCATTCATTGCCTCTTTATTTTTTTACTCATGAAGGGAATGTTTGTTTTTATATTTTAAAAATATTTTTGAAAAAATTAAATTTTTTTTATTTTAAATTAATATTTTTTTATGTTTTTAAATTATTTTGATGTGTTGATGTCAAAAAAATTATTTTTAAAAAATAAAAAATAACTTTTTAATATATTTCCGAGCAAAAAATATTTTAAAAAATAACCGCTAACATGCTCTCATACACCTCTTGAATGGTCCCATAAACCCGTTTCTCCTTGTTTATTCAACCCAATAGGTATAATATGTATTTTAGAGTTGTTTTCGTTCTTTATTTTTTTAATCTTATATTGATGGTGGAAATAGTATATATGATGATCACTAATGTTTGAGATTTGAGATTATAGTTTACGATTTTTTGTTGTTTGAAAAGATATTAAATATTTATTTTTTAGATTTTTTTATTTTTAATATTAGCAAATCAAAATCATTAAAAACAATAAAAATATATTAATTTATTATTTTTTCAAGTAAGAAATATATAAAAACAGAAATTAAGGCAAACAGCCCAGCTAGCGGAATAGAGTTTCTAGCGGCAAGCAGAAAGCACCAAGGCATGTTAAGCTAGGTATATTTTGTTTCTATGTTGCGTATAATTGCTTGCTGATATAAGGTAAACCTAGCAAAGCGGTGCCATACCTTTTGTTTTATTTAAATTTGTTTAATGGTTATGGTATGAGATCAAACATTCTCTCAATATTGTTGGTTTTCACTGACAAAATCAATGGACTCCTGATGTTGTGGAATCCATCAGACCATACTATCTCTCCGGAACCATCTCTCTCTTGAGATTTCTTGAGTGATTTAAGTTCACAAATTAAGTAAGAGCATTCCTCCTTGAAGCATGAGAAGATCAAATCCAGGGCCAGATTAGCACCAATGCTGACAAAGTATATAGCACTTGTTTTTCCACCTTGAGAATGTCAGAAGAAACTGGACTTGAGCTAGCTAGAAGGAGGTGCTGGTGAGTTTCCGATGACTGTTTTACTTGGTAATATATATCCTCACCACAGGATTCCTGCATGGTTCAGAACTTCCATGTTAGAAATTGGTCAAATTTGTTCTGCAACAACTGTGTATTGTCTTCCGATTCAATGAGCTGATCACATTCATTGTTTCCATGAGGAAAATGGAAAGCATCTCCATTTATATTCTTCTCCTGATAGTAATATCAGACAGTGATTTCCAGGGGAAAAGGAATATATACATGCAATACGTGAACCATATTCAGTACTCACTGAGAAGATTGAGCAAGATGGATTTCAGTTTTAATCCCCTGAACATCGTCGACACACACTGTGGGGATGATACCAACACCAGCAATGTACTTGGTAGGAAGTTCGACGAAGAACAAACCAGTTTCATCGGCCCCTAAGACTGCTGCTTGTGCAATTCCCGCTGATGGCACTGCCCCCAGTGATGTTGTGATCGTAGGCACAGAGAGAGAGAGAGAGAGAGTTACCCATCTGGCTTCCAAGCTGCAAATCCTTCTCTTTGAATAGAAAATTCAGGTGTCACTGCAAATTCAGTGTTTTCCAATATATTGAACTTCATCATCCTAATCTTGTTTCCTGTCCTATAATTAAAGATACGCCTAATTAAGCTAGAGGACCAAGCCTTAAAGATTAAGGCACAATCTTATGTAAATAAATTATCAGAAAAGTTGTAGAAGCTTTGCTATCTACTGAAAAAATACTGACTCGATGATCAAGCCTACTCAATTTGTTGCCTGATCACAAGTTTACAATCAAAGACGTTAGAACTTACTACTAAAGTTTCACCACTTCGGATATCAACTTCAAATCATTAAACCTCCTGAACATGAACCCTAAGTAGTACTTGCTTTGTCGATCGGCACAACATTTCTATCATAGAATTTCATAATTGAATCTTAAGGAATCATCATAATTTGATTTAAGTAAAGCATCTAGTTTGCTTTTATAAGCAGGAAATTTAAGTGCAACATCATGTTAGATGAGTGGCCCGTGGTTAAATCCAGTCCATCTCCAAGATCTTTATCATGGCATCTGTTAACAAATCCCAACTAAAATCACTCCTAACCAAGCAATTTTTTTTTAATTTTTTTTATACCTGAATTTCACAAAGATTGATAGCTTCCAGAGAGTTCTCAAAGGTGTTCGATAATTTTCTTATGGATTGTATATAAACCTAACAAATTTGATTATGGATTAGCATATAAAGAAAAGCTCAAGAAGAGATTTGCTCGGGTTAACCGAACAATCTTAAAAAAAAAATTCATAATTTTTAATCAAATCATAAAATTGCACTCAAATTTGATTAGAAGATTCTACATACCTATTTTATAAGGAATTGGCTAGCTGTCTTCCACTGAGCTTCAAAATAATCTTAAATTATGCTTGAAAGATGATATTCGAGCTAATTTCATTATTTTCATATTTGTTTAATTTTGGATTTTATATTTGACTTAAATTCTAATTTTCTTACCTTATAAATCGTTTATATAAGAAAATATAAACCTTTAAAGAGCCATACTAAATAAAAAAAAAATTAGTAATAGAATATGGATTAGGGTTTAATTTTGTGATGAAAACTTTTTTCAAGGAATATTTTGATCTTTCTTTTGCTTATGTTGTTTTCATCTGCGTTAAAGAAAGCAAGAAGTTGTGCTAATTAGCAGCCCGTTGATAGTGACTGCCTGGGCCTTATTCTGTAATCCTTTCATTCCTTTCCATAGACACCGGCCACTAACGTTAAAGCATAACCTGTACTCCACAGATATATAACAACACTCAACTATCGCAATCTGTGTTCCAAGGTAGAACTTCTTTCTTCTGTCAACAGATATAATTTCCTTTCATACAAGTCAACATGTAATGTTCATATTCGATGCTCGCATTCAACTTCCCGTGATCAACCAACAACATTCAAGAAGAAGCTAGCTACTTCTTTTACATGTCAGCATTAAAAAACAAAAACAAAAACTCTATTTCGATAATGCGCATGAACCCGTGTTCTTTCCCTTTTCCCTTTTTATTCATTCTTCTTTTTATTACTAGAATAGGAACTCTCAACAGCTTCCATCTTTTCAATGTGTTCAAACTAATGAAGCTTCTAAGAATCAACTTTAGAGTTGTAATAGTAACCGATAAGCAGAAAAAGGAGCAGTACCCTCAAATTCTGCTCCTTAATCAAGTAAGATTAGGTAAGAATTTGACATTAGTCATCAAATGATTTGCTGGATTACCAAATCATCGTACTCTCTCACTACATTGCATCATACCGACATTCTAAGTTGACCTGTTATTGTCCATTATAGGCTGTAGGCCCAGCTTTTTTGCACCAGCTTTGTTGTTGATCTGATCTCATGTCTTGTAAGTGACAAATATACATTGCAATTTGTGAACAATTAAGTATGAGATGGGGTGCCCACTCTCTTGGCTACCATAATCCAAAATCAAAATCAGGAGCCTTGATCAACCCCTGCCATGACTAGCTAGGCTTGTGGGTGGAGTTATGGCTATGATATCAAATTTCTTTTGTAGTTTTATATAAATTCACCCATCATAATTAACCTTACCCCAAATTTGGATTTATACATTTAAAAAGGAAAATAGAAAGAGACACCATTCAAGCCACTTGAGTAGTGATTATATAAAAATCAAAATGATAATAATAATAGCAAAGAAATAATGTTAGGTAAAGTGGTTGCAAGTTTCTTCTAAAGCTTTGTTTGTGTGCACAAAATAGTGAAAAGAAGTGGGTACAAGAAGGACAAAGGGAGAAAATGAAAGGCAAAGATTAACCAAAACCAGAATGTAATGAAAAGATTGGTGCGGGTGCTGTGCTGTGCTGTGTGGTGTGGGAAGATTGAAATGCGCACTACAATGAAAGCTCAAAAAAGCAACAACACTTTCTTTGAACATCTAAAGAATCAAAGCATGCAGGTAACCTTGCTCTTTCGTGGGTGGGTCCATCTCCTCCATGGCCAAGAAAGAGTCCCCATCTTGACATTAACCTTATTATTCCCATCAAGCACTCCCTCTTTCTCTCTCTCTCAAACCAACTTCTTTCTATTTCACACAAGAAAAAGTAGTTTTTGAAATTGTTTTCTCTGTTTTTCTTGCTTGGTAATTTGGGGTTTGGTCTGATACCCTAATAGCTTTAAAAAAATTTGATCTTTTGGATGATGGATTGATTATTTATAGTAGCTTATAGGTGAAGAAAGCTGGGGTTTTTTTTATCTGCTGTTTGTTTTGTTTCTGGTAAATTATGGGAAATTGTTGTTGTAGAAGGGAGCCTTCTGTTTACAATGAAAAATCAGGTTGGTTACCACCACTTTCTCTTCTTTTTGCCCAATTCATGCAATTGTTTCTTCTTTTTCTTCTTTATATGTGATTTTTTCTGCATAATTAGATGACTAATATCATGATCATCCTCTGCTCGGAATGATTTGGCATGTCCTGTATGAATTATATGTCTCCAGTTATTTTTTTATTAATTTTGTTAAGAATGTCTGAGGAATTTTATGTTAGACTGATTGGATGTGATGAGTTTCTATTTTAATGTAAAAAATATATGAGACTAAATATTCTCTTGTTGTTCTTTTTCACCTCTCTATCTTTTATTCAATGGACTAGAACACAGTAGAGTTTGCCCTATTGAGAGGTGGTGCACCTTTTATTTTCTTTTCTTTTTTGGTGGATAGAGGAACCTATTATACTCCCTATAGTGGCTTGATGCTTATTTTTACAGTATTTTTCTATTTCCTCCAATGAACTAAGAAAGCCTACACATTGCTTCAAAATTATTCTTTTTCTTTAAACCTCTGATATTCCCATTCCCCCCCGTTTTTTCCCTCTTCTCCTTTCCTTTTCTTGCTTTGAAAACTGCTGCCTTTAGTCTTGATTTTATGCTTCATTTTAAGGTGACCTTTTGGTTTCTTTAATTGTTGTCTGATGAATCTTTATAAAGCACCAGCTTTTAGATGACCTTTCTGATGATTTCCTGTGCTGAAGAGCAGAAATTAAAAGACAGATTTTATTTTCTACTTCTTTAATGATTCTTTTGACTTTGGTTTAAACATAAAGGGATTTCATTATCGTATTTGTGATTCTAATTTTTTTTTTTTTTTTGTCATGTTTCTATGTTAGAGTCTCCGAAAGACCAAAGTCCATCAGGAAGACCAACAAAGGATGATAGAAAGCTACCTTCAAATCCAGAAGAAGTAGAGGACCTGCGTCGTGATTCAGCGGCAAATCCATTGATTGCTTTTACGTTCGCTGAACTAAAATTAATCACTGGAAATTTTAGGCAAGATCATTTGCTGGGCGGAGGAGGATTTGGGAGTGTTTATAAAGGGCTCATTACAGAGGATTTGAGAGAGGGGCTTCAGCCCCTTCAAGTTGCCGTTAAGGTTCATGATGGTGATAACAGTTACCAGGGCCATAGAGAATGGCTGGTAATCTTTTGTGCTCTTACTTCTGTTCCTGTGCAACATTAAGTTGTTGACATCGGGGCACCATTTCTATGCATTTTTTTTCTGTTCATTAATATGTTAAGCTTCAATTCTCCATCAGATTGTAACAGTTTTGAGGATTTTTAGGCAGAAGTCATATTCCTGGGGCAGCTTTCTCATCCAAATCTGGTGAAATTGATTGGATATTGCTGTGAGGACGAACAACGGGTTCTGATATACGAGTATATGTCTCGGGGAAGCGTGGAAAACATCCTGTTCTCAAGTATGTATTTCGTATAACTTAGTTCAACAACATTAATTTTTGACGCGTGGAAATATATGCCAAATGTAAGCCAACGAGGAAATTATTTTCTGTGAAAGTGGTTCTAAGGAATGTCCTATATATTTGCCTCCAATTCATGTCTTGATGTCTTCTTTTTTGCAAGATAGGATCCAAAAGCCCTAGCTTTAGGATAATCATTAATCTTTGTGTCATCACATTGTAGGAGATGCGACTGCCATCCAAGAACATTTCTATTCGATGTAATAGCTTGTATTTGTGTTTGAAAGCAATTAAAAGATAAGAGATGATGACAGGGAAGCCACTGAAAGGTGTTTGAGGGATTGTCTAATTTCTTTACACTAAGTGTTGAGGACATCTGAATGTGGAAGTTGTAGGCAGCTTCTAGCATGCCTGGGATGTTACAAAATTTTCCGGTTAGAAGCCATGAGTAGTTCTTCACTTTTTTGGCTTTTTTGTTTTGGTAATCGATATGTGCATGTCTTCTGTTGTTGCAGGAGTATTGCTTCCTCTTCCATGGTCAATTAGAATGAAGATTGCATATGGTGCAGCAAAAGGACTTGCCTTTCTACATGAAGCTGAAAAACCTGTCATCTATCGCGATTTTAAGACATCTAATATTCTCTTAGACCAGGTGTTTTTTTTTTTCAAAAGCCCTGCATGCGTCTGCTGCCAGAAATGTTGAGTATTATGACAAGAAATGTTTGAGGTTAGAATCACTTAAAGTTATGTGTCTTTTTGAGCAGGACTACAATGCAAAGCTCTCTGACTTTGGCCTTGCAAAAGATGGACCTATAGGAGACAAAACTCATGTTTCCACTCGCATAATGGGGACTTACGGGTATGCAGCACCTGAATATATAATGACAGGCAAGTTTCCCAACTATGCTGATGTTTTAAGGATGAAAAGGGCCAATTTCCTGGTGATCTTAAATCCTGCCTGCCTAATGTTGTGCAGGCCATTTGACTCCAAGAAGTGATGTATACAGTTTTGGTGTTGTTCTTCTTGAACTTCTGACAGGAAGAAAATCTCTAGACAAATCACGACCAGCCCGTGAGCAGAACCTAACGGACTGGGCTATTCCCTTGCTTAAAGAGAAGAAGAAATTGCTCAACATCGTGGATCCAAGATTAGAAGGAGACTATCCTATTAAAGGAGTTCACAAGGCAGCAATGCTAGCTTATCATTGCTTGAACCGAAATCCGAAAGCAAGGCCTCTAATGCGAGATATCGTTGATTCCTTGGAACCTTTACAGGAACCTGAACATGTTCAGAACGAAAAACCTGTGCTCACTGTGATTCATGGCGTCGCAGATGGCCAGTTAAAGGGAAAAGAAGGTTCAATGTAACTGATCGCATGAGTCCTTAGTCTTTTGATTTTGCCAAGTTTTTTTCCTCCTGTTTAAGAAGGGATTTTTTTTTTTTTTGCTGCATTGCATTGCAAGCTTTTCTTGCGTGCAACTAGAAGAAAAGGTATGCCTTGACTTTTTTTTCTTATTTGTTATGTTCCTTTACTCCTCCCGGGGCCAAACATGATTATGATGTATATCAATGGAAGTTGGATTATAGGAGGAGTGAATATCAGTACGTGTTTAACTTGAACAGTGTGTTTGTTTACGCGATCAACCGCGTAATAATTTGAATCGCGGTTGGCTGGCCGCAGACAAGCCAATCAGTTGTTAAGGAAGCATTTTCTCTTCCCTGATCTTGTGAGTGTGAATTGAAGGGCAATGATATGGGAAGTGATGGTTTGGTTTATGAACGATCGTTAAGAACCCAATTGAAAGGCAAGAGATTAAACTTGATTAACACCAATAACGAAATTAAACTAGTCAAGCCAGCCTTTTGAGCAGGCACCAGGAAGGAAGTAATGGAGGCAAAGGACAGAACAAGCTGGGGCAGGTGCGTGTACTGTAGCCAAGTGGCCCTGTTCGACTGCTTGGAATCAAGAGACGTTTGCAGGCAAACACCTAAATGTTACATCAAGGAAAAGGAAGGCTAGCTTAAATGAAGCTGCGTGCTATCTTGACTGAAGCATGCTTGCAAATACAAGTCATAAAAAACGTGTGGTTTTGAGAAATCATAAAAATACGGTAATTATGTTTGATGTTGTGGTAGTTGTTGTGATTATGGTTTTAAAAAAATTATTTTATAAAAAGTATTTTTAGTTGAGGTTGGTTTGAAAAAATAGGTACTATGATTGAAATTGAGGTTAAAGAAAAAGTAGTTTAATGTGTTTGGTTAAGAATGTTTTTGAAATTAAGGTTATAAAATAATTTTAAAAAATATACATTAATATTGATGATTTTTAATTTAAATATTGTAGATTTAACTATTACTATTATATCATGAAATAAATAATACTTTATATAAAATATATTTTATTGTTCTATTAAATTTTTTAAGAGCGCAACAACATAGGTGAAATATAATCAAGAATAAAATTGGGATTGCGATCAAATTCTGCAAATATTACGTTATCAAGCGATTTCCGTCTAATTTATGTAATGTCATTCAATAATGTTTACTACTAGTTTTTCAAATAAAATACAATTAAAAATAAAAAATAATTTTTTATTTTGTTAGATCGGACCCGGTTCAATGTATTTTAGCGTTGAAGCGGATCAATCCGGCCGGAATTATAAAAAAATATCCATAAACAATGAAGCATGACTCTTAAGAAGTAATAAATTGCTGCTTCTTGTAAATCTGTAGCTGTGCTACAATTAATAATAGGTCCCACCAGTATAAATCTATTGTTGGAGAATTACCAAACGATTGAGTTGCTGTGGTTGACGCAACAAAAAACACTCTAAATTTGAAACTGATTGGCGGTGCCATTGCCGGCCCCCACTCTCTTGCTGCAGGCATCGTAACATCTGCGGGCGATATATTTGATCCAACAAAACAAGTTCGTTTGTTATAATTAAGAAATCCTGGCCTGTTTGATGATTTTGTGCTTGAAGATGTTTATACAAAAGGTTTAATTTTTTTATTTTATTTTTAAAAAAATTAATTTATATTTTTAAATTATTTTGATATGAGTTAATATTAAAAATAATTTAAAAAATAATATTATTATTTTAATAAAATTTTAAATAAAAAATATTTTAAAAAACATTGGGAAACAAATTATTTGAGGGTCAGTCAGTGGTCATGTTTTTTTCCTGGAAAGACGAGGGGGTCAGGTTGCATTCTCGGTAGAGAACCCCTCGCTCGCTCGCTCGCTCGGAACAGGAAGTCAAGTCAGTTTGGAGAAAAATGGCGGAAAGCTAGCAGTCTCTTAATTACGAGGAAATTATCCTGGTGACTAAAGGTTGAGACCTTCAATAATTATTAGAAAAAAAA
>Ga0325401_1002785_pt1 | contig 15697 bp, 14 predicted proteins | sample PopdelMetagenome_FD_205666 | JGI IMG/M metagenome (GOLD analysis project Ga0325401, IMG submission 205666) | Populus deltoides microbial communities from Bellville, Georgia, United States - Xylem-PdKOR-R2 | ecosystem: Host-associated > Plants > Phyllosphere > Stem > Wood/Secondary xylem | place...
TGTTCAATAAATGTTAAGCACACAAGTTATAACCAGGCTATACTTGCCTGTTTCAACACTCAGAAAAAGAGTGTCGATTGTTGAGATAAAAGGAAAATAAAAGGGAAAAACACTTGAGTTGATGGAATAGAAGGAAAATAATATGGCTAAAGCATTGGGAACGACCAGATATTAGCATACAGCTGCAGCAGATGGAGACCAGATATTAGCATACAGCTGCAGCAGATGGAGACACTAAGATATGACTCTTGACTATCGCACTCTTCTTATCCCATGTTTGGGGCTCTGGCACATACTTGAGCTCTTTATGGACGGCAAAATAATTTTTGATGTGCACAAGGAATACAGGCTCAAGCCTATGCTCTTCTAATCTATAACAAAACTCATGAATATAAGCTGATAGCAAGCTGCACGAAAGCATTCCAGTCACGATGAGCAAGCATGCTCGAAGGTATAACTAAGAACAAGGAGAGCTTATTTTCAAATTACTTGTATCCTAATGTCCCAATGACACGATGATGCATCAAACCATGAGACTGTGTGCTGTGGTCATGAATAAAGAGCAGAAAAATAGCTCAATAAATACAAAAGCTAATTCATATGAAGGGTCTACAATAAACCGATGGGACAAGAAGTTAATGCATATCAAGTCATAGAATCATAGAGTAAACAAGAGACTGACCAAGATTTCATCCTTTAGCAAACTAAGCCAATAATAATAAAAAAGAGAGGAAACCTCATATGGAACACAACACCGTGAAAACATAAGTCATCAATCCAGCTAGTCTACGCACCAAAAGATACTCGAAGATATCCACAGACTAACAGCTTAAAAGTGAAGTCATTTCTTATTCAGTGCCCAGCATTAAGAATCCCTTTTGATACGACAAAGTCTCTAATCAGGGCATACATAAAGCATAAAAATGACACTAAGGAAAATGCAAATCCGCACTGTACAGGTAGGCAATTAACCATAAAGAGTGTGAAGCCCCACTATAGGATCTTCATGCACTCTATTAAAATCGAAACTTTAGCTTCACGAATGCAGAAATATAATAATTCAACCAATCCATATCTAAAGCTCTTATTCCCAGACAAAATACATAAACTCCAGTGTACGAAAAGCAGCTTTCTTTCAAAATGATTCTAAAAATAGCATGCAACCATACTATATGTGTGAGCTTGTAGCCTTGACCACAGAGAAATGCTACTAAAATAACAATTTTGGCGACAAAGACCATCTGTATTCTGTACAGAGTAAAAAAAGAAAAAAGCCAGTAGTTTCAACTATTATATTGAATTACATTAAGCCTCAAAAGCAGGAGATCGAGAGTGATCTGGTACATTAAAAGGAAGGAATAGATGACAAAGGAAGACAAGAGGAACATCCTAACACGAGCAGCAGGTGCTTCTCTACTTCACTTGCCATAAAGCAAACATGATATCTTGAAAACCAAACTCCTTGTACTTAAGCCTACCATGATATCTCTAGTTCATTGGGAGATTCAGTTGGTAATCTAATAGATTTAGTAATGTGTATGATCAAGCAGAAAAGGGGTTTGCTTTCAGTTCGGGCTATATTTTATATATTTCCAACAGCCTGCAACTCTTCCCAAAGAATTCTTAATATGCTATGACAGCGGTTCCAAGGCTTTCACTCTATGGATGCCAGAACCAATCCAATCCTCTGACCTTCTTTCCTAAGGATTAGTTTTTAATTCCCACCCGTGGCATGCCCTACAATTCGTGCTTTATTGAAACTTAAATTTCTAATCACAATACAAATAAAGTTGACAGCCAGTTGTTTAAAAGGGAATTACCAAATCCCATTTGCTTCCACACCACTAAGGATTAGCATCAAAACACTCACCAGAAACGTTTAACATTTAATCAAACACAATTCAGTATTGCCTCACCCTTGTCCAAGGACAATTATGAGGAACAAAGCGAGTTTAATTCATGACTCACTTGAACAACTCACAACTCATAGGCTCTTATATATTAGTTTCCCAAGAAAAAGAAGTGCCTTGGTATAATTCCTTTTCTAGAACATTTGCCAATATTTAGGTGTTGTCATTCCCTTTCTCCCATGCTAAAATAAGAAGGAAAAGGGGAGTGCTTACAAGTAACTACAGAATCAGTAAGTATTAGGATCAGCAATAACTCCTAGCTACAATCTGAACTTGGAGCGTCAAGGTGGTTTGAAACTAAGATTATAATTTTACCAAATGAAAGCATCTAATATTAGTTGAAAAGAAAAGCTTCTATTGGTTTTTATCCTTCGATGCAATCCATGAAAAAAGCTATTGCCTCCATGGATTCTACCTTTAAAGCTAATAATTCTGATTCTTGAATACTCCCTTAAGATGGAAACGAAAGGAAAGGGAAAGTAGAAATGAAAGCCTAATGCCCCCAACCCTAACATGGATAACTTCTCTACATGTTCTCCCATGTTGCGGTACTAATTCAGATCCATTACCGCCAAAAGGGTCTTTCTTTTCTAGGTTTTTTTTTTTGACATTTCTAAATCTGAAACCTTGGTTTTTACAGCAAGAATATGAATAAATGTTCTTAGAGGTGCAGGGTTTTTGTCCAGAACCAATATGGAAAATTGGCCATGAAAACAGCCACTCCCACTATTCCTCGTGTGATCAGGCTGTTCTGCTAAAATGCACTAGGTTTTATGCTAGCGTGCGCCTCACTCTCTTTCACATTATGTGATTGCTATCACATGTTCCCATAACATAGAAGATTATATTATAATAAATAAAATCTACTGCACAAACATCAACAAACTAGTTAACATACTGAGTAGTAAAAGAGAGAGAGAGAGAGATTGAGACCATGAACTTGACTTCTGGAAGCACCATTGCAGAGCGTATTAAACTGAGCCTCAATATCATTCAAGAAAGCGGTAGCTTCATCAAAAGGCCTAGAGAGATCCGCCTTATACTTCATCAGAATGTCGCAGTAAGTTTCCTACAAAGAGAAAAGGCATCATGTAATGTCAGTCAAGAAACGAGAGAGAGAGAGAGGGAGGGAGATAAGGATAAAATCCATTTTGAAGAAGAAAACCTAGAAAGAAAAAGGAAATATTTCACTTGAAATCAAGAAATCAAACAAAGGAGTCCCGCAAAGGAAAGTAGGGACTCTATTTCCATGTCTAAATAAGTAACTAAATAAGGCCATCAAATATGGAAACTGAGAAAGTTAGAAGAAGATGAGAGAGATGGGGAAAATAGGTTATTAGGGTTTTGGATCCTTCAAGAAGAGAGGAAGTACTAAGAGAAAAAAAGAGACCATGAACTCGTCAAGCTCGGGATCTGCACCCAAGCAAGAGGCGACAGTATTATCGGACCTCTTGGAAACATCGTTCTCTTCCCGGATTTCATCTAACAGATAAGCCATCTCCGGCGGTGCTCCCACCTGAAAACACAGAAATCAAAAGAAATTAGTAAGATAACAAATAAAACAACAGTACCAGTAGACTTATCGATACCCTTTATGGAGCACTAACCAATAAATATTGGAACTTTCCAATTTCCAAGATTTTCAAAAGACTAACAGCATATATGGTCTGCACAGCTTCCCTATTTTTTAGGCTAGCTGATAACAGAAGTTTGTATTGCATAAGAGTGGTGCTTACATAATAACAAAAATGTCAAAGAAATTGATCAATTTAATATACTGGGCATCAAAGAAGAAATTTACAGGAGAACACACATGTAATTGCAACGATATAGCAATAAAATACATTCAGAAATCGTCGCACAATACATTTCATGGATCAAATTGAGGCTCTTATACATCCTTCAAATCAAGACCACTCAAATGATGGAAATCAAGAGTCCCAAAACTTCTTAGTTTTTTTCAAGAACTTCACACTGAGTTTGGCTCGTTTAGAAAAGAGTCTCGAATACTTCGAGTTCCGTCTGTCACTTGGCCTAACTGTTCTAGTTTGCTTGATTTTAAAGAACATTACATGTAGTTCAAAATCCAAATCATTTGGTTACCAAAAAGATTAGTGTATATACCTTCTGGCAATCAATATAAGCTTCGAGTAACTTGGGATAAAGAGGGTGAGAAGCAATTTTAGCCCTAATTGCACAAGAAGCCTCCTCCTGTGAATTATTACTATTACTATTATCACCAACACAACCGCTACCACCACCTCTCTGCTGCTGCTGCTGATGATGATGATGATGCAACTCCACCACCATTGAAGCAGCATCAGATACTGAAGAACCACAAAACAACTGCTCCGATCCAAAGAAAGGAAATGATGCCTCCCCAGCTGCGGATGGGAACCCCATATGATGGTAGTAATTAGCCACTACTGGAGCACCCGCGTTCTCTGAGGGCACCTGCAAAGAGTAATCAGTGCTAGTGGATTGAAGACCGTGCAGTTGCTCCATCATTGAGAGAGAAAGAATCAGGTTTAGCAAGCTGGGTTTTTCTACTGGTTAGCAGCAGCAGTGGTAGTAGATACTTGAAACAGAGATTAAAAAAAAATATTGGGTACAACTGTATTGAAATAGAGAAAGAAGTGTGGTTTTGTAGTGGATGAGCTAGTGAGAGGAGAGGAGAGTGTAGTTACAGTACGTAATAAAAATAAGGACTGGGTTTATGGGATATAACTTTCAGTCTCAGGTGCTTGAAATTAATTAAATTAATGGAGAAGAACTCTAAACTGACGACGACGACGATGATGATCAGAACAAGACAGCGAAAGAGAGGAGTGAGTTTTCAAAAAGCGGGTAAAGTGGTCTTAAATTGTGATTTTAGCGTACAAAAACAAGGAGAAGTTCCTGAGGCATGGTGGACCCTCGAGCCTCAGTTGCTTCTTTCCACTCCCTCCAGGCCCAGGGCAACAGTTTGCAAAAACCTCCACGCCATTATGGCGCGCGTTGCCCTAACTTGCCGAAGAGTCTTCTTTATATACTTGCTAGTGAATTCCCCATCACAGCATCACTCTTGGCAAGAAAAAAAAAACCTGCCGCCTGCATGGTGGTGGTAGATGACGAATAGACGGTAATAAGCTCTTCTGTAGCAGCACTTTGGATCCTCTAGACAAATAGTGGATGGGACCATCTATGTTTTGCTCTGGGCTCCAACCCGAACAACTCTCTCTAGCCGATCAACTCCAATCTCAGTCATAGAGACCCGAATCGTAGCACGTGTTGGGCTCCCGTCTTCATGTTTGGACAAAGCCCATTAACTTAAGACGCTCCTAATTATGTCGTTTTTTTTTGTTTTTCTCAAATCACGTCTTAAGTCCTGTTGTAGTGTGTTAAATGATTTTCTAGAAATTTATTTAGTATTAAAATATTTAATTAATAAAAAATATTTTTCAATCAAATAAAAATATGTCTCTTATAATTACTATTTTTTTACTTTTTTATTTATCAGATTTTATTTTTTATTTTTCATTACTATTTATTTTATTTAAAATAATTTATGAAAATAATTTTTTTATTTTTATTCTCTTTCAATTTTTTTATCTGCTAGATCTGATACTCGTTATTTTAATTATTATTTATTTTATTTAAAATAATTTATAAAATTAGTCTTTTTTTTATTTATCATCTTTCAACTTTCTTATTTATTAGTTTTGGTTTTTATTTTTCTAATAATATTTTTTAAAAAATTAAAATATTAATAAGATATTTTCCAAGATATAATTAAACACTGAAAAGTATTTTTTAATTTATTTTTATGATACTGTCAAATATATAAAAAAAATAACCCATTTTTCTTGAAATTATTTTCTAAATAAAAATTAATTTTCAGGAAATAAATATAACCTTAACTTAGCTTTGTTTGAATACGAAGGAAAATATATTGGGCCATCCATGATGAGTTAATTAATCCAGTACATGATTTTTATTGGATAAAAAGACAATACGTTTTTTTTTAATTCAAAGATGAAGAAATTGTGTAAAAGAAAAACCTCTCTCTAACTCTCAAAGGGATTCATCTCTACAATAAAGGTTCATCTAGGCTGTGATTTCAAAGAAGTATAGTTTTGATCCATTTAAAGGTTTCCAACATTGGTATGAAAGACATTTTGCTTGTTTTCTCGTCCAATTGACATGTATGAACTGTGTAAAATATATTTAAGATAATTAATGAAGGTCTGCCATGAATACTTCGAAGTTACTTCTGTAAAAAATCTATGTTCATGAAGTGTTCTTGGAGGCTGGTAATCTCCTTTTTCATAATGAACTCGGTTGTATACTTAGTATAACTACAAAGTAGACATATAAAGCTTTAAAATGGCATATTATATGAATTTCTAAGCTAAGAAACAAAGAGGTTATAAACGTTCCAAGTTCAGAAAAAATCACAGAATTTTAGGATTCCTGGAGGTTGAAGATGACCTCCCAGTCTCAGTTGCACCGGCGGTGCGTGTGAGGTTGCAAGGAAGACTGCGAGTCTTTCCCTTGGTCTGTCTGTCCGAGACAGAAAACAGAAAATCCTAAGAGGATTTTTGTTGCTTATGGTGGATCGTGAGATTCGACAAGAACTCTATACAAGAGTTCTTAATTCAATACCTCTAACAAAATAATATGTGTGAGATTTGTCTAATGTGCTTAAGTAATAGTTTGAGTTTAAGTAGTCTTATTTATCATTATTATTTATTTATTGGGATAAAATTTGTAATTCCCATACCGATAATTTTATAAAATGATAAGCTTTTTGAAATATATTTATATATTATAGAACGACCAAAAAATCAAGAGTTTTTTATTTTTATCAAATCAAATCAAAAGCTATGATATAATCCAATTGATGCTTTAATATTTTGTTTTTAAAAAAACTGTATATGTATGAACAAATATTAGTAAACCAATAAATTAATTGATAAACTGAGTCTTAGATTGTTGAATTCGTCATTCTGTGTTTTTATTTTACTAAGAAATGATGAATATTTTAATTAATTTTAAATTTTACAATGTACAAAATCTAGTAAATACTAGCTGTATAACTTGTACTCCACCGAGGGGTAGGTAAAAAACTTTTTTGAGAAAAAGATGAATAATTTCAGATTAAAAGATTAAATTAAAAAGAAAAATCAATTATATAAAAAAATTAAAAAAAAAACCACCAAGGATCAAATCTTAAAAAAATAACAAATTAAAATTTTAATTAAATAATGAAATTGAAATTTTATTAAAGAGACAAGAAAAAAATACAATCAGAATCAAATTTAAGAAAAAAAATTTAAAACAAATCAAAAGCTTATAAAAGTGTCAAGGACAAAAATTTAAAATCAAAACAATGAGGTCTCATACTTAAATATCCCCAAAGAAAGGGATTATCCTTAAATTTTAAATGCCAAGCGTGGATTTTGAGGGAGGAGAAAGGGAAGAAAAAGAAAAGAAAAAAAGAAAAGGTTGTCGACGCCAAACCCGATGACCTTTGTCCATATGCACAGCCTCTGAAAGGAGGAGAAGCCAAGGCAAATCAAATATTGTCATGAAAGATGGTGTCTGACCAACGAGCAACACCACACGGAGCCGCTCAAAGGGTGTAGGGGATACCATATGTTTGATGCGCGCTTGCACGCGTTAGCAACCTTTTTTTAAATAATTTAATATATTTTAAATTACACAATTTGTAAACCCCGGTTAACTGAAGCAATAATTTTATAGGATTAGTGAAATATTTAAAATTTAACCTGTAGATAGTATGGGTCTACTAAAAAATATAAATGACATCATACTAAATAATTAGAAATAAAATTTTAAAGATAAAAATGCTTTTGTTTGTTATGTTAAAAGTGGGTCGAGATAGGGTATTTAATTAAACAAAAAGTACATGAACTAAACATAAAGGCATTGTTGTAAATACAAAATCTCTATACTATAAAAACATGTTCTTTCTTCTCCTTGAGGCCAGCACCATTGTTCATGGGAGAAAGAAGGGTTTTTTTTTCTTTCACCAAATTCATTAGGAAAACACATAAAAAATAATAATTAAGAATGGTAAGGGAGTTTTGTGAATTAAAAGAAAGAATTCAAGTCTTTTAAGGGTTTTAACGCTTAAAAAAGAGAAAGTGAAAGTTAAATAGAGGAAAAGAAGATGTAAAGAAAACTTTGATTTTTCTTACAAATTTCTTCTTAAATTCATGTTAGTAGGAGATAAGAAGCACTCCTACATTGATTGATTATAATTCTAATGTGTTTTGAAACTTGATATGTTGGAATTTAGTTATGAAAAGTTGAGTTGAATGTGTTAGGATGTTTTGATTGATGGTTTTGCTTTGGAAATGAATTCTTGAGTATAATAAAAGATTGGGTCAGGTGGAATTAATACAAAATTAAAAAAAAAATCATGCCTTCTTTTTGCATGTGAATTTCAGCTAAGATAAAATTGGAGGGTTTCAATTTACTAGTTCAAATTGTTGTGAGATTGTGTTATATGGAGTATCTAATGAATATGTATGAAGGAAAAATTGCATAAAAACCTAAGAAAAGAAATTAGTGTTCTATAAGGGATATGACCAACCACTTTAAAAGAAGAGTGATTAATGGTGGAAATCAAAGTAATTATTTGTTTATTTGTGTGTTTAGTATTATGATTGAATGGGTATATGCTGTTGAAAATTTTAAATATATAGAGATGATGAAATTGATTTTTTATGGTAAATCGATGAAAAATAATATATTATTCCTACTGGTATAGGGAAGGTCACAGGACCTACCCAGCATTAGAGGACTATTTTATGCACTCAAATATCAGGTAGGTGCTTAACACCTTAAATCTAAAATATTTACATTGTAATTCATAATTTTCTTAAAATGTATCTTAACTTTATTTGAAAAATGGTAAATTATTGGAGAAACTAGTTTCCTAGTTAATAAAACTAGTATTTTGGTTAATGGGCAGTCAGAGAAACTAGCTTCCTAGTTAATTAATTTGACTAGCGCCCTGATTAATGGGTAATTAGAGAAACTAGCTCACTGGTTAATAGACAATTGAAGAAACTAGTTCACTGGTTAACGAAACTAATGCCTTGATTAATGGGCAATTATAGAAAATGGTTCCTTGATCAACGGAATTAGTGCTCTAGTTAATGGGTGAATAAAGAAAACAATTGATTTAGTAATGAAATAAATGTCTGGATTAGGCTAGTGAGGACATTGGTATGCCTTTAAATTGTGCTGATTGTATTGATTCGTATAGTTCATAGTAAAATAAGAAATTAATTACCTAATTTTTGATGTGGTAAATACATAGAAGAGATAATAGTAGATAATCATTGTAGATAAAACTGATTATATTTAGTATTAAATAAATTTTTAGATACCTCGCAACATCGTGTAGAATGAGCAGATGATTAAGAGATTTTTTTATGAATTAATGACAATATAATTTTGTTATATGTTAACATTTAGTAATGTAAAAGTTGGTATGTAATTAATATCTAGATTGGAAATATTTATATTTTTTGGTTAAATATTTCTCTTTATAAATAGACTTTTAATATGTTACGTTTCGTTTAGTACTTTAGGACTTAAATTGTATAAAATCTAGACCATAATGTTTTCCTATATTTTACGTATCATGCTTTGTAATTGTTTATTAATTGTGGAAATTGACTTCCGAGGTATGGGATAAAGTCTAGGATTATTGGACTATAATCACGCTGAGAAATGTAGTCTATTGGAAGTTACGAATAACTTGCTAAAACCTAAGGGTAAAGGAGGATTCTACCTGAGATTTGGATATTAATATAGCCAAGTCAAGAAATTGAGTTCTATGGAGAAAGTTAATAGCTAAAAAAAGATCAAATAACAAATAGGGTATGTTTTTGATTTAAATTGATCTAGCAACTATCTTCATAAATTGATTCAGTCGATTGTTTAGTGGATTAAACAATTAATTTTGTTATTGTCTTAACCAATCAATGGAATCGGTTGACTAACTAGTAAGAAAAATATTAGATTATGAACTAAAATGATCAATCGTTAGTATTGATAATAATCAAAATTAAAAAATATACTTTCAATGATAATTATATTCGTATAGATGGTATATTGTGTAAATAAATTTGATGTCGTTACACAATTGCTCATAAATCAATCAAATTATTACAAAAATACCTAAAGTCCAATACAAAAAATTCCCTTGAATGTAAGGCATGAAAAACCCTCTCACAAGGATATACAAGTCATTTCATTGTTCATTAAAAAATAAAAAAAATGAAACGTATGCTTTACATAAATTTGAATTCAATGGTATAAGGGTCTTTTAAATGTGCATTATAAAAAATATATATATAATTGCCTCTTTTAAATTTTAGTATGTCAAATAGACTTTTTGAAAGTATTAAATTAACTCATATAGATAGGTTTTTTTTTTTTTTAAAGGCAGAATAGGTATTTTACCCAAAAAATTAGAAAGGCCATGCATTCAATCCTTTGTTTTTCATTTTTTTTTATGCTTTTGTTTCTTGATTTAGATATTATTAAACCAAATTGGCACTCATGCATGTGTACCCACATATTTAACATAAAGAAAAAGTTTAGGGTTTTAAAATGTTTTTTTTATTAGTTTCTATAATTTAAAGAGAAACGTTTCTTATATGATTAATATTTGAGAGAGAAACTGAAATAATTGAAAACTTGAGAAGAAAAATTGAATTCGTTTGTTAAATATGGGTGCTTGAATTAATTTATGCATTACTAATTAAGAAGTCAAAACTCCACTATGATAAAGAGGGGGAGAATCAGAAAGGGGCATTATTTTAGATTCCTAAACGTAAAAAACAGCACGGATTGGCAAGAAATTATTGGTGGAGTTTTTTATTTATAAATATATTAAAATGTTTTGAAAATATAAAAAAAAAATATTCAGAATTTAAAGAACACGATTTGTACCGTATTTATCCTTTATTTATTAAAGAAATGAGTGGCCCTGCTCTCCCCTTGAGTTCTAACTATGTACATGAACATAACTATGAAAATGATAACCTCACACTTCAAGATCATCTTCTTCAATGCTTGGATGGATCCTGTAATCTCACGTTGATCAGAAGTTTTAGGGGGTCAGAGGAAAAATACGTAGATGAGCTCTCGTTGCTAGCCATGAACAAGATGATGGGTGTCGATAGGTATTTTTAAAATATTATTTTTAGATTTAATTTTTAGAGAAATTGACTTGCAAATACAAGGTAAGATCTCTCATTTGATTTATTTTTATCAATTTTTTATGATTTAAATTCCATTTATAAATCAAATTAATTTATTACAAATATTCAAACAATATATATATATCTCTACGTACATTAGCTGCCGACGAAAAGAATACCTGCATCATTACATTAGTTGCTTCATGCACATAGTGGAACTTACTTTCCATTAAACAATCAAAAAACATCATCATCATCACTTCTATGTTAAGACCGAGAAGCTTCGGCTAAAGATATACTCGAGAAGGATTTGCTGTTCCTAGCTATGTCTTCAACGCATTATGTATTTGATATTAGCTTAATTCAGTGAATAAGCTATCATCACGTCTCCTTCTCCCCTAAAAATACTTAGTTTTCCCCCCCTAAAGTAGCTATCTAGCAGCCATTGATGCATGGAAATCACAGGAGGCAACCTTTCTTTTCCTTTTTATTTCTTCTCCGTACCCTTATGAAAGGAATATGCAATACTTAAGAACAGTGGAAGTTTAAACTTTTTAATGAGCAGATGGCTGAATTTGGGGCCGACAAACGTAAATTAAACTATATATAAATTTTAATAAGAATAGAACCGATTCCCCACAAACCTTAGAATATCTGCCCAAACTCCAATGTTCCCTTTCTCTAATGATAACTAGTTGCCCACTAGAGCAGGAAAAGAACGAAAAAGAGAGAGGAAAAAAAAAAAAAAAACCCTAAACATTCTCTATCTCGTATACCATCCATCTTTTTTATATATATTATTAAGGCTAACATCCCACTTAGATGAGAAAATAAAATTTCAAAGTTTTGAGCTATATATATACATATGTATTAATTATTGATAAAAACAAGTTATGTTAAAGATTTTTATTTACTAGTTAGTTAGATTATTTATTTATTTTTATTATTAACGTGGGTGTTCGGGCCAGCTTGCGCGTGCCTCGACTAATCTCACGGGCTCTAAAGTTAACGATCATGTAAGCCTCCAGTGACCATTATATTAACAACCACATGGTTCGAACTTGAGACTAGAGAGAAAGGAAACTTCCTAGTCTCAAGTTAGATTTTTTATTAAATTATATGCATAATACATAATAGTATTGAATATCAAATGAGAGGTTAAATATTTATATGTTTTAACGTTTTCAAAAATGTATGGAGCACGAGCATACCCTACCACAAGAGGTTAATTATAACTTAGTCTTGGATTTCATTAAACTAATTAACTAATTATTTCTTATAGTTTTAAAAATTTTAATCTCTATATTCTTAAATTTATTCAACCCCATAAACTTTCGTGTTTTCTTTTCAATTTACTTTTGAACTTTCGCTTCAAGTTACACAAAAATTAAAAAGGAAAGAAATAATTCGTACGTTAACATGAAAATATTTATGAGAAAAAAGGCATCCTTCGATTGAGTATGATGAACATTGATTTAGAAATTCTTGATAAAAAAAAGTTAATCTTACAAGTGTTAGTGTCCGTTAACATGGATACTCTTAGAAACAAATGAGGGTGGTCCCGTCCAATATTAGTGAGGCTTTCAGATGGTCCTGTATCTGTAATCACCTTTCTGGAGTCCTATTAGATATAATTCAAGAGTGGAAAGCACATGATTTTGAGCTACGGGCTGCTTCGTTTGAGTTGGTATATATACACTGGTTCAGACGATTTTAAATCTAGTTGTTGGGATTTAAGGGATGGTCCTTTCTAAGGGCTATTTTAGGATTATAAGGTCTATAAGATGGGTGTCTGTTGCATTGCGAAGAGAGTCCTAATATCTTAATCACTGGTAGTTATGATTAGTATGGGATGTAAGATCAATTTCAAAACCAGTCAGTGAAACTTCATGAGTTTGTTGAGGGGGAGGAGTTTAGACAGTCAAGCACCACCAAAATGTACCAGGCCCGGGTCTTGGCAGCTTGCGTGCACATTAATGGCTTTGCAGTTGTCAAGATTGGTGAGGAGAAAGGTGAAGTGATGGAAACCTGTATCAAGCAGAATGGAAGAGAGGGGAGTTATCTCTCAGAAGGTTAAACAAAACAGCTATGAAGCTGACTTGTTCCTTTTATGACCAGCTTCTTCAGATACAGATGCCAGAAAACAGTTTTGTTTAATGAATTTGATACAGTTTAGTACATCTTCGTACTAAATTCTGGATGGATTTATTGCTGCTACTTTTGGGGATGCTTTATCATATTTTGTTGGGTGTGGATCATTCATCCCATCAAACTCTTACTCCTTCGTGTTACTATAATAACTAAGAATAAAAATTTCCAGTATTTGTGATTGTTTATTCAAAGTAGTGCTCAGGCAGCCATCCCTAAAACAAGGGTCCTGGTATGCTTCAATGTTTACTTTGTGAGCTTTCATTATGACGCCTACGCATATGGGAGTAGCAGACATTGCTTTTCATCTGTTCTTATTCAACTACTGAAATTGTTATTAATTCCTAGCTAGGATCTCTTTATGGTCGTGGGTCTTTCTTCACTTATTCCTGGTCTGTATGTTATGTCAGCTCTGTCATAATTTGTGGACTCCACAAACTCTTATGATCAAGTCACTTCCATCATCATCATCTAATAATAGAATTGGAGAGCAAAGCATGGACCTATCATTGGTGTTAAAGCGATCGAAATTTCCGTTGGTAAAATATTTGCACTTCATATTGCTGTGGCGGATGCTGCTTTCCTTGTATTGGAAACAGAAAGAACCTTTACTACATCATCCAACCCTGTCAATGCCCATTTAGATTGGTTCACTTTGGTTCGAGTTTTGACCTTGTATAGAGAGAACAAAAGTGCACTTTCAACGCTTGGAAGTTGTAAGAAGAGCTTCTGGGCTGGGTTCCACCATTGCAGTCTTCTTTCCCTGTGGCCCTTACCTATGCATCGTTCGGGCTTTTGGAGATCTGTCCGTGATCAAGGCCTGGCTTATCCTAGTCTCGTGCCTAACCAACTTTAATGGGCTGTTCTTTTCATGTTCTGTCATCAACTGGGGATGAATTTCACTCATTCGCCTCCATTTTGAGCGAGATTGTGGTCCTGTTATCCATGGTCTTGTGACTCGTGTTGTCGGGATTTAACGTTTCTGTCCCTTATTTTGTCCAAGAGAATATCTTTTTACCACAGACAAATAAAGTCAGGCACCTCAAATACCCATGTCGAGACATGGGTGTATACTGCAGTTGTTGAGGCCAGCTAGCTCATTCTATCCTTAGTTACTAGTACATTCTTCAGGGTTGACCTCTCTTTTATTCTTTATTTGTTTTTTCTTCTCCAAATTTTTTTCTTCTTGATTCTGCTTGGGAAGAGTTAAAATTGGACACCATGGCCTAAGACAGAGGATGGTATTGTTGAACTAAAGAGATAATGTTTTTGAGGTTGAGCTTTGAAGACAGTTGGTTTATCTCATATGTCGCTAGAGAGATGGGTAAAGAAGTTCATAATTTGTTTTGTCTTTGGTTCCCCCCCCTACTGGTGTAGGGCCTGAAGGCCCTGAACTATTAGAGGACAACATTTCGAGGGTTAACGAAATAGTTGTCGCTTTGCATTTATCTTCGAGGTAAATAGTAAAATGCTTCAAACTACACATATACCCTTCATCCACTTCACAAGAAGTTCATAAATATATCCCTGAAAAAGTTAAGAAACAAGTTGGTCGAGAAATTGATTCTTGACTTCTTGGATTCTCCCTTCTTTTGGAGGAATTACAGAAACTTGGACAAGAGAACCCTTCAGCATGGCAAGTTTTTAATGTAACAATGGCCATAGCAACAACAAGCGAAATATGAATGATTGATAGTACGATCAATGGCAAAGATTCTGGACAAGGAAGCTAGCTGGTTTGAGTCACATAAAATAAAAAAAAGTGGGGTTGGTGGTTCGAATCTGCTAGCAATGCAAACAACATGTTTGTTAGGGACGGATGATAAAGAATTAACTGCAGTGGAAGAATAACATGGTCTCTGTCCATGGAAGGTCGTCCATGCACGTGGAACTGTTTTCTTTCTTTCTTTGTGATGGAAGGAAGAAAATCAATCTATCCTCTACTAGCCAATGAATTTTCACAGAAAAGAAAATAATCAAAAAATATATATAACATTGATTGGTCGACTATGAACACATGCTTTATGAGACATTGAAATTTGAAAGAATGTGCCTTGTCCCTTTTTATTTTTATTTTTTTTAAAATGAAATATTATATCCCGGTGTAAGTTTCATTGACTTTCGAATAAATCCCACTAATAAACAGAAGGTTATTGTAAGAAATATGAAAATAGTTGCTGGTATTTGGAATATAATTGCAGAGGAGTTAATAAGATTTAATGGCTGAAATTAATTCAATATAATCTTCTTTCAATGGATGGCTAATCTACTACGGGCCTTACATTTTTTGTTGTCGTTGTCGCGAGTGCAGATGACGTTATGAATCATGGAGGAGCCAAATTTCAACAGAGAGCTACTGGCTAATCTTGAAGCTTTTCAGTTTTCAGTCCCTGACAAGATTTTATGGCAAAA
>Ga0325401_1002787_pt1 | contig 15695 bp, 11 predicted proteins | sample PopdelMetagenome_FD_205666 | JGI IMG/M metagenome (GOLD analysis project Ga0325401, IMG submission 205666) | Populus deltoides microbial communities from Bellville, Georgia, United States - Xylem-PdKOR-R2 | ecosystem: Host-associated > Plants > Phyllosphere > Stem > Wood/Secondary xylem | place...
TAATTCAACGTAGAAAATTCTTTTTTATCAACAACATGGTTTTTTTCAATACAATTTTAAAGCAACTAAAATAGCAATTCGTGAAAAATCAAAGTATTTAAATTTAGAAGAAAAAATATTTTTTCTTATACAAGACTCTCTTTTCTTTATTCATTATTATTATTATTATTATTATTATTATTATTATTTTGATGAACATTTTTTTTATTAGAAGTTTGGTTCATCCTGTAAAGACTTATTAAAAAACTAAAAGAGGAGAAGGTTACCTTCTCCTACCCCTCCTCGCATGATGCTATTCATTTATTTTTAATGAGTTTACTAATATTAGATTTTATAATTTTTATTTATTTATATATTTAGAGGTTATTCAGTTTTATGATTCTAATTGTAAGTTTGATAAGTTAATTTGGTTGACTCGAGTTTTTTTTTTTCTAATTAATTTTTTTTCAATTCCAACCTTTAAATAGTTGATTGATTGAGAAATAAGCTTTGTGATTTGTTTTGGTTTACTTTCCATGAAATTATCTCTATTTCATAACTCAGGTCACGGGTCTAACGGGTTAACTTGAGTTTAATCATGTCATTTTTATGTCTTTTTTTAATCGATTTATCAATTTCAATTACATCCTTCAATATTAGGTTTATTAGAAATTGGTTTTCATAATTATTTTTCAATCTACTTCTTATAAGGTTATCTCAGTTTTATGATTTAGACCACATGTTTAACAAGTAATTTTGACTGACTCGAGTTTTTTTTTTAATTGATTTTTTATCTTATTTTTATCATTCAACATTGGATTGATTGAAAATTAAACTTCATGATTTATTGTGGTTTACTTTTTATGAGATCGTCCCCTTCTTATGACTCGAGGTTATGAATTTAGCAGATTAACCCATGTTGACTCCAATTATTTTTTTCTTTTTTAATCATTTTTTAAAAATTTCATCTTTCAATGCTAGGTAGTTTGAGAATTGAGCTTCATAATTTATTTCAATTTAATTTTTATTGAGATATCTCGATTTCATGACCCGGGTAACGGGTTTGTCAAGTTAACCCGGGTTTACTCGAGTCATTGTTTTTAGTCATTTTCTAATTAATTTTTTGAAAATAATTTATAAAATTAGATTATTTTCAATTTCATCATTTAATTTTTTTATCTGTTAAATTTGGTCTTTATTTGTTTAATAAACTTAAAAAAATATTAATAAGTTATTTTTATGCTAATTTTTCACGACATTGACATTGAAAAGAGTTTTCTAACTTATTTTTTAAAATATTATCAAATCAAGAAATAATTTATTTTTTTAAAATGAACTTTCCATAAAAACCATTTTTAGAGGAAGAAAAAAAACCTAATAATCGAATTGCGGCAGCACAGAGGAAATAATAGCTAAACAAATAACTCAGGGTAGGATGAAAAAAGATAGGACCTTTTATAGGTGTGCGGCGTGGATATAGCAAGAAGATGTGGGTTTTGCTTCACTGATGGCTCTGAAAAGTATGTGGATATAGCAAGAAGGCATCAGTAACACCGACCATCACCCATCACCCATCACCCATCACCATGCATTTATCTCAGCAATTTCCCTGCCTAAATAAATAATAAATATGTACCATTTCACTGTAAAAATAATCACTCGTGATCCTTGTTTGTAATTAGAGATGAGCCTCGGTTCCAGTGGTTCGGTTTGGAGTCATTTAATCGAATTGAGTTTTTATTTTATAACTTTGGATCAAACCAAATAAAAGATCAAACCCATCGATTAGGTTTGGTTCCGATTTATATTTATTAAAACTAAATAAGTCTAGTTTGAATTTATAGATTTTTATTTGAGTTATTCTTGACAAACTTTGAATTAATGAATCTCTAGGCCAATGTTATTCTGTCGAACGTTTACAGTGTTGTGACGAGAATCATCTTAAAATAAGATCGGTGTTGCAGTGATAGGTAAAAAGAATAAAAAATTCTTGACTTTTATTAAAAAAAAAGAATGGAGTCATCACCTAATATTTTGGTCAGTAAAAAACTTAACTGATCTTAAAGTTTGAATAAGAAGATTAATTGTATATAGGGAGAATGTATCACTCATAGTACACCTTACCTAAAGTAAGTTGTAATGTTTATCTGTCTAATATAAATTAAGATATTGTTGTATTTTCTAACTATTGACTTGTCTAAGGTTTAAGAAAAATCAATCTCGGTAAAGAGATTATTATTTTATCAGATTAAAACCTAACCATTCTAATGTCAAAATATATTTTTTGCATTTTTCTTTTCATATCAGGAATACTTTTTAAGTATAAGTTCATAATCCTTGATATTCGAACAAACAAAATAATTTTTTAATATTTTTTAAATGGAGGTCAAGTTTCCGTTGATTTCATAAAATGATTATTAAATCCAAAAATACATGTAAAGATATCAACAAAATTATTTTTTTTTAATTTTTTTATTTACAATGTTAAAACATACAATGTATTTTTTATTATTATTTATACAAATATGGTTTTTTATTATTTTTTAAGAGACTTGATCATATGCACATAAATAAAAATATTTTTTTTGTCTTTTTTTTTCAAAATGGGGATTTTTTTTATTTTTTTGAGATTTTAAAGAAAAACATGTATATTTAATACCATATCAATATCTTACTGAATAAATTTTCAACCCCAATATTAAATGAAAAATTTAAAGAATAGGTGAGGAATCCATAAATAATTTTAAAATAAATAATTTTAAAAAGATAAGGAACAAACAAGTGTTAAAAGAAAATACTCCAAACACGCTCTTATCCAAAATGAAAGGCACAAAAAATGTTTTAAAGTGGTGCTTAGCAAAACACACCTAAAGAACACAAAATAGTATTTTTCAGTTTGGTAAATTTTTGACTAGACGACAAACATGCCCTTATTTCTAGAATAGGCTCAGATCAGCTACATGAGCTGGGCTCAGGTCCAGTCTTGGCTTGGTCTATTTGGACCGGCAGCAACATGGCTCAAAAAAAAAGAATCGGCTCATCAACAATAACAGGTGCTCTCTTTCAGCTTTTTAGAAGATCAAAATGAAGCATTTCAACAATATTTCATGCCATGCAATCCAAAGAAAAAGTCACCATTGCTGTCTCATTTAGGTACAACACAACATGCTTCCTTTTCCCTTCGTTTTTCTCACCAAGAAAATGCATTATGAAGGCAGTTTCTTCCCTTCCTTTGGCAAACCCGAAGCAACAAATATATAGTAAAAAGATACCTATAGTTTATTAAAAGTTTTACCTCACAGAAGCTGGAGTGTTGACATCTGCCACGGTGATGCTGGAGTGAAGCTGCGCTGCTGGACGAAGAAGAAGTTGCTCTGTTGAAGACTTCAACCGCTGCTGATGGAGACTCCAGCTAGTTCAAATGGCCAAAAACACAAGGGGGCAGGCTACTAGAATTGTAACTCAGCCACTGGAACGCTAGCGCTCTCGGCTGCATAGAAGAAAGGTTATTGCTGGTGTTGGAGGAGCTGGCGGCTGGCACTGCTGCTCAGAAGAGATGCACCCTGCTTTGCTAACGACTGCGACACTGCTGAAGCAAGATGATGTCTCTGCGCTACTGTGTTCAGAAGAGAAAAGCCGTTGTTGCACCTGGTTGGCTCTTTCTGTATTGCTTCAATGGACTGGGAGGCTGATTGCTGATGAAGAAGGAGCTGCAAGAGGATGTCGGTCACCGCTGTTGAACTGCTGAGGAGGAAACTGCAGCTGTTGCTGAACAAAGAACAGGTGTTTGCAGGTAGCTAATAAACACCGAGATGCTGCTAATGTTGTGCAGTGAAGATGAAGTTACAAGGGTTGTGCTGGTGCAGAGCTGCTCTTCTAAGATGATTAAATAAATCCCACGAACAGCTGAGGAAGACGTCAGTTGCTGCACTGCTGAGAGGGGCGCCCGCAACGCTACGCTTATGTTGCTCCTTCAAACAGTTGTTGTTGTGAAAGCAATTCAAATTAACAGAAATAAATAGATTATATATAGTTTAAATTAAAAATATTATTTCTTAACACTGTGAACAAGCCACTGTTGCTGCAGAAGTAGAAGTAGAAGTCACAGGTGGCTAGGAGAGAAGAGTGAATTACTTTCTCTCTTCCTCTCACGGGTTTTGTGTGTCTTCGGGAGGTTAGAGAAACTTTTTCGTGTATTTGTTTGTTTCTTTTCTTTTAGCGTGAGTACGCTGGTGGGTGAAAGAGTATTTCGTGTTGTATGATTTTTTATGCTCAAACTAATTTTTTATGTTTTTTTTCTTCTAATGCTCATCTCAAATCTCTTTCTTTTTTTTGTGTGTGAGAAAAATAATTTGTTTTTCTTCTCTTAATTGCTAGGCCTCCAAACAAATTTAGTGACTAAGACACTTAAAATTATTTTGATCCTTTATTTTTTTCTTTGCATTTTGATCTCTTTGTCTAAATATTTTTTATTTTTTAAAAAAGCAACGTTAACATCGACTCGATGAGAAAAATAAATAAATAATTTTAAAATAAACGTGTTAAAAATTAAACGCATTGAAAGTAAATTTTTATAAATTTTTTAATTTTTTAAAAAAGATGTTGAAAATGCAAAAAAAAAAAAAACAACGCCAATACATCAAAAAATTATTTTTTGGATTTGTTTTTGTTGTTTTTTGCTATGTTTTGGTTTTTTTTGAAAAAATATTAAAAATCAGGTTATAACAATGATAAAGACAACAAAGGAAAAAAAAAAGAAACAACTTGAATAGATGTGGACGATGTTGTAATTTGTTTTTCTTCTCTCAATTGCTTGGCCTTCAAGCAAATTTAGTTACCAAGCAACTTAAAATCACTTTGATCCCTTATTTTCTTCTTTGTATTTTGGTCTTTTTATCCAAATATTTTTTTTTATTTTTTTAGGCAACGTTAACATCGACTCGATGAGAAAAATAAATTAATGATTTTAAAATGAGCGCTTTAAAAACTGAAATCGAAAGTAAATTTTTGAATTTTTAATTTTTAAAAAAAGATATTGAAAATGCAAAAAACGACTCCAATACATAAAAAATTATTTTTTGGATTTGTTTTTGTTATTTTTTGCTATTTTTTGGAAAAAAATGTTAAAAATTGGGTTATGACAATGATAAAGAAAAGAAAAGGAAAAAAAGAAATAGCTTAATTAGATGTGGATGATGTTGTTGTTTGTTTATATGTCTTGTATACAATCAGTTGGTTACATGTGACACTATTTTATTCATGTAAAACATATTTAATTGTATTAAATAAAAGCTTTATTTACCTTTAATATTCATTAATTTATGAATTTAATGTTTGATAGATGAATCTATAGCAAAGATAAAATCCATGGAACATAAATATTTTGCAAATGAAATTATAAAGATGTTATAATTATAGGATTTCTATTGCATCAAAGTATTGTTCATAAATATTCTTAGTCAATGATCTTTTAATATTGGACATTTATTAGAGCTGTAGTGATTGATATATATTATGTACTTTCTTTTATGAAATAAAGTAGTTGTTCTCATGAGCTGGAATATAAGGGGTACCTAGAACTAATATGTATGTGCTTATCATAAAACATATTCACTAAATTGACCCGTATGGAAATTTCATATGGAGATATCACCTGTGTTTATGGAAAAGCTCACCTAACGGTCGTATAAGTGATCCTCAAGCTTGAGTCACTAGGATATCTTATATAAGGAGTGTTATATTTTGATCTTGTTACACATTATCTTGGTAAAGGTAACATATGGGTAGACATTGAATATAACATAAACTATATGAAGGTATTTGAGTAATTAAGAGATGATTCATCACCTTAGATGAATTAGAAAAAATATTCCACGTGTTCTCAAATAGTATTAATTGTTAAATCCTTGCGTAAGGTGGAATGAGATTTGAAAAGAGTTTTAAATTTTATTCAAATGTTCAATGATTATAATGTTGCGAACAAATATGATTTGTCATGGCAGATACACTTTATGATAAAATATCTAAATCGAAACATTATTATGAATAAATAATAATTACATTAAGAAACCGATTATTGAAAAGTTAAGTCAAACCACTTATGACTTTTCTAATATTTGGGGGATCATGATACGTTACCAGACGATGCACTTGATCTTCAAATATAAATTAATAAATTATTGAATTGATAATAAATTAAATTGCTTAATTTATTTAATTCTATTTATTTAGAATTATTTGAGCCAACATATTAGAAACCTAATGGGTTACACATATTAAGAACCATTAGTCAGGAATTAAATTGAGATAATTAATCAAGTGTGACTTGATTGAAAATAATTTTAAAAATTAAGCACTAGAATGCATTAAATTCAAATATTATAATTCTAGTATTAGAATAATCAAGTAGGGACTTGATTGATTGAATTTTTAAAATTATTCTTAAATAATATATAGATATTATTTAAGGGGAAAATATATATTTTACCATTTATACAGTTTTTAGGATTCACTATAAATATAAAGCTATGCCTTTTATTTTAGATAGGTTATCTGTTAGACAGAAAAACTATATAAGTCACGAAATAAAAGGCTAACACTCTAGGCATATCAATCCCCTTCTTCTAAATAGGGATTTAGAATAATTTTTACTGGTGGTTCGCTTGGATTATCGTTTGAGGCGGGACAATTGGATGACTTGTGCTTTGCAATAATTCAATATTTAAAGAATTATTCAAAGCCGGAGAAGATTAGATTTTCAAGTAATAAATTCTTAAATAACTTTAAATTTGTCTAACGAGATCCTAGAAACTTCCGAATATTACCTTAAATTTATCCTCTTCGCTGCGTGTATTGATTTTGAGAACCAACAGTTGTGATTTCTAAACGTTTAATTAAATAGTGAGAAATCAGGTCAAATACAGGCAGGTACCTCTATGGGGGTTGATATTAAGGACCGTTGCTTTTTTATTGGCTGCCCTGACTCATGGAACCTGGAGGGAAAATATAGTATAAAAGTAAAATAACAAGTAGTCAGGGGTGTGTTGTATCCTATAGTATGAAGGTCAAGTAAGATCGCATGATGCAACTTTCTAGAGATAAAAAAAATAGCCAATGAGTTTTTTTTTAAAAAAATAAATGATGCGTCACTTAGTTTTTTAGAATCCGACCACCATTCTGGTAGTGGAAAATTTGAGTTTGATTTGTTCTTTCTATTCTAAAAATGTATTTTCACTTAAAAACACCTAATAAAAGACTTTTAGAACTTCCATAACCCAGTTATCAACTCCAAGACCCTCCAAAATAATTTAAAAACACAAAATTAAATTAGGAAAGGTTTTTCTCTCTCGACCTCAATTTGTTTTTCGAGGCAAGACAAGATTAAGGTCCGAAACAATCATCATCAAACTCTTCTCGCTGGATAGAACTTGTTGACATTAAGATTGATGATTTTTATGGTTAAAATCTATATTAATCGATAATTTTCTCTCTTCAACTCGGAATTTGGTGTCTTTCTCTTTTCTCTCTCACTTACAGGGGCTAAAATGTAAAAGAAACAAACTTTTGAGTCAAGTTTAAATTACAAAAATTATAGAGACTATGAAGATAGGAAAAGAAAAGTATGAGGACCAAATAAAACTTTTTCCTCCAATTTTACATGGCCACGAGGCTGCTTCTTATTTTACACTTTGCCCTCCTTGCATTGAATTTTTCTTGTAATAGCCCGGCCCAACATGCTGTATATTATCCGCTTTGGGTCTTACAACCCTCACGGTTTTGTTCCTGGTAACGCGAGCTCACTTTTGAGCCTGACGCCCCAAAACGCATACAACATGTTAACACCAGCACTACTAATAAGGCCAGTAATACATCCCTCACCCGCCGATGTGGGATCTTACATTTCTCCTCTTAATTTTTTTTGACAAATTAGGAATATAAGGATGCAATTAAAAAAAATGAGTATCGAATTTGAAAAATATCTCAGAGCTACCATAAATCGCTACAGTTTCTTAGTGAGTAGTTTTAGTATAATTGGTAATTTGGTCATGTTTCTTTTGAAAAATCAAAACAGGCAATAAAACGCAAAACAAAGCTGAAGAAATGTCAAAAAAGCTAGACTTGTTGATCTTAGGGCTATTTTGAGTGGTATGCTACTCAAATTTTTAATGTATTTATATTTTGTTTTTGTATTTTTAAAGTATTTTTTATTTTAAATTAATATTTTTTTGTGTTTTCAGATAATTTAATGTGCTAATATAAAAAATAATTTTAAAAAATAAAAAATATTATTTTAATGTATTTTCAAACAAAAAATATTTTAAAAAATAATCGTTAACACACTCACAAACACCCCAACACCTAAACTTAATATGCCTTTTGCATTTGGATTTGGTACTAATATTTATTTAGAATTGTATGCACTAAATTGCCTTATGCCTTTGTACCAACATATTAATTTAAGTATGTTTGGTTTTAAAAATATACATTAAATTAATATTTTTTTAGTATTTATAGATGATTTTGATGTACTAATATAAAAAAATTTAAAAAGATATTTATAGATAATTTTCATACATATTAAATAAAAACAAATACCAAAACACACATTATTTTAACAAAGGATTTGAAAACACTATTATATATGGAATATGGTCCTTAAACGTTTTGTATGTCACCTTAAGCAAACATTCTCCACACGCAGTGATGATGATGATGATGATGATGTATGTATGGTTGTATGGCACTTTTGCAGCGGAACTAACATATTTAGAACCCTACAACCATACTTTTTTTCCATTTTGCATCCTTAACTGCAGCCACAAGCCGTGAGCCAAGCAAAGCATGTAACAAAATACTCAAATGGAAGACAAGAATACTATGTTCATATACTAATATACACATTTTACTATTCATAGTGATAATGTAATTATTTTTTGTGCCGTAAAGAAAATAATGACTTTGGTGTTGAGAATATTTCAATATTTTTACACAGTCTATTAGTTATTATAAGATTAATCGAGGGTGAATGTATTTTTTTAATTTTTTTTAGAACAATAAAATTATTAAATTATATTTAAAAGCAAAATCTTTTAAAACTTGCTTTGAAGGGTTTTTTCATCTTTTTACTTCTCCAAGCACAATAAAATGGTTGATTTATTTTTGGAAGACAAAAAAATATTGGCGCATGAGAGGCACGCTCTTGCACCTATAACACCTCATGGTTTTAGAAACACTATTTTACCATGTCGTTGGAACCTTCACGATATCTTTTTTCTATTAGAGTGGCGCGTGATGGTGGTTATGAGATGACTTGTTGTCGGCGGAGCTCTTTTTTTCCTTTCTCTCTTATTCCCTCAAGAATTGTGCTGGCAATTCAAAATTTTTCTTTTAATTATTGATATTTCAACTTTAGTTCTTATCCTTGTTATTTTTAATTTTTGTTCTTAGCTATAATGTAAATTTTTTGTTTGTTTTAAATTTCATCTTCAATTTCAATTCGTAATGTATTTTTTTTCTAATTTGATCCTTATTACTTTGATTTCTATTTATTTTTTTTGTTGACCCTTTTATATATTATTTTTTTCAATTTCATATATAAGAATTGAACTACATTATTTTTTCTATTTTTGAAAACATGTTTTCTTTTCAAAGTTATCGTTATTAATTTTTTTTTAATTTTAGTTCTTTTTTTATTGTTGTGCATTCTTTATTATCATCTAATATAATTAAAATAAAATCAACTTATTTGATTTACTCTACTCTATAACCTTGGTAGTTGATTTTTCTGCTTTTTTTTCTTTTTTATATAACACTCTTCCAATACCTAAACATCATATTTTACTAAAAAAATAAAAATAAATAAATTAAACGATACCACAGCGTAATGCAGGCCCCGTCTAGTCCTTTCCTAGAGCCTTTCACTTGAGTAGCCCAAGTCACTTGCAAAGACGAACACTATAATACTGATTTAAGAATGCTAAGCATATGCCTAATACCTCCCAGGCTCGCACAATCACATATGCTATATGCAAGGGGACAGAAAGTTGCGCAAAAGTGCTGTAGGCTTAGCTGGAAGACAGCGTATGCTCTGTATTGACAATCCTGCTCTCAGCACGCACTCTCTACTTTCCGCTTCCTCCTTCAAAGAGAGGAGAGGAGGATGAGAGTTGTTGTTACCTTAAAACTTCGAAGAAAAGCATTCTCGTGCTCAACCCTTTCCTTAACTCGTGTGTTAAATGTTACCCAATAATTGCAGGCTATATAATTCAAATGTTCAAGGCAGCTAGTGTCTGCCTAGACAAGTGTTTCTTGAATTAATCCAGACTATGAAAAGGAAAACTAAGACTATCGAATTAAAGTTTAGGGTTTAGGAGTTGGCTAATTGTTCTCAAAAGGGGAAACAGACGAGGTTTATATTTCTGAACCTGCAGTTTGATATGTGTAGAATTCATACAGGCCTTGCTCGCCGATGAATCTCGACATGTTTATCAAGCATTAATGATTCTGAACCTAACATTGGTGCAAGTTTCTTTTCAACATCTTAAGCAAGGTTTTTTTTCCCCGTAGATATTGCTTTTCAAAATATTTTTTATTTGAAAATACATTAAAATAATATTTTTTTTATTTTTTTAAAATTTATTTTTGATATCAGCATATCAAAACGATATAATAACACACAAAATTATTTAAAGCTAAAACAATTTCAAAAATTCTCAAAAGCACAGTTGAATTCTAATTATATTATTAGATCCTCAATATTTAAAAATAATACAATTTATAAATTCATTTCCTTTTAAATTTCAAAAAATTGCTTTTGATACAAAAATTTATTTGTATTATTTTTCAGTTCCTGATTGGAAAGAAAAGAGAAACGGGATGTTAAATTCTAGTGATGAAAAATTCATCGTTCAAGTCATATCTAATCACTAAAATAGATTTTATTAGTTTCCACGAGTTCCATGTAATGATATAGGTTTGATAATGGTGTTTTAGCTTGAAAAAAACAAATCTCAGTTGAGAAAGATAAATATAACTCGGTTTGATTTCTGTTTTTATTAATCATTTTTGGGTTTTTTTTTTATTGATAGATTGGTATTAAGTGTTGGTGAAGTTTTTTAGATTGAAATGACTAAAAAATTATATTTTAAAAAAACACTCGCTTGTTTTTACAGCTTTTACAATGGTAGCTGAAATCTAAACTTGTAAATGATACCTTTATTTAATGTTTTTTTATTTATTTTTCAATTAATATAATATATATGTGATTTTTTTTGTTTAGCCTTTTTTAGATAAGGATGTTTTTTAAATTATTCTATGAAAATTTAATCTTTGAAGAATTTTTTTGATTCATCTATAATTTATTTATAGCTAAACTTTATTTTTTAAAAATAAAAAATATTTATTTTTAGATAATATTTATAATATAAACAGTCTTGCATATTATTTTTTTTATTTTATTCAATCAATTTAATGTGTATATATTTATATTATATTTTAATTAAATAAAAAATAAATTTAGTAATAACAAACGAGTAAATATCTTGTATTGTGAGATTAAATATTTTAATTTATATTTATCTCTTGATTGTTCCAATTTTATTTTTAGTTATTGTTAATGATTTTTTATTTATTAATACATATAGTTCTTAATTTATTTTATATATATATATATATATATATATATATCAACTTTTTAATTTATATTTAAAAAATTTTAAACTATAAAAATATACTGATAAAATATGTATATATAATGTTTTTACATTAAAAAATATCTGACAAGTGTAAAAAAGTTATGTATTATAACAAAGAGAGGAGGAGAGGGACGAGGAGTTGCTTTTTACGGGAATCCCGGAGGACCAGAGCTAGGAGACCCTTTTGGGCACCACCTCCTTATACTTTGCATTTTGTGCGGGGCCGCCTTGCACGTGCCATCACGCGATAGTCATGCCCTTCGTCCTGCTCACAGTAACAGGTCGAGGTCTTTTAACAATAAATAATTACTATTTTTTTTTTTCAAGTTTTTAAAAACGACGTATGAAAACTTGTTTATTTTTATTTGATATAGAAACAAGTTAATTAGACTCTCCTGTTTCAAGAATTAATTATTTAGTTTTCTTTCGTCATTTTATGTTCTTTTCCATTTTTTTTGTTTTTAAAAACAAGAAAGGAAAAATAAATAGATATCATGGACAGAATAGTGAAAAAAAGACTTTTTAAAATAAATTTATATCAAATCAATTGATGTCAACACTCATCAAATGACTAAATAATTAATTTTTAAAATAAGGAGAATTAATTAATTCGTTTATCAAAACTAAAGACACTGATTTGTATTATATTCCTTTAATTTTATGTTTTCCTGTAAATAAAAGTAGCAAAAAGTTTCAAAGACTTAAAAAAAAAGTTTTAAAAATTAGATTTTTATACTGCCAATATTATATTTTGAGAATCAAGTCAAATTTAAGAATTTTATAAAATAAATGTTAATTATATTGACGAGTTTTAAGTTAAGACCTAGTTTGAGACTCTTATAATTCAGCTAAGGATTACCTTTAGAGGGGCCACATTTCGTACTAAGTTTTGGTTTAAAAAGACCGGAAGTTGAGGTAGGATTTCATTTAAAGCGATTGAGAGTAAGTTTGAGAGTAGATCCAAAGTAATGAGAGTAAAGTCTAAGACTAATGTCGATATCCAGGGTACTTGGGAGTTGGTTTAATAACATGTTTGAAGGTCTCATATGGATGCTCAGGTTCATTCTAAGATTGTGAAGGTATTTGGTGAGTTATGACTAGTTTTGGGGCGTCTATGATTCAAGCTTATAAAAAGTCCTCAATGTCTAGTTATCTATGATAAGATTTAGTTTAGAGGGCTTAAGGTTTACACAATGATCATATTGAGTTTAAAACCAAGTTTGGATCACTCAAATTTAGACCGAGACTAGTTTCAAGGAGTCTAAAAATTAAGTATAAGGAGTTTAGGTTTATGCTGGAATTGGGTTCGTAGCACGTAAAAGTGGGTACAAAATCAAAATTAGAACCAAGTCGGGGCCAAGATCAAGTCTAGATTACTCAAAATTCAAGTGAGGATTTGAAGAACTTGTGTTAGCTAAGGTTCAAGTTCAAGCATACTAGGTTTGGGTTGTGATTAGGTTTAAAGCGTCTATAGTGTGGACTAGGTTTGGATTGCGATTAGTTTTGGAGCGCTCATGGTTTGGACCAGGTTTGAGGCATATTAGATTGGGTCCAAAGGTCGGGTTTGGAACCTTGAAGATTGAGTCAAGACCAAGCACACGGCTTTAAGGTGTTAGGTCGAGATTAGATTGATTTTAGACTTAATTCAAAGAACACGTAAAATTTTTTTTATTAGGTTTTTTTAAGAAAAAAATTGAAATGAGTTTATCGATGTTCTTAAGATAATTTGAGTTCTAGAAGCATAGATCTTGATTTTTTTACCACAAAAAATCAACTAAAAGATGATGAGTTATCTACCCAAGCAAGCAATACATCATCTATTATATAAAAAAATAGAGGTGAACAACATATTATTTGCTCGTTGAAAAAAAGGCATGCGGTTATGCCCTTCTAATCCTTACATGCTTGGGCTTTCGTGCTTGTTGTTTTTCTAAGATTTTTTTTTTAAAAAAAACTTTGATAAAAAAATTCTATTGAAATCAATATATTAAAATAATATTTAAATAATTGTCAAATCATGTCACTATTTTTTAGAAGATTATTGTATTTTATAATGATATCAGTCTAAAATGCATAATTTTTAAATAACTTGTTCATTAATATTAAATGATAATGTTAATGAATAATGGTTTGCTGGCTTTCTCACTCGCTTAACTTTCATTATATTATTGGGGCCTCACATGTGGGTCAAGGAAAAACAAATCGTCATATAGCCAGCCAGCCATTCACTCAGCAAAGTGACATGTCACTGCTTCCGGGTTTTGTGGAGCCTAGCAAATATTTTGAAGATACAAGTTGGTGGATCTCTCTCAAAATCTTGAACAAGTCTAATATGCTTTTTGGTAATGTGTATGTAGGTGAGGTTGGTCTGCAGTTATATTTTTTAATATTTAATATAAGAAATAAATTTGATTTTGCTTGATAGGACCCACTAATTTTTATTGCCCAGCCGCAGGATTGGAGAAGCAGCATTTTACTGCTTCTCGTGGTTTTTTTTTGAAAAACCAATGAGAAAAGTTTAGTTTTTTTTCCCCTGAAAAACCTGTGTAGTTAATCGTGAACAATATATATATTTTTTTAAAAATTAGTTTAAGGTAAATTAAATTTACTCGTAATGTAATGAAATTGTAAATTTTTTTTAAAAAAATTATGTTTTACTCAAAAAACTAGTATTTAATATTATTTAATAACACTACATAAATTAGAAAGATATCGCATGATGACATAACATTTGTGAAATTTGATCGTAATTTCAATAATAAAGATATCACAATCTTTATTATTTAATAACACTTCATAAATTAAAAAAATTAGTTTTTGTTGTTGCGCGCTTAAAAAACTATGGAAAATATAGTTCTTGTTGGGTAGATTTCGTATGTAATGACATTGCATATAGTTTAATGGAATAATAAAAAATATTTGATATCAATATTATTTATTTTATGATGTAATAACAGTAGTTAAATCTACATAATTTAAATTAAAAATAATTAATATTAATATATATATATTTTAATTATTTTATAACCTCAATTTAAAAAGCATTTTTTTAATCAAACACATTAAAATTATTTTTTCTTCAACCTCAATTTCAACCACAATTTTAACCAAACACCTATTTTTTCAAACCAACCTGAACTAAAAGTATTTTTTATAAAACAATTTTTTTAAATCACCACCAATACCAATCACACTCTAAAATGGGTCCCGCCAGGTGTAAATAAAAATCACCACCAAGAAGCAATAGGATGCGGCAGGGAAATAGAGGCCTTGTGGTGAGGGTGAGGGATGGTCCTACCAGATCATAACTTTCCCTTCTTGTGGTCAGTTACATCAGATCAGTAATCGTCGACAAGGTCCGTCTTGCATTTTTTGGTGGCCTCAAATTAATGCGTCCACCCTCTCCACATGTCCATGCATGTCCCTTCCTCTCATTTGTGATTTATAAGTTATTTGTGTTTTAAAATATTTTTTATTTAAAAATATATTAAAATAATATTTTTTTAAAAATTTATTTTTGATGATAGCTTATTAAAATACATAAAAATATTATTTTAAAAAATAAAAATTCAAATTTTTCAAGAAACAATTGTTTTCAAAACATAAAAACAAAAAAACTCTTGACCATATAAAAATCATAACACAAACAAGTAGTTTACAAGGGTATGTAAGAATATGATAATTGTTGCTTTTCAAAGTGTTTTTTTCTTGAAAATATATTAAAATAATTTTTTTAAAAAAAATTATTTTTGATACCAACATATCAAAATAATTTAAAAATATATAAAAAATTTTAATTTAAAATAAAAAAAAATTTTGAGACATAGAAATAAATAGGTGAGGGATATTGTGTTTATTGCGGAATAGGAGTGGTCACACTTCAATTACGATTATTCGTATGATATGTCGATTTATTTTTTTATTATTAGTGGTGGGTGTTTCACTGCGATAGAATTGTTGGATGGGTAGGTATTTATGCTCCTTAAAAGCTTCCCTCTCATTTTGTTTTGATGCTTTCAAAAA
>Ga0325401_1002788_pt1 | contig 15693 bp, 11 predicted proteins | sample PopdelMetagenome_FD_205666 | JGI IMG/M metagenome (GOLD analysis project Ga0325401, IMG submission 205666) | Populus deltoides microbial communities from Bellville, Georgia, United States - Xylem-PdKOR-R2 | ecosystem: Host-associated > Plants > Phyllosphere > Stem > Wood/Secondary xylem | place...
TTGTGCTATTATTTTTATTTGTTGTGATTGTTATTTATTTTTCTAAAAAAAAAGAGAAACAAAATTTTTGCTTGCCGCGATACTGTTTATTTACAGTAGCGGTACTATTTAAAAAAGATTTTTTGGTGGAATTAGGTATTAGCCTTTTGTTTCTTGAAGGGAAACGACATTCTAAATAGGACTAGTTGTAAACCACTAGCCCCACCCCATCGAGGCCAAATTTCGTTGTTTTCTGGGGGTTTTAGGAAGTTTTAGTTTTCTAGTATTTTCGTACAATTTGCATTGTTTTTGATCTCTTGTGTGGTTGGTTTCTTTTAAGTTTTCTTGACGATTTATGCCTGTAACCCATTCTACTAACCAGAGTCAAGTGCAGGTGGATCTCGCAATATAAAACACTTTATGCAGGTTACGAAAGGAAGCTCGCATCAACACTATGGTTGTTGCACGACAACAAACACTCAAGGAGCTTGTTGCTCCTAACGTGGAAAATCAACCATTGTGCATAAACATCGACAATAATGTAAACTTTGAGCACAAATATGGTTTTATACATTTGCTACCAACATTCAATGGTCTTGCAGGAGAAGATCCTCATACTCATCTTAAGGAGTTCCATATGGTTTGCGTTGGCATGAAACCGAATGGAGTTGACGAAGAACAGGTTAAGTTGAAAGCTTTCCCTTTCTCTTTAAAAGGGGCAGCAAAGACATGGCTTTTCTCTATTCTCCCAGGTTCCATTGGAACGTGGAATGCCATGAAGAAGATTTTCCTTAAGAAGTCTTTCCCAGCATCTCGAGTTGCCAACATAAGGAAAGAAATATGTGGGATTCGACAATCTCATAGAGAAACACTTTCCGAGTATTGGGAAAGATTTGAGCAACTGTGTATTCAATGCCCTCATCATCAAATACCCGATCAGCTGCTCATTCAATATTTCTATGAAGGATTGATGCCTACTGACTGTAGTATCATTCACACTGCAAGTGGAGGGGCATTGGTAGATAAGACACCCGAGGCTGCACGCCAATTGATCTCAAACATGATAGCCACCTTGAAACAGTTCGGCACCCGTGGAGACTTCGCAAATAAACAAGTAAATGAGGTAAGTATTTCTAAACTGAGTCGTTGTACATCGAGAAATCATCATTGAAAACAAACTCACGGCTGACGAATGGAATCGATAGCGAATACTAATTCACGGTTGATGCATGAAATCAATAGAGAAAACGGAGTCATCGTTGACGCATGGAATCGTCAGTGAACACTGCGTCACTACTGACCTGAAATCGTTAGCGAAAACAGAGTGACTGTAGACCTTGAAATTGTTATTGAAAACTAAGTGACAACTGACGTATGGAATCAACAGCGTCAAAGAATTCACGACTGACACATCAAATCGATTACAAAAATAGAGTCATGGCTCATGCATGGAATCATCGAAAACACTATGTCACTGCTAATCCAAAATCGTTATCGAAAATTGAGTCATTGTAGAACGAGAAATCATCATTGAAAATTGAGGGATGGATGACGCATGAAATCGACAGCAAAAACTAATTCATGGTTGACGCATGAAATCAATAGAAAAAACAGAGTCATTATTGACACATAGAATCATCAATGAAAACTACGTCACTACTAACCAGAAATCATCATTGAAATCTGAGTCATGACTAACGTATGGAATCGACAGCGTCAATAAATTCACAGCCCACCCATGAAATCGAAAGCAAAATTAGAGTCATGGTTGACGCATGGAATCGTAACAAACACTATGTCATAGCTGATTCACAAATCATCATCGAAAATTGAGTGGCGGATGACACTTAGAATCGACAGCAAAAACTAATTCACGGTTGATGCATAAAATAAATAGAGAAAACAGAGTCATCGTTGACACACGGAATCATCGACAACACTGTCACTGCAAACCTCAAAATCATCATCAAAATCTGAGTTGCGGCAAACACATGAAATCGTAAATGAAAACCAAGTCATGCTGAGTCACTATAGACCGAGAAATCATCATTGAAAATTGAGTGATGACTGACGTGGAATTGACAACGACAACTAATTCATGCTTGACGCTTGAAATCAATAGTGAAAAAAGAGTCATCGTTGACGCATGGAATTGTCAGCGAAAACTAATTCACGGTTGACGCCTGAAATCAATAGCGAAACACATAGTCATCATTGATGCATGAATCGTCAGCGAAAACTGCGTCACTAAAAACTGAGAAATCATCATTGAAAATTGAGTGACAACATGATGTATGGAATCGACAATGAAAACTAATTCACGGTTGACGCATAAAATCAATAGCGAAACACAGAGTCATCATTGACGCATGGAATCGTGAGTGAAAATTGTGTCACTAAGGACCCATAAATCATTAGCGAAAGCTATGTCATTGTAGACCTAGAAATCATTACTAAAAACTAAAAGATGGCTAACGTATGGAATCGATAACGAAAACAAATTCGCAGCTGACGCTTTGAATCATCAATGAAAACTAATCCATGGCTGACGCATGGACTCGTTGAAAACACTATGTCACTACAGATCCCAAAATCATCATCAAAATCTGAGTTGCAATAGACACATGAAATCGTTAAAGAAAACCAAGTCACTGGAGACCCAGAAGTAGTCAGCGAAAACTGCGTCACTGCAGATTTAGAAATCATCAGCGAAAACTGAGTCACTATAGACCGAGAAATTGTCATTGAAAATTGTGTGACGAGTGACGTCAGGAATCAACAACTAAAAGTAATTCATGCCTGACGCTTGAAATCAATAGCGAAAAAAGAGTCATAGTTGACGCAAGGAATTGTCAGCGAAAACTGCGTCACTATAGACCCAAAAATATTAAGTGAAAACAGAGTCACTAAAAACAGAGAAAGTTGTCATTGAAAATTGAGTGACGGCTAACTTATGGAATCGACAGCAAAAACTAATTCACAATTGACATATGAACTCAATAGCAAAACACAGAGTCATCGTTGACGGATGGAATTGTCAGCGAAAACTATGTCACTAGGGACCCAAAAATCTTAAGTGAAAAGTGAGTCATTATAGACCGAGAAATCATCATTGAAAACTTAAAGACGGCTGGCGTGTGGACTCGACAACGAAAAGTAATAAATGGTTGACGCAGGAAATCTATAGCGAAACACAGTCATCGTTGATGCATGGAATCTTGAGGGAAAATTGCATCACTTCGAACCTAGAAATCTTTAGTGAAAACTAAGTCACTATAGACCTAGAAAACATCAATGAAAACAAAGAGACGACTGACGTAAAGAATCAACAGCGAAAACTAATTCACGGTTGACGCATGAAATCAATAACGAAAACAGAGTCAATATATACCGAGAAATCATCACTGAAAACTGAGAGACGGCTGATGTGTGGACTCGACAGCGAAAACTAATAAACAGTTGATGCATGAATCAATAGCGAAACATAGAGTCAACGTTGATACTTGGAATATTAAGGGAAAACTGCGTCACTAAAGACCCATAAATTTGCAGTGAAAAAACTAAGTCACTATAGACCTAGAAATTATCACTAAAAACTGAGACGGTTGATGCATGAAATCTTGAGGGAAAACTGCATCACTACGGACCCAGAAATCTTTAGCGAAAACTAAGTCACTATAGACATAGAAATCGTCACTGAAAACTAAGAGATGGCTGACGTATGGAAACAACAGCGAAAACTAATTCACGGTTGACGCATGAAATTAATAGCGAAACACGGAGTCATCGGTGACGCATGGAATCGTCAGTGAAAACTGCATCACTACGGTCCCAGGAATCTTAAGTGAAAACTGAATCACTATAGACAAAGAAATCATCACTGAAAACTTAGAGACGGCTGGCATGTGGACTCGACAACAAAAACTAATAAACGGTTGACGCATGAATCAATAGAGAAACACAGAGTCATCGGTGATGATGGAATCGTCAGTGAAAACTGGATCACTACGGTCCCAGGAATCTTAAGTGAAAACTGAGTCACTATAAACCGAGAAATCATCACTGAAAACTTAGAGACAGCTGGCGTGTGGACTCTACAACAAAAACTAATAAACGGTTGACGCATGAATCAATAGAGAAACACAGAGTCATCGTTGACGCTTGGAATATTAAGGGAAAACTGCGTCACTATGGACCCAGAAATCTTTAGTGAAAACTAAGTCATTATAGACCTAGAAATCATCGCTGAAAACTGAGAGACGGTTGACATAAAGAATCGACAGCGAAAACTAATTCACGGTTGACGCATGAAATCAATAGCGAAAACGGAGTCATTGTTGACGCATGGAATCGTCAGTGAAATCTGCGTCACTACAGTCCCAGGAATCTTAAATGAAAACTGAGTCACTATATATACCGAGAAATCATCACTGAAAACTGAGAGACAGCTGATGTGTGGACTTGACAGCGAAAACTAATAAACGATTGACGAATGAATCAATAGCGAAACACAGAGTCATCGTTGACGCTTGGAATATTAAGGGAAAACTGCGTCAGTACGGACCCAGAAATTTGCAGTGAAAAAACTAAGTCACTATAGACCTAGAAATCATCACTAAAAACTGAGAGACGGTTGACGCATGGAATCTTGAGGGAAAACTGCATCACTACGGACCCAGAAATCTTTAGCGAAAACTAAGTCACTATAGACATAGAAATCATCTCTGAAAACTAAGAGATGGCTGACGTATGGAAACAACAGCGAAAACTAATTCACGGTTGTCGCATGAAATTAATAGCGAAACACAGAGTCATTAGTGACGCATGGAATCGTCAGTAAAAACTGCGTCACTACGGTCTTAGAAATCTTAAGTGAAAACTGAGTCACTATAGACCGAGAAATCATCACTGAAAACTTAGAGACGGCTGGCGTGTGGACTTGACAGCGAAAACTAATAAATGGTTGATGCTTGAAATCTATAGCGAACAAAGAGTCATTGTTGACGCATGGAATCTTGAGAGAAAACTGAATCACTACGGACCCAGAAATCTTTAGTGAAAACTAAGTCACTATAGACCTATAAATCATTACTGAAAACAAAGAGACGACTGACGTAAAGAATGGACAGTGAAAACTAATTCACGGTTGACGCATGAAATCAATAGCGAAAATGGAGTCATTGTTGACGCATGGAATCGTCAGTGAAATCTGCGTCACTACGGTCCTAGGAATCTTAAGTGAAAACTGAGTCACTATAGACCGAGAAATCATCAATGAAAACTTAGAGACAGCTAGCGTGTGGACTCGACAGCGAAAACTAATAAATGATTGACGCATGAATCAATAGAGAAACACAGAGTCATCATTGACGCTTGGAATATTAAGGGAAAACTGCGTCAGTACGGACCCAGAAATTTGCAGTGAAAAACTAAGTCACTATAGACCTAGAAATCATCACTAAAAACTGGGAGACGGTTGACGTATGGAATCTTGAGGGAAAACTGCATCACTACAGACCCAGAAATCTTTAGCGAAAACTAAGTCACTATAGACATAGAAATCATCTCTGAAAACTAAGAGATGGCTGACGTATGGAAACAACAGCGAAAACTAATTCACGGTTGTCGCATGAAATTAATAGCGAAACACAGAGTCATTAGTGACGCATGGAATCGTCAGTGAAAACTGCATCACTCCATACCAAGAAATAATCATTGATAACTAAGCCACACACCTAGAAATCGTCACTGAAAACTAAGAGACGGTTGACGTATGGAATCGACAGTGAAAACTAATGCTTTGAATCATTAGTTAGAACTAATTCATGGCTGAGCCATGGAATCGTCGAAAACATTATATCACTACTGACCTTAAAATCATCGCCAAAAACTGAGTTGCAGTAGACACATGGAATCGTTAACGAAAACCAAGTCACTGGTGACCCAAAAATAATTAGCGAAAACTACATCACTGTTGATCCATAAATCATTAGTGAAAACTGGATCACTATAGACCGAGAAATCGCCATTGAAAATTGAGTGATGACTGATGTATGGAATTGACAAGGAACACTAATTCACGGTTGATGCTTGACATCAATAGCGAAAACTGAGGCATCGGTGACGCATGGAATCATTAGCAAAAACTGCGTAACTACGGACCCAAAAATCTTAAGTAAAACCTGAGTCACTATAGACCGAGAAATCATCGTTGAAAATTGAGTGTCGGGTGACATATGAAATCGACAGTGAAAACTTATTCACGGTTGACGCATGAAATCAATAACGAAACACAGAGTCATCGTTGATGCATGGAATCGTCAGCGAAAACTGTGTCCCTACGGACTCAGAAATCTTCAATGAAAACTAAGTGACTGTAGACCTAGAACATAGAAATCATCATTGAAAATTGAGTGACGAGTGACGTATAGAATCGACAACGAAAACTAATTCACGGTTGACGCATGAAATCAATAGCGAAACTCATTGTCATCGTTGAGGAATAAAATTGTTAGCAAAAACTAATCACTGCGGACCCAGAAATCATCAGCAAAAACTAAGTCACTCTAGACCGATCAATCGTCATTAAAAATTGAGTGACAGCTGACGTATGGAATCGACAACGAAAACTAATTCACGATTGACGCATGAAATCAAAAGCGAAAATAAAGTAATGTTGAAGCATGGAATCGTGAGTGAGAATTGCGTCACTATTAACCTAGAAATCATCAACAAAAATTGCGTCTCTGAAGAACTAGAAATCATCACTGAAAACCGAGTGACAGCCATCGTATGGAATCGATAATGAAAACTAGTTCACGGTTGACACATGAAATCAATAGGGAAAACAGAGTCATGTTGACGCATGGAATCGTCACTGAAAACTGCATCACTACTGATCTAGAAATCTTCTGTGAAACTTGAGTCACTCTAGACCTAGAAATCATCACTGAAAAATAAGAGATGGTTGACGTATGGAATCAATAGCGAAAACAAATTCACGGTTGTCCTAGAACTCTTAACTCAAAACTGAGTTGCAGCTGTCACATCAAATCGTTTATGAAAACCAATTCACCGGTGACCACAAATAGTCAGCGAAAACTGCATCACTGCTGATCCAGAAATCATCAGCGAAAACTGAGTCATTGTAGACCGAGAAATCATCATTGAAAATTGAGAGAATCGACAGCGAAAACTAATTCATGGTTGACGCATGAAATCAATAACGAAAACACAGTCATCATTGATGCATGGAATCCTCTACGAACACTGCATCACTACAGACTTAGAAATCTTCAGTGAAAACTCAGTCACTATAGACTGAGAAATTGTCATTGAAAATTGAGTGACGACGAAAATATAAAATTGACAGCGAAAACTAATTCACGGTTGGCGCACGAAGTCAAAAGCGAAGCATAGAATCATCGTTGACATATTAAATTATCACTGAAAACTGCGTCACTACTAACCCAGAAATATTCAGTGAAAACTAGGTCACTAAAGACCTAAAAAGTAGAAATCATAATTGAAAATTGAGTAACGGGTTACGCATGAAATCGATAGCTAAAACTAATTCAAGGCTGCCGTTTGAAATCAATAGCGAAAACACAGTCATCATTGAAGCATGGAATCCTCTACGAACACTCTGTCACCACGGACCTAGAAATCTTCAGTGAAAACTCCGTCACTATAGACTGAGAAATCGTCATTGGAAATTGAGTGATGATGGACATATGAAATCAACAGCGAAAACTAATTCACGGTTGACGCATCAAAATCAAAAGCGAAGCACAGAGTCATCGTTGATGTATTGAATCATCACCGAAAACTGCGTCACTACTAACCCAGAAATATTCAGTGAAAATCAGGTCATTAAAGACCTAGAACGTAGAAATCGTAATTGAAAATTGAGTGACGGGTGACGCATGAAATCGACAGCTAAAACTAATTCACGACTGCCGATTGAAATCAATAGCGAAAACACAGTCATCATTGACACATGGAATCCTCTGCGAACACTACGTCCCTACGGACCTATAAATCTTCATTGAAAACTCAGCCACTATAGACCGAGAAATCATCATTGGAAATTGAGTGACGACGGATATATGAAATCGACAGCGAAAACTAATTCACGGTTGACGTATCAAAATCAAAAGCGAAGCATAGAGTCATCGTTGACTATTGAATCATCACCGAAAATTGCGTCACTACTAACCCAGAAATATTCAGTGAAAACTACATCACTAAAGACCTAGAACGTAGAAATTATCATTGAAAATTGAGTACGGGTGACGGGTGACGCATGAAATCGACAGCTAAAACTAATTCATGGTTGACGCTTGAAATCAATAGTGAAAACAGAGTAATAGTTGAAACATGGAATCGTGAGTGAAAACTACATCACTACTGACCTAGAACTCTGCAACAAAAACTGTGTCTTTGAAGACCTAGAAATCATCACTGAAAACCGAGTGACGGTCGTCGTATGGAAGCAACAACAAAAACTAGTTCACGGTTGACGCATGAAATCAATAGGGAAAACAGAGTCATCATTGACGCATGGAATCGTTAGTGAAAACATCATCACTGCTAAACCAGAAATCATCAACGAAATTTAAGTCACTATAGTCCAAGAAATCATCATTGAAAATTGAGTGACGGCTGACGTATGGAAATCAAAAGCGAAAGACAAAGTGATCATTGACGTATTGAATCGTCACCGAAAACAGCATCACTACTAACCCACAAATCATCATTGAAAATTGTGTAACTGGTGACATATGGAATCGACAACGAAAACTAATTCACCATTGACACATAAATCAATAGCGAAACTCAGAGTCATCATTGACGAATGGAACCTTAGCAAAAACTGCGTCACTACGGACCCAGAAATCATTAGTGAAAACTGAGACACTGTAGACCGAGCAATTGCCATTGAAATTTGAGTGACAGCTGACGTATGGAATCGACAACAAAAAATAATTCTCGGTTGACGTTTGAAATCAATAGCGAAAATAGAGTAATAGTTGAAGCATGGAATCGTGAGTGAAAACTGCGTCACTACCGACCTAGAAACCATCATCGTAAACTGCCTCTCTAAAGACCTAGAAATCATCACTGAAACCGAGTGACGGCCGACATATGGAATCGACAATGAAAACTAGTTCACGGTTGGCGTATGAAATCAATAGGGAAAACAGAGTCATCGTTGACGCATTGAATCAATAAGGAAAACGACATCACTACAGACCCAGAAATCTTCAGTGAAACCTGAGTCAATGTAGAACTAGAAATTGTTATTGAAAATTGAGTGATGGCTTACGTATGGAATCGACAGCGAAAATTGATTCACCGTTGACTCTTAAAATTACTAGCAAAAATAGATTCATCGTTGACACATGGAATCATCAGTGAAAACTGTGTCAGTAGGGAGCCAGAAATCTTTAGCAAAACTGAGTCACTATAGACTGATTAATCGTCGTTGAAAATTGATTGACAGTCGACGTATGGAATCGACAATGAAAACTAGTTCACGGTTGACTCATGAAATCAAAAGGGGAAACAAAGTCATCATTGATGAATGGATTCCTCAACAAAAATTGTGTTCGTATGGACCCAGAAATCATCAGCGAAACTTGAGTCACTATAGACCGATCAATCGTCATTGAAAATTGAGTGACGACTGACATATGGAATCGACAACGAAAACAAATTCACGGTTGTCCTAGAAATCTTCACTCAAAACTGAGTTGCGACTGTCACATCGAATCGTTTATAAAAACCAATTCACCGGTGACCTGAAATAGTCAGCGAAAACTGCGTCACTACTGATCCAGAATTCGTCAGTGAAAACTGAGTCATTGCAAACCGAGAAATCATCATTGAAAATTGAGTGATGGGTGACGTATGGAATTGACAGCTAAAACTAATTCACATGCGACTCTTGAAATCAATAGTGAAAACAAAGTAATAGTTAAAGCATGGAATCGTAAGTGAAAATTGCGCCACTACCGCCCTAGAAATCATAAACGAAAATTGTGTCTTTGAAGACCTAGTAATCGTCGCTGAAAACTGAGTGATGGCCGACATATGGAATCTACAATGAAAACTAGTTCACGATTGAGGCATGAAATCAATAGGGGAAACACATTCATCGTTGATGAATGGAATCGTCAGCAAAAACTGCGTCACTACAGACCCAAAAATCATTATCGAAACCTGAGTCATTGTAGACTGATCAATCGTCATTGAAAATTGAGTGACGGCTGACATATGAAATCGACAGTGAAAACTAATTCACGGTTTGAAATCAATAGCGGAAGCAGAGTAATAGTTGAAGTATGGAATCGTGAGTGAAAACTGTGTTACTACCGACTCAGAAATCATCAACGAAAACTGCATCTCTAAAGACCTAGAAATCATCACTGAATCCGAGTGACGGCCTTCGTATGGAATCATATTAAATTAATATTAATCAACACTCTATAATACTAAAAATACTTGGAAAGAAGAAGAAAAAAATCAACTCAAACAAATTTGCAACAAATAAATTTAACTAAAAATATTCATATGAAAAAGTTTTAAAAATCCTATAAATAAATCAACTAAAAAATGATCTCATATGAAAAAAAAAATCCTACAAAAACATTCATACAATTATTAAGAATTAAACAATTAAAAATAAAATAAGAAGAAGAGAAATCTTATCTTAATATAGTTGCAAGTGAAGTTAAGAAGAGAAAAAAAAATCGTAAAGTATACTAATTAAAAAAAATTGAGAAGAAAAAAGAAGAAAGGAGGAGAAGACATACCTGAGCATGGAGGAGAAGAGAAGGTGATACGATCCAGGCAAGGTCAAATTCGGATTTTGACGTAAAAAGTACACCTATCCAGTTTTACAGCAACAGTTATAATTCTTAATCTGACCGTTGGATCAAGCTGAAATTTTATCTGGAGTCTCCTGACATGTTGTCATACCTTGGTTTAAAATTTCAGGTCAATCGGAGTTTGTAAAGGCATCAAAACACTGGTCTGGTCCACAGAGGCTATATGAATTTTGTTATTTACTTCCTTTTGACTTGTGGACTTCCTATTTGACTAGGATTCTTTTTCTAAAAGGATGTGGCAGCTTATTTTAGAAATCTCCTAATTCTCTAAAGATCTTTAATGGGCTACAACATAGTTTCCATGTGTGGCAATGATTAATGAATGTTCAGAATCTTTTTCTTACAAGAATTCCTTATCCATCCTAACTACAAAAAGAAAAGAAGACTTCAGAATAAATTCTACCTTCATATCAGATTTCCTAGTCTATTTGGGACTTCTTAATGGTGACAAATCTGATTCTAGCATATTTAAGATGGTAATTTTTGAATTTTTATTATTTTTATTATTTTCTTCTTATTCTTTGGGTTATTATTACTTATTTGGGTCAATTGTAAGTGGGGTTAATATAAGCCCACCTAAAGGGGGTCCATTAGGGTTTATTTAAATCTAGAGTTAGTGTAAATAAAGGCATAACCAGACATGTAAGTTAGACAATTCAGATTAATAAAACTTCCTGTTTTGCCGCACTTTGTGTGTGTGTGTGTTGGTGAGATAATCTCCCTTCCATGGTTCTCTAAAGAACTAAAAAACGACTTATCGAAGAACAACTGTCTTCATGGCGTCATCCTTATACTTCTCGTTCGTGAATTAATATTCGTTGGGTGGGGGTTTTCCGTTTCCAATAGTGCTGGTGCCTAGGTACAAGTTATCTTTGCGTCACACTTCTATCAAACCTGATTTACTTGGCTTTCCGGGAATCAGTGTCTTTGCGTGTGGGTTGCGTGACCATGTGATCACGAGGTTCGCATCAGAAAGAGTTGAGGAGAGAAGAGAAGAAAAAGAAATGGATATTGATGTTTTTTACATATGAGGGAAAAGAAGAAGAAGAAGAAGAAAGGAGACGGGTCTATTGTGAAATTAGGGATTCTAGGCTTTTTATTGGAGCGTTTTACTGACGATAATTAAATATTAATATTTTTAATCAAAAATTTTCAAAAATCGCCAAATATCACCGATGACTTTTAATCCGTCGGTGATTCTGTCTGTAATATTTAATTTAAATTTTTAATTAAATCTAAATTTTTCAAAAAGCTGCCAAATAACACTGATGACTTTTCAATCCGTCAATGATTTAATCTGTAAAGAACAGCAATTAAAAGTGCAATTAGGAAGTGAACAGTTCCAAAGCTCTCTATAAAATACCGACGGAATTTTCCGTCGGTGATTCCCTTTGTAATTTACGTGATGAACAGTGTTCACAGTTTACCAACGGATTTGTTGATGGAATTTATTTCGTCGGTAATTCCGTTGTTAAAATCATCACGTCATCATTTTTTTTGCTTTGTTTTAATTATTTTGTTTCCCACTGTAATCTCCTCGATATATACCGAGGGAATATTGTCGTCGGTATATTGCTGACGGAAATATCCCCTCGGTATTTCTGTTTGTATTTATCATTTTTCTGGTAGTAAATACTAAGTTGCGACTATCACATCGAATCGTTAATGAAAACCAATTCACTAGTGACCCAGAAATTATCAGAAAAAACTGCATCAATGCTGACCTAGAAATCGTCAGCAAAAACTTAGTTATGGCTGACGTATGGAATCGACAACGAAAACTAATTCACGATTGACTCATGGAATCGTCAACACAAACTAAGTCATTGCTGACCAGAAATTATCATCGAAAATCAAGTCACCGCTGACTCAAAAATCATTACCGATAACTGAGTGACGGCTGATGCATGGAATCGTCAAAGAAAACTAATTAACAGCTGACATATGGAATCGTCAGAAACACTACGTCACTGCTAACCTAGAAATCATTAGCAAAAATTGTGTTGTGGCTAACGCATGAAATCGTTAACGAAAACTAAGTCACTGTAGACCGAGTCACTATTGATGATGCGAACTCTAGCAGAATTTAATGGAATTCATGACCCTAAGATCAATCTAATCCAAGTTTTTTGAGATTTGAATTTGCTTATCACAATGGAAGACTTGTTCCCAAGGCAACAAGATTATAAACCAAAGAATGGTCAGTTCTTTGAAGAGTTGAAAGTTCAATCAAGAACCAAGATTGAGCACCCAAGAAGTCGGTTACAATGCTAAAAATATCATAAAAAGTCTGCCTTAAAATTATTCCTAAAGAGTATTTAAACTCCAAGTCAAAACCCTGGTTTCCCTAATGAGTCTCATATAAGCTCAATTTAAATAATAATCAACCCAAGCTAAAACTAACCAAAACTAATTAAAATAAACAAAATAAACAAGTCTAAGACCCAAATAAAATGTCTCCTCTCAAAATAAATAAAGTTTGATAGCCCAACTAATTAAATAAGACAAATTTGTTGTTTCCGCATTATGTCTGCAGTAGCAAAAGCTCAACTTAAAATGGATGATTCTCTCTCGTCTTAATGAATTAAAAGGCGTTCCATATACCATTGGAAAGGTATGGAAGTCTAGTTTCCAGCCCAACTGAAATCACATCAAAATTCAATCTTTACCTCTAGTTATTACCAAAAGAGAAATGCAAGGTCAAACTGTCCGAATCTAGTCTTTTTCTCCCAATCCTTGTGTAATGGTCTTGGTTCCACCAACAAGCCCCTCTTGAAAATGAATCAGATTAATCAAGGCTTACTCTTTATCATTACAAATTCTCTTGAAGTCCACCTTAGCCCATGTCTATTGAAGAAGTCCATTGAAAGCTTCTTTGAACTTCTTAGCTCTAAGCCTAGTAACTGAACCAACTAGAACCTCCAATGGATCCTATAATGGTTAGATCGCATCAACTAACCCAAAAATCATCATCAAAAACTGAGTCACTATAGACACAGAATTAGTCACTAAAAAATGAGTGACAACTAACGTATGCAGGGCGGAGCAAGACAAAAAAATTAGGGGGGGCCAAATTATAAATTAGAGGGTTCAAATTTTTTTTAATTATTTCTATTAAATATTTACAAGGGAGGGCATTTCTTTGCAGGGGTCGAGGCCCCTGCTAGCCCCCCCTCCGCCACTAAACGTATGGAATTGACAACGACAACTAATTCACGACTGATGCTTGGAATCTTCATGGAAAACAGAGTCACGACTAACGCATGGAATCATGAGGGAAAACCAAGTCACTGCTGACACGATCAAAAGATTGATGTTTTATCCAAAGTGCAGGAGTGTCGAAGTAATAAATAACTCGTCAAGATTGGGGTCGAACCACAGGGAGGTGAATTATATAAATTACAAATAATAAAATGATATTGATGTTGAAGAGAACTTTGAGATGTGATAATGATGAAAAGATTAAACAATGATAAAACAATTGTCAAGGTTAGAAAATCTACAAATGGTAATTCAAATAAGTATAGTATAAACTCCTTTTTATTATTCAACTGGAAACCACACATAAAAGAGGTACCAATCGGATGATTTATCATTAATGGCTCATTATAAAGTATTAACATGATCATATTAATTATCTTTTTAAGTAAAACCAATACTTTTAAATATTATCAGGTATTCATAATGCTAACTTATGTTAACAACAAATCAAGTTCCTCTTATAACAACGATGTCGACCGAAGACTATGAAGGATCAAGCATTTATTGTACCAAGTGTTATACAACACAAATCTAGAATAATCATTTAACAAGCAAGGTATTAATAATTAGTAAGATAAAAAGATAAGACATGTTAATAGCAAACTTTCTTGGATATAAACATTGAAGTCCATGTTAAGTTTATAATATACATATTCTAACACCATTAGTGAAACCTTTTCACCTTGACATAATAAACTTAGCTAAACATAAATAAACTAGATAAGAAAATTGTTATGATGAAAAGTATAAACAAGAGATTAATGAAAGCAAAACTTAAAAATTACAAAAATACAAAGAAAGAAAGCAAGAATATGATCTTGATCTGAAAACCAAAATGCCTAAATGTATGGCAAATGCCTTTTTTTATATGCTAAAATTCGGAACTATTCATTTGATGACGGACTATTTAGTTGGTGGCCAACCATTGACTTGGTGGCTGGTTATTGACGTTGTTAGCTAGTTATTGACTTTGTTGGCCGGCCAAAAAGTCATTGCTAACATCAAAATTGGAGCACATAGTCATCATGAAAGTTGTGGGAAATTATCTCAGATTTCCAACAAAAGAAGAATGAGCTTATTTGGACTTCTAGAACTCGAGATATGGGTTGAACACCAAACAGTGTCTGGGCTGCAGGACAGATTCAGACGTCTCTTTTGTTACTAAGATTTGAACTTGAAAACGGAAGATGTGAATCTTGGACTCTTCATGAAAGTTTTAGGCCTATGTCTTCTCTTCCCATCAAGATAAACCAGACCTAAATCTAAGGTCTGCAACTCCAGTTATGATCCAATAACTAAATGGTGTTCTAGTTTGAATTGAACCAGCATCTCTTCTCTAAACTTAGTCCTCTCTTTGTCTTCTCAATTTCAATAGTTAATTGCATCAATCAATCTTTTGAGTTGTGAGATATTTCTGCATTCAAAATGAGCATTTACCATAAATTAAAGATATCTCATATTATCAGACTTGTTATTATAAAACATGCTTTAGTTAGAAAATTTAATGATACTTTAGTGTAATATGATGATATAAAACCTTAATGAAAATGCACTTTTAAGT
>Ga0325401_1002789_pt1 | contig 15685 bp, 8 predicted proteins | sample PopdelMetagenome_FD_205666 | JGI IMG/M metagenome (GOLD analysis project Ga0325401, IMG submission 205666) | Populus deltoides microbial communities from Bellville, Georgia, United States - Xylem-PdKOR-R2 | ecosystem: Host-associated > Plants > Phyllosphere > Stem > Wood/Secondary xylem | place...
TCAATAATTAAGCAATTCTGTTTTAATTCATTCTTAATAAAAGAGTGCAGTATCAATATTGTTTTCTCTTTTATTCTCTTGTTTATTCAAACACCTCAAACTCCAGTAACTACGAGAAACACTTTTGTCAGATTTCTTGCTAATAAAATAGTAGAAAACAACCACTGTTCAGATTAAAATCTGGAACTCTTATTTACTATTTCACTGTTTTTAATTCAAACACTTTCATTTAGTATCAGAGCTATCTTCTTGAAGGGATCTGTAATGGAGGTTGAAACAAGTTTTTCTCACATGTCTTCTCCTATCTTTGATGGAGAAAACTATCAACTGTGGGCAGTGAAGATGGAGACCTATCTGGATGCTATGGATCTATGGGAAGCTGTTGAGGAAGATTATGAAGTGCATCCTCTGCCTAATAATCCAACAATGGCTCAGATCAAAAACCACAAAGAGAGAAAAACAAGGAAATCAAAAGCAAAAGCATGTCTATTTGTTGCTGTTTCCATAACCATTTTCACCAGAATTATGTCACTTCAATCAGCAAAGGATGTTTGGGATTACTTGAAGAAGGAATACGCAGGAGATGAAAGAATTCGTGGCATGCAAAGTCTCAACTTGATCAGAGAATTTGAACTGTAGAGGATGAAGGATTCTGAGTCCATAAAAGAGTACTTAGATAAATTGCTTGGAATTGTCAACAAGGTAAGGCTGCTAGGTACAAGTTTCTTTGACTCCAGAATTGTAGAGAAAATCCTAGTAACTGTACCTGAGAAATATGAAGCATCCATAATCACCTTGAAGAATACCAAGGATCTGTGCAAGATCACCTTGGCAGAATTATTGAATGCCTTACAAGCTCAAAAGCAACGGAGGCTTATGAGGCAAGATCAGATTGCTGAAGGAGCTTTACTAGCCAAGCATCAGGACCACGACAAGGATAAAAGGAAATTCATCAAGAAATTTCAGGCTTCAATCAATGAAGCCACTGCCAGCACCAGAAATCAAGGCAAAGGAAGAAACTCAAATAAAGGCTATCCACCTTGTAAGTATTGTGGCAGAACAGGTCATCCACCATTCAAATGCTGGAAAAACGTGATGCAAAATGTAACAAGTGCAATCAGCTTGGACATAAGGTTGTTATATGCAAGAACAAATTTCAAATGAGGGAAGCAGATACTCAAATTGCTGAGAAAGATGATGAAGATCAGATTTTTGTGGCAACCTGTTTTTCAACCAAGAGCTCTTCAGAATGTTGGCTGATCGATAGTGGTTGTACAAACCACATGACATATGACATAACCCTTTTCAAAGACTTGCAGTCCACTGAAATCATAAAGGTTCGAATAGGAAATGGTGACTATATTTCAGCAAAGGGAAAAGGAACCATTTCAATTACAACAAACTCAGGTATAAAATCTATTTCAGTTGTTCTTTACATACCTGATATTGATCAAAATTTGCTGAGTGTGGGTCAACTAATAGAAAAGGGATTCAAAGTTACATTTGAAGATCATTGCTGCCTCATATATGATGCTGCTGGCCAGAAAATTTTACAAGTCAAAATGAAAGGGAAAAACTTTTCATTTTTTCCAACTGAGGAGGAGCATACAACCTATTCCACAAATACAAGCACCACTGAAACTTGGCACAAGAGACTTGGGCATTGTCATCTCCAGCGAATGCTGACAATGAAGAAGAATGAAGTGATAAGAGGATTGCCTGCTCTTGCTGATCAAATGCCGAATTGTCATGCTTATCAATTTGGCAAACAAAGGAGGCTGCCTTTTCCTAAATCTTCCTGGAAGGCATCTCAAAAGCTACAACTCATTCACACAGATGTAGCAGGACCTCAAAGAACACCATCACTGAAAGGTAGTCTCTACTACATTGTGTTCATTGACAATTTTTCAAGGATGTGCTGGATTTTTTTTCTTGAAGTTCAAGTCAGAGGTTGCTGGAATCTTCTGGAAATTCAAGAAGATGGTGGAAAATCAGAGTGGCTACAAGATTCAAAGCATAAGATCAGATAATGGGAAGGAGTATACTTCAGCAACATTTAATCTATTCTGTGAAGAAGCTGGAATTGAACATCAGCTCACTGCTCCTTACACTCCAGAGCAAAATGGGGTTAGTGAAAGGAGAAATAGATATGTAATGGAGATGGCTAGGTGTATGTTGCATGACAAGGAGTTGCCTAAAGAATTCTGGGCAGAGGCAGCAAATACAACAGTTTTTCTTCAAAATCGACTTCCAGCCAAGTTTTTGAATAAAAGAACACCATTTGAAGTCTGGTATGGATATAAACCTTCACTAAACTTTCTTAAAGTATTTGGCAATGTGTGTTTTGTCCACATTCCTCAGGTCAAGCGTGACAAGCTTGATATTAAGGCACTTTCAGGCATATTTGTGGGATACATCTTAGTCTCCAAAGCATACAAAGTGTATCATCCACAAACAAAGAAGATATCAATTACAAGAGATGTACACTTCAATGAAGATGAGCAATGGGACTGGAAGAACCTTCAACAGAGCACTCCTTCTGAAGATCAAATAGCTCCTTAGTGGCAAAATGAACTAGAAGATGATCCTTCAGTTAGAGGCACAAGGCTGCTGTCAAACATCTATCAAAGATGCAACATTGCATTTTATGAACCTGCTGGATATGAAGAGACACTTAGAGACAGCAAATGGAAGAAGGCCATGGAGGAGAAGCTGTCAATGATTCATAAAAACAATACATGGACATTAGTTGACAGACCTGAAGGCAGAAAAGTTATAGGAGTGAAGTGGATATATTGAACGAAGCTGAATGCAGATAACTCCATCAACAAACACAATGCCAGGCTTGTTGTTAAAGGGCATGCTTAGATTTTTGGTGTTGATTATTCTGACACGTTTGCACCTGTTACTAGACTAGACACAATCAGATTGCTGCTAGCAATCTCAGCACATAAGGGCTGGAAAGTGTTCCAGTTAGATGTAAAATCAGCCTTCTTAAATGGAGTCTTACAAGAAGAAATATATGTGGAGCAGCCTAATGGATTTGTGATTCAAGGAGCAGAGGATAAGGTCTACCTTTTGCAAAAGGCTTTCTATGGGCTGAAGCAAGCTCCTAGAGCTTGGTACAGCCGGGCCGGATTGATGAGCATTTGCTAAATTTAGGCTTTGTAAAAAGCTTATCCAAGGCCACTTTGTATGACAAACTAAAGGACAATGATGTTCTTATAATGTCCCTTTATGTTGATGACCTTTTGGTGACAGGAAGTAATGAATTGCTAGTTGAAGAATTCAAACAAGAAATGATGAATGTGTTTGAAATGACCGATCTTGGTTTTATGACTTATTTTCTTGGAATGGAAGTCAAGCAAAGTCAGAATGAAGTCTTCATCTGCTAGAAGAAATATGCAAAGGAAATATTGAAGAAATTTTAGATGGAAGAATGCAAAGCAACCAGCACACCAATGAACCAAAAGGAAAAGCTAAGCAAGAATGATGGGGTAGATAAAGTTGATGAAGGATACTTTAGAAGCATGATCGAATGCTTAATGTATCTTACAACAATAAGGCCTGATATTCTATTTGCTGTAAGTCTCTTATCTCGTTTTATGCATGGTGCTGGTGAATTACATTTAAGAGCAGCAAAGAGAATATTGAGGTATGTTAAAGGGACTGTCAGCTACGGGGTCAAATTTGAGAAGTGTCAAAGCTTTAAGTTGTATGGATTTTCAGATAGTGACTGAGCTGGTTCCCTTGATGATATGAGAAGCACTTCAGGATATTGTTTTAATCTTGGTTCTGGAGTTTTCTCTTGGTGTTCAAAGAAGCAGGAGATTGTAGCACAATCCACGGTTGAAGCAGAATTTATTGCAGCCACAGCAGCAGTAAACCAGGCTCTATGGCTTCATAAAATCTTAAGTGATTTGTCAATGGAGGAAAGAGAACCAACAGAGATTTCAGTAGACAATCAAGCTGCTATTGCAATCTCTCATAATCCAGTATTTCATGGGAAGACTAAGCACTTCAACATCAAGCTTTATTTTTTATGGGAGGTGCAGAAACATGGTGATATTAAGTTAATTTATTGCAAGTCTGAAGATCAACTTGCTGACTTATTTACCAAACCACTTCCAGCAAGTAGGTTTGAATATCTAAGGAAAATGTTAGGAGTTTGCACTTCTTAAAGCAAGGAGGAGTGTTGAAGTTTGCTTCAAGATGCTGCGGTCAAAGATCCTGTTTTTAGTTTATATTGTCCTGCAATAATAATAGCTTGTCCTAGTCATTAGAAATTTGTTAATCTGTTAGTTTGTTAATAGATCATGGCTATTTTAGCTTTTTCAGTTGTAATTTGCTTCTATAAATATGTACGAGATTGCTGTCAATAATTAAGCAATTCTGTTTTAATTCATTATTAATAAAAGAGTGCAGTATCAATATTGTTTTCTCTTCTATTCTCTTGTTTATTCAAACACCTCAAACTCCAGTAACTACAAACACTTTTGTCAGATTTCTTGCTAATAAAACAGTAAAAAACAGCCACTATTCAGATTAAAATATGAAACTTTTATTTACTGTTTCACTGTTTTTAATTCAAACACTTTCAGTTTGGTCCAAGTGGTAGAGGCAGTTATGGACAAGTTAAAACATGCCGTATCCACGACCTTCTCCGTGAGATACTGATTACAAAGGCAAAAGAGCAAGATTTTGTTGCGATAGCCAAGGAACAGAACATGATTTGGTCTGAAAAGGTCCGCCGTGTATTGATATATAACGACATGCCAAGCATGCGACAAATACATGTTGCATCTCGCCTCCGTTCATTGTTGGTGTTCTGGGGAATAGATTATTTTCCCGGGCCTCCTAAATTTATTTCGCCTTCTCGTTCAAGGCTGTTTACCGTGTTAGATATGGAAGGCACGCCATTAAAGGAATTTCCAAATGAAGTGGTCAGCCTCATCTTTTTAAAGTATCTAGTTTGAGGAATATTGTAACAGTGTCAAATGTGCATGAGATGCACACTTCGGCAGGCTGGCCAAAACAGGGCCTAAGGGTGCTGGCAGCCATGCCAACAGTGGGAGAAATCGGCATCGCAGATTTGTGCGGCTGTAGGTTCGTCAAAGGAAAATCGACAGTGTAGATTGTTGACGAACATTGGCTTGACGATGGAATGTCCAAGCCAGGCAAGAAAAATCGTCAGGGGCATAGGCAGACGAGAACTGGGGCCGTCGAGGAATTCGGCAGCGAAGACATTGGCAGCCGGCACGCAGATGCGAATTCAGCAGCGCAGGAATTGGCAGCCTGCACGCAGATGCGAATTCGGCAACGCGCAGTAGCTTGTGCAAGTCAGGGGCTTGACTTGCCACGATCTGAAACTTGGACGAAGGACTGTCCAAGGCATGTGAATGACTCAACAGATGACGTAGCAAGAGTTGGCAGATGGGGCTGCCAGGTGGACATGCAGAACATGGGTTAGTGGCAGTTATGGATATCCAAGATCATGGGATCATGGGGGCTGACCAGGGGTTGCTCTCAATCCACTAAGATCATGGGAGATCATGGGGGAAAACTACCCACTACTTGGTAGATAATGGGGCCACTATGTTCGTGGGTGAACATGGGTGAGATAGTGTCCCACTACTTCCTTAAAAGTAGGAATGGTAGGTGTGCCTTATAAATGCTTGTCTATAAATACTTGTTGTAGCTTTTGGTTGAGGGGGCGGCATGTATGGGCATGCAGCAGCATGTGTGGGGAATGTTTAGCATGTAGGGGCATGCAAGAACATGTACAACACTAGTTAAAGGTAGCTTGGTGTAGCATGCAATCTTTGTGTATAGCACACATACGGATTTGTGTATAGTTTCCCTTTGTTTACGAGATCAATAAAGGTTAGGAAAGAGTTCCTGTAAAGTTTGTTGTGCACTTTGATTCTTATTCTTACTTGTGTATTCCGCTTGCTTAGTTACTAGGCAAACATGAGTGAGATTGGTGAGGGAAGGCTGAGTCTAGCGAGGGACTAGGCTGCCGCACGGGTTTCTTCGGGGAGCGAAAAATTACCCCGTGACAAATACCAAGGTGAATTCCGTTCCAAGCTCAATTAGCAAACTTCAGAACCTGGAAAGTTTGGATTTAAAGCATGCCCAGGTCACTGAGTTGCCTGTTGACATTCTGAAGCTCCAATAGCTTCGCCACCTGCTAGTGTGTCGCTATGAAACTCATGAGTCTGAAGATCAAATTCGCAACAAACACGGTTTCAAGGCACCAGCTCAGATAGGAAATCTACTTTCTGTACAAAAGCTTTGCTTCCTAGAAGCAGAGCAAGGCCAGAAACTTATGTCAGAACTGGGAAGATTGATTCATTTGAGAAGGTTAGGCATTCTAAAGTTCCGGAAGGAAGATGGGAAAGATTTATGCTCCTCCATTCATAACCTGACGAACCTTCGTGCATTGTCTGTCACTTCAATAACAGAGAGCGAGGTCATTGATCTGGAGTACTTATCTTCTCCTCCTCAATTTCTTCAGCGACTATACTTGACAGGACGTTTAGAGAGGCTACCAGACTGGATTCTCTCACTTGATAGTTTGGTCAAGTTGGTTTTAAAATGGAGTCGCTTACGTGAAGATCCGCTGCTATTTCTTCAGAATTTGCCCAATCTGGCGCACCTTGAATTAATACAAGTTTATAGTGGCGAAGCATTGCATTTCAGTAATGAAGGATTCGAAAAGCTTAAGGTTTTGGGTCTAAACAAATTAGAACGGCTCAAATCTATAACGGTGCAGAAGGGAGCATTGCCTTCTCTCCAGAAGCTAGTTGTCCAGGGTTGTAAACGACTGCAGAAGGTGCCCTCTGGAATCAAACACCTCGCTAAGCTCAAAACACTATATTTTTTTGACATACCGTATGATTTTGTCAAGAGGCTACGGCCTGATGGAACTGCACAGAGAGCGGGAAGGACTTTTCTCCAAAAGTCAGTTGTCCAATTCATTAAAATAGTGCAGATTCTTCCATTTGATGCGCCCAACGATTTCATCAGGAGGCTCCATCCGGATGGAGACGGTGAAGATTATCATGAGGTTCGAAATGTGCCTGAGATTTACTGCACCTATCAGAAAAATGGCAATTGGGAAATCTACTACAATTATGCAAGACCAGACATTCTTTTGAAAAGGCAACCTGATTGGAAGCCATGATTTGCATCTGTAATTTTGTGATAGATGCTAGAGGTTGAATAATTTCCTTAAAACTATGATGTTTTGAAGTTGGTTGTAAATTAATGAAAGCATTTTTTTTTAAATGAATGTGATCAAACTTTCCTTACAAAAACTATGATGTTTATGAATATACCACAAAAGAGAAGATAGCTCACAACCAACCAAACAAAGCAAAATCATAATCCAAAATAAAAAGAGTTACAAGGGCAGGAAATTCTGCGTTTGCAGCTTCGAAGAGATAAACACCATTCGAAACTTGCAGAACTCTGAAATCAGCATAGTGACAAATTTGCATTTTAACACAGACACACACACACAAAAAAAAATAATCTCCTAAATGGAAGCAACAATCCAGATTTTCAATCCTATGATGAAAAGCTATTCTTTTTCAAAATCTAAGGGATTTCAGTAGCTTAGTTTAGGTAGACCAACTAAGCCCTTTCTTTGGCTTCCATCTATAGACATATGTGCTTGATGTGCTAATGAAACTGGATAAAGGCTGGGTAGGACAAGAAGAGACAATAGAACACAAGATGAAAACTAAAGTCCATGACCTGCAGCCCACGCAACAATGCCGACACAAGTAAATTCAACTTTCGGGTTATCTTGTCTAGTCCCATGTGCCACTTGCTCTCTAGAGGTCAGTCCATGGTGTTAGGTTCTGGTGTGGTTATGGAGTTACGTGTGCCTAGATGAGGAGTGAAATAATAACCCACAAGGAAAAACGAAGGAAACCACTTTAATAAGTTCCAGTTTGAAAACAGCATGCCATCTTGCAATTGGGATACCAGTATCCAAACCAAACTCCTTGTCATCAAATGGTAAATACTTACAGATTTATCAACTATATACGCAGAGAAAGCACATGTTACCTTGTTATCTGTACAGGAAGCACAAAACACTAAAACAAATATCAATTTAATGTTTTTTTCAAGCCAAAAACACTTTTAAAAAATAGAAACAGAAACAGAAAACTGTGTCAAACACCCCGTCAATCTATTATAGTATCGTCTGCACGTGAGAGAGCATCGTGTCACTAGCTGAAAGCAAGCAGCGTCAGCTCAACTTGGGGTTGGCTATTTTATTAGATATTACCTAACAATGGTGTGTCAGCTAGAATCACCCTTTCATTTTTCTAATCTTATCTTTAATTTATTCCTCGATGCACATATTGCCGGTCGTTTTCCACCCCATAATTCTAATATTTATATGCTAGAGCTGATTGTAAAACCTTCATGTTGGCGTCAGATTGTTTGTCTTGGACAAGTTTTACATTAATTTAAAACAGCTAATGTCGCAAGCATCTAGCTGGTTAGACATTACATTGCAGGATTTACACTCAACCACCTCATCTGTTTACATTCAGCAAGGTGGGCTTAAGAATCCATTTGTATCTGATAACGGCAGGGTCTTAAATTTCTGAGAAGAAAATAACAAAATTTTCCACTAAGCAAGTTCCAGGAAAGATTGGAGGGGTCACATTTGTCCCGCTTAAAACCCAATCTCCTAGACAGAACTTCTTAGGCCATATCTATCCATCGTACTGTCTTTCCGTATATACAACCATTTGCTAGCTTTGTTGTGGCTTTTCTTTACAAGTGATCTGGAATATACTGGTTTAATATATGATTTCTCAACATCTGGCGAGACTACCAGTTCTTAGATTCGTTAAGATTGGTCTTCATTAATTTTCACTCTACACCTCTAATTGTCCACTTGATCGGGTGTCCAGAGTGTCCCAATTTTGCCTTCTATCAAGGCAATTCAAATCTCCCACTTAGCACTTCAGCACATGTAATTGGGCAAACATGTGTGACATCTTCTTCTTCATCTCCATTGACCACCATGATGACCTTCAGATGCCTCCTGATCGGGCAATCTCTTTTGTTAATTCACCATCGCCATTTTTTGTCTCAAATCTCAACGATCGGAACATACCATTGCATCCGGAACGTTCAAATTAGCTAGAAACAAGTCTGAAATCATCCAAATCGCATTTCGGACGGCTAAGATTTGATCAAAACAATTCTAGCTTGATGAACGACCCAAATTCAATCTCAGATCCGGTTGCACGTAGACTCCGCTGTACAACATCTTATCCCTTGGCTTGCAGCTTGACTCGGCTCCCAAAACAGCTCGGCTCAACTCGGCTCGGCTGAGCTCGGCTTGCGCTGATGACGTGGCAGGTGGGTCCCACTTTACTGACGTGCAGATGACTTGTTGCTCGTCATAACCTAATTTTTGAACAAATAATACAAAATGAATGGATAAAAAATATATTTAAGAATGGGGTTAAAACAACACAAATTCAAAATTCATGGATGAAATTATCAAATTTGAAAGTAAATTGATCAGAAATTAAAGAATTAATAAGTTTGAAAATTTAGTTAAAATTTGGATTAATTTAATTAATAAAATTAAAAGAATTAATAAGTTTGTGAACTTAATTAAACTTTGATTTAATTAATTAAATAAATTTAGGGATTTAATTGAAATTAATCCAATGGTAAAATTAAAAATTTATTGATTAAGGGACCGATTCATAATCTGTCATTTTTTTCATGCAAGATGACGCCGTTTTGATCCCACTGTTCACCATCCCTTCTGTTTCGCACGGACCAGACCGATTCAACAGGAAACAAATCCAGCAATTCAAGGCCACGACACCACGATCTCTTGCCCATGATCCCGCTCATGGATTGATGAACAAGGGAACGAGTTTTCTGCATGCTCGGGCTCTATAAAAGGCAGAGCAGAGCAGAGGCAGGGGGAGGAGAAAAGGAACCCAAAAACAGAACCCAAAAACAGAGCAAATCATAGAAAAGAAACAGAGCATAAACGCAAAAAAAAAATATATACAGAGAGAAGGGGAGAAAGGAAGAGGAGAGTCACAGATCAGCCCGGCCATTGTCTTCGTCCCTGCAAGAAAAAAAGAAAACCAGTGAAGAACAACCTAGAACACAAAGAAGAGGAGAGAAAAGCAGAGGAACAACCATTATCTCCATTCCTGCAGAAAAAGAACAACCCAGAAATCAGTCAAAATAAATCCAGCAGACGGTGGGCACAAGAGCAAAAGGGAAAGTAGAAGTAGGTATACAGCAGACGAAAGTCACCACCAGCGTTCCAGCAAGAGCTTCACCATCGTCTCCATCGCCTCTAACAGAGCAGGTACGTGACTTCTTCCTCTTGCATTCGTTTTAGTTAATTGGTATTTACACTGTGCAAGTGAATTTTAATTCACTTGCATAGTGTAGCAACACGCGTGCGTTAGCGCAAGCGTGTTGCTTAGCCCAGCCAGGCCACTGGCTTGGGCCAGTGGTCGGGCCGGGCTGGCTGGGCCCAGCCCAGCCCAACCCATATGGGCTGAGTTGGGCCCAACCCAAAAAAAATAAAAAAATAAAAAAATAAAAAAACAAAGATGTGTGTATGTATAAATTTTAAAAAATAAATATGAATTTGTTGTTTTTATTCATTGACGCCAGAGTCAGAATAAAAATACTGATTTAAATTTATTTTATTGTATTTTATTTAATTACATAAAAATAAAAAATATGCATGCAAAAGTAAAATAAAATAAAGTAAATTTATTGGTTTATTCACTGACGCCAGAGCCAGGAATAAAGATACTGATGTAAATTTATTTTATTTTATTATATTTTACTTTTATTTAGTTACATAAAAAATGTGTATGCTTAAAAAATAAATTTATTTGATTTGTTTATTCACTGACGCCAAAGTCGGGAATAAAAAAAACTGATTTAAATTTATTTTGTTTTTATAGCTACGTGATATTTACCAACGCCAGAGTTGGAAATATCCATACTTAAATATTCACTGACTCCAGAGTCAGCAATATTACACACAAAATTATCATAGCCTAAACTAATAAACATTTAGCAATTTAAGACAAAACCAGCAATGCAGTCTGCCTTAGGCAGAACGTTTAAGGGGTGATAATATCTTTCCTTTTACGTAACCAGTCCCGAACCATAGAATCTCTGTTGACCAGTTAGGGTTCCTAGTGACCATAATACTAGGTGGCGACTCCTTAAACAAGACCATTCCCCATGAAAGAACAGGATGCGAGAAATCCGTTCTTTTCCATGATAATTTTTAAGGCCGCCGCGATGTCGGGTGCGATAGAATGACGACTCCGCTGGGGAATAATGGACTAAGCTTTGCCTTTTGTTTATCAATTGCTATAATGTTTGTTATGTTGTGTTTAATTGTTTATTTTTCTTGTATTTACTGCTTTAGCATGCATCCATGTTTATATTGTCATGCCTCATGTCAAAAGCACACACCTAAAAGTCTATGATAAATGGGAAAGTAACGGTACCCCAACGGCTCTAGCCTAGGTAAGACTCGTGAAACCATCCAACTCTCGTTTGATTGTTTACTTGGAAGTGGTTGATATGCCGAACTGATATTACTCAGGGCCTCTATCTTCACCCTACTTGTAAGCCTCATATCGACCTTTCATGGACGATCACTGAGCATGCGAGAGACCCTTTGAAACTAGATAATGACCAACCCTTTGATGCACTCAACAATTAGGATCTTCCTATTAGGTTGTCATCCCGTGAAGGACGTGTCTGCATTTCATAAGCATTTTTAATTGAATCAACATTTTTGCATAAATTGCATGATTTACATTTACAGGTTTAAATATAGGTTCCCCATTGAAACCTACATATAATAAACCCATTCAAGAAAAAGACAAATGGAAAACGAAGAAAGAGCCCAGTTGGAAGCCCAACATCAAAAAAAGGTGGACAATCTTAAAGAAGAAGTCGTAAGGCTTACTAGTCTACTCGAGCAGGCCTTAAGAGATAAATCTGGAAAAGCAACACTTATAGCTCAGCCTGATGATATGCATGTAACTCATTTCGATCCACACAATCTGGGGGCAAATAGGGTGTCATCCGAATTTCAACAAGCTATGCATTTCCAGCCATCATACCCTGCGAGAATTTCATCCACCATTGATTCTACAAAGAAAGGATCTCAAAAAGGCAATATGATAAAAAAGGATGAGCTGAACAAATTCATTGCCCTAGAACAAAGGATGAGTGCATTTGAGGGAATTCACCTAAATGATCCTATAAAGGCTGCTGAGATGTGTTTGGTGCCCAACGTTGTCATTCCCAAAAATTTTAGAGTGCCAGAATTTGTTAAATATACAGGAACTCAATGCCCTATAACTCATCTCAAATCATACTGCAACAAAATGGCTGAGGTGGTTGATAATGAGAAATTGTTGATTCATTTCTTTCAAGACAACTTGAGTGATGTTTCCCTTACTTGGTATATGCGGTTGGACAATACCAAGGTTAAAAAATGGAAGGATTTAGTTGATGCCTTCATGAAGCAATATAAGTTCAATATAGACGTGGACCCTAATCGTTTAAGCTTGCAAGCTATAGAGAAGGATAACAAGGAGTCCATAAGAGAATACGCCCGGAGATGGAGTGAGTTAGCTGCACAAGTTGACCCTCCCATGTTGGAAAAAGAGATGATCAATTTATTTTCCGACACCTTTAAAGCTCCGTACTTTGAATACTTGGTTAGAAGCTCTGCACAACATTTCACTGACCTAGTTGTTATAGCTGAGAGGATTGAACAAGCCATTGAGTTAGGTAAGATTGCTAACCCGACTGAGAAGAATGATTTCACTGAAGGTGGTTGCCAAGGCACTTATCATTTCTATAGCTAATTGCTTCACATCGACTCCTAGAAATCAACTATCTTGAAGATAAAGCTATGGTGATATTAGGTCGAGAATGATCTACATTTGATTTTAATTGACTGTTGAAAAGATGCCCTTGTCGAGGAGAATGAATGATTGAAATATTCCAGAAATTCCAATCAATGATCACTAAATGTTTAGCCCCTTTATATGTTATCATGCCAGTATTCATAGCCCAAGATGTTGTCATAAGTTCTTTCTTGTTGAACTTATTTTCTAAAGTTTCAATGAAAATAATGAGTTTGTCATTCAATCGTGTTTACGATTAGCATTATTCATTTTTCTAAGAGAGTTTTCTTATAAAGATTCACAAACACATCGTTGAAGCCTTGTGCGATCTCATAGACACAATTCATCTCTTTTACCAAAAATCAGTTTCCCTATTTGAGTTTTGAAAAAAAATGATTTGGCATTTTGATTTCAAAAAAATAATTTGATGTTTATTCAAAAATGATATTTTTGACATTTTACTTGTAGAATGACAAGTGAATCAAGCAACTCCATCATTGAGGTGACTAAATTATAAAAACAATTGTGAAAAAAAATATTAAACACCCTTACCCCATTACTCTTGAATCATGTGTTTTTAAATGTATGAATAATGGTATGTAGTGAACTTGTTGCTCATAACTCATGAAATACATCTTTGCAAAGACTAAACCATCACACTAGATGAGGTCAAAGTTTATTGATCATAGTTGTTTGCGCTTGAAATGAGGAAATGCCATCTTTGTTATTCCTTTCACGTTCTGAAATAAGTACATCCCTTGCAATCTCCTTTTGATCAATTATCTTGAAAATGTTAGTGAGCAAGATGTAAAGGAAGAAGAGAGTCCTCATGAACAGCTACCACAACTAACTATTGGTGTTTTGGAAGATGGCTCATCCGAATTCATGAGGAAGCTGGCTGAGGGAGAAGAGTTGGAAAATTGAGAAATTCATGAAGTCCTAGTTGTTTTTAAAAAGTAATGTTTGTTTGTTCTTTGTTTTCATTATTGTATTGTTTGAACAATTGTGCCTTGCCAAAATCATCGTGATGTACTAGATGTACTTGTGGATAATGCTGCTAAGAGTTCTACTTACTCTTTTATGGATGGTTTCTCTGGGTATAATCAAATCAAAATGGCCGAGCAAGACAAGAAGAAAACAACATTTATTACTCTGTGGGGAACATATTGTTATAGAGTTATGCCATTCAGACTAAAAAATGCTGGAGCAACTTATCAAAGAGCAATGGTGACACTATTACATGACATGATGCATAAAGAAATTGAGGTCTATGTGGATGATATGATCGCTAAGTCTAAAGATGAGGAAAATCATATCCCAGCTCTAAAGAAATTATTTGAAAGGTTGAGAAAATATCAATTAAAGTTGAACCCTGCAAAATGCACATTTGGAGTGAAGTCTGGGAAGTTATTGGGATTTGTGGTAAGCAATAATGGTATAGAGGTAGACCCTGACAAAGTGAAGGCCATACAAGCTATGTTAGCTCCTAAGACTGAGAAAGAAGTTCGAAGCTTTTTGGGGAGTTTAAACTACATTGCCCGATTTATTTCACAACTTACAGTCACTTGTGAACCAATCTTTCGATTACTTCAAAAGAAAAACCCCGGAGTATGGGATGAAGATTGTCAAGAAGCCTTTGATAAGATCAAACAATATCTGCAGAAACCACCACTATTGGTGCCACCTGTGCCTGGAAAGCCTCTCATTTTGTATTTAACAGTGACTGAATCAGCAATGGGTTGTGTGCTTGGCCAACATGATGAGTCTGGGAGAAAGGAGCAAGCCATCTACTACCTTAGTAAGAAATTCACTGAATGTGAATCTCGTTACAATATGATTGAGAAGCTGTGTTGTGGTTTGGTATGGAGTGCGAAAAGACTCCGACAGTATATGCTATACTATACCACTTGGTTAATTTCAGAGATAGATCCTCTGAAATATATTTTTGAAAAGCCATATATGTCAAATAGGCTGGCCAGATGGCAAGTGTTGTTGGCTGAATATGATATCATCTACAAAACAAGAAAATCCGTGAAAGGAAGTGCAATCGCAGATCATTTAGCTGATAACGCCATTGAGGACTATGAGCCATTAAATTTTGACTTCCCTGATGAAGATGTGTTGGTAATAGAAAGAGATTGGTGGACTATGTACTTTGATGGTGCGGTGAATGTGTCTGGTAATGGAGCTGGTGCTGTAATAATTTCTCCAGAAGGAAAACAATATCCCATCTCCATCAAACTGCAGTTTAGTTGCACGAATAACACAGCTGAATATGAGGCTTGCATTCATGGATTAGAAGCTGCATTAGAACTGAAGATAGGGAAATTAGAGGTATATGGAGACTCTATGTTAATAATCTGTCAGACAAAGGGGGAATGACAGACAAAAGATGAGAAATTGAAACCATATCAGGAATATCTCTCCAAATTGGCTGAAAACTTTGAAAAGATAGAGTTCAATCATTTAGGAAGGGATAAGAATCAGTTTGCGGATGCTTTAGCAACCTTGGCCTCTATGGCCACGATCGATTGTGGTATCAGAGTACATCCTATAAGCATTGATATTAGAAGTTCTCCTGCTCATTGTTGTTTAATAGAAGAAGAAGTGGATGGCAATCCTTGGTATGCAGATATAAAAAGATTCATCCAATATCGGGAATATCCTTCTGAAGCTTCAAAGACAGATAAGAAGACTCTGAGAAGAATGGCAATGGAATA
>Ga0325401_1002790_pt1 | contig 15685 bp, 9 predicted proteins | sample PopdelMetagenome_FD_205666 | JGI IMG/M metagenome (GOLD analysis project Ga0325401, IMG submission 205666) | Populus deltoides microbial communities from Bellville, Georgia, United States - Xylem-PdKOR-R2 | ecosystem: Host-associated > Plants > Phyllosphere > Stem > Wood/Secondary xylem | place...
TGCAATCCTGTATCTCAGCGATCTCCTTCAACTAAAACTGTCCAAAGGCATCTTAATTGTTTTGATTGAATCTTAAACATTTTGTTCACAAGGCTAGTTCCTTTTCTAATTGTAGGGCTAACTTCCCTTTTCTTGATTTCCCAGCTCAATGATAATTTCTTTGTCAATCTTTAACTCATTCAAGTCTCATTTCAAGGAATTGTTCCTATAAAATAAAACATTGTACAATGATTTGAGTTAGATGCATGTATCCTTACCTAATTTGGAAACATAAGTCCCTTTTTTTTATAAGCTCTATGTTTTCTTGTATGAGCTTGATTTTTTGCTTGAATTTCATCTTCTCGATCTATAATCTTTTTTATGTGCTACGTTTCTTACCGCCTTGATTCTTGGGAAAAGTCTTCAACTTTTATTTCTTGTAGGGTCCTTTCTTGCTCCATTGAATATGTGGTTTGACATTACTCTCCATCATGTTTTTATCAATGTTTTAATTACCTTTTTCATTTTAAGGGCTTTTTGGTTTTGTTTTAGCACTAAAATCCTTTTTCCAAGAAAAAATCTTTAAAAGACTTGGTTTTGTTCATGAAAATTGAAACTTTCAATATATGCATCAAAACTATGTTTCAAGCAATTCTCCTAAAGGTTTTATCAGTTTTAGAGTGTAGGTTGTCTTAGGTCAAACTTTTATTGAAGGTGACATTTTATTCTAATTTTCAAATAAGTTTCAAGCATTTACTTGAAAATTTGTATAGAATCAAAGTTTGCCTTCTATTAGAATTTACATTTTCCTTGCATGAATAACAGCGAGCTGCTACTCATTTTATCACTTTGCGTGAAATGTAAGATAACCGTTTATCAACCTAAGTTGTGTATGCTTGATTAGAAATGACTTTTAAACGTATGTAATGCAGACTATAGCTATGGGCTATGAAAGAAATGGATGTTTTGAGGTTAAAAAAGGTTTTTAAGGACTTAAAATCACTTTTTCTCCTGCCTCTTTTCTTTTAGTGAAGTCATCTTATAGACTTTATTTGGATAAATTATCTTTCTTGATGAAAAGTCTCACTTTAAGATCTTTGATCTTTCTTATGTTATTTAGTTTTGGAGCATCATCAAACCATCATTTCTTTTCTTTCACTTCTTTCTTTTCTTCTTTCTTTTTGCTTCCTCTTTTTAGTTTTTGTTCTTTTTTTTATGATGATGCCCCTTAGTGTTAGGTTCTAACTTTTATAGATCCATGTATGCATTTCAGCAATTTGCTTTGTTTACTTACACATTTCTTTCTTGCTCTCAGTGTTGGGTGTGATCAAAGTCTGGTTTTTTCTTTTCAAGAATACAATCAGACTTAAAAATGGGACTGTAAGGGATAACCTCTTTATGATGATAGATAAAAATGGTCTTTCTTCATTTCAAATACACATCATTAAGATTTTTTTTTAGGAAAAGGATTTCAAATGTTTTGAGATCATACAATTTATAAAGAAAAGTTTTTTATACCAAGAATTCATAGCCAAATTTCACTTTATTACTTTAAAAGAAACTAAATATATGATACATAGTATATCGTTATAGAATCGGAATTCACGGGTCTAGCTAGATCTTTTCCATCCATTCTATCCAGCATTAGAGCTCTCCTTGAGAAAGCTTTCTTCACCATGTAAAGATCCCTATAGTTTGGTGCCCATTTACTCCGGTCCTCCCTTGGTAAGTGCAATATCAGCACTAGATCTTCTTTCTGGAGCACTCGAGGTCGAAACTTCTTGTCATATGCTTGAGCCATTATTTTCTGGTATAGTTGGTAATGACAAAACATAGTTATCCTCTTTTCAGTTATCATGTTTAGCTATTTATATCTCACCTTTTCCCACTTCGTTTGTTCTAGCTTAGAATATACCAAAACCTTTAATAATAGGATTTTCATTTCTAGAAGCATCGTTATCTTTATTCTATATACCAAAGAATATAGGGCGGCTCTTGTTGAAGTTTTGACTATTATGCGATATGCGTAAAGGGCAAATGATAACATTTTATGCCAATATTTATAGGTGAGTACCATCTTCTGAATAATCTTCTTAACATTCTTGTTGGCAATTTCTACAACACCATTAATTTCGGTCTATATTGTGAGGAATTGGAAGACTTGATTCTTTATTTGGCACAGAGCTCCACTATCATATTACCGTTGAAGTTCTGAGCATAATCAATAATTATCTTAATTTTTCGACAGACCATATCAATATATCAAGTTCTTTTCTACAAACATTTTTATTACCTTCTATGCTACATGAACATATGAATTGGCTTTTATCCATTTTGTGAAGTAGATGATAACTACAAGGACAAACCTATGTCCTTTTTAGAATTTTTTAAAATTTTGTATTTTAAAAACTTGAGCTACCCTTTCGCTTGGAAACCAATTACTTTTGCATTCATTTTATTGTTTTCTTTATTTTAATTTTAATTTTTGTAAAACTCAAACACTAGACATATTTAATCCTAATTAAGCACAACTTCCAATTCCTATAAAAAAAAAAAAAACAATTTTATTGACAACGCATATATTAACATCATTACATTTTCCATAAGCACGAGAAGAAATACTCGAACAGTTCCAAATTACGTGACCAAAACGGAAAACAAACCTCAACCGAGCCAATTAAGTCAGAGACCGTCCATGCATGACCTTACGCCTTATCCTTATTTTGTTGTTGTTTTCTGGAGCAGACGGTGGCTAGGATTGGACATATTTGCCGTCCATATCACATTGGGATTTTGAGGCATATTTTAGTAGTGTTGTTCATGTGCTCCTATCAAATCCAGACATCATGTGTATGTAGTTAATTTCTCGTGCCATCATGATGCATGAATTTCTAGTATTGTGTTCCTTAAAAACCTCTAAAAACAAATAACTCAGCAGCTATTCTTCTCTCCTCCCAAGAAAAACCCTACTTCATATATTCGGATTCTCCTCTCTGTTTCTTTTTCACGCCGAGGAGGGGGTCGAGATTTCAACTAAGATTGCAATATTATTCATTAATTATAGGGACATGGTCTCCTGGTATTGAGATATTTAAGGATCGTTGCTCAAGCATGCATGAGATTATTCACCCCCATAAGTGGGTTCCTCGTCATCAAAACTTTCGACTAGTATTTGTTCTTTTCTTCAAGCATTTTCTTTCCTATCATTATAAGCGGTTGAACACTCCTTTTTGCATCAACAAAATGCAAGTTGGGCTGAAGATCCTATGCCAATAAGGCACATCTTCTTCTGTCTATTCATATCATAAATATTCACCATTACCTTCCAAAATTGTTCCCAATAATTGTATTTTTCACGAGCTCTCTCGTGGATATTCAATGAATTGAGAGTGTTTTATATAATTTTATAATGGGGACGTAGAGTATGCTGAATAAATCTTTATGAATTCCTAGCGTAAATAGTTTTTTTTTTTTTTCGAATAAAAACTATCGAATTTGATTAATTTAATGTACGAGGATTGATGTGGATTGAGAAATAGAACATAGTCTTGGTATGCAAAAAAGCAGCACCATGTATTCTGCCGTAAAAGAAAAGTAGGTTATTGACCCATCCATCACCTACCTTCAAAAGTAGAAAAAAAAAAGAAATTATTGCATGCTGAATTTTGGAACTTCTAGACTATCAAGCATGGTTTCCATCGTGCGTTTCTTTTTCCTTTGTCTTCGATAGTGGGGGATTAACTGAAGAACTTGATCGTCCAACTCTGTAAGTTTTAATCCTTAATTTTTAATTATGAGACTAATTAATTCTTTATCAACAAACCCTATCTGTATTATCTCAATCTAATGTTGTAACCGAGCTTTTATTATTATTATTACCATTATTATCATTATTATAAGATAAAACTCAATAACTTTTAAAAATTAAAAAATTAATTCTTAATTATTAAAATTCAATTCAAATCAAATCAAATATCTGGATTTTATCAAACGTTATATCATGTTATCCCTAACATGCTTGAGAAAGACATGCAGGAAAGATAGAACCACCAAATAGTATACATAAAAAAAATATATATCTTTATATATACACATTATATATAGATGCACCCGCACTAAAAAACAAAGTTATTAACTTAAGTTAAATAGATTAATTTAAATTGATTTTGGTTAATTTAAAATGATATTATTTTATTTTTTAAAATAAAAAAATCAAATCAAATTAAATCTCACCTGAATTTTAATTGGATTTATCGAGTCACAGATTGACCTATCAGGTTGACTGGATTTGAAATATTAACCTAACAGAGATATATATATCAAATCGAATCTCACATGAATTTTGACCACGTCGATCAAGATGAAAATTAACTTACCAAATTGACTAGATTTGAAAAAGTCAATTCTCACTAGATTTAATATAAAACCCGATTATGACAGGTTTCAGATTATCAAATCACTGAGTTCACCTGTTAAATTAGATTAAGTTTAATAAGACTGGTGAAAAACTATATCAAGCTAGACATAAGAGAGTGCTTGAATTCTAGCTCATAATCTAATCTGGTATTTGAAAGTGTAGTAATGTTTATTTTTTATATATTTTTTAAAAGTTTATTTTATTTGAAAAAATATTAAATTAATTTTTTTTTATTAATATTTTTTGAGTCTTAATATGGTAATGTTAAAAATTAAAAACAAAATTTTTTAAATAAAAAAACACTTAAAAAAAAAAGTATACCCCACGTTACTAAACATCTAAGAAATTTAAAGGTATAGTCACGCTATCAATAACCCCGGTCCATCTCAGGCCTGCTCGAAGTTCCCAATAACGCAAGTACAAAGTTGAATGTCAAACACAATTGGGGCTGTTGACTTGAAGCCGATAATGGTAAGACGGCCGTCTGATCAAATGATTAATCACAGCATTAGGCATGCTAGAAATCCAGGTGGCAAATAACTAGACGTCAATTGTACCGTCCCTAGAGATCACACAACAAAGAACCTTAGCCATATCGATTCATATTTTGATGCTGTTCTCTTTGACAAATTTTATTATGTCGGCGCCCCATTAGATTATCTCCTTTATCTCTCATGCTCTGGTCTTCTCGTGAATCGTTAGCTATATTAATAGTTGTTAAACCAGCTAATTACATGTAATAAATAATAAAATTTCAAAAATTATTTTAAATTTTTTTTAATTTTATATTAAAAAGATATTATCTTCTTCTTTTAAGTTGAAGTATTTAAACCAAAAAAAATTTTTATTTCATATTAAAAAAATACAGTTTTTTTTCTTGTGAATATAAAATATATATGTTGATGGGCTTCCAATTTCATATTAAAAAAAATAAAATATTTTTTCAAGTATTTATATAATAAATTTTGATATAAACTAGTAACCAACAAGTAAAAATATAATAATTTATATAAAAAAAATCATCATACAGTGGTAATGATGGTGATGGTCGACACAATAATGATAGATTAGGTGATAATAATGCAAAAAGTTGATATACAATAAATAATTAGTTTAATGATTAAAGAGTTATGTTTCATTCTTTAAATTTTTGGATTTAAATTTAAGGCTAGTATTTTAGGGTGAAGGATGAATTTTGATTTTATTTTTATTTTTGTAAATAAGCTTATATTTACAAACTTTAATAAAAATCAAACCCATGACCTCCTAGAAAGAAATAAAAAACCATTATTACTTTAGCTAGAATTTCATAAGTTGTTGGATATATTAGCTATTTCACTTGCGCTTTCCAACAAAAAATAAATAAATATGATGATATTTTATATATGTTTTTTGACATAAAAATCTCAATCATAAATTTAAAAGTTTATGCACGCAGGTAATTAAGTAAATTAGTAATTATTTGTACAGTCGAAAAAAATTATGAAGTTCAGTTTCTAACCAATTGAAGTTACCCATTCAAACTCGTGACTCAAGTCATAGACTTAATCAGGTTCAATAATTTATTTTTTAATAAATTTTTATTTAACTATTGATAAAAAAATAGACACTCATTAAATTAAAAACTAACTAAATATCATGGTGTTTGTTTGAGGTCATGGTAAACGTAAAAACATCAAACCAAAATAAATTATGTTGTCTAATTAAAAATTAACAAAATATTAAAGGATGGAATTGAAAAAAAAACTAAATAAAAAAATCAATGAAGTTCTAATTGTGAAGGATCAAATTGAAAAAAAAACCAATGAAAGAATGAAAAGAAAAAGGAAGGCTAAAAAGGTCCAAGCGTGTGAGGCCAGGGTAACCCATGTGTCTGGGTCTGTTTAATTTCTTTTAAAAAAGCTAAATTTAATAAAGAATAAAAAATAAAAATAAAAATAAAAATACTCAAGATAATTAGAGATATTTTCAAAATCAATGAGAAAATCTATAAAAAGTAGATAAAAAATAAAATAACTCAATCTTCAATTAAATAAATATTGAAGAATGAAACTAAAAAAATATAAGTTTAAATAAAAAAAAACTAATCAAAATCAAGTTAATTTTTTAAAATTTGGATTGATATTCTAAACTTTTAATGCGTGAAATGTAGACCAAGATATCAATATTTTATTTCTCATTTTATAATTAATGAAACCTCATGAAAAGATGATATTAATTTAATTGTTTTTATTTGAGAAAAGCAAAATGATTGTTATAATAATAATAATAATAAAAACCCCGTTCTCTAGATTTTCCATTAATATTTGGCTCGACATGTTTGTAGAACGTGATCGGGAGGGCCCTATGTCATTTGTCTAGGCTCTTGAGAGTCTTGTGTTGTTTTCTAGGAAAACTATTAAATTAATTGTGGTATATAAGGAAAGACGAGCTTCGTTTACATATGCAAGCAGCAGCGATGTAATTGAGTCTTTGAATAATATAGCTGTGAACTATTGTTTTGAAAATCATGCCAACATGTTAGTGTGGGGTTAATTACGACCATTCAACAGCAACCAATAAATTGACTCTCAACTTCACCACCCAAATGGCTAGAGTCTAGGTAGCAGGCCGGAAGGAGCAAAAGATCAAGAGGTAGAAGTGCGTGCGTGCGTGCGTGGGTGTGTGTGTGGGGGTGTGTGGGGGTGTGTGGGGCACAAATACGAAAAGGTGTGAAACTATGATCCATCATTTGTTGCTAAAAAAAAAAAAGAAAAAAAAAGAGAAGAAGCTAGGAAGCTTCAGGATTATGATCAACATGATATAAAATTCAATGGGTTGGATGGAGGGGTGAGTAAGAAAATCAAAAAACTGATTAACTTGAGAAAATTAAAAAAAATAACCGAAAAAATTGAACCATGAAAAAAACTAATTAAACCGAATAGAATTTTTAAAAAACCGACCGGTTCGGTTTCGGTTTTATAAGTATGAAACTAAAAAAACCAAACCGAAACAAAAAAATGAGCCAAACCGAAAAAACTGAGCGAAACAAAAAAACCCTATTTTTTTTCTAAAATAACCAAACCGAAACCGGTCGATTTGAACTGGTTTTGATTTGTTTTTCTGAAAAACAAATAGATTTTATTACTTTTTTTAATACCATAATTAATATGGAAAACAGACATATTCGTTAAAATTACCATATATTTGTCATTGTATAAACAATGACATCGTTCGTCACCTTTTGACTTTTTAAATAATTCTAAATTTAGTTAGAGTTTATTTTTGTGTTTTAAAAGTGTTTTTAAACAAAATTATTTTTTTACTTTAAATTATGTTTTTATATTTTTAAATAATTTTAATGTGTCAATATTAAAAATAAATTTTAAAAATACATTATTTTCACATAAAAATTATTTTTAAAAACAACCACCAACATATAATAATAATAATCTTATTATAACCCCTAACAAATACTTTTTTTATCTTTTGATCATGTTTCTTTAACCATTTTAATATTCACATTACAATTCCAAATAGAAACGTATCCAATTTATCTTTTGATTATGCTTCATGAACCGCTTTTGCGTTCACATCATATATCAATGATTGTGATTCTCCTGCTTGTAATATAAAAATTATATTTCATGCGGTTCTCACATAATATGCGAGCAGGAATTCATTTCTTCTTATTATATGGTAAAAAGACTTTGTTAGACCAACCGAGATTAATTTTTTTAGATGAAAAACTCAAGATTCTAAAACATGTTGACTTTCATATTATTATTATTATTTTTTTTTAAAAAGGGACCTCTTTGCAAATAATAAAAATGAGCACCTTGGGGGAGAAAATCAAATCTCTCCTTTTGGAGATTTAGGGCAGTTAATTACCAACAAAACTACATTCCAGCAACAATTAAACAATGTTTTAGGTTTTAATAAATTAACTTAGGTCAACTTCTTGCAGAGGTTCTGATTAATGCATCTTTGTATTGTCACAAATTAAAAAACCTATAGTTTATCAAGAAATATTTCAAAAAATAAAAATAAAAAAATCAAGGTTGTAGCTTTTTTTTTTTTAGTTTAACGTGAGTGTCCGGGCCAGTTTGCGCGCACCTCGACTAATCCCACGGGCCCTGAAGTTAACGATCATGTAAATCTCCAGTGGTCATCATATGAGCAACCATAGGGCTCAAACCTAAAACCATAGAGAAAGCAAACCTCTTGATCTCAAACTTTTACCACTAGATCACCATCTAGATGGTTAGGTTATAGCTTTTTGAGGCACCATGGCGATAGAGAAAGGGAAAGGTGTGTGTTAATTATTTGGTTTCTTGAGGGGATTAAAATATGCACAATGCTTTGAAGTATTCCACTTTCGCCTCAATTATGTTATATATCTAAAGAAAGAAATCATTCGAGATGGGAATATAATAGAAAATGGAAGGAAGGAAGGGCTTCTTTCATTTGCTGAATGAGGAAAACCACCTACCATGGAAAGCATCACTATTATTTATTTTATAGAGGTGCAGTCAAATAATTCACTCGTAGAGTATTATCACTTGGGCAAACAAGGGAACAAATTAACTTTCAGAAATCATGTCTTGCCTTTCGGCACTTATATTTGCGAGCAACTTCCTCTGGGCTGGCTAATTTACCCCTTTCAATATCGGTGCAGGCAAATCCACCGAATCCCCTCTTCTTGCCATCATCTCCCATTTCAAAATGGTTTTTTATTTTAATTTCTAAGAGATAACTTAACTAATTTCTTTTTTAATGATAACGAGTTTGAGTACTCTCATGATTACTAGAGGTTTATATAGTTGTTAATTTCAAAACCCGTGAGATTAGTCAAAGCACGCGTAAATTAATCCGGACAACCATGTTAATAAAAACAAATCGTTTTAATGAGATAATTTACACCTCATCACTCTCTAGCATGGCCAAAAACATCACATATTAGAGGGGATTGTCGCTGCTGAAATGCCAATAAAAGAATATGACACCGTTGGCTTTGGGACTCTGAAGGCATGGATGATAGGTTAGCATAGGTAAAGGAGAGGAACACAAGTCAAAATATCAACATGTAATGTTCTGTTTGTTCCCATCTGCGATCCAAGTGTTTTTTTTTTTTTTTTAACTGCGGATGAAACTTGAAAGATAACTTCCATAGTACAGACAACGTTGTATTATTAGTTTCAATAACAGGATCGTGTTTCATACCATGTTATAAAGGATGTCGCGTTTAGATGTAAGATTCAAGTTATATTATACACATCAAAAATAAAAAACAAAAATAAGAATTCTGGATCTAAAACATTTTACTGTATCACGACGGGATGCTGTCAGTCGTAAATGATGGCATAATGCCCTGTCTTTTACTCGCACAAGCAAAGAATAAATAAATAAGAAGGGAAGGTGGTTGAGAGGGTAGAAAAAGAAGATGGCATGCACCCGCTTTACATGGCGTATCTTCCCCCACAGGACTATTTACTTGTTTTTTTTTTTCTCTTCTTTTTATTTCCTCCCTCTCTCCCTCTCTCTCTCCAGCAAAAACAACTCCTCCTCGAATCTCCTTTCACTGCACAGCTTTGGGGTCCTGAAAACTAAAGGAGGACCCATACACCCTCACTCACCATATTAAAAACTGACCTATAGTCCTACACTGCACAGATAGAGAGAGAGAGAGAGAGAGAGAGAGAGAGAGAGAGAGAGAGAATAATAATAATAATAATAATAATATCTCTCTATCTATTTTTTAGACATATATAGAGAAGAGCAGAGCAGAGAAGAAGAGAAGAGCATGTCTATTTATCCATGGATTCGCTTGTTGTGGTAGAATTTCCAAGTGCCCTTTTCTTGGGTATCTTTGCTTCCCTTCCCGTTCACTCTCTCTCCCTATCACACAACAAATACACAGTTTTTCTTTCTTTCTTTTATATGGGTTTGTTTTATTTTTATTTGTTATATATACAAAGTTTCCGTTTTTCGTTTTCTGTGTATAGCTAGCTAGTGCTGTTTTATGTGATGATGTGTTAGGGATTTTCTCTCTTTTGCAGGTTGGGGTTACGTTGGTAATGTGATGTGCTAAGTGGGTTTTTGTTCTTTGATAATTCTACAATGGATTTGCCTTTTGAGGGTAAGTTTTATTGTGTTTTGATTTAATTGTGTTGGATTTCATTCTTTTTTGAGGTTTTGGTTTGGATTTGGGAAGATTTGTGATGTGAGCCATTAAATGTTTCTCTTGTCTGTTGTTTTTCATGGGCTAAAGTCAGAATCTAGTTATGGATTTGTAATCTGCATGGTAATTAATTTGAAAAAAAAAAGTACTTTTTGTTTTAAGATTTGGGTGTCGATTAGTGTTTCTTTTCTTGGGTTTTTTATATGTGACGACAAAATTACAGCTTTATGGACGCTGGTTAAGAGTAGTGGTTGAACTTGTGATCACCAGTCTTTTTACTGATATTCAGTTTTATGTTTATGAAAATAGACTTTGGTGGGTGTGTTTTCAAGGCTGGTAAACTGCATTTTTGTTTGATTCTATAATGAAAGTGGTTTCTTTCTCTGCATTATGTAGAATCTGTATGCATTTATATTGAAGAAGCAAGTTTATATATTATATAATGGATTGTTATCTTTCGGGCACGCCACTGTTTGAAGTAACACTTCCAATGACTTTTGTGAAAAGCCCAGAGGCAGAGACATTTCGAAGTCAAATCAAGTTTTGTGTGATTCTATAATTCACGCGTGCATGATTGGTGATTTTAATTAATTATATCAGAGCATTCTTTGTGAAAGTCTTTGATTATTTGATGTAGTTGGAATGTCTCTTTTAATTTCAGTCAACTATCTTGTTGTATGTTTTGATGTAGCTTATTGAAAAATGGTAACAAGTTGTTTAATAGTATCGAGAGAAAGGAAAAGAAATTTAGATCAAGCTTTTCAAATAAGTCTCCCAACTGGTTGTTAATGGAAACATGCTGACTCCAAGCTGGTTACATGTGGTTGGTTAAGCAGTCTTTCATGTAAGATCATCATTTTCTCTGCTTTCTTCTGTTTTGACATATAAAGCAAATTGGTCTAAGTCATTCTAATTTACTGCAAATTTAAGATTTACATTAGTTTATAATGCAAAGCATGCTTTAATGTGTTTTTACATGCAGTTTGACATTCTACCTTTGCTCCGTTTTGTTTTTTAACAAATATAGCATCGTGTCTCCTTATTCTTTGATTCTTCTTTTAACTAATCTAAAGTCTGTTCTGAGACATATTTTCTTTCAATCTTTGTTTTTTTTCCCATGCGACACAGGAGGTGCTCTTGATCCGTCAAAATGCAGTAAGTTAAGTATGAATGAAAAGAGAGAACTTGTCTATCAATTATCAAAGTGGCCAGGTGCATCTGAAAGACTACAGTCATGGAGCCGTCAGGAGATTCTGCAGATCCTATGTGCAGAGATGGGAAAAGAAAGAAAATATACAGGCTTGACAAAGTTGAAAATCATAGAGCACCTTTTAAAACTTGTATCTGAAAAAAAATCTGGGGAATGTGAGGCCTCACCTGATCTCGAGACCAAAATATCTGCTGCATCCATTCAGGGAGCTTCCAAAAGGCAGAGGAAAACTGATAACCCCTCTCGGGTACCTGTTTCATTGAGCTGTGTTGCAACCAACAATGGGATCAGTGATCAAGGCAATACTGTATACTGCAAAAACTCGGCATGTAGAGCTACCTTAAGACCAGCTGACACATTTTGCAAGAGGTGTTCATGTTGTATCTGTCGTCAGTACGATGACAACAAAGATCCCAGCCTGTGGTTAATTTGCAGCTCAGAGCCTCCTTTTCAAGGTGTTGCCTGTAGCATGTCATGCCATCTTGATTGTGCCTTAAAACAGGAAAGTTCTGGTATAGGGAAAAATGGACATCATGGTAGACTTGATGGGAGCTTTCGCTGTTTTTCTTGTGGGAAAGTTAACGATTTGCTAGGGTATTTATTCCCTCTCTCTTTTATTTGGCATTTTACTTCTGTTTTTTTTCCCCTCGCTGTCTGGCATGTTTACATTTGGTGGGTATGTTTCTCTTTTGAGACAGTTCATACTGGTGTTTGGTAATTCTTGGAGTACTTTCGGCCCTATGTACTGTTTTCTCCCCTTCTTCATCAATGGAATTCTGATTTTTAAACAGTTTGTGGGTATCATGACACATTTGGTAGCAAATTAAGTTGCTGTTTTTCCTTCCCTCCTGCGGAATCATAGCCCTTTCATATATTCCACATCCATTATCAGAGCTATAGAGTAAAAGTATAGTTTCCACATCATGTTTAACAGACTAATTCCATAGTGTGAGACAATTTACTTTTTAGTTATTGGATTTGTTAAATTGGTTATCTTTCTTAATACCACCTGCTCTAGCCAGCATGAACATCCACAATAGTTCTGACAATTGTACATGGGCTATGGATAAGACATTCTTCATGCAACCTGAGAATTATGTCTGCCATAAATTTAGTGCAAGTAGCAAATGTTCGACCAGATGTACTGCTAGTCCTGGAAAATCACAGTATAGAACAATCCTGATATGTCATGTCCTTTGCAATATCTGATTTTGAATGGCACATGATATTGACACAAACATAAATTTTGAATTTGAAGGATAAAGTTTTGATTAATTGTGTTGCTCTCTTGAATTTATTCAGATGCTGGAGAAAACAATTGATGATGGCTAAAGATACCAGGAGGGTAGACATTCTGTGCTATCGTGTATCCTTAAGCCAGAAACTTCTGAATGGGACTGAAAAGTATCAGAAGCTTCTTGAGATTGTTGGTGAAGCTGCAACGAAACTTGAGGCTGAAGTGGGTCCTTTAATTGGTTTACCTGTAAAGATGGGTAGAGGTATTGTGAACAGGCTTTCTTCAGGATCGGAGGTTCAGAAACTCTGCACTTTTGCTTTGGAGTCACTGGACAAAATGCTTTCAAACACCATTTCACATCCATTGCCTGATCCGAAGATGCAAGGTAACCATTGGTTTTTGTGTTTTCCTGTTGTGACATACGGATTTCACCGAGAAAGAGCAAAATTAGTTCAACTGGAGAATTAAGCAACCATCTCTAAAACACAATGCATTAGAGAACAGTACCAAGGAGCACATGTCATCGAACACATAAAAAAACGAGCACATTCCAAAAACTTTGCATGTGTTACATGAAGCATAATATATTTACTTGTTGCAAAAAGTTAGATTTTTATCCAAGGACTGGTAATTCCAGAATGCATCATGGAAACATGGGCACTTTTGATCATGGAAAGTTAGGTCGTTGCTGTTGGAAATATTTTCTGTTGTCCAAAATGCTGGTTTTTTGAGGTATTGACTCTTAGGGAAGCATTAATAACCTTTAGGTGTTCTCATGTCTCTACAGATTCAAACATGATTGCTCCAATCACAGTAAACTTTGAAGATGTACATTCGACTTCCCTTGCCTTGGTTTTGGGTTATGAAGATTCTTCAGCTGATGATATTGTTGGTTATACTTTGTGGCATCGTAAAGGTCATGATCTGGATTATCCAGCAGAACCTACTTGCAGACTGTTCTTGCCAAATACAAGATATGTTGTCGCAGGTCTATCTCCAGCCACAGAGTATCATTTTAAAGTTGTTCCGTTCAATGGTGTAAGAGAATTGGGTACGTGTGAAGTTCAGTGCTCAACCGGAATGACTCAGGAAGAAGTCCTAAACTATTCAATAGTAGAAAGAAGTCAAAGCCCAAATACCAATTGTAGCAGCCTCTCTAATCCGTCTTCTGTGGAGGATGAAACAAATAACAATCCACCATGCAATGATCAGATTGTCAATCGAGCAGACAATTATCGTACTTGTTTGAAGGACAGTGATAAAATTGTTTCTGCCATCAAGTCCAATGGTGCTTTAAATTTCTCTGGCACCCTTGCAGATGCAATTCCCTTGCTAGATGAGGAACATGCCACACAGGTGGTAAGTTCCAAGCTCAATTCTGATATGCAAATGCTTGATAAGAAGCGCTTGACAGAGGGTCAAATCATTGAGTTAATTACCGATAATGGGTCAGATGCCCCTGTCCAGACTGCCATGGAATGCATGCCATTTGTGAGCAAATCTGAAGCTAGCTTGCCCATTACTCCCTGCAAACTGGAAATGCACAAGGATGGGCAAGGAAGAAATGGAAGATTTAAATCCAGTGACAAAGACATAGTAAATGGGTCTGGAAAAGGGGAGGAGCCCCAAGATGGCAGCACTTCAAAGAAGAGAAGTGGGGAAAGGCGAGACGAGGAGTGCATGGCAAATGGTAATTCAGATAGGGACTTTGAGTATTACGTGAAGATAATCAGATGGTTAGAGTGTGAGGGACATATTGAGAAGAATTTCCGGCAGAAATTCTTGACTTGGTATGGCTTGAGGGCAACAGAGCAAGAGGTAAGGGTTGTGAAGACATTCGTTGATACCTTTATTGAAGATCCTGCTTCTCTAGCAGAACAAATCGTGGACACCTTTTCGGAATGTATTTCCAGCAGGAGATCATCAGTTGTGCCATCTGGGTTCTGCATGAAGCTCTGGCATTGACAAATCCTATTATGGTTACTTTGACTAAGATCAAATTAAATAGCCCTTGTGCACAAACCCGCCAAGGGACTGTGTGGCAGTAATTCTTTAATTAGATCCCATTAAAATTCTTCATTCAGACTATCATCATTCACATGTATTATCAGTATTTGTCATTCTTATTTTGCTAGAATGTCAGGATTCATTAACTTTTATAATACAGCATCCATCTCATTCAATAGAACAGTTCTATAAGCAGACATCTTGATAAAGAGCATGGCAACGGAACCAGATGGGGCTATTTGGTGCTCTTTGCAAACATGGAGTGTATTGGTTCATTTAGGAGGCTTTAGATCCAACTAGGTCCTCAACATGGTTCAAAAACTTGTTCTGAATGATATGGCCTGTTATAAATCCTACAGGCATATATGACTTGATTGTCGTTCTGCTGGTGTTGGGTGATGCATTATTGTGTAAAGATTGATATATTTCTTTACATGCTGAGGCCTGAGCTTAATAATGAATAGCGAGCTAAACCATCCAGTTTCACCTGTAACTTTTGGATCTTAAAACAAGACCATAGGGTTGCAGAGTAGGCTGACAGTCTCTTATTATTGGATGGTCTGTGCTGTTTTGATGGTTTCCTGTGCAGCACCATTGGTGTCCTTTTTGCCTCAATTTTTTAAGCAGTAATGACATGAAACAAGACTCTTTTTCTTGGCATACAGGAAACTCTTG
>Ga0325401_1002796_pt1 | contig 15671 bp, 11 predicted proteins | sample PopdelMetagenome_FD_205666 | JGI IMG/M metagenome (GOLD analysis project Ga0325401, IMG submission 205666) | Populus deltoides microbial communities from Bellville, Georgia, United States - Xylem-PdKOR-R2 | ecosystem: Host-associated > Plants > Phyllosphere > Stem > Wood/Secondary xylem | place...
GAAGAAGAAGAAGAAGGTAAGTATATATATAATTATTGATATGATGTTACAATCGATCTAACCACAGATCTACGATCTTATTAATGGAATCCATTAGAGGATTATTATTGCTACGATCATCAATAAGTACAAGAAAATAATCAATTCAAATAGTTTTTTACAACATTAATTTTTCTTTTTCAGCTCGTATAGTAATTACTTGAGTGTTCTTTGTACTCTTAAAATCTTTTAAAAAACAATATCATGATATTCCAGACGTAGGAGATCACTAGATTCCTCTTTTCTTATGTTCTTGTGTCAAAAGTTTTTAGCTAGACACTTAATAATTCACATGGAACAAACATACTAATTAACAAGAGAGATTACCTCATAAAAGTTCAAGAGGAAAAAAAAAAAACAATTATGATATGGCCCCCCTCCTTCATTTTTGAAAAAAATAGCATCTTAGGAGAGAAAGTGTTTCTTAGCACACGTCGTCTTCTTCTTCTTCATTTTATGGACAAAAGAATTAAAAAATAGTTTTTTGTTTAATTATTTAGAGAATAATTCTTATAATTCAATAAAAATTTTATTTTTATATTTAGACAAGAAGTAAAAATTAATTTTTATATTTTATATTTTTATATTTAGAGAATACTCTTGTGTTTTGGTTGAGTTAACCGAAAACTTTCTCGTTTTTAGTTAAATATAATTTATATATTTATCAAAAAGGAAAAGGGGAGAGAAATCCACAGTGCATGCAAGACTCCACTCGCTTCAAAATCCCCTTGAAGTCCAAACCCATAAGAGACAAAATACCTTTCAATAATAAACATGTCTCACACACTGTCTTGCATGTGAGTGTTGCAAATTTTATTATCTCACTGATTAATTTTAGTAAAAATATTTATTTTTATCACCTCTTTATACGTGTCATTGTATTTAAATTCTGCTCAGGTCCATTTGCGGCTAGTTCTCGATGACGACGGGTCAGATGGATTGATGTGAGTTAATTCGGAATAATTTATTTTTTTTATTTTATAAAAAAAATACTAATTCTTTTCTTTTCTTTTCTCATTCACTATGCTATTTGTAATGGTATCAAATAGCCACTCACCCCCTACAATACAATATAACCTTCATGTGATGCTCTCCTCTTTTATAATCCTTATATGTGATCTCCATCTCCCATTCTTCAATTATTTCCTCTCCCATCACCTTCTGTTTCCTCTCTAGATTCCTCTCTCAAACCACCTTCTTCTCTCTTCTTCTTTTACACACACCAAGTACTTCTCATTGATCGATCCCATCTAGCTAGCTATAATATATATCTAGCCTTTTGTTGCTTGTTGTACACAGTACATAAAAAATATAGATCAACGATATTATGGCTCTTGAAACATGGCTAATAAAGGTAAAAACAGCAATATCTCACAGTTTTGATTCTGTCATAACCTCCAATCCAATCCCAAAACCATCAAAGAGAGCTTCAGTTGGAGTTTTAGCTTTCGAAATCGCAGGTCTTATGTCAAAGGTTTTCCATCTTTGGCAATCTCTTTCAGACAAGAACATAATTCGTGTGCGCAATGATTCTATCTCTCTTGAAGGAGTACGCAAAATAGTCTCCAACGACGAGTCCTTCCTTCTCGGCCTCGCGTGTGCCGAAATGGCCGAGAATCTTAGGCTCATCGCCAAATCTGTTTCGAGATTAAGCAAGAGGTGTGAGGACTCGGGTTTGCGGCGTTTCGAGCGTTTGTTCGATGATTTTACCAACTTGGGGAATGACGCTAATTGTTGGGTCTTGAGTTGGAAAGACATGGAAGCCAAAACCAAGAAGATGGACAGGTACGTGACTGTAACGGCGACGCTGTATAAAGAGATGGAGGAGCTGTCTGCATTGGAGAATGGATTAAGGAAAGCTTTACAGTGTGGTGAACTTGAAGGAACAAGCAAAGAACAAAAGGTTTTGGATCTTCAACAGAAGATATTGTGGCAGAGACAGGAGGTGAAGTACCTCAAAGAGAGATCTCTTTGGAATAGAAGTTTTGATACGGTTGTTTTGATCCTTGCCAAGTCCATTTTCACTGTTCTAGCAAGGATCAAGCTGGTTTTTGGCATAGCACATGGCTATCCAACTTCCCTACCTCGCAGTCTCTCAGCTTCTGCAACAGTGCATCCAACAGAGAACCCTACTACCTGTAACATTGTGTCGGGGCCATTGAAGAGCTCAAAGCTTGAAGGAAATAAAGACTCGAGTAATGGGTTTTTCGAGTCGAATTCGAAGCTTTTAAAGCCTCCGCCAACCACGCTTGGGGCGGCGGCTTTGGCCCTACACTATGCAAATTTGATTATAGTTATGGAAAAGATGATCAAGTCACCACAACTTGTTGGTGTTGATGCAAGAGATGATCTTTACTCGATGTTACCAAACAGTATAAGGTCTTCACTGAGGGCTAGATTGAAAGGAGTAGGGTTTTCAGCGAGTGATCCAGTCCTTGCAGGAGAATGGAGGGATGCTTTGGGGAGGATATTGGCGTGGTTATCTCCATTAGCACATAACATGATCAGATGGCAAAGTGAAAGAAGCTTTGAGCAGCAAAATTTGTTGCCAAAAACCAATGTTCTTCTTTTGCAAACATTGTCTTTTGCAAACAAAGAGAAGACTGAAGCTGCCATCACAGAACTTTTGGTGGGCTTGAATTATATTTGGAGGTTCGAAAGGGAGATGACTGCCAAGGCCTTTTTTGAATGTGCCAACTTCAATGGATTCTTAAATCCTCATCAGAGCTCCACCTAGGAAGACGACTTCTTCTTGTTTTCAGTTTTGTTTTCAATCTAAAGTTTATCATGGTTTTGATCTTAAGATTGAACTGAGCTTCAGATCTTTGAGGGTTTGTTTTCCTTCTGGCCCTGATCTGTATATGTCAAGTATAGATATATGTATGTACATGTTTCGATCATTTGAGTATTAATTAATCTTGCAAACAATGCACGCTCTTGGCTTTCAATGATTGCTCATATGAAATTTCATGTGCAAATATTCCCTTGATTTTTCATTAATTGATTATTTGGTAGCATAATTGGATCAAGATTCTGTACTTTCAAGACCATTTATGCTGCTGTTAGTTATGTATAATTGTTTCTTTTTTTTAATCAATTTCCAACTGATAAATACGGTTTCTGATGCAAAGTCACATAAACTACTTGCAAAAGCAGCAGTTGGATTGCCATTGTCAATGGGCCCTTCAAGGGAACCTTAGATTTGTGATCAGTACACCAGATAGTAGTTCATTTAATCTTTATCATACTCGAATCTTTTCAATACTATATATTACACTAATTTATCAATTATATATGGACCAAGGAGCTAGACTATATCACAGGCTATCATCACCGCTTGTCTATGGTTACTTACATCTAGCTCTGAAATGAATTTATGTTTTTTTTTTTTTAATACCCGAGACTAATTCCAGCAATGTACCCATAAAGAGATAAAATGTCAATTTTGATTTTGATTTTTGACCTTTGATCAAACACCGCAGCTAATTTAATATAATCTTTAGAAGCATGCAAGATGGGAGAAGGTAAGATCGAAGCAGTATATATGGAGGTCAGATGAATTTCCTAGGATCTAAAATCCTAAACAATTTTGTATTTGATTTGCTAGGAAAATTCTCAAATTACACAAAAATGAGAGAAAATATCGTGTTTATTCTCTTAAAAATCCAATATTTCTGTGATTATAAAATCTCTAAAAACCCATTTCTTTCTTCTAGGAAGTTAATTAATAGAAAAGGGCAAATTAATCCCATGCTCAAAATCCACCTTGTTTCATATGATCTTCTTATAATTCTCTGTTTGTTTATAAGTTTTAATTTGCACTCACAGCTCATAGCTGATGCCTTATTAGGACAAGTTTCTCGTAAATGCTCCCACCTTTGTCACTTTTGTCCCCCCTTATGACTGCCCTTGAGCTCCCTCAATATTCAATTTTGGTTTCTACTTTCTAATACTCCATCTACTGATACTTAAAGCAATTAATGGGAGCCTTGCCCATAATTTCTATCTTTTTGCCCCACCCACCTCTTATGTTCTTTTCATGTTTTATGCTCCATTTTTTTATTAGGCAGTAGGTTTGGTTTCAATAGTTACCGATTCGAGTTTTTCTGGGCTATTAGAAATTTATATGGTCATTAACTTTAAAATTCATGAAATTAGATGAGATACGCGCAAGCTGGTTTGGATACCTACATTAATAAAAAAATAAAATTCTAAAGAAGTAATGTATTCTTTTTCAAAACATGAGATAAATGTAGTTTAATCATCTTAAAAAATTAAAAAAATATATTTTTTAAAAAACCATTGTACACCGTGTTACCAGTAATAAGTGCATATCATTAAATTTCTAACCAGTAAAATTGTATGATAATCTTGGAAACGCTTAGGTCTGTACGGTGGACCAGATCCAAACATGATGTGGTGTGGTCCAAAGCCAAGCCTGGAGCCCTTAAACCTGCAGGGGCGCCATGGACCCAGTCACATATGTGTTCTTCACATAATATCGTTGAAACCTGGCTAGTCCATCCAAGATAAGCCAGCTTGGTACACCCTACAATGCTGGGAACCTTTACAATTATTATTATACATGTACACGAAATGGTATTTTTACTTAGAAATGACATAATTATAAATTTTTTTATTTTTTTATTGTAGTAATACTGTAATGATGGTAAAATTATAATTTTAATTCTTCACATTTTTTTAAAAAACAAGTTTTTTTCTTATATTTTTCTCCTTATACTCGTTATTTTTATTATTTTACACTTGACTTGTTTATCACTATTTTTTTCTTATCTTTATTTTTGTAATTTTTTTATTTACATTTTTTTAAAAAAATATAATTTCTTACTCTTTAAATATTTATCACTCTACACTTGGTTTATTTATATCATTTTTTTTCTTTATTTTTTTGTAATTTTTTTCTTTACATTTTTTTAAATAATATATAAGAACCAAGAAAATTATATTTCATCGTAGCAATTACAGCATTGCTCCATTCTTCAACTACGTAAAAATTTACCTTAAAATCTAATATATTTTTTTCAACGCATGGAATTTTTATTATATTTTATTATATGTTACCATGAACTTCTTGATTCAATATTATATTTGTTATTCAATGTCAAAAAAACATGTTAATAACATTTATATATTAATTTTTTTGTATTAAAAACAATTATTCGACTTGCAACGAGGAATATGTATATATATATATATATATGTTAAAACTTTGATTTTTTGTATTTATTTGTATATATAGTTCTTGATGTATTTAATTAAATATATAGATATACCTTTTGATTTATAATTAGAATTAAAAAAAAACACATTGAAAAAACTAGAATATATTTTTTTTAATAAAACACAAGTCAAATAACTAATATTAATATTAGCTAAAACATGTGCAAAGATGAGATATAGTGATCCTGAAATGTGTAAAAATACATTAACAATATACTAAAAGGCATGGGAAAGTACTGTAGCTTTCCCCACGCCTTTTGTTTTCATTATGCTAATATATATATTTGATTTTTTTCTTTTTTAATGATTGATTTTTTTAAAAAAAATTATATGTTTTTTGTAAAATTATTTTTTTTGATTATTTTTTTATAATTTTTTTTAAAATGATCTATTTTGGTTTTTTTATATTGAACTGGTTGACTATAACTTGACAGAAGCAAACAAAAACACATGGCAGCTACCCGAAACTTGACTTTTGGCGGTCCTCATGGCCCTTTAAATCAAGTAATTCTAAAACATATTTTTAGAATAATTTTAGAATAAAATTTTAAATTAGAAGTACAATGAGATATATATCTTCTGTCTTTTTTATTCCAAGATAGTAATTAAATATTTGTTTTGTAATAAAAAACAAAAATATATTTTTTTCCTTATAATGTTGAATTATAATAATTATTGCTTAATAGACTCCATACAAATTAAAATTAAGTTAAACTTGTACTATAGTCGTTATTTTATACTACTTGAATGGAGATTGATTTAAGATCACAAGATAAGAAAAATAAAATTTTATTACATTCAAGGATCGAAGAATGAAAACTCCGAAGGCGGGTAAATCAGATTCTAGTATGAAGCTTATCAGAAACAACAAGTGGGTTTTGCTCGGCCAAAATACGTCGATCAAGAGTCTTGAAATCAAAGGTGCAAGAGTGCTCCGTGGCATGTCGATGAACCCCACAGAAGGTCTTCTCACAGCGGCACTTGAACCCCAGCAATCCAACTTTCTTGTTGCAGCATTCGCATCTATTAATCTTTACTGTTGAAGACGATGCGGCGGCGGCTGAACTTGAAGTTGTTTCATCAGTTAAAACAGCTGGGCTCTTATCATTAGCAGCAGATTGGGTATCGATCACAAGTTGAGAGAGTTTCTTGGCAGTCTCAGCAGCAACGGACTCTTCTTCTTTGACATGGTCTCTGTAACACTCTGAACACAAATTCTTCTTCTCTGGAGAGCCAAAGAACCCACAACCCTTAGCACACAAAGGAGGAGTCAAATTGCTTTGTGAATCCATCAATTCTTTCTTGATAATTAAATTATATTATGCAAAAAAATCTTAAGAATTTCTTGCTCTATAGCTCCTGGATTGTGTTATATATATAGGTAAGATTTTTCAATTATTACGTGCATTAATCCCTTCGGAACTCGGATTATTTACAAGTCAATATCTAGCAATGATCCTTTCGCCATGCGGATTTACTTGTTGCTTGCAAACAGTACTGTTGTTTTAGGCTGTGTAATTTGACGTCTACTATCATAATTTAATAATAATTAAAAAAAAAACTCGACATAATATCATTTGATAAAAATAAATTTTTTTTGGATTTTCACTGCTTGATTCAGACAAGGCTCCGAATTAATGGGCCACTAGATTAACTTATTGGGCTATGGCGGTTCTTATAATTATAATGATGGTTCAAGGGGTTAAAAATTAAACCAAAACTCAGTCCACCAATCTTCATGGTTTGTTTCTGTGATTGAGCTGTGTTTTAAAAACAAATTGATTTTTTTATTTTAAATTATTTTTTTAAATGTTTTTAATGTGATAGTATTAAAAAAAAAATTTTAAAATAAAAAAATATTATTTTAATATATTTTAAAAAAAACACACTTAAAAAAATAATTACTGTTACAAATCATAAAATGAACAAGCATACATTATCCTTTCATTTAAAAAAGAAGTAATCCTATATGTACCATGCATGTTCCAGTCTCCTGAAAAACAAAGAAGATAATTCCGGGACATATAATCCCTAACTAGCACCAGATTCTCAATTGGGTCCCTGAAAAAATCTCAATTTGGTCCCTCATCTATTGAACATTACCTAATTAACCCCTGTCTTAAACATTTCTCCTTTTAAATCATAACAAACGAGGACCTAGTTGTCTAAAAACGATTTTTTTTTGTCAAGTTAAACTAATTCTTATTTTCAACTGAAGCATAACTAGTTTAACTGAGTAATTTGATGCAACTTAGCAGTAGAGAGCACATTATTGATAAGAGAGTGGTGGCATGCATGGCAACAACCCAAGAAGTTGGTGGCGGAGTTGGAAGTTTGCTCTTGCGAGATTTCATAAACTATTAATTACTTCGAAGATGATATCATGTCGAAACTTTTATTTTCAAAATCAAAGAAAAGATAATGATACAAACAACAAGTATTACTTTCTTGAATTCATAAAGAAGACAGATGCAAGAACTCCTGATCATTCAAATTCTGGAACCAAGTTTATCACCTGCAACAAGTGGATTTTGCTTGGCCAAATTTTGTTGATCAAGAGTCTTGAAATCAAAAGTACAAGAGTGCTCCTTAGGATATCGATGAACCCCACAGAAGGTGTTCCCACAGCGGCACTCGAACCCCATCAAACCAACTTTCTTGTTGCAGCATTCACATCTATTCTTCACTTTTGAAGTGGATGCAACAGCAGTAGTTGTTGAAGTTGTTTCATCGGTAACAACATCTGGGCTGTTATCATCAAAAGATGGGGTGACTACGATAGGTTCAGAGAGTTTCTTGGAAGGCTCAGCAATTAACCCTTCTTTGAGATAGTCTTTATAACACTTTGAACAAAAATTCTCGTTCTCTGGAGAACCAAAGAACCCGCAACCCTTGGCACACAAAGGAAGAGTTGAGCTGCTTATCGAGTCCATCTTTCTTGATTTTTTTTTAGCTTCTTGAAGAACTAAAGATATTATGATTTCTTGGAGAATAGAGACTTCCTTGTGATTGCTTCAATTTTTGGAGCATGCAGCGCTACTATGTGTCTAAATATATACAGGCATACAAACCAAAGCCGGCTGGCTCAGCCAAACCCTTCCTTACTGGACAAGGGAAAGGTGAAGGTGGGGAGGTTTCTAGGTTTTCAGTTTATATGCACGGAGGCCCTCCTTATGGGCGGTGCATCATTGATGGCCCATATTGTTGCATTGGGCTGGACTTGAAAGAATTTATTTTGAGAGCTGGCCCACTCCAAAGAGTCATTCGGTCAGTAGAGAGAGCAGGGAAGCCTAATCTACTGCTTGATCCAAAGAATGGTGCAGTTGGCTTGCAAAGTTAGGATGGGAACTCTACGAACCCACTACGTTAGCAATATAAATGCATGAACAGGAACAGATCAAGGTGCAATGCTACAGGGAGAACTGCTTTTTAATTCAGAATGGCTGATTTGGAAGTCATTGAATCCTTGAGGAAAAGCACATAAGGCAACCGCCATCAGCTTTTTCTTGGAATGTTTCTTTCCATTATATACACCTAAATCTGGTTTTCTTGGAAAGACTTCCCACCACAGAAAGGAATCTTTCTCTCCGGAGCTAAACAGCAGATATTTGGATTATGAACGTAATAGCAATGCCGTGGTGAGGAGACCGCTAACGCTTGGTGAACTGATATTGATGAGCCGAAGGAGTTGCCAGAGAAAAGCTGTTCAAATGAGAAAACAGAATCCATCAATGGTAAATGTTCACTTCTTGCTTCTCTTTCACTGTCATTTACACCTAAAACCATATTTAGATATTAGACTACTGATAGTGATAAACAACTAGAAGTCAGAAGAGCAAATATACTTAAAATCGTCTCTTTCTGAGATATCATTGAATAAACAAAAGGTTACATTTTTTAGTAATCTGCTATTTTCAACAGAAGATTAAAATTTTACTCTTGCCTGTTTGCGAGTGTGGCTGAAATTTATGGATAAGAATGCTTTTGGATGCTTCATCTTTGGAGCTAGCATCAATATGATTGGAGGGCTGCAGAGGAAGATGCGCCAACCCAGACTGAAACTAGTATAGGGCATCTATCACTCAGAACCACACTGAGTTCTGTTCTTTGATCATCCCTTTTCAAGTCGTTTTAGCTTCCCACTTCCAGACAAATATGTAAACAATTCACAGCATTCGGAATGAAACCAAATCCTGAAAATTGCTAGAATTCCCTAGACACCAAATTTGATTTTTTTGTTAACTTGCTTGCTCTGCCATTGAAAGAGGTGATTGGGATACATAGTAGTGCCATCAACAATCCATAAAACAAAATTGAGTGCAAAAAATTGTCTTTCAACCAGAAGATTTACGAGTTTCTGCCACTTTGCGGATCAGTTCCATGACTGTAGGAATATCTTCTGGAGCCAATGCAGTGAAACAACACCGGAACCATCCCAGTTCTATGCAGTGACATGCTGATCCAGGAGTTACATTGGCCTTGGCAATATTCAAAAGCTTATACCATAGCTCATGTTCCCCATTCTCGATGTAAAATGGGATTAGTCCACTCATATTAGCCCAACAGTATAAACCAGCACTGCTTTCTATGCACCCGATTTCCAGTTGTTTGAATCCATCAACAAAAGAATGGTACATTTTCTGTATCCTCTGCTTGTTAGTCTCAATATATTCTTTGATGAATTTGGTGTCTGACAGCATTGAAATCAGTAACCTCTGGCTTGGAGCAGAAATAGGAGAAAATCTAGTTAATCGTTTAGCAGCAGGCAAAACAATAGCATTGAATGAATAAATAACGCCAACCCTAAACCCCGGAAGAGAGATCTTTTGACAACCCGTATACTGTGTGAACCCTGTTCTTATCAAATTCTTCTTCCTCAAAAATTTCTGCCATGCTCACAAACCCCTGAACTCCATCCACAGACCCGGTGAATATTTCATCAGAGATAACGTGGATGCTCTTCTCTCAGGCAAAGTCTAATATATTATAGAGGGTTTCCCGTGGAAGTATATTGAGGGATTTGAAATCAAAATCCTCCGAGCTTTTACTCCTTGTTTTCTGCTATTCTCCTGGCTAAGATAGTTGACTGCATGAAGAGTTAAATAATAAGTTAATCAATTAGTTTTAATAATTTTATTTATTTTTTAAATTAAAATAATTAATAGTTTATACTAAGTGATCGATAAACTAAGATAATTTATGGTTAGTTCTAAAACTGACACACCGCCAAGCCTACTTGTAATACAGTCAAGACATGTTTGGTGAGCCTAACACATTTTAGAATCCAGAAAAAATATACTTGTATATTTTTCTTGATTTAATATTTTTTTAATAAAAATATATTGATAAAATTTTATATGATCACTTATGTACTATTGTTAACGACAATAACTCATATAATCAAAATCGACATTAAGCTTTCTGTAAGTTGGTAACATAAATAATTAAGAGTGGCAAAGGAAAGGAAGAATGATTTTTTTTTATTAATATGGATGTACAAGCTAGGTTGCGTATATTTTGATTAATTTCAAGAGTTCTGAAGTTAACTATCATATAAACTTTAAACTTTCAGTGATTATTATATTAGTTGCAGGAGGAACAAACTAGAAGAATGATTCCTTGCTTTGCCCTGTGAATGATTCATACATCATGTTGTTTCAGAAGTACAAGCTCATGTGCATGATTGCTCTATCACATGTTATGTCTCACTTCTAGCTCTGAAAGGGAACTTTGAATCTTGCTTTTCCAACTCAAAATGAGCACGTTTTCTCCGCTATGCTGCGAGCATTAAGTTCACCTACACCATGTTTGAAACAGAAGGAATGGTGGTATGCTACTATATGGAAGAGTCCAAGACTAACATTTTAATATCAGAAGTGTGAAGTATGAAGGAGATAGACTAGAGGAGGAGTTCGCCCTCTATCTATTTGATATGTTTTGATTTGATTACATTATGTCAATCTAATAACTCGTTGATTTAAAACTTGACTCGGCCCGAGTCCTGAGTTTGCTTGTACACATGAGCAATCGAGCCTGGATCATTAAAGTAGTTTAGGCATAGGCCAAGCTTAAAAACCTTCAATATTAGTTCTCTTTAAATTCTTGAACCAAAATAGGTGAGGTGTAAAATGTTTTCTCTATAATTTTCTGTCTTTTTTTTATTGTGACTTGGAGATATTTGATTCAATTTTCAGATATTATGGCCTTGAATCTTAATTTTTTATATGGGTGAAATGAATTTGTTTGAATTTTCTTCTATCTTGTGTTTGTTGAATATTTTGCTTCTTGATTTTATTTTATTTTTGTTCTTGTTCTTGTTTGTTCAAATATAATCGTTAAAGTTATCCCAATTTAATATGTTGAATTAGAAAAGCAGCGATTGAATTTAATTTCAATTTTAACTTGAATTTTAAATTAAACTAGAAAGATATTGATATGACAAAACCTAATTGATTTGACTTGAACCAACTAAATCTTTTCAAAATTTATTAAGATGATTTAAATTTTTTTTTTAAATAAAATAATAATATTTAATAAAAATAATTAAGGTGATGACATGATAAACACCATGCTTCTGTAAGGTCATTGCAGGGTTTAACTAAGATGGTAGGGTGGTTTTTCCTATATTTTAATATCATTCAATTCAATCCTTATGTCTAGAAAATCATTCATAATTTAGAAGTTTCGAATAGAAAGGATGGGGAATTTCGGGAAAACAACAATTAAATTAATTATAGGCAGCTCAACACTTCAATAATGAAAAAAAGAGACTCGAGGATTGATTGAGTTAATAACTTCACTAAACAACAAGAATTATTGAATAGTTTCTCATGCTAAAAGAACTAATTAATTCAAATTGGTAAATTACATGAATTAATTTATAATTAACTCCTTTTCTTTTTAAATTCGAGCTCTCTTAAAGCACTTATTAAGAGTTATCATAATTGATTCATTTAATTTTTTTTATATAATTTATCATATATACCACAAATATTACAATATAAAATAACAATTATTTGATACACGTATCTAATATCATTGTTTTTTTATTTGAATATTTGATTTTCATTCTTGTTTAACATAATTAAATAATAAATAAAGTTTAATAAATATAATGTTTCACTATTTTGCTTTTTTTTTCAATGAAAAATTTAAAAAAATCCCCCCTTTATATCACCTCCTTTAACATGTTAAAACTACTAGATTAGAAGGTGTTTGGGGGTATAGTAACAATTACTTTTTATATTATTTTTTGCTCGAAAATATATTTTTAAAATTATTTTTAGAATAGTATATCAAAATGATAAAAAATATAGATATATAAAAAAACTTAAGCAAAATATAATTTAAATTTTTTTAAAAAAAAAACCGTGTTCTCAAACTGTCAATTAAACATCAATCAAATCCTTTCCTGTAGTATAAATTAGCCTCTCCTATTTTTTTTTAACATAATTTCCTTGATGAAAGTAGATTTGCAATTGTGATGGGATATGATCTTGCCAACCAAAATGTCTTGGAGGCTCCTTCCACTCAATACTTACAATCAATCAAATTTTGAATTCTTACAAGGAATTACATTTGCTCTGTTCTTAACAAGTGCAAAAGAACAAGATGTTCTTCAACTTTACCATGGAAAAAGATTCTCTGAAGAGTAGAGTTAAATAAATCTGAACAAGGAGCATAGAACTAACTAGGTACTAGGTAGCGTCCTCTTATGGGGAAGCTTCAATCCCAGACAAAAACATGGCCAAAACTGTAAGAAAAAAGACCAACACCTTGCACTTTTTGCCTCGCCAAAATCACTTCCTTTTCTTTGTATTTATTCTTTCTTTATTTAAATTTCAAATCACTTTGTTTGTATTATTAATGCTTTTTCTCTGTGTTGTCATTCAGCAACTAAGCAAGCAGTGACACAATTTGGTGTTGACAAATCATGTACGAGAAGATGTGTTTTCAACACCTCAGGCCCCATAATTCAACTTAATCAGACAAAAAACCAGCTGGTGATGATGCTCTATAATGCTATCTATTGAATCCCAGCTATGAATTTACGTTAGTGTTTAGTTATTGTTTTAAAATTAAAAAATTAAAAATAATAAAGATAAAAACATGAAAGAAATATAAATAAATTAATTAATTAATATATCTCAATTCTGAAATGATTTTTTGTATATATTGAAGAGAGATATCTTCTATGTTCTTTTTTTTTTTTATCCCAAGATAATAATCAAACATCATCTAAAAATTATTAAACTCATTAGCTAATTGAAATAAAATTAATCAGGCATGAATGACTGTTCATATAAACCTCATCTATTTTCCAAATAAAACTGAATTAATATTATGGTGATTTCATAACAATATGTTCTCCCTTTTTTTTCAATATTTTTTAAATTTAAGATGAATTTCTCACATGATATTTGCCATTGTCGTGATACTTAGAATTAGATGTTTAAATAGATTTTATCATCTATATATCATAATTAAGATTTTTTAAAAACAAATCTATAAAATTTATATTACTCGAACATAAATACGCTATTATCATTTACAACTCAGCGTATAACGTATACGGGTATATTTACCAATGAGGGGGTAAAATCGTCATAATTGAAGGATTGGGGGGGCCACATGTTCAAAATTTAGAATCCCTCCTTCTCTCTAAGTTGTGTCTTGCCTAGTTGCCTGTCATGCGCCTGCCTTCCTTCCTTACATGTCTCATTACATGATCACAACATAATTATCGCCGTTTACTTCGATAAAATCATCTCCTTCACTCTGAAAAATAATTTCCTTTGCTTGAACTCTCTCTCATTTTCTCTCCTTAGTTCATTTTACCGGAAAGTTCGAGATCATATATACCAAATAGAGAACAATACATAAATGAAATCTTGAACATGCCATTACACCTTTCTCTCTCATTTTCCGGGAAAAAATATGAAGGAAAGAGAGAGAAAGTGAGAGATGATCATACTACATTCACACCCTTCTCGTGAGTTTACCAAAAAAGAACAGAAAAATTAACCTCCCTTCTGTCATTCTTGAAAAACTCAGCAGACAGAAGGAAGAAATTTTTTAAGCCATAAACATCATCAATGCTGTCCTGTTGCTCTGTCTTTTAAAGCCGAAAAACAAGAGTTTGAACGTGGAAAGCTTGATGGGATCTCTTGTTTCTGTACGTGGAATGTGATTCTGAAGAGATATGGATATAGAAATGGAAACGGAAGAAGAATTCGTTGCTGTTGAACCAATCTGGGTCCGAGACGTTGATGGTGATGATGCTGATTTCGATATTGATTACGAGTTTGATGCTTCAAAATGTTATGATTTTTCGAGGCAAGAAACAGGATTAGAGGCTCAAGAATCTGAATTTTGGTTTGAAATTGCACCAAGTTATCCTCCTTCACGTAAGTAATTGTCCTATATTTGTTTCCTAATTAATCAATAATTTTTAGTCAATTTTATTTGATTATTATTTTTTTAAAAAAAAAAATTTCTGTGGAATTGTTTATTTTATTTTTTTTAGCTTTTGCTATAAAGGCTAAACGGAGACCAAGTTTTGCTTCCGTGGAACCTGCAGAAATTTCAACAGATCATAATAATTATACAGGTAGAGGAAAATAATATGAAATCCATGCTAATTATTATATTTTTTGTTCTTTTATGAAGGTTAATAATTTTGTAGGTTGTGAATAATTTTTTTTTCCAAGCAGGATTAGAATCTGATAATCAGATAGTTCAAGATATTGCAAAAGCTGATACCAAGTCCCCAGTGAAGTCACCACGATCGAAAAATTCTTTTATGAATCCTACAGCAAGTCAGCTGGCCAAGAAAAATTGCTGGCCGGAAAATCATTGCGCTCGATTGATCAGAAGGTTCTAGCTATTTCTTAAGTAATAATGTTTTTGAAGTTGCCATGAGTACTTCTAATTTATGTTCTGGTGTATTTTCTCTATTTTCTGTTTCATTTTATTTGCTTTAATTTGCTGCAGGTTTACCAAGTTCTCAGTGGAAAATGAAGAGAAAAATTCAAAGGGCTCTTCTATTATTGGAAACCAAGCTACCAAAAGGCAAAAGCTCGAGTCTGGTTACTTGCGCAAGGTGCAGAAATGTCATCGTTTTTCAGCATCATTCTGGCTTTGATTTGCTTATTGTACTCGCTTTTCGAATTGCGGTTGGGGCAAACAACTTGTGAGTTTTCGATGTTTCGTAAGAATACTTCTTTAATTTTCTATGCAGGTTGCTTGTTTGAAGCATCAAGCACTCTTTCAGCACAAGGAACCGAAAAAGGTTAGCAATAGATTCAAACTGAATTGTTAATTTTGGTTCATGATCGCTTAAGAATATCCACTGGATTTGGATTTGAGATTTTTTGCGCTGCATTATAGTC
>Ga0325401_1002798_pt1 | contig 15668 bp, 7 predicted proteins | sample PopdelMetagenome_FD_205666 | JGI IMG/M metagenome (GOLD analysis project Ga0325401, IMG submission 205666) | Populus deltoides microbial communities from Bellville, Georgia, United States - Xylem-PdKOR-R2 | ecosystem: Host-associated > Plants > Phyllosphere > Stem > Wood/Secondary xylem | place...
TATATATATATATATATATATATATATATATCTGTTAGATATCTTGTATTTGAAATGGTGATACAAATAGTCTAATTACCACCGCATTTTGGGTTCCATCTCTCCAAATCAAAATCAACCGAAAACAGCACTTGAGGGTCTAGCTGCTGTGGTCACTTGTGGACTTGTTCCGCTCCCCCTCCCGGGTTCGACCCTCTATGTGCACGCCTGTCACCCCCGCGGTGCCTTACCTGCTCCTGGGCTTGCAGGATGTCCAGTGGGCCGTGGGGAATAGTCGTGGTGCGCGTAAGCTGGCCCGGACACCCCACGTAAAAAAAAAAAAAAAAAAAAAAAAAAAAAAAAAAAAAATCAACCGAAAACAACCTTTGTTCCCATGAAAAGCACACCCAACCCAACCCAACCCCACACAATTATCTTACCTATTTTTGGTGCATGTTTGTAGCTGAGTTACACTAGTTTTTTTGTTTTATTTATTATTATTAAATTTTATTTTATTTTTTAATTTAGATTAATTAAATTTTTATTTTTATATCATTTTAATGATTCAATATTAAAAACAAATTTTAAAAATTATTTTCATGTATTTATAATAAAAAAAACCTTTATATCTCTAATATAATTATAATAATAATAATAATTTTTTTTTTATAATAATAATAAATCTCATATACTGTCCCCACACGTCTCATCTCTCCTTCCCTTCCAACACTGATCACCATTTCCCTTCTCTCCAAACAAAGGAACAAAGACAATTGACAAATCCAATTTTCATTTTCAATCAAGAAATCAACAACTACACAAGCAAACATCAAAACCTTAGCAGCGGCAGCGGCAGCGGCCATGAATCCTCAACAAAAACAACAACAACAACAAAACCCAGTAGATCCTGACCAGCCGCTACTCCCGACAATTAAGATCCACCACCACCCTTCTCCCCCACAACACCCTCACCCACCCTCCGGCACTCCTACTCTCACCCCCACCACTCGCCGCAAGATTGGTGTCGCCGTCGACCTCTCTGACGAATCAGCCTACGCTGTCCGCTGGTCTGTCCACCACTACATCCGTCCTGGCGACTCTGTCATCCTCCTCCACGTCAGCCCTACCTCCGTCCTCCTCGGCGCTGACTGGGGCCCACTCCCACTCTCCACTCCCACGCAATCGCAACTCGATCTCTTGAACAATAATAGCAAATTTAATAGCGAAATTGATAGTAAAACTAAAAATGAGAATAGTGAGAAGCCACAGCCCCGGCAAGAGGATGATTTCGATGCTTTCACCGCTTCGAAAGCGGCGGATATTGCGAGGCCTTTGAAGGAAGCGCAGATTCCGTATAAGATTCATATTGTGAGAGATCATGATATGAAGGAAAGGTTGTGTTTGGAAATTGAGAGGTTAGGGTTGAGTGCGGTTATTATGGGGAGTAGAGGGTTTGGTGCGGCGATAAGAGGGAGCGATGAGAGATTGGGTAGTGTAAGTGATTATTGTGTTCATCATTGTTTTTGTCCTGTCGTTGTTGTTAGATATCCTGAGGATAAGGATTGTGGTCGGGACTGAGCCGGAGGCAGTTGTCAATGTGAAGGGAACTAAAGGTTAGGATTTGTAATGTGACCGTTCATTTTTGCTATTGGTGATTTTGATTGTGGTTTGAAGTTTTGATTTTTTTTCTTACTGTAATGATTTATGATCTTTGTTTATGATGGTTTTTTTTTTTTAATCTTATCTTATAAGTTTGCTAGTGTATGCTAATGATGGCAATGTACAGGAGGAGGATAGTTGTCTCGAAAGGAAAACGTAGAGATAGTTATGCACATGATTAGGATGCATTATCAAATCGTAATGCTGTGGATTGTATCATAATGTGGATGTAAAAGAAATGTGTACATCATGTCTTAGGTTCTAGAGCATTTTATAAGTGATCAAAGTTGCATATAAATAGGATGCACCGGGTTAATTTTGATTTTGGATGTTATTAATCTTCTGATGAATCTTGAAATTGTTGGATTCTGGAGAGTTGCTGAAACATTGCAATAAAGATGCATTAAATAGCTGAGTTTGTTTATGAATCCTGAGCGGAAAATCTGACTGGTGCTTGTAAAATAACAAGCTGTGGTGATGAAATTAGGGTTGATTTGAGTTGGAGTCAGCATCTAAAATGTGCAGGCTACTTTGCTATAATTAAATGTAAATGGGTATTGGCCATTTCATTACTATAGAAAGACGACTCTGCTTATTTGGCTTCATTGTGTTCTTCTAATTGTAATCTATATTGATTAGTGGGCAAAGTTTTACCTCAACTAGCTGGTTTGATTGGTGATTGCGTTTTGATATTTTGTTAGATGGTGGAATTTGTCATTGCTGGTAACGATTATGCTTGCCAGGCCTGTTTTCTGCCTTGTGAGATATTGGCTAATATGGTTATGTTTATTCCATTATGTGATGACTGGTAATGCATAATCATGCTAGGTTTTGGAGTTTTTTTATTTTGTTTTGTTTTTTTATGAGATCGACGGCGCAGATAATGGTTTGTGTGAATAAAGACACATCATCCTGAATTTTTCATTATCAGCTGAGTGAATTGATCATAGTTAAAACAATATGTAGGAGCCTACGCAGCAAAAGAAATTTGGAAATTACAATCGGTTTCGATAACATTTCTTTAGTGGTTGATGCTGTGTATAAATAGTACAAAATGGATTACTTGTGAATATGTGAGATTCATCTTCTCATTGGTGGCATGATATTTTACATGGCTGGATTTGAGAGAGTTGCTGTGATATTGCAGTAAAGATGCATTAAATAATTGAAATGTTTGCTGAATTGTAAGCATAACTTTGGAGCCTTAGGTACTTGTAGAATTTTGTTAGAGATGTGGTTGATATGATCTAGAGAGATATATGTCATATGAAATGTAAAGTGCAAGCAGTGGTGAGTCTGTTGCAATTGTGTTGCTATTGGTTCTTATTACCGCGGAGCTTGATAGTGATTTGACCAAGTTATTGATGAAAATTAAGCACTAAAATCGATATATAATGCTTGATGAAACACTTTTGCATCTCATTAATGCAATATGATGGAAGGTTTTTTGGGCTTTGGATATACTGATCCTTAGGGTTTTTTTTTTTTTTTTCCCAATTCTACTAGTCTTACTGCAGCAGATGCAGTAGCAATAACACAATTAATCGAGTATTAGACATTTTGGTTGGATCCATAATATTTGCGTTTAGCTTACGTTGTGTTTCTTGAAGGCTACACTGGAGTGTATTGTTGCAACTATGGTTTGACTTTCATTGGCCTTGCATAGCTTTGGCAGCGCATGAACAAGACAGTGTATAAATCGACTGTCTAGAAGATTGTTTTCTACTCCCTGTCACATTCTATTTATTGCTTCTCCCCTGGCTCAGTGAGGTTATAGGCTAGCTCCTCAATGGTGTTTGAAATAAGATTTTTTGCTATGTTTTGTAATACTTCTTCTACCCGTTCAGAATAGGTAATTTAACACTTATTTGTCAACACTATTGACAAATTTTTGTTTCATAGTGTCTCTTGTTTAACATAGCTGAAAGAAAACAGGTATACTGTATTTGGCCCATGATTTTTGCCTTTTACTCCGAATGATCATGTTAGCTGTGCTGTTTCTGTTCAAGAAGTGATCTCCTTAGACTGGATGCTGATGTCTGAATTGCTGTTCTTGCTATTGTCACTTGTGTTGTTTCACAGCTGTTTTAGTAAATAGTGGGAAATTTTTAAATGAGGTCTCTATTTGTTGCTTGTTGCCTGACAGATGCGTAGTTTGAACTACTATATCGTGACTGATCCATCTCCACAGCAGGTATGCAGCCGGATCTTGGTTTTTGTTTTTCAGTTTGCATTTATCTGTGCGCAATGTTGTCTTGTCATGCCCCTTCATTCCACTCCCCCCTTCATCACATGTATGCATTACACATGGCGCTGTAATCATAGCCACTGTTATTTCCTTTTTTTTTTTTGAGTGCGCATTTTCCATGATGTTTCTACATTTCAATTGTCATGTAGATCCAATTTTGCTATTTGGCCGACTGTCTTTGTAGATATGATGGAGGAGGTGTCACAGTCAGCAGAGATTAGGTGAACATGCTGAGGAGTTACTAAGATGTTCTTGTTTGGGTCTCCTGTTTGTGCTAATAGACAGATTGTAGGATGATCTTTTCTCCCTTGCGACTCTTGTCAGAAGTTTCTCATATATGAAAACTTGGGAGGATTTGTTACACTTGCACGGTTGATCAATGGCGTTAGGTTTATGGATATTCTTGTAGGCTTTTGGAAATATGTTTTAATGGATTATAATGTCCATCGTTTTGGTGTTGAAGATTGCTTCGCTCTACCTTTTTGTTCCCAGTTATGAATGAGTTAATCATAACTGAACTTGTAAATTGAAATCAAGCAACCCAATAAAGCTAAAGTACAATTTGTGTGTAAAGAAGAATTGACGACAGGTTCCCAGTTTGTGGGCAAAAATATTCGGGTTTTTCTCGGCGCATGATTGACTTGAGAGCTCCGGGTTTTGTAATAGTTGACAACGTAGGACAGTTGCCGGCTGCGACAACTGGTTGGGTTACCTTTGCAGGTGTGTTTGTAATGATGAGAAAAGATGTTGCTGACATGTTGAAGTCTTGACTGGAAACATGTCAATGTTCGTACCAGAAACTAAGAGATTAATTGATGGCTTTCTTGTTTTACTCATGTTTTCTTAGATTGTGTTCTCATGCCATGCAAGGTCACCTTATGAATTTCTGACTAGATATCCTGAGCTCCCCATGGTGAAAGGAAAAGGGGATGGTCAAACTATTCATGCAGACAACAAAATCGTTCGTTGAGAAGCTCCTAACAATTTGATACTGAGCCTATGACATATCGTTGACTTTCATTGGGGGCCAAATTTTGAGGCTTTCTTTTCTCACGGGATTTGAGAGATTCTTCCTTCAACAAATATCTAATCTTAGAAGATGAGATATTAATTTAATTGCATTTATTAAATTTATACAATAAAATAATTTTTTTATTTAATCAAATAATAATAAAAATAGATATATATTAAATTGATTAAATAAAATAAAATAAAAATACCATGCAAGCCTATATATATTATAAATATTATCTGAAAAAAATAAAATTCATTTATACAAAAAATAAAAAAAACTTATAGATGAATTAGAAAAACTTCTTACAAAATTAAATGCTTAACAAAAAAAATAATTGTCAATTAAAAGAGGCTCGAAACAAAATAAAAGAGAGAATGAGTATTAATCTAAATATAAATAATTTATTTTTTGAAAAACAAAAGCATATAAAAAGAAGTATGAATTAAAAAAAAAATCAGGTGATACTGGGCCTCGCAAGTTAGGCTAGCCCACCTCGCAAGCTGGGCTAGTCTATGTCACCCATTTGTTAGTTCCCACGCACTAGCCTACCCGGGCAATTGGATCCTTTTTTTTTTTCTTTTTGCATTTGGGGCAAACCACACGTCGTTTGCCCAAAAGTTTTTTGAAAAAAAAATCAGCCGACGTGTCGCCCGGTTTTGCCTTGATTTCGGCCATTGTGGTGACTGGAAAGTCAGAGCTTAATGCTGTTTGACCCAAATACTAGTTTTTCAACCCAAAACACCTTAGAAACCATGATAAACCTACATATGGCCTAAAAAGCAAAAATTTATCCCAAAAACCAAAATCAACCAGAAATAAAAAATCAACTAGAACTCAAATATGTTTCTTCATGAATTTATAGGTAAAAATCACCTACTATGAACTTTCCTTATCAAATGGAATCATTTGAAACAAATATCAAATATTTTGGAAACCTAAATCGATGTCAACAACATTTTTATCTCTCTACCAAGAAAATACAGCGACCTCTCGCTCTCTCTTTCTCCTTTCTCAACTAGGGACCAAACAATAACAAAAATAAATTTTTATATCAAAATTGAATTGGAAAAATATTGACATGCCAAAATTGTATGATTTGCGTTATTTTTAAAGTGCGAGGACTAAAGTGTATCTTTCCTGAAACTTCTCACATGCTACCCTTGTTTGACATCTTTTTCATTATGGTCTATTTTCTTCCAATTTGGTCTTAAGTTACGATCAAATTGTTCAAAATTAAACTTTGATGACCAAAATAAAATTTAAAAAATACACAATAAATCCATAATGTTTTGTGTGCATGTGAATAGTGCTGGATTTACAGCTAAAATAACACGTCTTTTACATTTTTACTCGGGGCTGTTTGAGAATGTGGCAGCGGTTACTTTTCAAAATGTTTTTCATTCAGAAATGTATCAAAATAATATTTTTTTTATTTTTAAAAAATTATTTTTGACATCAACACATCAAAATGATCTAAAAACACTAAAAAAATATTAATTTGAAGTAAAAAAATAAAATTTTTATTTTTTTTTAAAAACACTTTTTAAATATAAAAATAAACAGAACTTATAGTGTACAAAGCCGTGATTTTTTAACCTTTCTTGTTTATCTAATATTTTCTTGTCAAGCTTGATGGTCCTTTCCAGCTATTCAAAGTGTAAAATTGTTCTATAACTTCAAAGGCAGAATACAATATTCATATCATATCGTAGGACACAATATACTTGCTTCCTCGATTCAACTAGATGTGAAGGGCCATTCGCTTTAATTTTCCCTATTTATTAATACAATGTTTGTCTACGTGGAGGCAACCGTCTTTTCTTGTAAAATTATAATTTATATTTTTGAAATTGATTTTTTAAATGTTTTTATATTAAAAATATATTTTTATATATAAAATAAAAATATTATTTTAATATATTTTAAAGTAAAAAAACATACATTATCTAAGAAAATATCTTCATTAAAATATACATAATTAGTCTTTTAATCTTATTTAAACTTAGTTTACGGTAGTGTTTGAGTCTGTGATGTAAGTTTTTTTTAAAAGTATTTTTTATATAAAAATATATTAAAATAATTTTTTTTTATATCAACACATTAAAATAACTTATAAATATTAAAAAATTAATCCTACCGACAACAAGAACAAACACTACCACTTAGATGACAAAGCAAAATCTAGATATTAATTTTCAACCAGGTAACACTCGACACGAAAAATAACTTCCACAGTAATGAAGATAAGAAATCAAACATCGTCGAATCAACACCACAGATGAAATCAAAGTTCAATGCCCTCTATTATTATCAATTAAGGGAAATTATCTCCAAAAACGTATAAAGCCAAGCAAGTGGACTTCTTCCTTTACTTATTTTATGCTAAATTCTAGTGGGGTTTTGTTTCATACCAACCACACACTCTATTCTCATTTGTAGCCCACGTTCATGGCGTGCTACCACAAAAACCAGCCGCTCTTGACTTCAAGAACATCTGGTCCACTCAAAACCACATATTAACTTTCTCGTTCTGGGCATCTTCCATTGCTCCTGTTCATTTCATCCTCAGCTACAATGTCATCATCCCATTTATCTTCAAAGAGAGAGCAGCTATGTCAGCATGGAGTATGGACTCTGCCAGTTGATACGTGACAGCTGCTGACCTTTTTTGCTAGGCATGCAACGATATGTGGTGGGAAGGAGAAGAAGCCCATAATAGTCTATACTACAGGTTCCTTCGGCGATGGACGGTCCTGAATTTTGCAACGTAAGGGCCAGACAACCTCCCCTACGTCCCATTCTGTTCCTCATCAATTTCTCCATGAACCTGAGCTGGTCCATGTACATCCGTTATGAACTAGATAACTGGGAATCCCATATTACGTTATCTTCAAAAAAAGAAGTAAATTTACATGGATCTAAACATTTTTTATGAGAAAAATAGGTTTTTATATCTATTTTTACATGTTTATTTATGTCAAATTTATCTTTAAGAAGTTGTGTTTTTAATCTATCATTTTGACAAATCTTTACCATAAAAAATAACGAAGAGTGTAGTAATGTTTTCTTGTAAATTCTGATCAGTAAATGGATCATCCAGTACAAGCTACTGATCATCTTTTCTTCATATAAGCCGAGATGTAACTAACATTTACAATAAAGCATTGAGTTCATAGCCTCAGTCAGCATCGGTCGAGACTCACGGCTTGAAATTTACAAGGATCAGGGACGAATTCTTTCTTATTTCTCTAGTGTAGAGAAATAAAAGTAGTTATAAGAATGGGGGAATGGCGAATCATCTACCATTTCCACTCCTAAATAATTGACAATAGCAAGCTAGCAAGTCGAGAATGTCAGGAGAAAAGCACACAGAAAATCACTTTTTCCATGGGTAAATCAAGAAAAACAATGAAGAACAAATAGCATAAGGTAATATTGCATTAACCATTGAACCAAATACCATCTCATGTACAAAACCATGAAGACAAACACAATTACCAGCTACTAAAACAAGCTTCAAAATAAAATGAAATACTAAATAGTCATGGTTCAAAAACTATATGGTTACTAATTAATCATATAAAAAAAGTTAGTAGGGGCAGAAATCAAAGGCTCTGATCTCTGCTCAATTTGCAGATCCCAAGAATAGCAGCAGACGCGTTTTCTCCATTCGCGACCAAGTCTTTCTGCAGTCTCTTCAGGGAGTCTATGATAGCCGATGATCTTGACATTGCTTGACCATCATGACCATCTTCTTCTACATGAACGCTTGTTCTTGCTTGCTTCCATGGCCTTGATGAACTCAAAGAATTCCCTTCCTCGGTGCTCATGCTTCCACCTCTTAAATTATGCGAAGAGGAACATCCAGTTTCATCCTGCATTTATCCAACATTAAATGTATTAACCAAACCCAAAGTTTGTAACCTAAAAAGGAAGAGGAAGAAGACCCATTATTTCCTAAGATCCACAAATTCAATTATTAAAATGTGCCCTCTAAAAAATAATATAAAAAAATGGCAAAGAAATGAAAGAACAAGAAAAAGAGACTGACATCAGAATCAAGATCAACATTACTGTCTCGCATCCGTTTCAAGAACCCATTTCCACCAGCACAGGAAATCTCCTCTTCACTGCTAGAAGAACTAGCCACAGGTGGCGCAATTGATGGCGAAGAAGATGCAGTAAGACCTGACCATGGCACCACCTGGTTGTCTCCATCTTCCTCCTCGTCTTCCTCCTCGTCATATTCATCACTATCATCATCAGTGTCGTCGTCGTCGAATTCTCGATCATTTTCAGACTCGTCATAATCATTTCCGGCTTCTCGGCTTTCTTGATCACTAGCCATGACGTTCAGATCTTGGAGTTGTTTTTTTTTATTTTTATGGACAGCAAAACAGGATTCACATACAGAAACGATAGGGGCAAGTTTAGACCCTGAGGATTTCCAAGGAGTTGGAGATTGACACACTTGACAAAGAAGGGTTCTACAATGCTTTGCAACAAGGAAGTTGGCAGAGTGTACTTTCTCATCACAATCCCAACATAAACTAGCTTGGTCTGATTCACAGAACATTCTTGCTGAACCCCCACATAGCTCACACCCTTTCATCCTCTCCTTTTGCTTCTCTGTCTATGTCCTTGTTGGGTTTGGTGGTTTTTTAGGGAAGGGGAAAGGAGTTTTGAGAGAGGAGAGAAAGGGCAGGCGTGCAAGATGTAGTAAATAACGGAAACTACCCTAATTTTTTGCATTTAATTATGGGATATTTTTTCCACGGGGGGTGTTTTGGGAGTTTCATTGGGAATTTAGGGTTGATGTGAGATCAAAAAAAAAAAAAAGATCTAGCTGGCTGCTGCTTTAGCAGCATCTATGGAAAGACTTTGCTTTTAATTAGGGCTGGAATTTGCTTTGCCAATGAGGCGTTTAATCTACTTTAATATATGCCATTTCTCGGAAGAAGCATGTCCACACAACTTCTGCTTCAATATTCAAGTGTGAACTAGACCGAAAGTATAATAAATTACGAGTTGTAATCAAAAGTCTCCCTTGATTCCTAGAAATTGACTATTCAGATCGAAACGCTTGGATTAATTTAGTTCTTCGGAATCATGCGCTCGAAGTCACCTGTTAGGGGTTTCTTGCCATGAAGAAAAAGAAAGCTTCCAGAATTTCTTTTCTGTGCCTGTTATTTTTTTTGTTTTTTAAATTTATATTTCATTTTTTTTTAAATTTGTTTATTTTTTTTGGGAGGTTGATCTTACTCTCATGATATGAATCACGAGTTTCAAAAATTAGCTCGACCTAATTATTTTTTCTAGGTTCTTATTTTAAATTTGATTTTCTCAATTTTATCATTCTACATTATATTATTAATTAGGTCTTGAGTTTTGTGATTTTTTTTGTTTTTTTATGGAGTTATCCCGATCTCGTGTCCCAAGTCATGACTTAGTCAAGTTAGTAAAAGTTTACTCATGTTTTCTTTAATTTTTTTTTCTTGATCTCACCTTTTATTATTTAGTTTATTTGAGACTTGACCTCCATTGCCCTATTCATTTTCTTTTGCGTGAGATTATCCTAGTCTCATGATCGGCTGTGATTTTAGTATGCTAACTCTATTCGAGTTTTTTTGTCATTTTAAAAAATGTGTTTTTTAATTCATTATTCGACGTTTACTTTGTTGATAATTAAGGCCCTGTTTGTTTGTTGAAAAGTAGTTTCCTTGAAATATGAATTCTTGAAAAGTGAATTATTTTTCAATGTTTGGTGGTAACATGTAAACTAAGTTGGAAAATATTTTCCGGTGTTTGGCCATGTCATTGAAAATAAACAGGAAAATTAATTTTTAATATTTATTTTCAGGTTTATTAAAACAACGAGGAACAAATCTTATGAATTAAAAAGTTGAATGAGAATAAAATTGAAAAAAAAAATATAATTTCATTAATTATCTCAAAAAAATAAATAACAATCAAAATAATAGAGATCAAATCTAACAAATAAAAAATTTGAAAGATGATGAAATTAAAAAAAATACAATTTTATAAATTATTTCAAATAAAATAAATAACAATAAAAAAATAAGAACCAAATCTGATAGATAAAAAATTTCAATTAAGAAAATGATAAGAGAAAAGCAAATAATAATCATAAAAATAAGAAGCAAAGTTGATATAAAAATCAAATTCTAAGAGATATATGCAATTGAAAAAAAAATCAAAAAAAATATATAGCAATCAAAGGTTTGAGGACTAAATTTGATATAATCAGCAAATAACATGACATTTCTAAATTTCTCACAACTTCTGGAAAGTGTTTTCCGTTTAAAATAAAAGAAAAACACTTTTCTTGAAATTAGACCAAATTTTTCTTTGATTAGAAAATGTTTTTCATTGACCAATTTTTCTAATGACAAACAAACATATGAAAATTTAAAAAATAATTTTTAAAAAAATCACTTTTCATGAAACAAACAGGGCTAAGCTTCAATTTTTTTTTTCTCTTTACAGAGTTATTCCTTTCCCATTTAATTTTTTCTATGTAATCAAATAAGATTATTAAAAAATTTTAAAAATATTTAGAGAATATTATTTTATTAGTCATTGTTTTTTTTTTTAATCTTCATTGATTTTTTATATATAATTATATTATTAAATTATCTGACCTTATTAAAATCAGAACCGTAATTTTCTTTGAAATTTTTTTATATATTAGAAAATAAATTTGACATGCTCAACGATGTATAACGAGACTCTTATCTAGTATAGGAATAATGCTCGCAGCTCAATCTTAAATTACTGAAATAATTATATCGAGCCTACTTGCGTGCCACGTGTCAAAAGAATTACGGAGCTAAAATATAGCTTGGTTTTGCAGGGGCAATTAACTAAGAGAATTAAAAATTTAGTTTAGTCCCCCGAGATATTTTTCTGGTTTAAGGATGAGACACTTAGGGCCGGCAGATTCCAATCCATCCTACGTGGACAAACCTGGTCCACGATAACTACTAACCCACGTGACGCCCACCTGCCCTTTTCATATGCTACGGCCTAAGTTTCATGTGGGCCCATACTCTGTTCATCCAATCCCTCGACTTTTCTCATCGGACATACTATTTTCTATTTCTTTCCTCTTCTTCCCTCCCCCCTTTTGTTTCTTCCCGTCCTCGAAGCATGACACTTCTTTCGAGAATATTTTTTATTATTACGATCTTCTCACAAATATAAAACCGAATTTATAATATTTATTTATTTTTATTATTAACTCATTTTCTTCATTAAAAAAAACTTTATGGTAATCCTAGAAAATGAGATTCACCGGCATGATATCAACTCCCCGACGTCCACCTTATGTTAATAATTTATTTGTTTTGATATTATAAAGAAATGCAGAGGCCCAAGAAATGTATGGGCAGGAAGTGGTCTTATTATCGGGCGTGGTTGATGGTCGTGGCACAACCATGGCCACGTTAATGTCGATAAACTCTTTCTTATTTGTTAGCTTTTTGTAACTAAATAAAAATAAATTATAAAAACCTCAAAAAAATATAATGAAATTACAAGAAATATCCAAGAGCCCAAAGATATGTACTATAAATTACGGATCATTTATATAGTTTTGAAATAGTGATTATAATCTTGTAATATTTCAAGGGATTATATTGAATTATATATGGAAAAAGATCTTGTAAGATTATGTTGACATGGCAAAAATCCAACGTGGCAGATGGTGGAGCGAGTGAAATCTATATCTTTTCGCTTACTTGCAGCCACAAGGAGGGGAATGTCAAATGTGTGGAGGAGAAAGAAAGGATTTAGGATTCTCTGTATTGAGACTTCGTTTATTTGGAGAAGAAGGTGAGGTTTCTAGAGATGTTCTGTGAGCCCCACGCAGCAGCCCTCATCCAAATGTGTCTGTCACAACTAGAGCATAAGGAATCACTGGGGGAGGAGCTAGGAGGAATCATTTCATCAATATATAAAATTAATTAAGTTAGGTCATGATCTTACCGTTAGAAGGTTTCTCATCAATAGTGATAATCAATTTATGTTTATTATTATTGTTATTATTATTGTTATCGTTGTTGTTGTTGTGAGTTTGGTGGGTGTTTGTGATATTTTTTTTTTAATCTTTGTTCTGGGTTTTTATGAATAAAGTGTTTGAAGATTAAGTTTTATATATAGTTTTTTTTAATGATTTAAAAATATAATTTCTTGAAAAAATAATTTTTACTCTTGCTTGTGTTGTTTGTTAGAGAATAATATAAATCATATCTAAGGACCTTACCTGATAGTTTAAGTTATTAGGTTAAGATGATTCTTTGACATAGTATTAGAGCCTTGATGACCAAATGGTCTCGAGTTCGAATCTCACAATCTCTATTTATTTGATAAAAAATTAAGCACAAGGTAATGTGAGCCTGTGCAAGTTTCAAGCCCAAAGGGCTTTCACTTGAGGGGAATGTGTTAGAGAATAATATAAATCATATTTGAGGACCTCACCTAATAGTTTAAGCTATTGGATTAAGATGGTTCCTTGATATTGTTGTATATCGTTTATGTTCTTTTTCATTGTTTTTTTGTCACTTTTTGGAAAACAAAAACCCCCTCCAACTATTAAAAAAAAATTAAATTTAAAAGCAATTAATTCTAGAAAAATAGTTGTTTTTCAAGTATTTTTAAAACTTGAAAGCCAGGAAAAACCCACACAATATAAAACATTTAAGATCAACCTAAAAAACCCTCTATAGAAATTAAAAAAACTTTGGAGAATCTAATAAGAAATGATCAATATCTAAGAACAAATAAGAAAAAACTTTGTTTTTCAGTTGATGTGCAAAATATTAGATTTATTCTTCAAGGTTAATATGATACAAGATATAATAATAAGAACTTGCATGTAACCTTTCAAGGGGGCACTTTGAGTGAGTAATTATGCTTTGTTTCAGCGAATACTATATATATTTATGGAATGGAAAGTCGAAAATAAATCATAACCAAAGATTCTCAAGCTTTTCATATATATGGCGTCAGAATTCATTGTCGATGCTGGCTAACCCACAGAGAGAAAAAAAGAAAAGAAAAGGTAATTACTAATCATTTCCGTGAATCTAAAGTTTTCAAAACATGTGTATATATCCTTTACTGATTTTATATATAGACCACATAGGGCATTAATATGCTCTTAATTACTTGTCCTTTTTCACTACTAAAATAAGGGGGTATTAGCATCTGAATTTAGCAACGGATAATTCCGTTGCTAAATTCAGTAACGGATTTGCAACGGATTACACATATATTATTTTTTTAATATCAGCAATGAAATTTAGCAACGGATTATCCGTTGCAAAATTTACGTTGAATTTAGCAACAGATTTTCCGTTGCTAATTAAAAAAATAATTATTTAAATTTTAATATAAAACCAAAATTACGAACACCGTTGATTACATTTACAAGGATTAAATCTCAACCGTCTATTTTTCGCTAGCTTTGTAAAGTAACACCAGTGCTGCTCTCCCCCCACACCATTCATGTTTACAGAGACGAAATGAACAAAACCAACAGATGAAAATTAATGATCTTCCACTCTTCCAGTCTCCTTCGTCCCTAACAACATCGATCCATAACTGTAGAAAAATCAACCTCTCTTCATCGATTTGATTTTCCTTTATCCTAAACATTTCATCTTCTTCGCGTCTTTAGCAACCCTAATTTCTTTTCTTCATCTTCTTCTCCTTCATCCGAACAAAATCGAACCAGACCCATCATTATCACCATCGAACATGCTGATTTAAGGTATCTCCTTGTAAACGGGTTGGGTGTTTCATGGTTTTCTTCAATAGTTCAGGTAAGTAATTAAGGGTTTTTGTTTTTGTTTGTTGCAATTTAACTTGCACTAAAAATTTTTCACCTAACTTTCCCAATCCAGGTTTCTTTCTGTCCCTGTAGAACGATCTTGGTCACCTGTAACTCAAGAACACAGGTAACTTTTTTTCAATACTTTGAATAATGGTTTTAGGCTATTAATTCGATAATATAGGGGTTTATGAAATGTTTAATTATGCATGTGTAATTGAAAATTTATCAAAACCCCCAATTTAATTTTTAGGGTTATGGTTCATTAATTTTTTGATGTCCCAGCAGTTGAGCTATAATCATTTTTGCTTCCCTTTGGTTTCTTTTTGCCAGTAGACAGTTGTTTTCCCCCATGAGATACCTTCATATCATCGTGTAAGTGGGATGCATTTTTCTGTTCAAACTACTGTTTTGTAAGATCCAATGTTATATCTCCACATTTTCTCATCTCCTCAGGCATATAATTGTCTTTAAACAAAGCAAGGCTTTTTGGCTAAATAACTCCTTCTTTGCCCCACTGAAATTGGCTCTGAATATTATACCCTGTTGTAACTTGCTACCCTGTTGCTTCAACTTTTTACATTGTAATGCTCTATTTCTATAATTTTGAAGTGTTACAGCAGCGTATGGATGCTGTTAAAATCTAGAGAGTCTAGCAACTGGTTAACCTGTGATGCATTTTCTTCTTCTGTAGCAGTCCAAGTGTTTCTTTTTTTCTTGCTGTGATTTGATTGAGCATGCTTGCAGAGTTTTAGTGCTGCCTTTTAGTCACAGCCAATCCAACTTACTAGGATGTGGTGGTTGCTGATTCGTGTAGATATTATTTCAAAATATGCAATTATTAGTTTTAGTTGCAAAACTTATACGCACTTATTTTCCTTGACAAAATTCAAATTTTGCGATCCTATTCATAT
>Ga0325401_1002804_pt1 | contig 15662 bp, 5 predicted proteins | sample PopdelMetagenome_FD_205666 | JGI IMG/M metagenome (GOLD analysis project Ga0325401, IMG submission 205666) | Populus deltoides microbial communities from Bellville, Georgia, United States - Xylem-PdKOR-R2 | ecosystem: Host-associated > Plants > Phyllosphere > Stem > Wood/Secondary xylem | place...
GCTCGCCGACTGCGCCGAGGTCGACCGGTTCGCCCAGGCCGGGGACGTGATGCGTCCGGCCGAGGTGACCATCCCGGCCGACACCGACCCCCGCGCGGCGTTCGACCTGCTCGACGCCTCGCACGCACCCGTCGCCGTCGGGGTCGACGAGGCGGGTCGGCTGGTCGGCGTGCTGACGCGCACCGGCGCCCTGCGCGCCACGCTGTACGAGCCGGCCGTCGACGCGTCGGGTGGCCTGCGGATCGCCGCCGCGGTCGGGGTCAACGGCGACGTCGCCGCCAAGGCGGAGCGGCTGCTGGAGGCCGGGGTGGACTGTCTGGTCGTCGACACCGCCCACGGCCACCAGGACCGCATGCTGGAGGCGCTCGCCGCCGTGCGGGCGCTCTCGCCGACCGTGCCGGTCGCCGCCGGCAACGTCGTGTCCGCCGAGGGCACCCGCGACCTCATCGAGGCCGGTGCCGACATCGTGAAGGTCGGCGTCGGACCGGGCGCGATGTGCACGACGCGCATGATGACGGGCGTGGGCCGCCCGCAGTTCTCGGCCGTCCTGGAGTGCGCCGCGGCTGCGCGCGAGCTCGGCAAGCACGTCTGGGCCGACGGGGGCGTCCGTCACCCGCGCGACGTCGCGCTCGCCCTCGCCGCCGGTGCGTCGTCGGTGATGATCGGCTCGTGGTTCGCCGGCACCCACGAGTCGCCCGGCGACCTCGTGGAGGACGCGTCGGGTCGCAGCTACAAGGCGTCGTTCGGCATGGCCTCGGCACGCGCCGTGGCCAACCGGACCTCGACGGACTCGGCGTACGACCGCGCCCGCAAGGGCCTCTACGAGGAGGGCATCAGCTCGTCGCGGATGTACCTCGACCCGGCCCGCCCGGGCGTCGAGGACCTCGTCGACCAGATCTGCTCGGGGGTGCGCTCGTCCTGCACCTACGCCGGCGCCCGGTCGCTGGAGGAGTTCCACGAGCGCGCCCTGGTGGGTGTGCAGTCGGCGGCCGGGTTCACCGAGGGGCGTCCGCTCGCGACCTCCTGGTGAGGCCGGGCGCGGGTCAGCGCGAGCTCCGGGCCGTGCGACCGCGCACGATCCCGATGAAGGTCTGCACGCGGTCGTCGTCGTTGTCGACGAGCCAGGCCAGCCCGACCCGGGTCGTGGCGACGTCGGTGACGGGCCGGTAGGTCACGTCCTTGCGGTGGTGCAGGCGGGCGACCGACATCGGCACGACCCACACCCCGGTGCCGGCGCCGACCGTCGCGACGACGTCGGCGTCGCTGACGCCGTCCCAGTCCTGGTGGGAGTCGGCGAGGTCCGCGGTGGTGACCTCGTCGAGCAGCGTCAGCTCGTCCTCGACGTTCATCACCGCCACGGCGACCTCCTCGTAGAGCGGGATGAGGTGCAGCCCGTCGCGGTCGACGGGCTCACGTACCAGCGCCGCGTCGGCCTCGCCCGCGCGGACGGCGCGCTCCTGGTCGGCCTGCGTGACCGGCACCAGCTCCAGCGGCTCGCGCTGGCGCTCGCGCCACGTGCGGGCCCACTTGTCCGGCGTCGCACCGGTGACGAAGGCGAGTCGGAAGGTCACGAGCCCATCGTCTCGCTCAGGGGGTCGTCGGCGCTGGCGGGGGTGGTGGGTCCGCGACGTAGGTGAGCGCGATGCCGCCCGAGGTGGCGGTCATGGTGTAGGCGGCGTCGGCGATCGTGCCGCCCGCGCTGGTCGCCGAGATCGTCCAGGCGCCCTCCGGCAGCGCGAGGGTCACCTTGCCGGCACTCGTCGTGCGTGAGCCGGTGACCGTCGCGGTCTGACCGCCACCGGCGGTGACGGTGATCGTCGCCTCCTGACCGGCCGGCAGTCCGCTGACCGTCACCAGCGCGTCACGGGTCACCTCCACCAGCGCCACGGTGGGGGTGGCCGCATCGGTCCTGCTCACCGTGAACGTGGTCTCGACCGGAGGCCAGAACGCCGGGGTGAAGCCGGTCGACGGCGGCGCGATGCGGGCGACGTACGTGCCGGGGGCGAGCCAGAGCGCGGGGCTCGTGCCCGGGGACGCGTCCTGCGACCAGAGCGGCGTCGCCGTGCCCTGTCGGCGGACCGACAGTGCGACGGTGCCCGGTGCGGTGTGCCCCGTCAGGGCGGTGGCGGTCGACGAGAGGGTCACCTTGGCCTCGTCGACCCCGACGGCGCCCGTGGCGTCCGCGGCCGTGTCCGCTCCGGACACCTGCAGGGTGCCCGCGGGACAGGAGAGCTTGGTGTCCAACTGAGCGGCGGGCTGGGTGAGACCGGAGACGGCGCCGGTGTGGCCGTCGGGCAGGACCAGCGTCGCGGTCCAGCACCCGGACCCCAGTTGGGAGAAGAGGCCGGTGAAGGTGCCGCCCGAGCCGGTCAGCGTCGTGCTGAGCGGGGCCGCCGAGCCCTGCCTGAGCTGGAGCGTCGCCGAGCCGAGCGGGTCGTCGGTGCGGCTCGTGGTCACCGTGATCGTCGCGTTGCGGGTGACCCCGGTGAGGGTGACGTCCTGGGCGGGGACCGCGCCGAGGTCGTGGTCGAAGGTGAGGTCGACCGGCGTCGACGCGCGGAACCGGTGGGCGGTGACGCTGAGGCGGTAGGGCCCGTCGGGCACGTTGCGGAACTCGTAGCGGCCGTTGCCGGCCGTCGTGAAGGTCATCGGCTGGCCGTTGGTGCCGACGGCGGGCTTGCCCGCCGGGCAGCGCGAGGCGCCGTACGGCGTGCCGCTGCCGCAGGTCAGCTCGACCACGGCACCCTCGACCGGGCCACCGGGGGTGCCACCGGTGATCACACCGGAGAGGGTGTTGGCGCCGCGGCCGATCGGCATGTAGACCGAGGCGGAGGTGCCCTCGGGCACGCCGACGTAGAGCGTCGAGGTGATCAGGCCGGAGCCGCTGGCGATGACGGTGTAGCTGCCGGGCACGACCTGCGAGACGACGTAGTCGCCCGGGGTCGTGGTGCTCTCCACCGCGGTCAGGTCGCTCAGGCCCGCCTGGCGCAGCACGACGCTCGCACCCTCGACCGCGGCCCGGGCGGAGTCCTGCAGGTGCACCGTGAACCGCACCGGGGTGGCGCGCACCGCGACGGTGGTGTCGACGGTCGCTCCCGCGCTGAGCGGGACGACCGTGCCGGGCAGTGCGCCGGCGGGAGCGCCCGAGGGCACGGGCTCGGCGGCGAAGCCGGTCGCGCCGCTCGTGAGCAGCCAGGTGCCCTGCGCCAGACCGGCGCGGGCGAGGGTGCCGGTGACGGTGAACCGCCCGTCGACCCCCGTGGTCACCGTGAAGACGTCGGTGGTGCTGAGCGCGGTGCACCACGTCGTCCCGCCGGCCGGCGAGGTCGCCGTGCACCGGGTCGCCGTGAGCTGGGTCTGGCCGAGCATCCGGTACGGCGTGGTGTTGGGTGCGGCCGCGACGATGCCGCGCACCTCGCCGGTGATGGTGCCGAGCCGGTCGGTGCTGATCGTGCAGCTGGACTGCGTACCGGGCTGGACGTCGACCTTGCCCGCCGTCGTGGTGGTGCTGCACGCCAGGGTGTAGGTCGTGGAGGTCACCGTGGTGTCCACCGACGCGGCGCCCGGGGCCCTGACGGTGAGCGTGTAGCTCACGGCGTCGTCCGGGCTGAGATCGGCGAAGATGACGGTGTTGCCCGCCCCGGTGGGGAGCGTGCGCGAGGTCGCGCCCACGCCGCCGCCGCTGATGTCGAGCGTGACCTCGGCGCCGGTCAGCGGGACGGCGGCACCGCTCCGGTCCACGACCGCGACCCTGATCGACCCGTGACGCTGCAGCGTCATCGGCGAGCCGAAGCTGCACGAGGCGCCGACGCCACAGGTCATCGTCCTCGTCAGGGTGTCGTGCCCGGGCAGTGCGACCGTCACGGTGTAGCTGCCGGGGCGCACCCTGCCGTCGGGGTAGCGAGGGTCCGCCCAGACGAAGGTGCCGTTCGTCGAGCTCGTGCCCGAGGTGTTGCGCAGGGCCGCGCTGACCGGTGAGCCGTCGGTGGCGGAGACGTTGACCGTGGCCGTGCGCCAGTCGACCCCGGTCGCGGGCGCGGTGGTGGCGCTCAGGCCGAGGGTGACGGGGGACGGCTCGAGGCGGAAGCCGTTGAGCGCGGTCGTCGACAGCTGCTTGTTGCTCAGCGTGAGCGTGTCGTAGCCCGGCTTCGAGATCGTGATGGAGGTTGCGGTGCGGGAGACGAACGCCGCCGTCTTGGCCGAGCCGTCGGTGGTCCGGGGGACGTCCGTGCCGCTGCAGGGGGCGATGCCGACGGGCTCGACCGCGTCGGGCAGCACCGCGAAGCAGCCGGCTCCGTTGGTGGTCGGCGCGACCTGCCCGTTGCGGGGGTAGACGTCGACGTAGTCCTGGGGTGCGACGACGCTCACCGTCGCCCCGACGACCGGCCCCTCGACCGAGTCGACCACCCGGGTGACCTGGCCGACGACCGTCTGGATCTTGTTGATCATCGGCACGAGGACCGTGATGTCGCTGTTGAGCCCGACGTAGACGGTGCGCGAGCCGGTGCGGTCGGCGCCGACGCCGTCGGGGGTGTCGTAGGCCTGCACGGTGTAGCTGGCGGCGTCGAGCGGCTCGAAGACCCGGGTGCCGGCGGTGGTCGCCTGGACCGCGCCCCCGTCGAGCCGGACCCCCGAGGTGGTGGCCACGGCCAGCTGGTTGTCGGGACCCGGCGCCATGACGGTGACCGTCAGCGTGCCGTAGCGGTCGACCACCGGGTCGTAGTCGACGCTGTCGCCGGCCGCGACGACGACCTGACGACCGCTCGTGGGCTTGAAGGCCGGGTCGGTCGGCACGACGTAGACCGTGTAGGTGCCGGCGACCGGCAGCTCGACGGAGTAGCTGCCGGGGCCGGCGCCCGCACCGGAGACGGAGACGCACTTCGTGGTCGCGGCAGCGACGGGCGAGCCGTCGTACGGCGCCGTCGTGCGCTGGCACTGCCCGGCGTCGTAGGCCGTCGAGCAGTCGCCGCGCGTCGGCGCGGTCGTCGACTGGTCCGAGCCCGGCACGACGTAGACGCAGGTGGTGCCGCTCGGCTGGGAGGACACCACGGTGCCGACGGTGCCGCTCACCTTGGGGGCTCGGCGCAGCCGGACCGGCTCGGCGGTGACGGTCACCGCCTGCGGCGCCTGCACGTCGACGGTCCCCGGCAGGTAGTGCGGCGCGGTGACCAGCACCTGGTGCACACCGGGCAGCAGTCCGACCCCGCTGCCGGCCGAGGGCAGGGTGTACTGCTCGCCGCGGGCGAACGAGGTCGTGTAGGTCACCGGCTTCTCGGTGCCGTCCGCCTGGACGGCCGTCGCCTCGACGGTCGCCCGCAGGCAGGTGTCGGCGTCGTTCTCGCAGGTGTCGAGCACGTCGCTGGTCTCGAAGTCGAGGGCGCGGCCGGTGATCCTGCTCGTGGAGGGGAGCACCCCGCCGGGCTGCACGGCGAGGGTGCGGTCCTCGGTGACCGTGCCGCCCGCGGTGACCTCGACGGTGACGGAGTCGGTGACGTAGCCGAAGAGCTGGGTGGTGAGGGTGTAGGTGCCGGGGGTGACGCCGCTGAAGCGGTAGGCGCCCGGGTCGGCGGAGGTGGTGGTGGTCTTGTAGGTCTCGTCGTCGTTGCTGAGCACCTGCCCGGCGCCGACGAGGTCCTTGCCCTCGCGCGAGGTGACGTGCCCGGTCACCACGCCGGTCGAGGCCGTCAGGGGGTTGACGTCGAGCTGCTCCCCGCCGTCCCCGCGGGCGAAGGTGACGGTGCTGACCTGGGTCTGGTAGCCGGTGCCGCCGACCGTCACGGTGTAGGTGCCGGGCACCGGCAGGTCCGGGACGGTGTAGCGGCCGATCGTCGCGCCGGTGAGCGTCGTGGTCTGGCGCACCAGGTCGGCTCCGTCGGTCACGGTGACGTCGATGCCGCCCAGTCCGCCGGAGGAGCCGTTGGCCCGGGTGCCGCTGACCTTGCCGCTCAGCGTGCCGACGCCCTTGCGCAGCGTCAGGTCGCGGTCGGCGCCGCCCCCGGCGGCCAGGTCGACCTGCGCCGACTCCGTCGAGAGCCCCTCGCGAGCCGCGGTGACGACGTACGTCGCCGGGGTCGAGAGCCCCTCGACCGACCAGCTGCCGGTGGCGGCGCCCTTGGTGACGGTGCTGGTGGTGATGGTGCTGGTGCCGTCGGTGAGGGTGATGGTCGCCCCGCCGATGGCGCCGCCCGGACCGGTGACGCGCCCGCGCAGGCTGCCCTCGCCGGGCTGCAGGTCGACGGTGAGCGGCTCGGCCGCCTTCTCGGAGCTGGAGTCGACGACGAACTTCTGGGTCTGGTAGCCGGGCTTGGCGAAGGTGAGCAGGTAGTAGCCGGGCGCGGAGATGCTCGGGAAGGACCACGAGCCGTCGTCGGTGGTGCTGGCCGAGCGCGTGGTCGGCGTCGCGCGCGGCACGGTGAGCGCGAAGGCCTGCGACGGGCTCATCCCGGTCGCGGCGAGGGCGACGGTGTCGACGCCGACCGCCTGGGCGCCCTGCGCCTCCTCGTCGACGAGCGACGTGGGCTCGAGGCTGACGGTGACCCCGCCGGGGTCGGCCGCCTGCACCGTGCCCGTCAGCTGCAGCTGCGGGGTGGCCCTGGCGACCGCGGGCTGGGCCCCGGTCCCGCCACCGGCCGCGGCGCCGCCGTCCTCGCCCGCTCCGTCGGCCCCGCTCCCGCCGCCGGCGTCGCCGGCGTCGCCGCCGCCCGCGCCGCTGCCGGACCCGCCGTCGTCACCGCCCCCGCCCTCGTCCCCGGTGCCGGCGACGGTGCTGGTCTGCTCGCGGTCGGGCCGCACGGAGTCGGCCAGCTTGGGGATGAAGACCACGGCTGCGGTCAGCCACACGCCGAGGACGAGCACCAGCGACAGGACCTTCAGCGTTGCGGGGCCGACGAGCGCGCGCTGGGTGAGGGTGCCGTCGAGGCGGCGTACGACGGCCGGTCCCTGGGCGGTGACGGCGAACGAGTGCCGGGTGGTCGCGCCGACCCGGTTGCGGCGGTTGGCGCTGACGCGACCGCGCACCTTGACGACCTCGCCGGGGGCGACCTCGACGTGGTCGCGACGCAGCCGCACGTGCACGCCTCGCGAGGTGGTCGTGCTCAGGTCGACGGGCACCGGGTCGGTGCCGGTGTTGCGCAGGGTGACGGTGAGGGAGCCGCCGTGGCGCGCGACGAGCTCGCGGGGGTTGAGGTCCACCACGAGCTGGGCCCGCGGATTGACCACCAGGCGGCACTGGGCCACCCCCGGGGCGGTCTCGGCGACGCGCTGGGTCTCCGGGTCGACGGCCTGGACCGTGACGGCGAAGGGGTACTGCGCGGGGAAGGTGCCGACCGGCGGCACCACGGCGATCTCGACGAGCTGGCTCTCGCCGGGGCCGAGGACCCCGGTCGTGACGGGCCCGCCCACCCAGCCGGGCTCGAGGCCGAGCACGACGACCGTGAGCACCCGCGGCGACGTGGCGGCGTTGGTGACGCTCGCACGCACCGAGCACCGCGCCCCCGCTGCGGTGCGCAGGACCGGGTCGACGGAGACGAGCGGAGCGGTCTCGGGTGCGCTGGTCATGGGGTCCCGGCTGTCGTGGCGAGTGGCCTGCTGCTCTGGCCGGCGGTGGTGGTGACGGTGGTGGTAACGGCCTGGCTGGTGCTGACCTGGACGGTGCGGCTGCCGGCCGGTGCGGACCCGGCGCTGCGCCGGACCTGGACGACGTAGGACTGGGGTGCGTCGACGTCGGCGAAGGAGAAGGTGCCGCCGGCGCCCGTCGTCGTCGTGAGGTACGGCGTGCGCGGGTAGTCGCCGGAGCGGTAGAGCTCCACGAGCCACCCGGCCGGGACCGGCTCGCCGCCGGGGCGCACGACGGTGCCGGAGACCGACGCGGAGGCGGCCAGCTCGAGCGGGTAGTCGCGCTCGTCGCCCGCGGCGAGCTCGACGATGGTCGAGGTCGGCGTGATGCCGGTGCGGCTGGTGCTGAGCGTGTAGGTGCCCGGCGGGACCGACTCGAAGCGGTAGTGCCCGGCCAGCGTGGCCGGGACGCTCGCGGACACGACGCTGTAGGTGTCGGTGCCGGAGGAGAGCGTCACGGTCACCTCGCCGGCCGGAGAGGTGACGCCGCTGCCGAGCTTCTGGGTGACGGTGCCCTCGAGCACGGCGGTGGCCGGCTCCATGGTGACGTCGACGCCGGACGCGCTGCTGCCCCCGGACAGCAGGTTGCCGGCGCTGTCGAGCACGACGGAGAGCGTCTGCGACGACAGGTCGGCGCGGCTGAAGGTCACGGTGTAGGTGCCGGGGAGGCTGAGGCCCGTCGCGGTCCAGCGCCCGGGCTTCGCCTGCTTGCCCGCCGAGCTGGTCGCCGTCTGGACGGTCTGGGTGCCGTCGGTGATCGTCACCACGACCCCCTCGGCGGGGGTGCCGTCCTGGAGCGCGACGCTGCCGCCGATCGCCCCCGAGGCCTTGCCCAGCGTCATCCCGACCCCGGTGAGGCGCTGTCCCTCGGCGAGCGACAGCGTCATGGTCTGGGACGCGTATCCGTCGAGGCTGGCCACCACGGTGTAGGAGCCGGGCGTCGTGAGCCCGCGCAGCGTGAAGGCGCCGACGTCACCCTCGGTCAGCGACATCGTGGTCACGCTGCTGGTGCCCGACGTGGCGGTGACCGTGGCCCCGCCGAGCGGACCGCCGGCGCTGCTCAGCGTGCCGGAGATGACGCCGTCGCCCTTGCGCAGCGGGACCTCGATGCCGGTGCGCTCCTCGCCCGCGCCGATGTCGAGGCGCTGCGTCGACGTGGCGTACCCGGGCTTGGTGACCACGAGGTCGTAGATGCTCGGTGAGGGCACGTCGCTCAGCTGGAAGGTGCCGTCGGCGCCGATCGGCACCGACATGACCTGGGCGCCCTGCTCGGCCGTCGTCGCGCTGCCACCGTCGGCGGCCGCGGCCGCGGTCGGTGCCCCGACGGGCGTGCGGAGCGTGAGCGTGGCCGTGGACACGTCGTCGCCGACGACGCGCCCGGCGATCGAGGCCGGGACGCCGCCGAGGGCGACGTCGAGGCCGAGCTTCACCTCTCCGGCACCCAGCGTGACGGTGTCGGCGTTGCTGGCGTCGAGGGCCTGGGGGTACCAGAGCTGGGTGAACCCGGCTCCTCGGTAGGTGATCTTGTAGTCGCCGACCGGCAGCTCGCCGACCTTCCAGACCCCGGTCTCGTCGGTCGCGGTGGTCGCCACGGGGTCGGCGGTGTCACCCGCGGCGTAGACGGCCACGGCGACGCCGGCGACCGGCGCTCCCGACGTCAGCAGGCTCACGGTGCCACCGACGCCGGTCCCCGACCCGGCGCCCGACCCGGCGCCGTCGCGCGCGGCGGCGACCTCGAGCGCGAGGTTGCGGTCGGCGGCCGACTGGCCGACGAGGCGGGACAGCGCCACCGTGATGACGACCGCGAAGACCGTGACGGCGAGCAGGAGGCCGAGCAGGGACAGCGGCCCGCGGGTCATCAGGGCCTTCTGCACGAACGTCGCGTGGGTGACCGGCACGTCCTCCGGGATGGCCGGCGGCGGCAGCTTGGTCTTGCGGCGACGACCGGCGACCTTGAGCCGGGAGCCGTCGGCCGCCTCGTCCGCGTCCGCCTGGGCGCCCTCGGCTGCCGCGACGGGGGCGATCGGGGTCGCCGGGCCGGGGGTGCCGATGCCGACGGTCAGCACCCTGAGGACCGGAGCCCCGAACAGGGTCTGGCGGGCGCTCGCCCGCACGTCGACGACGCCGTGCTCGCCCGGCGCGAGGTCGAGGGCCGGCGGGTCGAAGCGGAACCTGACCCGCCGCTCGGGGTCCTGACCGAGGAGGGAGCCGGAGAGCGGCGTGTTGCCGGCGTTCTCGACGAGGAGGCTGAAGCGGGCGGAGCGCCCCGACGTCGCGGTGAGGGGGTCGACCCGCAGGGTGGTCAGCGGGGCCTCGGGCACCCGCAGCACGACCTCGTCGATGCTGCTGGCCTCCGGCGGGGTCAGCTCGCGCACCTGCAGCGAGATCCGTCGCTCGCCGGCGTTGATGCCCGGCGGCACCGTGATCATCGCGACGACGGTCCGGGTCTCCTCGGGGAAGAGCGAGAGCTCGTCGTCGGGCAGCTCGACCCAGCTCGGGTCGGCGCCCAGGACGCGGACCGTGAACCCGGCGATGAGGTCGCCGGTGTTGGTGATGGTGACCGAGACGGGGACGGGGAGGCCGGGGACGGCGTCGAGCCGGCGGGGGGAGACGTCGACCTGCATCAGGAGCCGAGCCTGAGTGCCTGGGTGACGTCGCCACCCTCGGTCACGGTGACCATCGCGGTCTGCTGGGTGAGACCGGCCGCGGTGACCGTGACGCTGTAGGTGCCCGCGGGCAGCCCCGCGAGCCGGTAGCCGCCCTGGGTGAGTGCCGTCCCCGGAGCACCCGACGTGGTCGTCCACGTGCGGTTGCCGTTGCTGGCGGTGATCGTCGCGCCGTCGTAGCGACGGCCGTCGGGGCCGGTCACGGTGCCGGTGACGGTGCCGAGCTGGGAGTGCATCGTGACCTTGACGGTCGGGGCGGGTCCGTCGGCGGTCAGGCTGACCGGGACCGTCTCCGGTGCGTAGCCGTCGAGGGTGAAGGTCAGGGTGTACTCACCGGGTGCGCGCAGGCCGTTGACGGAGAAGGTGCCGACCAGGCCCTGGGTGAGCGTCGTCGTAGCCGGGATGCCCGACGGACTCGTCGAGCCGGTCGACCCCGTCGTGCCCGTCGTGCCGGCCGCCCCGCTCGGGTCCGCGGACCCGGTCGTCGGGTCGGTCGTGCCCGTCGTGCCGGTGCTGCTGCCACCGACCCAGACCTGGACGCCGCCGAGCTTGGTGCCGCCGGGCCCGGTGACCCGGCCGGAGACGCTGCCGGTGCCCTGGGCGAGCCTCACGGCGAGGTCGGTGCGGCTCTCGCCCGCGGCCAGGTCGACGATCTCGGTGGAGCTGCCGTGCCCGTCGGCGGTGAAGGTGAGCACGTAGGTGCCGGGCGTGGGCAGGTCGCCCAGGGTGAAGGCGCCGACCGCGCCCACCGTCGGGGTCACGACGCTGACCTGCTCACCCCCGCTCTCGGTGGTGACCGTGACGTTGCCGATCGGGCCGCCGCCGTCGGTGACGGTGCCGCTGATCTGGCCACCGCCGGCGCTGAGCACGACGCTCGGCTGCAGCCGCTGCTCGCCGCCGTTGACGGTGGTGAGGACCTTCGTGGCGGCGTACCCGGGCGAGGTGAAGGAGAGCTCGTAGGTCGCCGGGGCGGGCAGCCCCGGGAGCGCGTAGGAGCCGTCGCCGCCTGTGGTCGTGCGCGCCACGACGGTGCCGGCCGCGGGCGGGGCCTCGGCACCCGGGGTGGTCGCGACGGGTGCCGCGCCCTGGGTGGTGCCGCCGGCGACCCGCGCGACGACCGTCGTCGCGGGAGGCGTGAGCGCAGAGCCCGGGTCGACCGAGCCGGAGACCTGCGCGGGGAGGCCGGCCACGACGGCGTCGATGCCCTGGGTGCTGCCCTGCGCCGCAACGCTCACCTCGGTGGCGCCCCGGCGGCTGGGGGCAGCGGGGTACCAGACCGGGGTGAACCCGTCGGCGCTGAACTTGAGCGTGTAGGAGGTCGGGAAGAGCCCCGCGAGGGAGTAGGTGCCGTCGGCCTGGGACGCCGCCTGGCTCACGAGCACCGGACCGTCGCGACCCGTCCGGTAGGCCTGCACGAGGATGCGGCCGACGGGCTGCTGGCTGCTGGCCGCGGTGACGGTGCCGCCGATGGTGCCGCCGACGCCCGGGTCGAGGAGCCCGGTCTTCGACATGGCGCCGGCGGGCGCGGCTGCGGCGGCGCCGCCGGTGGCGGCCGCGGCCTCGGCGCCCTCGCCACCGACGGTGGCGTCGGCCGCGGACGGGTCGTCGGCCGTGGTGAAGAACGACGCGGGTGCGGTCTTGGTGACCGGGTCGCCGGCGAGGACCTGGGTCAGGCCCAGCAGGAACGCCGCGGCCCAGAGGCCGATGATGGTCAGCAGCACCAGGGCGGTGAGGAGACCGCGGCTGAGCGTCGGTCGCTGCCGCAGCCTCAGCGCGACCTCGTCCTCGACGTCGGGGCCCTGGTCGGCCTCGCCCATGGCCGGGATGGAGTACGCCCGCCGGCCCGTGAGCACGACCCGGACGGGTCGCTCGACCTCGCTGCCGGTGAGCATCCGCGGCCCGCGGACGACGAGCAGCACCGGGGTGCTCGTGCCGGGTTCGACGCGCAGGGTCTCGGGCGTGAACCGCGTCGCAGTGCGCGAGTCCTCGAGGACGGAGCCGAGCGTCGCGTCGAGCGCGACGTTGCCGGTGTTCTCGACGGCGATCAGGAAGCGGCCGGCCCGCCGGGCACGGACCACCTCGGGCGAGCGCACCAGGCGGGCGGCCGGACGGGCGGAGACCGACAGGTCGAGGTCGAGGTGCTGGGTCGGCGCGCCGGCTCCGTGGCTGATCACCTCGACGGTGACGGGGTGCGTGCCGGCCGGCTGGGTCGTCGGCACCGTGATCGACACGCGCAGCTGGCCGGTCGCGTCCGGGAAGAGCGGGAGCAGCTGGGGCTCGACGGCCACCTCGGCCTCGGGCAGGCCGATGACCCTGGCGGTGACGCCGTCGATCAGGTCGCCGGTGTTGACGACGTCGACGACGACCTCGACGGTCGCGCCCGGCTCGACCTGGCGGACCTGCTGGTCTGTGGCTACGCGCACGGCTGCTCCACCCGCTGCGGGCGTGCGACAGCGGGAGAGGACTGGAGGGACAAGAGACGTCCCTTCGTGTCGGGTCCCGGACGACGTCCACCAGCCTAAAGAGGTGGGCTCACCGCCACCATGGGTCATGCGGGCCATTCGGGCATGGCCCGGACCAGACCACCGACCGGGTCAGTCGGCCTCGATCTCGGCGACGATGTCGGCGACGGGGACCGGGCCGGCCACGACCGCCACGAGCCCGGACAGGTAGCGGTCCATCACGCGGATGTTGGCCGACGCGAGGTCGAGCAGGACCGCCTGGAGCACCACGGGGTCGTCGAGGACCGCCGCGGGCAGCGTCGCCATCTCCAGGCCGGTGCGCACGCGGGGCTCGCCCGTGTCGCGGTCGAGCTCGAAGGTCGCCGCGACCAGACCGAGGTTGGCGCGGTCCACGAACTCCGACATCCGCTGCATCGTCGCCTCGTCGCCGTCGGGGACGTCGACGGGGGAGAGGGAGTAGAAGACGAACAGGTCGTTGTCGTCGTCGGTGATCACCAGTGCCGACCACTCCCCGTCGCTGCCCTCCACGTCGACGGCGTAACCCGCGTCGTCGTCCATCGCCGTGAGCGGCCAGTCGGCGTACGCCCTGGCTGCTGCCTCGAAGATCCGTCCACCCATCGTGCTCATCCCTTCCTGGCGCCGGGCATCGGCACGGCCTCGGGCTGCGTGATCCGCGCCTCGACCTCCATCTCGAGGAAGCGGAGCTTCGCCATCTCGATGGGGGCGACGGGCGCGGTGTCGTCGATGGTCTTGATGATGTCGAACAGCTCCGGCGCGCTGGCGGCCAGCACCTTCTTGACGAAGGCCTGATCGAGCCGCAGCGGCTGGCTGATGGCGCCGTCGGGGCGCGCGTCGCGCGCCGCCTGCATCTCCGCACGCTTCTTGCGGTCGTCGCTCGAGCGCGGCAGCGCTGCCGGCTCGGTGCCGCGGTCCTTCATGATGGCGCGGGTCTTGGCCAGCGACTTCTCGTTGTCCGCGCCCCCGCGCATCGCGTAGTAGAGGGTCGAGGCCTTGCCGCGGTCGTCGCGACCGCTGGTGTAGGTGGAGTTCTTGGCGGCCACCAGCTGGCGTGCGTCGGCGAACTTCTCCTTGACCCCGTCGATCTTCTTGCCGATTGCGGGACCGATGCTCTTCAGCGCCCCGTAGATCTTGCCGGGCACGGCCGTGATCGTCTCGACGACGGACACGTCCTCCTCCATCCCGGTCGGGGCCTTCTCGATGCCGAGGGCCTCCTTCACGCCGTCCTTGGCGGCGGTGACCTTCTGGCCGACGGTCTTCGGGTCTCCCGAGCTCCCCAGGAAGTCGAGGACCTTCTCTCGGATCTCGTCGAGCCACATCGACTGGATCTCGTTGTCCTTGATGCCGTACGCGTTGAGCGTCTTGATCGCGTACGGCGACCCGTGCTTCTTGGCGGCGACGATGATGACGTCGACCGAGGACCCGACGTCGTACTTCAGGACGTCGCGCGAGGCCGAGTCCTGGTGCTCCACCTTGAACTTCGACAGCGCGGTCGACGACTGCGACTCCTTGACGGTGTCGTAGATCTTGTGTCCCACGGTGTGGAGCAGCCCGGTGATGGACAGGGTGAGCTTGGCGGCGGCCGGGACGCCGAAGCCGCCGGCGGTCGCCACCTCGGCGACGCTGAGCCCGAGCATCGTGAGGTTCTTGCCGAGGTCGAAGGTCGACTTCTCGATGAGCTGGGCGGTGCGGCTGTTGACCCGGTCGTAGGACGCCGCCAGCGGCGCCTTGCGGGCCAGGACGGCCTCCTCGACGGCGACGACGCCCTGGGAGTGCCGGTCCGCGACGGAGATCAGGGTCAGGGCGTTGTCGATCGAGCCGAGGGAGGCTGACACGAGCCCGACGATCGGGATGGCGTGGGACGCCTCACCGATCACGCTGGTCATCCCGCCGAAGGACTGCACGCCCTCCTTGGCGGCCTCGAGCGTTGCCTTGGTGACCTTGGCGGCGGAGTTGAGCGTGGTCGCGCCCTGACGCACGGCGACCAGGCCGGCGTCCTCGTCGGCGGTGCCCTGACGCATGTCGTCGACGTGGGTGATGAACTTGATGATGCTGGAGACCAGCGACAGCAGCTCGCCCAGCCCGGCCGTGCTGGAGCCGACCAGCGAGTTGATCTGGCTGCCCTCGTCGTCCTTGGAGACGGCCTTGACCTTGTCGAGACCGGTGCTGGCGCCCTTGACCGCCGTGCCGAGCTTGTTCGCGGCCTCACCGCCGGTGCCCAACCCGCCCTGGACGGAGGCGACCGTCGAGTCCTTGCCGAAGGTCTCCTTGTCGTACGACGCCTTGGCCTGGTCCTTGAGCGTGGTGGACTGGACCGGACCCACCATGCCGTTGCCGGTCTTGTTGACGGCGTCCTGCTGGTGGTGCTCGCTCCACGACTCGTGCTTGGCCACCTGCTCTTTCGACTGGGAGCTCTGCGCGCGGTCCTTGCGGCGACCGAGGGCGCGCTCCTCGAGCACCTGCTTCTTGGCCTCCTCGGGCGTCATCGGCGCGCCGGCGTTGCGCTCGTTGGCGTCGAGCTTCCCGGCGGCACGCTCGATGAGGTCCCCACGCCCCAGGTTGGCCATCTCCGCCACTTCGCGCAGCGCCTTGTCGAAGTGGTCGAACCGCATCGGCCGCAGGGCGCGGACGTCCGGGCCCGCGGTGTCCCAGATGCCCTCGCAGGCCTCGTCCTGCTTGGCGTCGAGCTCGTCACCCTTGAGCTCGGGGTTGTCCTTCGCGATGCTCGCGCGGACCCTCTTCTCCAGGGCGAGGGTCTCCTCGAAGCGCTTCTGCAGGTCGACCAGCTCGACCGGGGTGAACAGCTTGGCCGTGGGGTCGGTGTCGTAGGTCAGCTTGATCTTCGCGGTCACCGCGGCGTGGACGGCGTTCTGCTTCTTGCCCTCGGCGCGCGCCTGCTTGT
>Ga0325401_1002809_pt1 | contig 15645 bp, 7 predicted proteins | sample PopdelMetagenome_FD_205666 | JGI IMG/M metagenome (GOLD analysis project Ga0325401, IMG submission 205666) | Populus deltoides microbial communities from Bellville, Georgia, United States - Xylem-PdKOR-R2 | ecosystem: Host-associated > Plants > Phyllosphere > Stem > Wood/Secondary xylem | place...
ATATATAATTTTTTAATAATTAATTTCAATTAAAAAATGTAATTTCAAGTTTAAAAATGTGGAGGCTGTTTGCACGATAACACAACGACAATGAAATCATTGATGGAAATGCCATTGTTTTTTATGGAGTCAAGTTTTCAAAAATCCTGAAAGAAAATCTATGATTGATGTATGGTTCAGAAAGTTCAAGTTTAACACATACTTAAACAATTTTTTCATTTTATTATTTTAATTCGGTTAGTTTTTTTTTTTTTTTTAATGTTAATGAACTAATTCTTTTACAAATTTGATGTGCAAGGAAGAGTTTTACTGGGATAGGGCTGACAACGCTGTTGTTTGGAGGGTTTATGAGAATCACAGCGCAACTAGGTAAGATTGAATTATCAATGTTATATTTTCTTATTTAAATGTTAAAATTTTATTTTTCTCCATTTTAACCGATAATTTATTTCTACAATATAGGTTGCTTGATTTTTAATATGAGATGCAAAAAAATGCTAAAGAAAAAGGTCTTCTATGTTGGGGATACATGATAGTTTAGAGAGATTTCAGACCTTCGCACGTCTCGGAGTGTAAAATAAGTTGGGATATTTTAGCGTTGATAGAAAAGAATAGTCGAGACTATTACATGGAGGCTATATAGGATACTTATATTTAGTACTTGATGTCTGAGCGTTTTGTACGGTAGTCGTAGTTCAGGGTGAAGAATCATTATAAGGATATTTATGGTTCAATTACCACGCATATTGACAAATCCATTCCCTTCATTTTACATGTGAAGTGGATGGTAAGATTATTTTTTATTACATCCTTTTGTTTTTTTTTAAATTATTGTTTTAAATGAAAATGTTTAACTATCAACAATCTTTTTTTGCAGGCTATAGTTCTTGGACACGAACCAGGATTGATATAGCATTTTGTAGACACCCCGTCAGAAAGGGGTGCAGTAGCTCGTGAATAGCCGAGGTCAAAAGTTCATGGTAAGTTAGATTTCAATAATTTTTTTCTTAAGTTAATTTTTTTTAAATTAACTGACTTTTTTTTTCCAGTAAACATATACCACTCAATCGTAGGAGAAATACAGGGATGATCCTTTGACCCATCCAGAATTCAATTTGAACTTGTGGTTAGAGACTAGATGGTTTGGTGGACTTGATTGAAATCGGGTTTATAATATCTCAAACACTATGATCGAAGATTTATGGACGAGCCATAATATAGTTCCTCACAATCGACTTTGAAATCTCAATCTTTAGAGTTCCAAGCGCTTATAGGAGAACAAGTTGAAGCTTATATGTCTTGGCTTACTGTTAAAACATAACGATTGAGCGCTGAGTCGATCAAACTTAAGCGATTGTATATGAAGTTGTTGTTAAACATGGTCATGTTAGTGGCAAGGTCATGTTAAAAATTACATGACCTTGCCACTAACAATATGTAAATCACCTATAGTTTTAGTCCGTCGGTAATATGAAATAAACCACCAATACAATAATGCTAATAATTTATTTTTGTTTGTTGTGTTTTTTCCATCTATAAATCCATCGGTATTTATATTACAGATGAAATGACCGACATAATATAAATCACCAACGATTGGTTTTTTGATAAATGGTAACCATTTGTGATTTTATCGATAAATACTTTTATGACAGAATCAATGTCTAAATACCAACATGTTAATTCGTTGATAATATACAAAATTTTGGTAGTGATTAATGAAAAAAATATAATACATCAACACTTTAATTTTAATAATTCTTCATATATATATATATATATATATATATATATATATATATATATATGATCCTATTGATACTTTTAGATTATTGTCTGGCGTTGGACCTTGATAATTAAGCGGTGCACTTAATGATATACAGCAAAGCAAATTTATGCTTGAAATTATGCTGCGTCTTGCGTTTCCTTCTAGTTGGTGAATCAATAAATATGATGCAGCTCATTCTTGGTAGTCCATTTCTAACGCCAACCTCACATATTATTATTGACGAGTAAAGATTTCTGCAGTCACTTGAATGAAAGAGATCATGTTCGATGTAGTTGTTGGATAATGCACGCAATAGAATGGAATGCAAATCGAATATATAAAAGAAAAGAAGTAATGGAATGGAATGGAATGCAGAGAGACGATGAAAGGATTTATTTAATATTTTGTTAAAAATACTAAATAAATCCAACTATTGGATTCGAATTTACATAAGTACATTCTAGCGAAAATCTTTATTTCAGCATATGATTTATAAATATGAAATTAATTTTATTTCAGCTCAAGATTTATAAATTCCAATGATTAGTACTTGCTCACTTTTACTTGCAAAACGAGATCCAATATATCTATTCGAGATATATAAATAAACATGTATGGGGCTTAATCATTTTGGTTTATGTAAAAGAGTAATAGGTACTGAATATTTAAAGTTATTAGTCCTTGCTAGCTACTTTTTATTTTACTTCTTAAAATACTCAATTATTCTATAATTGATGTGATAATAACATTTTTTTTAAATAAATAAAAACTCCTGGAGCTGAGTTTTAATTGTATAGCTTCTAAAGGACATTTTGGTCATTTTAATATAAATTTTGTTTTTTTATTTTATTTTTTATATTTAGTCAAGTATTAAATTGTTTCTCATTTGACATGATAATTATAAAAAAATCATTATAAAAATATAAAATTGCTTCTCGACTCCAGTTTTAAATTTTTTTTTATTCTAAGAATATTTTGATTTTTTTATTATTCAATTCAGATAAAAAAAAATTTATTTGGACTTATTTGTTCCCCTTTGAATTAATTGGCAATTACTAATGGGCTTCCTAAAATGACATATTTATTCTTATATTTTTTTTTCAACATATATATGTCTCGCAAAGTATAACAAGAGTGAATTGCATGTAGTGGAACTTTTTTTATGATAATTTTTTAATTTAATTATTGATTTGTTACTTAATGATTGTACCCTTGTAATTCAGAGTATCAAGTTTAAAAGTTGTTTTTGCTTTTGATAGTAAAATCTTAGTTCTAATATTTTGTGGTTTCCTCATAATTATTATTATTCTTTTTTTATTTACATTAAGTTTTTATATTTCTATGTGATTAAGGCACGATGAGAAGGGTTATGTAGCTACAGCAGGATCTGAAAAGAAATTGTATTATAATATTGATTTAATAATAATAAAATAATTTGGATTTATTTTGTTAGTAATGATCTAGTGTTAAAATTTGATTAATTTCCTTCTTTTTTGGTTTTTAAACCATATCCATAAAAGAATAAATTCTAATCTTGTATCCCAAACCTTTTTAACATAAACAATACACATAGTATATTCTTTCTTTTATTTGAAAACAAAAAAAAAAATGATTTAACCTAATTATATTATAGGATTTATTTGATCAAATTATAAGAGTTTATAAATTGAAAAAAGTTTGTTCCTTTAGATTGCCTCATGGAGATAGAAACAAGTAATTTAATTCGGGATTAAAACATAAGCAGGGATTCAAACATCATTAGAAAGAAGTGAATTAATTCACGATTAAAACATTAAGAGGGATAATGATTCCATAAAAGTCTTTACTCAATTTAAAAGTGATTTAATATTAGCCCTATAATTTAAAATTAATGTCCTAAATAAATGAATTTTCTTGATGATATAATTGTTCTACCTACACCAATTTATGGATGCAATCATTTCCTTAATAATAATAATAAATATTTTCTTTGAGGATTTAAAAAAAATATTTTGATTTACATCTTATATTGAACTAATCTAAAGAGTATATTATTTTTTTTAATAACTCATCAAAATTTACAATAAAATAACTAACACATAAAATCACCATTAGATTATATACAGTCCCGATGACAGTTATAACTGTTACAATTTCTACAGTTATATTGTCCTTTGTTTATTGACGGTTGTTTTTTGTACTCAACCGTGCTCGACTTGACATGCCACGGCTCTAGTATAAACCTAACCCAGTGAGGTTCGGATTGACATTAAACTGTAGGGGTGGCCGTGAAGAATGATTTGGGGGAGTGGGGGACCGAATTTTATCACGTATAGAAGAGATCTGAAGCCAAAACATAGGCTGTATCTTGTGAAAGATTGGCCTCAAAGATGAGCATTTTTCTTCACATCACCGAAAGGTCATTTAAGATCACGTCTCTCTCTCTCTCTCCCCGCATTCGCCCACACACTGCAAGTTTTCTGAAAAGCTACTGAAGCAACCGTTTTACCTCATTTGGATGCAAGACTTCCGTGACACTATCTCCTTTTTTTACTTGTATGGCTATTATTCCTCTTGCTTTCACTTTGCAATAAGTCTCATTTTGCTTCAAGAAACTACCACATTTTGCATATCCTTGATATCTAATTAAGAAAATTGTAAGGGTTGAGTGCTAATAATGTTAAAGATATTAATAATTCTAAAGTCTTAAGCCCTATTCTGCTAAATCGATGGACCCAGCAGCAAAAATAGGTTACAACTTATGTGCATGATAGCAAACCTTAATTATGAGAACTCTGTAATATGATATTGCTTCTAGCTAGGTTTAGGGTTTAATTCAAAGTTAAAAGTATTTTTTTTGGTGATATCAAATATATATATATTTGCAAAGAGTGTTCTTATTTTGACTTGAACAATATTGTGTCCACTTGTGTATCTCTTCTATTATTTGTAATTACATCTGTATGTCAAGATAAATATGATGTAAATACTAACTAGTTAATTAATATATGATGTAGACCCATAAAAGGGTCTCTACTAAATGTGTGGACTCATCTCTTTCATTTTTCTTTGCTGTTGTGGGTTAGACAGTAGACACAACCATGCATTTCTAACCCTTTGGATAAAATTTTATCCACACATACATATCCAGCGTTATTTGACTCTTTGCAATGACGAACTTTGCAGGGCCTTTTCATTTCTCTTTCAATCAAATAAGGTCTCACACAAATTGCACAGAGAGTAAATTGCTTTGGTTATTTCATGACAATTAATTCATTAAAAGATAATAAGGTTAATTACAATTCTCAAAGAGATCCCACGTTCTCAGAACCCCAGATGCTAAAAGATTAAACTCTGAGAGATCACACTGTTTTTTTTTTTAAAAAGAAATTCTTCCTCCACTGGTTTAGCTCAAACTAAATAAGAAATAGAGAGAGAGTGAGTGAGTGAGAGATAGAGATAAAGAGAGAGAGAGAGAGAGAGAGGAAACAAAGACATGATCAGAATATTGGAGAGAGTTCCATAATTTCTTCCACTTGACCAGCACCATTTTCATCCCAGAGCCATTTCTCAAGAAATGATAAAGGGGGGGTACTCTCAGATTTCTGATTCCTCTCGATCATTGTCATATTTTCCTTCTCATCACTTGCAGAGTTATGGAAACCTTTCGTAGTAGTGGTGGTAGTAACAGTACCAGAATCACAACAGGACTTCTCCCATGCAACATTATGCAAGCTCTCGAGTGATAAAACGGACTCAAACTCTTCATGAGAGATTAGATCACCACGTTCTTGCTCAGGTTTTTCCTTGTAAGATTGAAGATAATTTATAGCCACTGAATTGGCAAGGTCATGATCATTATTTTCCTGGCTGTTATTTTCTTGCTCCCGATTTTCTTTGAGAAGAAAATTCGAACTATTCGGCTTTGGAGATGATCTCATCCAACCTTCAAGAAGACGAGAAATGTTTTCTGTACTTGATGCATATGTGGAGGCCTGATTAGGCCTGAGGGCTGATGAGGAATTGGTGGTGAAATTATCTAAGCTCTTCCTATCATTGAAACTTTTTGAGATAAACTGACTGCTTGTTGAGTCTTGTGCCATAGGGTCCCAAGCTGACTGGAACTTCTTTAGTTTCTTCTTCAGGTGGGTGTTCCAGTAGTTCTTTATATCATTATCTGTCCTCTGGGGAAGATACGAAGCTATAGCTGCCCATCTATCCATATCAATAACGAAAAGGATCCAAATTTATTCTTGACATGTAATTCTATCAAAAACAATTGAAGGAGAATAAAGAAATCTCCTATTAAATGGTATAGTTTGATTTCTCAAATGAAAAATACATAAATTTAAACAGAAGATTCAGGTTTTTGAGGATTACTTGTTACCCAATAAAGCTTGCAAGTGAATTATCATCCCTTCTTCATGGGGTGTGAAGTTGCCTCGCTTAATTCCTGGTCTGAGGTAGTTAGTCCATCTAAGCCTGCAACTTTTGCTGCACCTTAACAACCCTTTTCATACAGCAAGATACTGATCCATTAGTGTATTCCATAATTCAATGTTTACATACATACTCATCCAAAAATTAAAAAAGCCGAGTGGGATTCAATTCCTAAATGATCATAACCAATATATCAGTTGGATCTAATAAGTTGTGGCACTCACCAGTGTTGGTTGGAACTGATCTCCAATTTCCTGGACCATGTTCTTGAATATAAGACACCAGGATGATGTCCTCCTCAGGGGTCCATGGACCTTTCTTGATCCCATCTTTGTCACAGCAAGGAGGTCTTCCCATGGCTTATTACCTCTACCCACCACTTCCTCTCTCTCTCTCCTCTCACTACTAACTCTCCCTTTCGTCTAGGCTTCTCTCTATTTGGACCTGTCAAAGGACTCCTATCGATCACCATGTGTAAGTGCGCACACACACACATGATGACTTTTAAAGAGAGAGGGAAACAAGTTTCTTTATACACCAAATTTGATCTACCATGCTGACTCAACTAGCCTTTTTATTAAATTTCACTATTTAGTCAAGTGTAAAAAGAAAAACCAAGGTCAGAAGGGAAGTGATTGTCTGCTCTCCTATGGCTTTTCCCATCTGGCCGATCACGTGCAGCTCTCATCACCCAAAGGTAGGAACTTCAGTCTTTATTTCTCTTCTATCCTGCGCCTCACTTTGTGGTGATGTCTTCAGGTGAATTGATGTAAATTTAGTATAATGCTAATTTTGTATTTAATATGGATCAATGCTTCATGTATACAGAAGAGGGAAGAGGGAAAATTTGGTCGTCTTAATCTTTCACAAGGCTAAGCTGTTAAGATGGGATTAATGAAATTAATGTTTGGAAGAGACCAAATAATATTATGCCCTAATCAACAAGATTTATTATGGTAAGTTTAGTTCATGACACCGAACACATTCTCAACATCATGATGTGATCAGGGTTGGTTTCTAGTGTATAGAAAATCAAGATTGCAAAATCATTTGACTGTTATATATATTCCCTCTAATGTTAGATTCGATTATTAAATTCACCAAAAAATTTAAGTTAATATAAATAAGTTTAGCAATATCAATATCTTATTTAACGAATATATCTTAATGCTATGAATTGTAAACATGATTGTCGCACATCCCCCGTGCGACGTCCAATGACGATTTTTGTTTCGTTTGCTTGATTTGAGAGTCACCATCTAGTATTTGATTATAGGTTACTAGGAAACCCGCGTGGACTGGTTGTTATTAGAGATTCAAAGGTAAATGACTGGTTGTGACTAGGGAAGATATTAGCACTCCTAACACACCCTACCTGAGGTAAGCTGCTTCATGATTTGATGTGATTTAAAAAATTAATATATTAGTTAAATGCTTAAGACTTTAATAATCAGTTATTAAATCTCAAAATTATTTGTAGAAACATGCTCTTATATTTTCATGGGAAATACAACATGATTTTATATGTCCTTCAGATACTTAACAACATACAAATTAAAATATTAAATTCTTTTTTTATCTTTTTTATTTTTATAATTCAATAACATACATAAAAAAATACAAACACCCACACATATCCATTCTCATTATGTTTTTCTCACACCCACACCTACATGTTCCAAATCACCAAAATTCAAAATAAAACTAACAATACATTAAACAATTTGAAATTTACAAAATAAACCCTAAACAATATAGGAATTGCAGGGAAGGCCTTTTGCAACTGCAGGAACAGTGATGGAAGGTTTCTGGACACTGGAACAGTGGCGGCGCGTGGGTTCATGCGCTGCCGCAAAAAAGATAGGCGACTGGGTACAACAGTTTCCTCCCCTCTTCACTTTCCTTGCCGGAGGTGAGGAATTCTATCACCTATAAGAAAAAGAAAACGCACAAACAACAATGGGTTTTAATAGTTTCCTTCTTTTAGATATGACCATCCTCTGTCTTCTTTCTTCCTCCCAGTTTGTTTCCCTCTGCTAGTGGCAAATCTGGCCATTGGTTTGTGGTCCAGATCTGCTACGTAGGGTTGAACTGATGAAGAAGAGTCGGTTGATAAAGAAGGGGATGATCTGTGAGTTCACTAGTGTGTGGGTTGCCGTTATGTTTGGGTTGCTCCGAGTTGGTCTCGGTGGAGGCCGGTTGCGCTGATGATGGATTGCGGGCAATGGTGGAGCTAGCTGGGGGTGGTGGCTGGCTTCTGTGGAGGCCAATATACGGGGAGATGAAGAAGAGAACGGGGATTTCCGGGTTTTCACAAGCTGGTGGCTGGTTCAGGAGAATGGGCTGTTGGGTCTATCGGGTGGTGATGGGAAGGGCTATTGAGGCAAAGTGAGGAGAGGGCTGGGTCTCTGCTCGGTTCCTGCAACTGAGAGGGAAAAAAGGTTGTTATGGTCCAAAGGCCAAAGGAAAATGAGGGCTGAGCTGGGAGGTCAGGAGAGAACGGCGATGGGGAAGAAGAAAGGTGAGTGGCGGCTCTTCGTTTTTTGTCAAAAGAGAGGAGGGGTTGTCGCTTTTCTTGGTTTCAAGGGTGGCTGTTGCAGAGAAGATGGATTTTTTAGGGTTCCTTCTTTTTTTTTCTCAATTTTCCTCCGCTTTTAGGCCTCTAAATTTTCTCCCCCCCTCTCTTTTTTCATTGTAGAGTGGTATTTATAGGAGAAGTGTGGCTTGGCCACAATCACATTGATCCCTCAACTCTATTTTTTTTTGTATTTTGAATTATTTTAAAAACAAACAATACCAACATCGACTCAATAAGAAAAATCAGTGATTGTAAAATTAACACGTTAAAAGTTGAACGCATTCAAAATACCTTTGAAAATTTAAATTCTTCTAAGATGACGTTGAAAATGCTAAAAACGATGCAAATATATCAAAAATGCATTTTTTTGGGTTTTTGTTGTTTTTTCTATTTTTGGTTTTTTTCCTGAAAATTTATCAAAAACATGGGTAAAAAATTAGATAGCAACAAATGCCCCCTCTTTGCAATGCTTACGAAGCAAAAATTCCTCAATGTTTTGCATAGTAAGCTTGTAAAGAAAACAAAAAGGTCTCCCTGGCTTACTGAGTGATCCACTCAGCCAAGGACTTCGCTTTTTAAAAGAAAATGGTCTCATTATCTTGGGTAACCTGTCCCTTTTGAAGAAAAGTGGTCTATTTTCACGGGCGACCTGCCCACATATACTCATTTTGGTCTATTTCCAAGGGTGACCAACCCACGCACACTTACGCTGGTCTATTTTCACAGATGACCTGCCCACACATACTCACACTAATCTATTTTCAGGGGCGACTTGCCAATGCACACTCACACTGGTCTATTTTTACGGGCAACCTGCCCTTTTGATTGGTTAACTTGAGATCCCATCTAGCGATCTCCTTTAACCAGAACCAAAATTGGGGTATAGCTCAGTCAACCTGAAATCCCATCTGGCAATTCCTTTTAACCAAAGCTAAACTCTGTGTGTGGTTGGGTTATCCTGAGATCCTATCTGGCGATCTCCTTTAACCAGAACCGATACAAAAATGTGTGTGGTCTCATTGTAATAGGTGACCTACCTAGAAAAAAAATTATGGTCTTATTGTGATGGGTGACCTACCCAAATGCAAGATGGCCTTATTATGATGAGTGACCTACCCAGATGGAAGATGATGGTCTTATTATGATGGGTGACCTACCCAGATGGAAGATGATGGTCTCATTATAATGGGTGACCTACCCGATGATCTCATTATGATGGGTGACCTACCCAAATGGAAGATGATGATCTCATTATGATGGGTGACCTACCCGAATAGAAGATGGAAAAAATATAAAGTGGTCTTATTGTAATGGGTGAACTACCAAATGAAGAGTGGAAAGTGGTCTCATTGTTATGGGTGACCTACCTAGATGGAAAAATGTGACTTACCTGGTAAAAAGACTTGGCAGGGGAAGTCCTAACAGGATAAGGCTGACAAACTTGGCACTTCCTGGTCACAGGGTTGACCTGAAGACTCCTTTTAATGACAGGGTTAATCTCCCTATTTGTTTGAGATTTTCCTAATGGCAGGGTTCATCTTATTCTCTTTTTATTCCATGATCAAAACCGATTCTTTGTTATCATCAACTCAATGATTCTTTTTTTTTCTTGCTGGACTTCATTGAGGATTTTCCTGTAACAATTCAAAAATATGTGCAATGCTTTGAGGTTAGATGACATGCATGCATCCTTACCTGATTTGAAATATAGGTCCCCCCTCTTGGATGATTCATCATCATAGGGTGCCTTTGTTTGCATTTCAAAGCCTTTTTTGTTCTTCTGATTCACCGGCTCATCCAGGTGCTAGCCTCTAACTCAACTGTAAATGCAGTGCCTATCCTAAGCTGTGCACAACAATTACTGCTTTCATTATTTATCAAGTTTGACAATGCCCCCAAGTGTGGTGTTGCTTGATTCATCATTAAGAAGCTTAACAAATCATTCATCTCCTTGATTCTGATTGGTTATGTGCATCTTGCCAACTCATCAAATGATTTTCTATTGTCACTCTCATCCTAGATTGCCAATCGATCATGAACTTGCCTCCAGTTGAAACAATACTCTTTAAGTATGTTATCATCAACCTTCTTTGAAATCATCCAATCGTCCAGACATGCATCTTATAGCTTGCAATGAAAGACTCATCATTGTATGCATAGTGTTTCTTAATAAGTTCTTCCCAACCCATCTAATCAGATCATGAAAAGAAATGCATTGGAATTATTAATGATGTTCACTTTATCACCCATATTCATGCGGTGAAGTGCACCTTTGAACTTCAAAATAGATGGTCCCATAGATGTCTTGGTGGGTGCATCCTTCCAACATTCATTAAAATGCAACTATGTGATAACATCGATCAAAAGTCATAGCCATGTTGGAGATGATAAACTTAGGTGAAAGTATGAAGATGTCCTTCAAGCACATATTTACTCTCAATTGTTGTTAAATTCACTTAGATCATAGACTGTCTTTGAACAACATTGCCCCCAATATGATCTGAATGTGCTCGTTAATTGCATATCTTTCTTTGAACACCATTATCCTCAACTCACTAATTCATCCTTTAATCATCTTTCATTGCCCCCTAGCTGATTTGAATACTGCTTGTTTTCCTTCTCAGGGTCCACTGTATTGCCCCCAGATGGTCAATTTTTCAATGAATGTCGAGAAGTGTTGACGTCATTCTTGTCAAGAATTTTGCAAATTCGATCGATGTTCTTGTTGTTTGACAATCTTTCTTGTTCTAGAATCAAATCTCATATTTCAAAGGTCATGTCTATTCAAGTCTAATTATTGAAATGAAATCAAAGAGATGTCAATTTTTGAAAGTATTTTTTAAAAATCAAGCTTCTTTGGTCAAAGATCCAACATACGCTATTCAATGTAGTCGTTTGATTGTCTTGTATTTTGAAAACAGAAATTGACCCGTTGTAAGATTAAAACGGCTTTTTCCATGGTTCTTTGTATCAGTTTTAATCTTTGATCTTGGGTATATCATTTGATGGTCTATGAATAAGGTGACCTTCTGTGAATTTCAAGGAAAACAAAAGGCTCAAATCAAAACTTGAGGATTCATTAAGAAAGATTGTTTTTTTTAGCACTAATTTTATCAGCATGCATAATAACAAGTAACTTAATCCATAAAGCCACGACTCTTATGAAAAAGCTCTTCAAGTTTTAAGAGTGCCATTTATCGGTTCAAATTGCTTACTCGATCAAAAAGGGCTTTTAAAACATGTAATGCAGACTATGGTTCTGGCTATGAATGAAATAAATTTCACAAGCTCAAAAGGTGTTTGAGGGTTTCAAAGACCTAGGATCAACATCCTATTCATCAACTCTCTTTTTCTTGTTGTCATTGTAGAGAAAGTGACATATAACCTTGCTAATCTCAAAGATCAGGATTCTCTTAACATAAGTCATAATACAAATCCAACTTTTTCTTTGATGAATAACCACTCTAATTTTTTTTGAAGACACTAGAGGCTTCATCCTAGACACACTAAAAGATATGAAACTCGATTTTTTTTTTTACTTTTGGCATTTGTTGTGTCTTTTTTCAATTGAAACCTCTTTTGCCCCTCTTAGAATTTATAGGCATTCTCCTTCCATTCCACTTTAACTTGCCTTTAAGTGTAGGCAATTTTCACTCCTCTTTTTTTCTTTTCATAGCCTTCCTTAAAGTTTTCTCACATGCCCCAAGTCTATGGTTTCTTTCTTTTATCCCTCTCTCATACATTGGACTTTCATTCTTAACATTCCCTTTTACCATTAATTCTATCAGTGTCTTCATCCTTCCCAATAACATATCTCTCTTTGCCCTCAATATGGGGTGTGATCCTGGTCAGGGTTTCTTGAAAGAAATATTCTATCATGCTCAAATGGGGACCACAAAGGATATAATCTTTAGAAAGTGAAGAAATAACAAAAATGGCCTTTTCTCATTTCAAGCAAGGTCGGTTAGAACCAATAAATTTTAACCTCCTCTGGTGTAATGATTTAGACTTGTAAGAATCATGATTCGCGAGTCCGTAACTACCAAATTCACTGCATGCCATTATGCATACTATTAAAACCTAGCAACATGATATGTGGTTCAGTTTCATGTATGAGTTCAAAATTGTTTGGTCACCTCATGTCATTTTAACTAACATCAAGTCATTTCTGTAATCAAAACACTTTTAATCTTCAGGTTTGATTAGCCTTAATTTTGCATGTTGGAGTTTGACCAAAAAATATTTTATCAAAATACCATTTGAAAGAAGCATCTCTTGATTTGAGAACAATAAAAAGACAAAGAAGAGACATGTTTCATTAAAGGATGAGATGTGACTCCAAAACAAAATGCAAAATGGTAAAAATCCATAACAAAAATGATTAACGATTTGACACCCTTCTTAGATCAACCTTTCTGGCGATATCTACGTTTTGCCAAGCAATTTCGATCACGTGTCATTCTGAGGATGTTCCATGACAATATGGCCAATGACCTCATCTTTCAGAAATTCGATTTGCCTTTTGTTCACTATCATCTAAACTCGGTTCTTGAAATTTTTGCAACTGTTCAACTGAATGGCTTGAAGTCCCCACATGATATTCAAATCTCTTGTTTGGATTATACCATCTATGAAATAGTGATTGCATGGGATTTAACAGACTCGAGGCAACAAGTTTGGAATCTAGTAGATGCTGCTAGGCAAACTTGAGTGGCAGAGGTATGTCCATCTTGGCAAAGACATTTGAGCATTTGATGTTATGGCAAGACCTGACTAGGCAAAATAACTGAGGTTTCTCAATTGAGAGTCATCTTCTGATTTAACTCTCTTCACAGTTCTGGAATCCATGGTAGAAACTTAAATCTTTCCCATCTTGATAGCCTATTCAATTCTTTTAGCAATCCTCACAACATCTTGTCAATCTTCCAATGTTGTGGTTATTGATTTAGGATTGTTGGAAACCTTTTAATAGCTAGGTAATCTTGGCAACGCACAGAAACATGTAACATCGCCATTACTGATGTGTGAAATGACACATTATCTTCATTAGAGGAGAAACTGATGAATCTAAAATTCCTTTATTTCCTTTTTGATTCCTCACTGACGATACAACAAACAGACACTTGTAGAGGGAGTTCTACTCTGTTAAAGTTTTAGTCTTCTTGGTGTTTTTCAGTCCAGGTTTGTCTCTTATCCTTACTTTTGCATTTTAATTTTGACACTAGTAGGAGAAAATTATAGATGATTTAAAACTAATGCATCCCCTCTTGGATTCCCCACTTGTAGAGCCGCAAACAGATTTCTATAGGGAGAGCTCTGCCATGTAGAAGTTGGACGACTACTCATGTTTTCAGACCACGTCTGACTCTTTAACCTACAACCATGTTTCGATGCTGAAACTGATGAGAGAAAGTTTTGTAGCGTATGAAACTACTACATCCCCTCTTGCATTCCCCACTAGCAGATCAAAAAACAAATCTCTACAGAGAGAGCTCTGCCATGTAGAAGTCCAGCGTTTAATCATGTTTTTTTTTTCAGACTAACATCTTGTGCTGCTGAACTGGAATTGAGCTTACAGTGGGGGTAACTTCAAAGAAGACTAATGCACCATGCACAAAACGCTAGTAGCTATTGGGTGCCATTGGAAAATGTAGAGGCTATGAACAACTAACATTGCAACTGGCCAAGAACAAAGGTTGTCATTAGTTGATAACTGAAGGCATTGTTGCCGTTGTTTAAGACAAAAAGAGAGGTGCAGCTTCAATGGGACGTGGATAAGCAGTGTTCCTACAAAAGACTGTGCAGACATTCCCTTTCCATTTGATGCTCAACACTTATTCAAGCAGATCTGAGTCTAGCAACTTCATCTTTGATTCTCTCAACTTTCTTTTAACAATGAGCCTCTCTCTAACCCCTTTCTTCATTTCCCATCATCTTTTTTTCAATCAGGTGTAGCAAAGCTTATTTGGGGGACCCTACTTTCAGCCCTGTACATGCATGATAAATGCATAACATGTAATCTATATGATGAACTTGCCCTTTGAAGGGTGACATATGGTCATAACTCTTGTATGATGAAACAAGAATTTTTATTCTTGCTCAAACTCTATAATAGAAATTTCTTGAGTGATGACCATTATATCCCCCGTAAGTCCTGCATTCAAGATGCTTCAAAAAGGGTTTGTTTAGATGCAAAACAATGTGTACAGAGCATACATCTTAAAGGCAGGTTCTAATCTTTTTAAGTGAGACAAAGGGTAGGTTTACTACTTGGTCTCTAAAATGGATCTATCGTTGTCCCAGTGATCACCCTTTTGAAGGCAATATAGGGGCTCAGTAAGCAATGACATGGCACGTATATCAATTGTTACCAGTCTAAGCATTCAATGAAGAGTTGGGGTTTACACAAACTTAAACCTTAACTAAAAGTTGTAAGGTAAGCTGCTAGTCCCCCACCTAACCTGAAGCTTGTGTGTGCTTTAAAAAATTACAATATGTGATGCATGAGACAATTCTATACAATGCATGAATAAAACAAAAAATAAAATAAGACAAAAAGCAAAAAACTTAAATACATCAAAAACACAAAGCTTAGTCCAATATTGTTGAAAACAATACCTTCCCTAGTGGAGTCGTCATTCTATCACACGTCCCCTGCGCGACGTCTGATGGCAATTTTTGTTTTGTTTGCTTGATTTGGGAGTCGTCACCTAGTATTTGATTGAAGGTTACTAGGAAACCTACGTGGACTGGTCGTTATCAGATATTTAAAGGTAAAGGACTGGTTGTGGCTAGGGAAAATATTAGCACATCTAGCACACCCTACCTGAGGTAAGCTGCTTCATGATTTGATGTGATTTAAAAAATTAATATATTAGTT
>Ga0325401_1002811_pt1 | contig 15640 bp, 8 predicted proteins | sample PopdelMetagenome_FD_205666 | JGI IMG/M metagenome (GOLD analysis project Ga0325401, IMG submission 205666) | Populus deltoides microbial communities from Bellville, Georgia, United States - Xylem-PdKOR-R2 | ecosystem: Host-associated > Plants > Phyllosphere > Stem > Wood/Secondary xylem | place...
ATATAGTTTTTAAAAAAGCAAGAAAATTTTGGAACCTCGGATATTCGTTCGAATAAGTTAAATAAACTTGATTAATTTTTAAAAAATTAAAAACATTAAAAAATAAATGCTTTCTCAATTTTATAAAACAATACCATGTAAAAAAATATTATTATATTGTACAGCAATTCATCATGAGTCTCGGTGCAGTACAATGTACTGATGCCTATGAGTTGTCTTTATAATTATAATTCGTGTGGTCAATTCAGAATCCCCTCTCCACACCGAACGAGCCGTCAACCAAACATAATTTTGCAAGTGAAAGCCTTTTTATGCATGGTCCAATTATCTCTCAAAAGGCCCAGCCCATTTCCAGCTCTCACCTTCTGGCGCATCTTATCTGACTTAACTTCCTTTACATGCTAACAGTAACCATAACTTCCGCGCAAGTTAGCGCTACACAAATGAATGACTGGCTAACATACGCTGATTTGTTTTCGCGGCCCACTCCTCACTTTGGCCGTTGATTCAGGAACTGAAAATATCTGTCGGTCACAACGGATTGATCAGACCAAATTCCCAAGAACCATTAAAGGAATCCAATGGCTGAAAATCAACAAAGTGACTCGGTAACCGGTGCCTTTCACTGCGCACGATAGCTTGTGGATTCAATTTAACCTATCGTCTTCCAGGTGTGCGCATTAACTCTCTCCAGTTGAAGCTACCCGCCTGTTCAAAAGCAGGCACATCGTCTCTCCAGAACTCAAATATTTAATTCAATTCAATTTGATAGGTATGAAATCTTCTTTTTCTGTTTTCTCGAGATTTCAATTTCATGCATTTTATTAGTTTTGCGTGTGATCACTATGATTGTATTGTTTAACTTTGATGATTTTGTTCAAATTTGGATTGGATCATGCATGGGAATCGAAACCTGTGGTTAAAGTGGACGTGTGTAAAAGATTGGTAGAATTTTAGGGTTTTTTTAATGAGCAGTGGAGGTCTGCACTGTAGAATTTGGTGAAAAATTGTTTAGAAATGACATTTCCGTGTTGATGGCAATGAAAATGAGAATGTGTTTTGAAGTTTGCTGCACTATGAAATTTGCTTAAGCAGAAGCATAAAAAAAAATTATGTTGTTTGAGCTTGCCAATCAACTTGTAATGATGCATTTGCATTAACTTAATGCATGAGATGGAAGTGGTTGCATTTCATATATGCTGTTGGTCGCTCATTAAATTCTTCGACAAATCTAGGAGAACATGCATTTGTATTCTCGATGTAGCCCTCAGCTAATGTTGGAGATTCCTGCCTCGAAAAACTCATGATATTGGTTTATAACATCATGAGTATTAGTATTATTTCGTATAGAATATTCGAAAAATATGTTGGGTTTAATGGTTCGAAAATGCACATTTTCTTAATGTAAAACAACCGATGAGAATAGCTCTTGTTAGGTAGGAACATTTTTCAGCGTCAAAAGTATTAAAAAAAGTTATTTTCATCTTTCCAAAATGAGGAAATAAGAGAAAAATATTGCAAACACTAAAAAAAAAAGGGTATAAAAATTCATTTCTATTAAATGTATGAAAAGAAAATGTTTTAATTCTTAAAGTTGTAAAAATTCTGTGCAGGTCTCTTGTATCGACGATATCATTTATCTACTATGGAAATAATGTCCGGATTAACAGATGTAGTGAAAGAAACTTCTGAAAGTGGCATGGATTCATGCCCAGATGATATTGGAACTGTGGAGGAAGTGCCAGAGGACACAATTTTGTCACGGCAAACTTCTGTTAACCTTGTCCCTTTTATTGGCCAGAGATTTGTTTCCCAAGATGCTGCATATGAATTTTATTGCAGTTTTGCAAAGCAATGTGGCTTTTCAATCAGACGCCACCGCACTCGAGGAAAAGATGGTGTAGGTAGGGGAATCACAAGAAGGGATTTCACATGCCATCGTGGTGGCTATCCTCAGATAAAAGCTTCGGATGATGGAAAGCTGCAAAGAAATCGAAAATCTTCTCGATGTGGATGCCAAGCATACATGCGAATAGTTAAAAGAGCTGATTTTGATGTTCCTGAATGGCGTATAACTGGTTTTAGCAACATCCACAACCATGAACTTCTGAAATCAAATGAAGTACAGTTACTTCCTGCTTATTGCACCATGTCTGCAGATGAAAAAAGTCGGATTTGCATGTATGCAAAAGCTGGCATGTCAGTTCGACAAATGTTGAGGTTAATGGAACTAGAGAAGGGTGTTAAACTTGGCTGTTTACCATTCACAGAAATAGATGTCAGAAACCTGTTACAATCTTTTAGGAATGTTAATCGAGATAATGATGCTATTGACCTTCTTGAAATGTGCAAATACAAGAAGGACAATGATCCCAACTTCAAGTACAACTTCCACATTGATGCAAATAAACGCTTGGAGCAAATTGCTTGGTCATATGCTTCATCTATTCAATCATATGAGGCCTTTGGAGATTCCATAATTTTTGACACAACACACCGTTTGGATACCTATGACATGATTCTAGGGATTTGGATTGGGGTGGACAATCATGGAACTAATTGTTTCTTTGGTTGTGTGCTTATGCGGGATGAAAATACAGAGTCTTTTTCCTGGGCATTGAAGGTAAGGAGCTGTGTAGCATTGCTTTAGGTGTGGGATCTTTTGCAATGTTGTTGTAACTTTCATGCATGGGACATCATTATAATCATTCAAACCAATCCAATCCTCTTTTTGTTCGACCATAGCTCTCATGCATTCAGCCTGAGGTCAAGTAAGCTACGTAGTGATGAAGGGTTGTGTGAAAGCTACAGGTACATGAATTTAGTAATAAATCTTGCCTAACAAGTAACACCTGCAAACACATTTTCCTTTAATCCTTTATGACCTCATTCAAAAAATTCAATTTATTTCGTTTCATAAATGAGTTAATTGCCATTCGTTTCCAATGTAATATGCATCTAGTACATTGTAAATCCCTGCTACATGAGCCGCACAAGACAGTTTTTTATTGCCCTTTCTCTCACTTCTTCAGGATTGTTTTCTTATGCTTTTTTTTTTCAATCTAAAAACCACTGTCTTGTTTCTTTTTCTCCTAAGTCTGGATATCATCTTTAGAATAATTGATAGCAAGTACATTTAATTTTTTTTCCACAACAGAGTTCAATTAGGATTTTCTTGCATTTATTTTCTTTGATCCATCCTCTTGAAGACAATACCATTGCCTCATGCATCCAACTTTTGTATGCCATCTTAAAGACCAACAGTTTCACTATACAACTCAAGAAAGCTTCAGTCCCAACTATTGAAATTTGGTTATGCATTTTTTCTTGAAGCATTTGAATATGTCTCATAACCATTTCTTAGCTTTTTCCTCCTTCAAATTTTTATGACAGACGTTCTTGGAGTTCATGGATGGAAAGGCCCCAGAAACTATATTAACTGATCAAAATATGTGGCTTAAAGAAGCCATTTCTGTTGAAATGCCAGGGACCAAGCATGCCTTTTGCATATGGCATATCATTGCAAAGTTCTCTGATTGGTTTTCTGTTCCTCTTGGATCACAATATGATAAATGGAAGGCTGAATTCCACCGGCTCTATGGTTTGCAGTCAGTGGAGGATTTTGAAATTGGATGGAGAAACATGGTTGATGCATATGGAATGCATGGAAATAAGCACATCATCAGTTTATTTGCATTGCGCACGTTTTGGGCACTGCCATACTTGAGGTGCTACTTTTTTGCTGGAATGACCAGTACATTTCAGTCAGAGTCCATAAATGCTTATATCCAGCGGGTTTTGAATGCTCAGTCTCTTGATAACTTTGTGGAGCAGGTAGGAGATGTACAACCTTTTCTCTTATACTCATGCTTAATGTTGTCATATTTTCTTATTTTAACCTTCTCTTTTCAGGTAGCTGCTGCTGTTGAATTCAAGGAACCAGGACCAAGACAAAAGATGCAAAGAAAGGTTCATAAAATCTCCCTTAAAATGGGATCTCCAATTGAATCTCATGCTGCAACTGTTCTAACACCTTATGCCTTTAATAAACTACAAGAAGAGCTTGTGTTGGCTCCACAATATGCATCACTAATGGTGGATGAGAGTTATTTCATCGTGAGAATCCATACTGATATGGATGGAGGGTGCAAAGTTATTTGGATTCCTCATGATGAATTCATTAGCTGTAGCTGCCATTTGTTTGAGTTTTCAGGAATTCTTTGTAGACATGTTCTCCGTGTTCTATCAACTAACAACTGCTTTCACATTCCGGATCGATATCTACCTGTTCGTTGGCGTGATGTCAGTACTTCTTTGACCAAGCCCTTCCAGACTTTTACTTCAGAAGAACATGCAGAAAAGGTTCAGTTATTACAGTCCATGGTTTCAACACTTCTTACAGAATCAATAGAGACAGAAGAACGTCTTGATGTTGCTTGTGATCAAGTTGCTGAGGTGTTATCTCGTATCAAGGAATTTCCTAGGCTAGGACATGGTTGTAATGATATTGGCTATAATAGTCCATCTGACTCGTTGATACTTCCAGAGGTTGAAGATTCTGATGGATTTGTCCATAGTTTTGCTGATGGAAATTCTCATGAACCTTTAACTTTGGGAAAGATGAAAGAGAGAAGACTAAGAGACGGCATTAATATCTTCAGGAAACGTAGGCGTTGCTCTGTGCCTTGCTGTGGACAGTATGGACATGATGCAACTGATTGTCCAATGATGGAAGGTGGTGATTTGAATGGAGATGGACTAGGATTTCTGTAGGAGTTTCTGGAGATTGATAGATGCGTGAAGTAATAGTAGTAGGCAGCCCTATGCTCTCAGATTAACACCAGCTGTTTATAATTTTTCCAGCAAATTTTGTTCCGCTTCTTCTGTATAGAGATCTAGTAAGCATTCTATCATATATTAGAAAAATCGAGAAGCTTATTATTGTCATATCATGCAAGCTGAATGATCATATTCCTAATCTCTGATAGAGTTGAGCACAGAATTACCCTCCTCTTTTGCATTAGATGCCAACCTGTTGTTGCATATGATGTCATTTGTGGAGAAAAAAAAATTTGGACTCCATATTTGGAGCAAACTAAATGTTTCAATTAGATTGATAGTTTTATATATATATATATATATATATATATATCCATTTCTAGTAGTTGTTGCTGATGGTTTTTTATGGTTGCCAAGCGTAGTTCCGTTTATTTGAGCTAGTAAAATAGTATTCATCCTACTCTGGAATGAGCTTGATAAATCACATCAGAAACTGGGCTGGTCAAATCAACAGTGATTTAGTTCTTTCTTAGGCTAGTTCTTGTCATGCATGGATCTTTCTTTGAAAGTAGCTGGAATTGAGGGGAAAAAGAAAGTAGTTGCATGTATCCAATAAAGAGGCTGGAATGGTCAGCGTGTGATATATTCCCTGCAATTGATTGGTTTTATAATCTGGAAAACCTGGTTTTATGGTTCTCCCTCATTGGATGGGAATGTTATCGAAGAATTTGTGTTTTCTTTATGTGCTAGTTAAACTACCCTACAGGTCAGAGTATGGTGACAGGACTTATGTCAAGGCTTGAACAACCGCAAATCCAGCAGTATAAGGTCTTGTCAGGTTTCCCATACTTTTTTGTGATCTGAATTGTGCGTTGCTGATCTGAGCTGCTTATTGATCGATATTGGTTCAGTAGTTTATTCTTTTATGGATCTGGCTGGTGGATGATCTACCTTGGGTGATTCTAAACACAAACCAGGTTATCAAGTAAATACAGCATGTATTCAAAGATGGGATTATTTTGTGTTATGCTCTCTCTACTTGTCATTTTCAAACTTCATGCACGATGGTTTCTTGAGGCACTTCACGGATGCTTGACCCTTGTACACTCCTGTGAGAAGTGGTGATAACGTGACCACACTGATGTTTTGCAATAGCCAAATCATGGAATTCAAATGGATGATGATGTCGATTGCCATGCACTTGCCTTGTCAACCATTGGTGCTGAAAACCTGTTTGAACGCAGAGAGGGAACCGATATTGTCTTTCGGTGTTGTATGCATTTATGGATACTGCTGATACAGAGTACTGGTGGATTCTGGTTTTCAGTATTGCTTTCATGGAGGGGAAGAGAAGGGGCAACTGTGGCCACAAATAGTTTTTCCTTGCAAGGGATTTGGTGATCTCGGCCCCTTGACTGATGTTAGACTATGTGGCTGGTTATTAGAGAATAATAGAAACTAATATTTATCTACTGATATCTATTAAGCATCAGAGTTGTACATTGGTTCAGAATGTTACGAATTCTACAATATCCCATTACGCAGAGAAATTTAGCACAGGATCAGTACAGTAAAGCACTCATTCCCTATTTTCTGTGTCATCAGCTAGTGAGACCTTGCTTAGCCTACTCGGTAATGTTTTCACATCACTGGATCTGGCCTTTCGACTTCCACCATGGCGGCTGCTTGAACCATAGAGGGCTCTGTGTGCAAGCGCTTTTCCAAAGCGCGGGACAGCTGATGTCGGTGTCTCGCTGTTAACTGAGGTTTGCGTTGAGGTATTCTGGATGCCGTCGTTGTTGGTGTCAGAAACCTCAACATCTGCCTTTTCAGTTGCCATCTCTCTCTCTCTCTCTCTCTCTCTCGTCTAATCGCTTCCCTGAATAGTGGGAAGGAGTTTCGCGAGGCTGTAGGCTCTACAAGGTGTGTGGAATACAAGGCGAGTGATTATATACGACTTAGAAAAGAAAGGATTAGAAGTGAGCATAAAACTTTTTGTGATCTTGCCTGGTGGAATCTGAAGCTGGCAAAGTTTTTTATGGCCGAAAGATAACTCCATGGCAGAACTCTTTTAGCAAAGAAGAAGTGATACTTGTCTTGAAAAGGAAGAAACAAAACCGTCAATCTGTGATCTGCCCAATCAACCATTATGGCATTATTGTGGCTGCCTCTCGCTTGCCTTTTCGGCGAAGACAAGAAGGCACCTCGCAATAATATTTTTCATGACTAGGAACTCGAAATCCTCCTGCAGGTGGAGGTTGGATAAATATCAATACACGCTTGGCAATTTGCTATGATTAATCACTAGTCAAAACTAACAAGGCTGGTGACCCACAGAGATATAGAGGGAGGGGAGACTTGCGACGCGCAACTTTTGGGCTAATGTTGATTCTCTGCCGCCCCTTGTGAATACAGGAAAGCCACCGAACAGGGCTTGCCTTCGTATTTTACCTTATCTTTTTTTTCCAGCTCCAAGGAATGAGTAAGGTTGAAACAATCCAATGCCTTTTTCCCTATCCGGAACACCTTTGAGTGATGATCTTCTTTTTTTCCTTTTTCTTTAATTTTACGTCTTTATGTTCCAACTAGGAATTATTAAAGTGGAAAGATGACGCAAATAATCTCAAGACTAAATTGATCCGGACTCTTGATCATCGTTTAAAAGACACTGTTGCAGGAATAACAATGTATAATTTAGTCTTTCACAGGGAACAAGCAGTATCTACTATACTATGCAGTCTCCCATACATGCCCTTCAAAATAAAATCACCACTGGTACAAAAACTAAGGTGCTCCATTTCTTTGAATGGAACATGGCTTGCAACAGCGATTATGTGCCATCAACCTGCATGTCATATTTAGTTGTAAGCATCAAAACATTCAGAACACTGACTATAGGCTCAGCAAACTATAGATCTGAAGGGGAAGAATTAAATAGTGAGAAGCAATAGTAACTGTGGTATGTTTTAACAGTAACCTGCATGTCATATTTAGCTGTAAGCGGTAATTGTATATGAGGTATGACATTGTATCAGCCATTCGACTGAAGAAAATCAATGGTTGAAAGATTGTCTAATAATAATATTTTTAAACATGTAGGTGGATCATCCTCTATCAGTGTGTGCATGCGAGTATCCGCTTCTGCATGTGTTCACAGTGCAGAAACTTGCACCAATAAGCAGAACGCCAGCCATTACACTAACAAATATTTATTTTGGGGAGAGATTGGGTAGAGAAGGAATAACTCAGAACAGGACTGGCAGCCAAGTAGGAAACAGTCTTACCAAATTGTTTTCCGGTGAACCCCAATAGAAACCTTGAATGGCTGCTGTGAAAAGGTCACATGCAGCCAATGCATAAGTGATGAGTGCATTCATTCCCATCCACTGAAGTACCATTGTGGGCTTTCTAAAATGTTAGACATCAACCTGCATAAAATATGGTTGAATTGAAATGATTCTTTCATGCCAATCTCCTTCAGTCTCTTGTTCTTTTCAAAATCCCTCCACTGCACACAATACAGATTGCCCCAGCTGTGTCAAAAGTGGGAAAGAAAAGAAAAGGGGACGACAAAACAATGGGACTGAGAGTTGTATAGTTACAACATCTTCACGTGATGGGAAGCAAGCCATGTCAGTGTATCTAACAAGAGTATGGATATAAACAGATAAAAACTCTAATGTTGTCAACCACCCCAATAATAAATCCAAGTTAAGATCTAGCCAATCCCCTATAGATGGCAGGGAGATTTGCTACATCCTTGTAAAACTGTTTCTTCCCCAACCTCAAAAGCCATGATAATTCCTAAGCTCTACACGGGAACCTAATTTAACTAGTTCAATGAAATTTTAGGTAAAGAATATGCTCAGACATTATAACAAGATAAATCAAGCTCTGTAGACCTACTTATTTTGGCATGTTGGTGGTAAATCGATAACAAGTAAGCCATGTCAATGTATTGAAAGCAAGTATAGATCAGAACAGACAAAACCCCACTAAAACTAAGCTGAAGCTTTCAGTCCATAAACATGTCGAGAAGAAACCGCCTGTTTCTATATTATCATAATTTCCCTGATTTTAACCCAATTAAATTGTATGAATAGCTCAGGCTAAGTGATATGAGTCAATAAGATCTCATCGTTGAACACAAGAAAGCAAGCGCATCGTATATAAATTTAATATCATAAGTTTTTCTAAATAACCAGAGAACTACCAAGTGCAACGCTAGAATTTTTTTATTCATTATTTATCTATTTGTTTATTAGGTAGTAAGCGGATGATAAACTTACTATGGAAAAGATAATCATTAAAGCCAAGCCTGATGCTTCCGCTGTAATGCACACATAGCTCAACATATATAATGGTTCATAAAAAGGAACACCTGAAATATTCCCAAATATTACTTAACGGAAAAGGAGAGGATCCTGGTAGAAACCATTGATGTTAAATGAATATTTAAAATAGGAAATCTACCAAGAAGTTTTAACACATATCCAGTAATGTACAGTGAAAGAACACGCCGACCACAAATACAACCTCTGCATGTGGCCCCGCAGCAAACAAGAAAGATAAATATTGCTATCCGAGTCCATCAAACCATAATGTTGACACAAATTGGTGCACCATGCACATAGTAAAAGAACAAAAGGTACCCATAGAAGCACTATAGATTATAGAACAAGATGTGTCATACCTTAAAATGAACAAGTATATGACCAAACTGCAATCCAAGAAAACATGTTATAGAAGCCATCAAGAAACTGAAAAGATTGTTAAGAAAAGAAATCAACACTAAAGTTTGTCATTGACACAAAAGCTTCTTCTTTTTTTTGGTGTCAAAAGATTATGTAAATGAAACGCTATTTCAGCAGATAATTTTACTTCAATTTTTGCAATCAATTAGAATGACACCCTCAAGTTGCTATGGATATTTCTATATTTCAATATATTAGTATAATCTATTTGTCCTCCATGTGGTTGATAAACATCAGAGCATTTAATTTTCTTTCCTAACATAATAACTAATTCTTAAATTCATCTAAATCTATCTATTTATCAGTTTCATTTTTTGAGTGTCAACACATTTTTCAATTATCTTTCATCTATAAATGTCAAATTTTTATCAATCCAGTCTTGTTTTAGTGCATAAAATGATATAAAATATTAACCAAAGTTGATAACCGGACTCCATTGAAATATATGTGATACTTAAGGGACCTCATTGATAAATTATTAAATTTGGGAGACCTAAATGATAATTGGCAAAAAACAAGGAACCCATGTAAAGTTTTTCAAAACTGGGGGAAAAAAAAGGAGCTGATCATTTGCTGACATGCTAAGAGCTGTATCACTATACATCAGTACAGTCTGAAATAGGCACTTGGCTTTAATGTATGTTATTATAATGGAGAAAATAATCTGGTGATTCATAAGAATATGGAGCAAGAGAAAGCATTGCAGTTTATCTGACCTCAAGATGCCCTTGGAGTCAAATGGAGCAAGGAACCAACCAGGTGAATCTGGTACTAGAGTTCTATAGTCAGGAGAATTAACACTACACTGCTATGAAAACAATGCAATTGTTATGTGTTAGAGAGTACCTCAGAACATCACCATTGTTCTTCTATACACAGGGTGCTGATATAGAGGATGCTCACCAAGAAAAAATCGATCAATCAGGCCAACTGCATTACAAGGAGGTTCAAGACTTCCCTTCACTCCACAATTCACCTATAAAACAAGATACAGTGGTTTAAGTCAGTTCCATAAACCAGAGGGAGAATAATAGAATTAAAGCTTGACAGTAGCAAGAATTCCATTGGAAAAAAAATGGTAATAGCTGAAAAACCATAAGTATATTCTGATGAAAGAAAATCAAGTTTTATTTTGCTGTCTTTCGAAAATGGAGTTCAGGCAAATGCTAAACAGTCATCTGGTTGTTTAACGATGAAGAAAGGGCAGTCAACCGAATGCACTAGCTTAGCTGTCAGGTCTTGTTTGACAGTTTTCTGGATACCTTTGTTACTTGATTGCAGTTCAATATATTAAAAAGTTGTGACACTGTTCAGATAATTTCATTGGGCATGGTTTCAGCTGGTGGCAAAAACTGAATGAAAAGAAAGAGATCAAAGACAGTCGCACTGATGCCCAGAAATCAAACAAGAAGTCCATTATGTATTCCACAAAAACAGATTCAAAACTATTTTCTTGTAGTCTGGATTCTCTTGGCAAGAGAATTTTATATGACAAGTCAAAAAAAAAAAACAAAGAAAAGAAAGCAAACAGCAATGGAGAAAAAGGACCTTGTTTGAGCAGAAAATGGTTGATAAATCAACAGAAAACATGCTTCCGGTGAAGAATGGCCCACTAACAAAGCTGAACCAAAGAAAGTCCAATCCCAGAGACGATAAAAACTAATCATTCATGTGACATGGCAGGTTGAGAAAAGAGAAAATAGTCACATCAGCATCTTTGCTGATATAACCAAACTTTTACATATGGATAATGCGATCTTTACATGGTAGATGAACTGGTAGAAATCGTAAAATTCAACTCACAGTTTTAGTACCAGATTTGCAACCAAACAGATGTGTGCTTGGAACTTCAAATTCCCAGTCTGGATCATAAAGGCCATGCAGCCAGAAAGTGACCATCCTGCAAAAGCACTCTCGGAAAATTAAAAGTGATGTACTATAAACTTTATCATCAAAATCATTAAATTAACGATCTTTCTAATTAAATTTACTTTGCCACCAATATGTATAAAACTTCTAATCCAGCATTCAGTTTATGGTTGAGCAATAAGCTAAACCTTTTTTTTTTCTGCCCTTGAGTTTTGATCCAATAGGGATGTACTTTGACACAATGGGAGTCACTTGTATTTCCTTTTGACTTATGCGAGCTAAAATGACAGGACCCGGTGATGGGAGCAAGCTTCAAAGTACAAAGCCCTTCCAGATTGCAAAATGGAAGAAGTAAAATTCTTATAACATCATGTTATTCTTGAATCTAACATCATTTTATTCTTGAATCCAACATCATGATTATAGTACAAGAAATCACCACAGAAAATGCTCCTCTATTCCAGTTTCTTCCTAGACTTCAAAATGGAGAAAGATGGCAGTCTGACGCAGACAGAAAAGCTTGTTAAATGAGTTTTGAACCTTCGGTCTAAATTTTGCTTGAGCCGTATTAGGACTTCGTATCTCCTCAACTGCCTTGAGTTAAAGAGACTTGAACTCATTGTCGTTTAATTATGACTCTGAAAAAAAAAATTAGCTCAAGAAAATGTTATTAAATTCAATTGTGCAGAAGAGCTACGTGAAAGGAAAGAAAGAAGCACCTGTTTAACCTGATAATGAAGAGAAATTTGTTACCTTAAAAACTAAACTGATAGAGACACCAACAACAAAGAGGAAAAAGGGCATCACAAAATCAGAAAGCGTCACGCCAAACCACGGAGAGTGATTGATGCAAGGAAAAGCTCCTCCAGCATCATCAACTAAAATCATGGGCTGTAAGGGGGAAAAAAAACTTGTGAAGAAATTGATCTTGATTACGGCGATGGCAAGGCCACGAAAAACTTCGAGAGAAAGGAGGCGTTGAGCTGGTGGTGGTGCGTTGGATGATGAGGTTGAAGGTGGTGCTGTCGTTTCTTCTTCTTCTTCTTCATTGGAAAGTGAAAAGAGATTGTGAAGAAGAAGGGGTTCGTTATCCTTCTCCTTTATATTCATTTTCCTTCCAGTAGCCTCGGAGCCAGTGTTTCCAAGTTGAAGACCAGGCAGGTGCTATGCTATTGCTACCTCACCTCAAATATTTGACTGGCCTGCTCCCCGGCTGCCCAACATAACCAAGCTGTTGGATTCAATTAACGGATCTAATCTATGCCGGATGGCATGATGATTCACACAAAGATTTTGACTTTTTATCTCTTTAATGCTTAAAATGTGATAATCGAGAAATTATTTTATTTGTGCAGTCATCCAAAATATTTATAAATCTTGTTTATATTATTTTATTTTGAGAGTTGTATAAAAATTAATTGGTAAAAAAATTGGTGTCCATCATTAGAAATAGTGTATGGCACGTTATTGACAAAATATTCAGTGAATGTTATTAATATATTAGCTAGAAATAACTATTGGTTAAAATATAAGATGCTTGATTTATATTGAATGTAGTGTGTATTTGCATTATCCATCATTAAATATAAAAGATAGTTTCAATCATGTACAAAAATATGTACTTGCAAAGAATATATCAAAGAATAAGTTATTTTAAGAATATTGTGTATGATGAGTGGTGCGGTGCCGTATTTTGAATCCTCGAGTAAAAAAAATTAGGTGGGTGTGTAATGGTGAGAGAAAAGAGAAGAGGGAACGTGTGAGGGAAAAAAAAGAGGAGTGATAAAGAGAGGGAGAGTGTTGGAAAAGGTGAGTAGTTGTTTGAGCATAGGCTCAAACTCCAAAAAAAGATGAGAGGTCATTCGGGTGTTAGATCAAACAACCACGAAAGGTTGGTAGCTTTTGAGCTTTGGCCAAAATAGTCACACAAAAAGTGGGTGGTCATTTGGGCTAAATCCGAAATGATCATATATGTGTGTATGAGTGCACGAGCCATTCTAGTGGGTGCATCACTATTTTTAAGCGAGACATGAAGCCTACTCTTGGCACTTCTTGTGGTCTTTCAAATTGTTTTTGGAATTATATCGATGAGATCTTTTCAACGATACTAGTAGTGTTAAAATAAAGTTTTGATTTGTCCTTGATGATTTATTCTTTCTTTTCTTTTTTCTCTCTCCTCAGCAAATTAGGCTATATGATCTTTACTTGCGGCATGTATGCATAAAGTGAGGAGAAGTGCATGGAGTGACTTAATGTGCACAGGTGTGAAAGTGGGGTGGAATGCATTGGGTGAAAGTGGAGGAGTGTTTTTCATTTCACTCCATTTAGGCCTTTTATTTCAATTTTTTTAGGTCATGGCTTAAACATACTGATTTTTTTAACATCTAACATCATTTGCCTCGTAAGTCTTTTAAATAGACATGTTCGAAAGACTTTAACTAGTAGAAATAAGAGAAGAAAACTTACTCATTTTGAACATGTGATGTTACCTTTTGTTTTGTATTGTGACAGACTTCTTGTAATTTTTTGTCAATGTTTATGCAAGAGAGAGAATAATTTAATTGCCTTATTTTGTTAAAAGAAGTAATATAGTAATAAGAAATGAGTTTAAAAGTAAGTAATATGGTATGTGTAAGTGTTTAGAACATGAGGAAGTTTTTTTTTAGTAGTCATATAGAGTGGAGAAAGATCCTTGATCTTTTTCTAGACAAGTGGTTAAAAAGATGTGTAGAAAGATCCTTGATCCTTTTAGAGGCAAATGGTCATGGAGACCTAGAATAGGAATCCTAATCCTTTTAGAGATATTGGAGACACGTATCGAGATTCAATCGAGACATGTTTGGTGACATAGAGATCTCGCCTTAGAGATTTTAATGGAGACACGTTTAGAGATACAAAGATCTTGCCATGAAGATTTTCATAGTGACATGTTTAGAGATATGAAAATCTCATCGTGGAGACTTTTAGAGAAACATATTTAAAGATTTTAATGGAGATTTCTTATTAGAGACATTGGAAATATAAAAAAAAATACTATTTTTATTGAAAAACTAAAAAAATAGAGATATAATTCTTGGAGCTAATTCGAGGAGTATTTGATTTTAGGTAGAACATCAAGTGTCCAAATTTCCTTATTTTTATTCTCATGTTCTTTTTTTCATGAATTGATGAAGGTAATCTCTAGCGATCAATATTTTTATCTTATTTTTCAGGGTGTGACATTCTTTAGTGTCACACCAATGGTCATGATGAAAAAGACAAAACTTGTTAAGGTTTCTTGTGTTTGAACTATTTTTTCATAAAAGATGGATATTACATAAATTAGTTTCCTCTGATAGTAGCAAGAATCCCAGTCTGTGTGTTGGTCAGAGAGGTAGTAAGAGCTTGAGGAATGTGAGACAATTATGAATGTCCATCATTGGCTAAAAAATATAGTGTCAACCTAGTATAAAAATATGTATTTGCAAATAAAATATCATAGAATATGTTAATTTAAAATATTAAATGCAATAGATAGTATGGCACTACGTTTTGACTCTTCGAAGACTAAAGAATTATAGGTGTATGTATAATGGTGAGAGAAAAGAGGAGAGAGATTGTGTGAGAGAAAAAGGTGAAAATGATAAGGAAAGAGAAAAAGATGGGTTGGTGCCATCTTTTCTAACTAGTGGTAAATAGTGCAAACACACATCACGTTAGATAGAAGTAAATATTGGAAGAGAAATAAGGTGTTTGATTTACATTGAATGTGGTGCATGTTATTGTCCACCATTAGCTAGTAAAGGTGATGTCAACCTTGTATAAAATTATGTACTTATATAAAATATATCGAAGAATATGTTAGTTTAAAAATATTATATACAATGGGCAATGTGACATCGGGTTCTCAATCCTTAGAGATGAAAAATATAGGTGTGTGCTTAATGGTGAAAGAAAAGAGAAGATAAAATATGTGAAAGAAAAAGATGGAAGTACGGATGAGAAAGAGAGAGAGGGAGAATATCGGAAAGGGTGAGTGGGTGTTTGGATGTTGGCCTAAACTACCATAAAAGGTGAGTGGTTATTGATTAGTACTTAAAAGTGTATTTTTATCAAGGTTTTATATCATCATTTTGCACTTGAAGTATCAATAACTCCTTAACTAGAGCATGTTTTATAATAACAGATCTGATAATAAAATATAGCTTTAATTTATGGTAAATGTTCATTTTAAATGCAGGCATATCTCACAATTCAAA
>Ga0325401_1002815_pt1 | contig 15620 bp, 15 predicted proteins | sample PopdelMetagenome_FD_205666 | JGI IMG/M metagenome (GOLD analysis project Ga0325401, IMG submission 205666) | Populus deltoides microbial communities from Bellville, Georgia, United States - Xylem-PdKOR-R2 | ecosystem: Host-associated > Plants > Phyllosphere > Stem > Wood/Secondary xylem | place...
TTTTTTTTTTAAGATAGATTTATGATCAGGATATCATCAACTAAGGATTGAGGAGCAAGATGTATAAAAAATTGTTTTTAGGACTTGTCATGACCATTACAAGTTCTTGGTGATGCCATTTGGGCTAACTAACACTCCAACAATGTTTATAGACTTAATGAATAAAGTCTACAAACTTTATTTGGATAGATTTGTGGTGGTGTTTATAGATGATATTTTGATATACTCTCGTTTTTGAAACATGACAACATTAGAGGATGGTATTGAAGATGTTGAAGCAACATGAAGCAACATAAGTTATATGTTAAACTAAGTAAGTGTGAGTTTTGGTTGGATGAGATAGTATTCTTAGGTCATGTGATATCAAAAAATAGCATATATGTGGATCATAAGAAGGTAGAAACAGTGTTAAAATGGGAGAGGCCTATGAATGTGATTGAAATTCATAGTTTTATGAGGCTGACAGGTATTATAGTAGGCTTATAGAAGGATTTTCGATTATAGGCTCTCTGCTAACTCGGTTAACTAGGAAGGAAGTCAAGTTTGAGTGGTCAAATGAATATGAAGAAAGTTTTCTAGAATTGAATAAGCAATTGACTTCAGCTCCAGCATTGCCACTTCCAAAGGGTTAGGATGGATTTGTGGATTATAATGATGCTTCCATTAAAGGTTTAGGTTGTGTACCTATGCAACATGACAAAGTAATTGTCTATGTTTCGAGACAGCTAAAACCACATGAAGTAAATTATCTGGTGCATGACTTGGAGTTAGTAGCTATAGTGTTTGCTTTAAGAATATAGAGACATTACTTATATGGAACTCAAGTACAAATTTTTCTAGACCATAAGAGTTTAAAGTACTTAATGTCATATAAGGAGTTAAATATAAGGTAGAGGAGGTCGATAGAACTGATAAAAGATTATGACTGTATCATCGATTATCATCTTGGAAAAGCAAATGTGAGAGCTTATGCTTTGAGTCGAAAGAATAAGACTGTGATTGGTGGTGTCTTAGCTGGAGACAAAATCAAACTTCTAGAATTGGCTAAGTTCAAAGTACAGTTGAATCTGGGAGTAGAAGATCATTATTAGCAAAATTGGTAGTGCAACCAGTTCTGAGAGAAAGAATTTTAGAAGCTTAAAAGACTAATAATAAGTTAGAAAAGATAAGAAGAGAAATTGCATTAAAATAAAATACATCATTTGGTATATTGGAAAACAGAATGTTAGCATTGGGAAAAATGAATTTGTATACCACATGACAAGGTTTTAAATGAAGAAATTTTTTGTAGGGCACATGAATCTAGACTTTTAGTTCATCTTGAAAATATTAACATCTATAGAAATTTGAAGGAGAATTACTGGTGGCCTAATATGAAAAGAAAAATAGCAGAATATATGGCAAAATATGCAGTATGTTAGCAAGTGAAGGTAGAACATCAGCAACATGTAGAGCAATTACAGCCTCTTTCGATTCCATTATGGAAATGGGAATATATCACTGTGGATCTTGTATCAAGATTACCAAGAAGCAAGAAGGGTAATGATGCAATTTGAGTGATTATGGATCAATTAACTAAGTCTACTTTATTTTTACCGATGAGAATAAGTCATTCTATGCATAAATTAGTTAAATTGTATGTGAATAAAGTGATTTGACTCCATGGGATTCCATTATCCATAGTCTATGATAAAGACCCATAGTTCATTTCAAGATTGTGCCCAAGTACACAGCGTGCCTTGGCATGAAGTTGAACTTAAACAGCACTGTTTTTCATCTGCAGACAAATGGCCAGTCTGAAAGAACCATTCAGATCTTAGAAGGTTTATTATGGTCCTGCATTTTGGAACTTGGGAGACACTAGGAAGAACATTTTTCATTAGTGGAATTATCATACAACAATAGTTACGAGGCTATTATTGGTATGACTTTATATGAAACATTATAAGGAAGAAAATTTTAGACTCCTTTATATTGGGATGAAATGGGTGAAAGGAAACTCCTGGAACCAGAATTGGTGCAGATAACTACTGAAAAGGGGTAGTTAATTTGGGAAAGGATGAAAGAAGCACAAGATAGAAAAAAAGAGTTACGTGGACAATCAAAGAAGACCATTGGAATTTATGGTGGGGGATCAAGTATTCTTAAAGGTTCCTTTGGTGAAAATATTATGCAGGAGTTCCCAAATAAAAAAAGAAACCTGAGAAAGAGAATCTAAAATGAGAAACAAGTATCTAAAATTATTTTCACAAACAAGTATAAATGTCAATTTTAAGGATGAAATTTTTATAAGAATGGGAGAATGAAAACCCTTGGATAGAATATACATAGATAGTAAGAATTCTATTATGTTAAATGAATAGAAAAATATTTAATTGTGTGAGGAAGATGATAGCTTTGGGAATTTGGAATAAAATATTTATATAAGAAAAATATATTGACATATATTCAATGAAAATTCACAATAACTCAGCCTCAATTTAGAATAACCCAATAGTGGATCTAGGGACAATTTAACCTAGAAATAAATGATTAAATCCAAAGAAAACTCTAATTAAAAGAAAAGGATGAAAAAGAACGAGAAAAGAGATGGTGCAACATTAAATTATTAGAAATGAAGAATTTAGTAAGCCATGTAAGATTAAAGAAATATTAAGGCCAAAGTAAAGATGAAGAAAATATTTGGGGTCAATGTGAAAATAAAGGAAAATATAGGGTTAATGTGTAAATAACAAAAAAAAATATAAGGGGCTAATATGCAAATAAAGAAACTATGAGGATCTAATATACAAATAAAGGATTTATGGGGTATACATAGAAGTTTTGGCTTCCAAAGAAAGCCAAGTTCCAGCCAACCTTACATGCTAAGGAGAGAGGAGGAAGCCTTATAAATTTCTTGGTAAACACTAATAGAAACATAGATATAAGGGATTAGGAGATAAAAACCACCAAGAAAAATTCAAGGGATGGAAGAGAATATAGGTTGTAAGTGAGGGTTTTAGATAAAGTAAAGGGAGAAAAGAGAAAGTGAAGACAACTTAGTTTATCTTTGCATTTGTCTCTTGATTCATCATCTATCAAGGGTAATAACTTCATCCAAATTGCTTAGATTGAATAAAGATGTGGTATAAGATGTGTTGAAATTGTGTACGTGAAATTGAGATTATAAACCTTAGTTGTGTGTTTTGATGTTGTTATGGTGAAATGATGTTGTTTACTATGTGTAGTCATTGAATCACGGTTTGATTGAGATAGTTTTTATCTATGGAGGGTAGATTTGATTAGTTTGATTTATGTAAAATTCATGTTTAATGGTATTAAAAAGAATGTTGAAAGGAAATGGGTGCTTTGAATAATGAAGAGATAAATTAAAACACAGTTGCTTGTGAAAGCGACAAGCTAAAAACATGACAAATTTATCTAGAAATGATACAATTTGAAATGGTTATCGCCATGAAAGTTGTAGGTATGAGTGTTAGCTTTCAAATGTAATTGGTTTTGTGTAATTCTGATCTATAAAACTCTAAATAAGGACTAAAAACTGATTAAAGGTCTAACCTGAAACCTACTAGACAGTCCCATATGTTACTTTTATGAGAACATTTTGATATATAAATGGCAGATATGGGTTCCTCTTCCTTCATAAAAGTCATAGCCTTATGTATTATCTTTCTAACAAAACAAACTACACTTAAAATTGAGTTCTATAACTCTAGTTATGATTGAAACACTAAACAGTGTTATGAGGGGCTTAGGTTGAAGTGGCAAAAAAAATTAATTTCCAACCTTTGCTTGGGATTCGACACTATAGAAATTATGAAAAATGAAACATTGTGTGCATGTGTGAAAATTTGAGGATTTGTTCTACTTAGTGAGTTAAAATTTGGATTGGATGAGAATTGAAACGACACTTTTATTGTTCGTGGAACTTATCGGTGATGTTTGTCTTTATTAGTATAGGAGAGGCTGCACTAGCGAGACAACAACAGGGTGTCGCATCAAAAAGTCAAACACTAAGTAGGTCTTTTTGCACCTTAATCTTTTTAATTTTGTATATTAGTCTTACAATTTCTTATACTTGATAGACCTTTGTAAAGGTGACAAAAGTATATTGGAAAAGGGAGTTTTGAAAAATCAATGATTATGTTGCTTTCATTAGTGAATGGAAGCCAATGTTTGTTGGTTCCATTAATAAAGGAATTCAATGCTTATGTTGCTTTCATATTGAATGAAAGCCAATATGTGTTGATTTCATGGGGAAAAAATAATTGGATGGAAGCAATGTTTATAGCTTCCATTATGGAATGGAAGTCAATGATATGTTGCTTACTTTCATTGATGAATGAGAGTCATTGTTATATTGCTTTCATCATTGGATGGAAGCCAATGCTTGTATCTTCAATCATAGAATTGAAGCCAATGATATGTTGTTTAATTCCATTGATGAATGAGAGTCATTGTTATGTTACTTTCATCATTGGATAGAAGCCAATGTTTGTAGCTTTCATCGTTGTATGGAAGCTACCGTCTGTTACTTTCATGGTTAAATGAAAGTCAATAGTACGTTATTTCCATTATTAAATGAAAGTCAATAAGATGAAGTGTTGTGAATATTGAATATGACTCTCTCTCTTTTTCTTTTTGAAGGAGGGGTTGAGGTTATAATTATAAAATAAAAATAAAAATTTAAGATTGGAAGGAAACTATGTTATATTAAAAGAATAATTAGTTTCTCAAGGATCATCAAATTTTATTTAAATGCTAGTGTGCACTTGTGAATTTCATTATTAAATTGTTTATTATTTTATTATTGTCATTTGTAGGCTCATTGCACACTGCAAAGCAAGGTTGATATATTAGGGTTAAATTTTGTTGTATTAGGTATATTTTGTACTCACACTCTTCTTATGTATAATTAGTAGAATCCTTAATTTTATTATATAAAGTAATCATTTTGTAAACTCTTTAGATGCAATACATGCATTTACTTTTCTTGTTACATATTTTATATGTTTGTCCTTTTGATTTTTAAGCTTTATTATTCATAGTTTATGGAAGAAAATTTCTTATATGCCAATCTTTAAGTTGTGTTGATGTGGGGAGAGGTCCAGGATTGTTGGACCATGATTATAGTGTTGTTTGGGTTATGGTTGAAGATGTTGTTAACTTGGTGCCCTTTAAATATAGAGAAAACTCTACTGAAATTTTGACAAGATCTTTAATATTGTAAGATTTTACTTAACCACTTATATAGATGAATTATTTACAAAATAAAAATTGACCCTAATAATACATATAAGCATATTATTCAGACACAACATGTGTTAAAAATTAGGATGTTACAATGGGCATGCATTATACATCTATAAACTTCCAAGCAATTACTAACTAAAAAACATATTTCATGAATTTATAACATTAAGCAATTTGCAATTATTTTAGTTATTACTAGATAGGTGGTCTATAATACACCATAAGTCGTACCATAATTATTTTTTTAGCTAAAAAAATGTTTAGATCGCAAAGAATTTTTTTAGTGACTAGTGGATCAATCATGAAACCTCTCAACTCGTGTCATTGCCTAGTCTATATTTTAAATGAAACTACTTTAGAGTTATCCTAACATGTTACAATCCACAATCGACTTGGCGGGTTCAAAGGCAAACCAAATGATTAGTAGAAATGTGGTTTGGGTTTAAATATAAATTTCAAGATGACATAATTTAAAAAAAAAACATATTGAGACGGTGACCTATTTGATCGATCTGGGTTTCATGGCCTACCTCATCGAACCTATAACTTAGATTATGAACTCCACTAAATTTAAAAAAATTCTTTAAGGTTATTTTTTATTTAATCATATGATAACAAAAATAGTCGCTCGTAAAATCGAACACCAACTCAACGACAAGACATTAGTTTGAGACTTCGATAACTTCATATAAAGCAAATTGAAATAAATTATGAAACCTAACTTCTAATTAGCCAAAGTTAACCAGCTAAACCCGTGACCCGGGTTATAGACTCAAACAGGTTCAATCATTTTTTATTTAATTACATGAAAACAAAAATACACACTTGCAAAATGAAGAAACAACCAAATATTGAGGCTTTTTGAGATTGTGATAAACCTATAAATAATTGAAACAAATTATGTTACCTTTTTTAAAATAAAAAAAATATTAAAGGATAAAATTAGAAAAGAAAAAAATCAATAAGAAGAATCAATAAAGATTCAATTGGAAAGGATAAAATTAAAAAAAAATCAATTCAAAAAACAAAACAAAAACAAAAAAAAGGTTCATGCACGAAGGTCTGGGGTTGCCCACGCACCTAGGCTTGTTTAGTTTTTTTTCTAAAAGGAAGGATGACGTGTCAGTCAACCCTTCATATAAAAAAAATAGGTGATGCATCGTTTAGTTTTTCAAATTTTAATTACCATAAGTGGATGAAAAGTTGGCAGCCAACTCCCATAGGTAAAAAAACAAAAACTCTCATGACCTCAAAACACTCATTTTTTTTTGTATCAAAATAGCATTTAATCGATCCAAAAACCCAAAATCAACTAGAATTGAAAAATAATTCTGAGTTCAAATCTACCCTCTTAAGCAATAAGAAGGCCAAAGAACACTCGAATGGAACTCATTGACCTTAAAATTGAATCTTTTCGTGGTCAAAATCGATGTCAATCGACTATCTTTTTTCTTTACCATTAGAATCCAACAAATTTCTCTCCTCACTCAAATTAGAGATTGAAACATTAAAAAAAAAATGAACTGAAATTGAGTTTTAAAAAATTGAAGAGACTGAAAAGTTATTATGAGAATTAAAGGGAACATTTCATGTTAACTTTAAAATTACCATCTATTTTTCTGCTTTTTTTCACTTTGATCCTCTAACTTGAATCAATTGATTATCAATTTGGGAGGGGGGATCAAAGCGAAGAGAAAAAAACTTTCATGATCAAAATAAATAAATAAATAAATATCAATGTGAATTCCTATAGAAACCATCTATGCCTTATAGTTTTTTTTTAATTAATTGTAATTGTAATATAATGTGATTTGCTTCTTAAACTCTTGACAACGTTTGCATGGTCTATATATATATATATATATATTGGTAGAAAACTAGTGGAAAGAGACCTGGTTTTGATGGTTGGGGTTACCTATTTCTCTTGTTGGATAAAGAATGGAGATTTTCCCCTTTTTTTTCAACTAATATTTCTGACTACAAACATGTGCACATACAAGTGGAGACCCTCCAGAAGCACAGCCACCACTCATTTGAATCAACCAAAGCAAGCAGCCAAATCCACTCTCAACCTCCTTTCCACCCCGGTGAACAAGAAACAAAAGTTATGCACACTCCTCTGTTCTTCCTCCACCACCTACTCTCCTTTCTCCCCTTTGGCTACAATATTCTTCCATGGCCAAAGAATCTACATGAATAATTCCATATCCATATCCATATCCATATCCATATCCATATCTCTTCTCTTCACTCTCTTTACCATCTACTCCTAGACATGACTCTCTTTTATACCCTATCATCTTCTACAAGAAACATTATCTCACCAGAAACTCATGTCCTTCATAATTCTCACTTCTATCTACCAAGAAACCGTTCTTCTTTCTTTTCCAATGAAACCACCCTCTTCAAGAGAGAAACCCTTCCATTCAAGCCTCAGCAGCAGCAACCAACCGGGAGTTTTCCTCCCATCTTGAGACTTAACAGCTCTAAACTCGCACACCCTTTTGCCAGTATATCCTCTTACGCAGAAGCTGGAGGTGAGGAAGAGAAAAACGAAGGAGTTCAAATCGAGGAACATCAAGAAACGGTAAAAAAGAAGGAAAATGACTCTCCTGGAATGGCTCAGGCCTTCGACATATCCTCAAGAACAGCCTCTGCTATATCAATATTGATAGCATTTGCTGCTCTCAGTCTTCCCTTATTTATGAAGACTTTGGGACAGGGCTTGGACTTGAAGACCAAATTCCTATCATATGTGACACTGCTATTTGGATTCTATATGGCTTGGAACATAGGTGCCAATGATGTGGCTAATGCCATGGGGACTTCTGTGGGGTCTGGGGCCTTAACAATCCGGCAGGCGGTGTTAACTGCAGCTGTTTTGGAGTTCTCAGGAGCGCTGTTGATGGGTACCCATGTGACCGGTACAATGCAGAAGGGAATTCTTGTTGCTAATGTGTTTCAGGGAAAGGATACCCTGCTCTTTGCTGGATTGCTCTCTTCGTTGGCTGCTGCTGGTACTTGGTTGCAGGTGCACTTTGCGTTACTACATTCAATTTCTCCCCTTTAATTCCTTTAAATAGATTACATTTTGTATAAGATCTTGAATTTAATCCAAGTATATCCGTCATAATTCAATCAAGTAGTTAGTAGTAATTTACTTTCATCACTCAAATTAAAAGCCTAGTCACGCAAATTCTGCATTAATTGAAGTTATAGAAAGGATGGTAATAAGTTACTTGATGCGATTAAGTTTTTTTTTTTAGATGATTATTTGATATGATATTATAATCTTAATAATTAAACAATTAAAAGTTTGAATTTTATTTTTTATGTTATTTAATCAAATTAATAAAATTAATCACATGAGTATTTATAAGTTTTAAGATTAAAAAGCTTTTATTTAAAAACGTGTATTAGAGAATAATATAAAATAATTTTTAAGACTTTTAAGCACTTGGATAAGATGGTTTTTTTGATAGTGTGGCATCACGTCCACATAGAAAGGTTTTTGTATATTTGAAATCGGACACCTAATAACTTGTGAACTGGTCATGAAATTACTCAACCTATTTGAGACAGAGAACAGGAGAAAAGTTTGTATATGAGGATGTAGTGATGATTATTAATTAATTCTTTAAAAGGCTTTGCTACACAGGTGCCTCTCAACAGATGGGGGCAAAATTACTTGGGAGTTCTATTGAATTTAACAAAACAGATGTTGCAGATATAATGTTTAGCACTATGGTGAATTCCTTTTTTCCTCTAGAATAACCAATTTCAGAATTGCAGCTCACTTCATGTATAGGCATTATTACATCCTGATACTGCTGATCATATCAACAAAATCTTCAGATGCCACATTTTGTGGCCTGGTTTGTAGTTGATGGTAACTTTCAAGACCTTTCAAATGCCTTATCTTGTATTAGTAGCTGAAGCAATACTAGTTTCCAAGCCTATCAAGCATATAGTTATGATCTGGTAAGAGCACAGGATTTCTTGAAGAAAATGTATGTTTTGGCAATCGTCATCGTATCTAGACAGCACCCTATTAGATGACAAAATTCGTCCCACTGTGCAAGTTACTTGAAATATCAACATTCGATTTCTGTTCATTTTTGTAGCCTAAAGCTGAATGTGCTTCTACATTCTTAATCTTTTCATTTATTCTTAATTTATCATCTTGATTTGTCCAGGTTGCATCATATTATGGTTGGCCTGTCTCTACCACACACTGTATAGTAGGATCAATGGTAGGATTTGGTCTTGTATATGGGGGGCCTGGTGCTGTCTTCTGGAGTTCTTTGGCAAGGGTAACTTCATCGTGGGTGATCTCACCATTAATGGGGGCAATGGTTTCATTTCTTGTCTACAAATTCATCCGCAGGGTATGTTCTTACACTTGCAGATTTGAACCAGTGAAGCTCATACTTTATATCAAATATTTATTGTGATATGCTACAAAAAATTTCCACTTGTGCAACCAAATGAAAGGTTTTTTTACTCTCTTTTTTCAAAAACTTGGATTCGAATTATGGCATTCATTTGTTCCGAAATTCTAACCATCTTTAACTTTTGTAGTTTGTATACAGCGCCCCAAATCCAGGACTAGCTGCAGCTGCAGCCGCACCAATTGCTGTCTTTCTGGGTGTAACTGGAATCTCTTTTGCAGCCTTTCCTCTAAGCAAGGTCTTTCCTTTAGCTCTGGCACAGGCTCTAGCCAGTGGTGCAGTTGGTGCTTTCCTAGTTGACCGAATTATACGGAAACAGCTTGGTCATCTCCTGGTGAAAGCTAGTTCGTCACAAACTGAGCCAAAAGAGAATGCTATACACAGCAAAAATATTGGGTTACTATCTGATTTTGCAGGACCAAAGGGCACCCAGTTGGAAATAGTTTATGGAGTTTTTGGATACATGCAGATCCTCTCAGCATGCTTCATGTCATTTGCACACGGGGGAAATGATGTTTCCAATGCGATAGGTCCTTTGGCTGCTGCATTATCTATTCTGCATGGCGGTGCCAGTGGAACAGAGATTGTTATTCCGATGGATGTTCTAGCATGGGGAGGATTTGGTATAGTTGCAGGGCTAATGATGTGGGGATACAGAGTGATAGCAACAATTGGGAAGAAGATAACTGAACTTACACCAACTAGAGGATTTGCAGCTGAGTTTGCTGCAGCTTCTGTGGTTCTGGTGGCATCAAAGCTGGGACTGCCCATATCTGCAACGCATACTTTGGTGGGTGCAGTGATGGGTGTAGGTTTTGCAAGAGGTCTGAACAGTGTTAGAGCAGAAACCGTGAGAGAGATTGTTGTTTCATGGGCTGTGACAATTCCAGTTGGTGCTATCTTTGCAGTTTTCTACACATGGATTTTGACCAAGCTTTTGTCTTACATATTGTGAGAGTAAATTTACAAGATCCAAATGAAAATCTTGATGTATGTGATTAATCAAAATCACTCCTCTCTCAAAAGAATTTGTGGTATTGGTGTCTTTTTGAGCTATGTGATTTCCTTTAAGAAGTCACAGTTTTTTATGGAAATGAGAAAACAAAATGAATTTTTTTTTTTTACTTGATATTGGTATTTTATGATATTGGCATAAGAAAATAACCTAAATACTGGCTCCGTTCAGTGTAGAGTAAGGATTAAAGATTGCTCATGTTAGAAACCAAAATCGACATTCTAGAGAGAAAGAGCAATAATCAAACTGCAAGGTGATTCTCTTATATAATGTTGGAGAGGGTGGTATTTTTTCTGCACAGCCTTTAGGTTCTATTCTAGTTAATTGTACAGTAAGTTTAGCCATGACTAGGTACAATGCAGTTCTAAGAAGACTATGAAAGATTTACGTCAGCATGTGAATCAACGTCCCAGAAGCATGGCAGGAACTCTTGAAGCAAATGGCAAAATTATTGGTTCTATTAACATTCAGAAGACAAAGTTGTTGATGTTTGATTCAGCAATGATAAATAATTGAACATTCTGCAAGTTTTAGACAAAGGAAGAAATAGCCCCAGCAGATTCCTACCTGCAGCTCATGAGTGTAAGGAATATAGCACCTATCTATACTTCTATACAAACACAATTATTGTGGTAAAATGTTTCTTTAGCAGACTTGTCACAAAACCAATAGACAATGAAAACTGATTTAGAACTCTTACAAAAAGAACAGAGGAAAAAGAACTGCTTGGAAGGACCACATACCAGAATGCATGGTGGTATAATACATCATGGAGAAACTTCTTGTACAGAATTCAAGCTGGGTTCCCACCCTGATCCCCGAAAAGACCTTGCCTTAGGAAGTGGGGGTACAAAAGGCTTCTTTGCTTTGACAGTCCTCTTCACTTTATATCTTGGATCCTTGGAGGTATAGAATTCTCTCGCAGAACCTACAGATTCCTCAGAAATATCTAGTCTCGGATCCCGAGTGATATTCACATCAATTATCTCATCTTTACCTTGTGCAAAACCTTTGACTTTTACACTTCCAGTGTGTTTATGAGTCAATTGCTGAGCAGTGGAGGATGGAATTATAAGATATTTGTGACCAGGCAACAATTTTTCATCTGGCCATATCAGAGACTCCTGCGGATTCTTGAAAACTCCTGGATGGGCAACGCAAATTCCAGGATATTTTTCCATTAACTGAGATGCAGGAACTGCCTGTTGATACAGCTCCTCTCTTCCACCAGGATGAACTATCCTGACACAAATATCTCTCGACTGTATGCATGAGTCCACTGAAATAGGACCTCCTTCCAGTTCTATTTTCCTTCTGGACCCTGTCTGTGTACTTCGACTCGGGCCTAACAAATTTAGACAGGCACTCAGCATATCCGGCAATCAAAAGCCGTCAGATCCCAATATTTCATCTCACTATAATGACAAGAATGTGGGCGAGCATTGTTCTGATCTGCATTAATTCCATATTATTATATATTGCAAAGGTTTCGTGGCCGGCAGTATATAAGTAGTGTTTTCCCCGCAGAAAGCCAATGATGAAACCGAGGCTATCTAGTGATTATTGACGTTGGGGAAGGGAATAATTTCCTTTCTTTTCTTCCACGTGAATATCAAAGTTAGCCTAGGACAGCAGATAAGATACACCAACCCAACAACAACTAGGTAACAAAAATATCACATCAATTTGGAATTGTGCTATCTTTGCAGGCACGTTCTGCTAGTATCATACTCCCATAAACCTGACACAATCTGTCGGTCCAATTTCTTCATCCTCCCACTAATCCAGTTGTTATGAAGAACAAGACAACCCTTCATCATACAGGTCTTTTTTCACATTTTTCTTCTGCAATAGGTTTAAGTATGCACCATTAGGGAAGAGGTTCCTATCCAAGAAATGAACAGTCAGATTTGTTTCAGGTTCCACACAGCTGTTATCACTGATACGATAGGATCCACCTTCTCCACACAATGTGTCATAGAAGCTTGGCTGTTCAGACAGGTTTGATGTTGCTGCATGCTTTACCACCTTCTCCATTGCAGCTACAGTTGAACCATTAGAACAAGCAAAGTAAAAAACCAGAGTTCAATCGCCTGGGTAAGTTTACAGGTCCTACAGATATAACAGCAGAACAAAAGACGTTACAATTTAGATTCTAAGAATATAGCAGAGATGAATAAACAAAGTTAAGATAGAGTCACCATACACATTATTCAGTATTAACAGCATTCTAACCCTTTTTTTCCCCCTTTATTTTGTACATTTACCAAACATAAGATAGTGTCATTTGAAACAATTCATTAAAGTCACTTGCACCAGATTTCAACTACATATTCTTGTATTTTAATCTACTAGTTTCCTTTTGATCCCCTTGAATCAATGTGTACTAAGCCAATGGGAAGAAATTAGTTATTTAAGTCTTAAATATGTGAGAGCATTCACCTGTGTCATGGTACTCGTCGGACTGTGCCACAAGAACACCAGGACGAAATGAATAAAGCAATGGTAATGGATTTCCAAACCAATAAACATCCACATCACTTAGAAGTACGTTGTACCTGAGTTTCAGTATCTTCCAAACCATTCTGGACTTCACTTCGGTGACTCTCTGAAAGCATGCTGTTCCAAAATGGCAATCATCAAAGCTGATGTTTTTTGGGGCTGATGGATCATGGAAAACAGGTAAGCCCTGGCAGAAAACAGAGAATTTCAATTGGCACACACAAATAGATAGCAGCTTGGGAGGAAGGAGATCCACAACTAAAATCCAGATAGAACTTTTGGGGCCAATTTTCCAAAAGCATAATAGAATTCAAATGTTAAAATTTTGCGGTCTAAACCATTTGGTGCAACTCAACAATAAGAATTGCACTCAGGCCATAATAAACCTTGGAATTCCTCTGGGCATTCAAAACCATAAATAGAGAACAGTCCAGGCAAAGTCCATTCCCCAGATGTTCAAGGTTATCCTAAAATGTCAATTTCAGGCAATGGTAAAAACTTGCATTTTTTTTTCTGAACCAGTATGCTGCCAGTAGCCAAAAACTTGTATACCAGAAGCACACATATGTTTCTCTTTTATGAGCATGTCCCTTTTCACGTGCCTTTAATTGCACACTGAGAACTGACCCCCGATTAATTGAATTGGAAAAAAAAAAACCCTATAACTAAAGAGAAACAGAAAGCAGTAAAGCAGTACCTGTAAGACAGAGAACTGATATGTTTCATGATCAAGAGCACAAATGATGAAATTTGTGACCTGGAGGAGGCGTAATCTGCACACCCAACTCATTAGCATGTCCTTGTAACTATATCCAGCAACAGCAAGCACGATTGTTTTATTCTTGTCTGCAGTTATTGAAAGGAGTGACTCCAAAGAAAATGGAAAATCTAATGAGCCCAATGACTTTAACTGATCTCTCAGAGAGCAATTTAATATTCTGTTTTGTGATTTGACATTTTCAGCAGAATCCATATTTTTCCTCATGGTAAAAGGATCTCCAAACCATTCTAGTCCACTGACTTCCTGTCTGGCACACAGATGGATAAACAATGTCTTCTGTTATGTCAGCAAAAATATATTTCCCCTCACAATTCAAAATCTTTACTAGACCAGTATAATTAATTTGATGGAAAAACATTGAGGCATATATTGCACCCAGATGGGAATTGCCACTGTCTTCCCAGCTTCTGTTTTCAATCTCTAAAGCGCTGGATCCTCTGCCTGATTGTTCAGACCAGTGTTCAGGATAATTAAGAGAGAAACATGAGATGGTCCGACTTGCATCGAAGACAAGCCTAAATTCAGAAAAGACAGTCTCATTGATGATCCAGTGGATGTGAAACCCCTTGCCATACAAGAAAGGAGAAGTACTCCATTATGTAAAGGTAGATTTCTGTTGTTCCATGCCATAAGCATTCTGTCCTCACAATGATTCCACTGCCAATGATGACCAAGCATCCCCTGCAACTGTCGGAATCAAGAATGAAATCAATGGTACTGGTTTCCCAAATAGGCGGTCACCTTTCAATCTGGAGTAGGAATCCTTCGTACCTCCTGGCGTCTTACCCTTTGGCCATCTCTCTAAGCCAGTGTTCCCCAGCATCATCCAAATGGAACGGGAAGTAGGCAACGTTACGTAACGAAGCCACAAGAAGCCAATCACGGTGAAGTTCGTAAGCATAATTTAAGGTGGAAATGAGGTCAGACACAAGAACCGTCCGTGGATCAACAAAAACAGTAATACCTGTCGTGTATAACCGTGATTTTTCAAGCATGGAATGAAAGAATGGGGTGCCAAGGAACCTAGAAAACATTCGAAAAGAAGAGAATAAGCCTAATGTAAATGACATATTCCTCACATTAGAATCAAGACAACAACCTTGCTGAACTAGCTAGCAAAACCAATCCCGAGCATAATCAAATTAAAACAGAAATGCTTACGTGAAATCAGTAGTGGAATCAACCAAAACCCGGGAACCAAAAGCGGAGGCAAAAGAAGGGTGTTGAGTGAACAAAACGACAGTGATTTGAGGGGACAAAGCAAGCCATGATCGAATAGCAAGACTCCGGTTGGAGCCAGGGGCAGTAGGTGCAGAAAATATTGTGATGAGTGGATGGCTTAAGCCTCGGGGTCTTGTCTGCTTAAAAGAAGATGGCGGTAACCTCCGAGTGGCATACAAAGAGAGAGCAATCAACCTGCATTCAAAAACAAATCAAATTAAGGAGAAAAGAGGAGAGGTGAGGAAACCTTCAAAGTGCTCTTCTGTTTCGTTGGGATTGCAAAAGCGTTGGTTGCGTGTGCTCTACTGCTCTTTCTCCTGGTTGGCAAAAAGAGTGTGAAACTTTAACTGAAAAGCAGGAAAGAAATGGTAGAGGAACAAACCCGCCATGGCCACTG
>Ga0325401_1002817_pt1 | contig 15618 bp, 13 predicted proteins | sample PopdelMetagenome_FD_205666 | JGI IMG/M metagenome (GOLD analysis project Ga0325401, IMG submission 205666) | Populus deltoides microbial communities from Bellville, Georgia, United States - Xylem-PdKOR-R2 | ecosystem: Host-associated > Plants > Phyllosphere > Stem > Wood/Secondary xylem | place...
AAATGATGAATTAATTTAATTAGATTTAATTGATAAATTAATTAAAATAAAAATAAATAAAATTTAATCAAGTCACGCTTCTAGAATATAAAATCCATTATTTCACCAATTTTTTTTTTAGCCTGTATTAATTCACCAATTTTTTTAATTTTTTAAAAAATCCTTTAACTATGAAGGCTAGCGGATCATTTTGTCAGAAAACTAGTTGTAGCTCTGCGAAGCATTTAATTTTGCTGTAATTGCACTTTAAAAGCAACCTTGTTATTCAACAGGCAGCAAAGTATATGTATATTTTAAGATTTATTTAAAAATATAAAACTCAATATTTTAAAAAAAACAGGGTAAAACCGTGTTCCAATTAAGTAGGCAATTTTGCATGATTCGGGTATGATTAACTTCTATTCCTAACAAAATCAGAGTCTTAGAAACATTTAAGACTTCTAATTATCTGAATAGCGCCTAATTTAATATACATAAATATAGTTAATGAATGTAATTTTATAATGCTAATCAATTTAAACATGGTTAAGCAACATGTTGCCATTTGCAGACATTTGTATTCTCCTTGTGGATCACCTAATCTGTTGTACTATATTTATGAGATTCACCAACTGGCGTTGAACATTATCATGCTTATTATTAGCGTATGCATTCTACTTTTTTTAAAAATTATGTGAAGTGATGGATGTGTATCGATGCAGTCTTGTGCAATGTTCATATGATTCTTAAACTTCCACATGAAAAGGGGAAAAATGGAAGACAAAGGACAAAGGCACGTTGGTGTCTGTTTCCCAACATGCATAAGTCTGGTTGTCAAGACGTTGTGTTAAGGTGTCCCATTATTCCATTTGGTTTATAACATCCTTGCATGGTTTCTTAAATTCTCTCCGAGTTCTGGTCTCTATTTCAAGGAACAAACCTAAGCCCACCAACATGAAAATGTTCACATCACTGATCTGGTCAAATCAACTTTGCATAAGAAGCGATGAAAATGACCAATTGGGTCACCTTTGTTTCTTCATGTTGGCGATTTGATGATTTTATATACTGATATCTGAAGCTAATCGGGATCTTGGTATTGGAAGGAGAGATGGATAAAGAGGTATCTTTGGAGTTGACCCCTACATGGGCTGTGGTCACTGTGGTGGTGGTTATGGTTTCTCTTGGTTTCTTCTTTCAAGGCTCCTTGAAACAGCTTGCAAAGGTATAAGATTTTCTCACAAATGTTGGTAGTTCTTAATAAGTTCTATTTTCAACCTTTTGATGCCATAAATATGTGTCTCTTTGTCTCAGTTCTCTCATGTCTGGAGTGGTACTTTGATGTTATAATTATCTGTTGTGATCCTTTTTGTCTTTCTTTTCAATAGTGGCTGGATAGGACCAAGAGAAAAGCACTACTTTCAGCACTAGACAAGATCAAAGAAGGTAAGCAACAAGAATTGATTGAAAATCCAAATTATTGGGTCAGTTCAAAAGAAAAGTAGTAGTTTTGATGCTCATTGTTTGGTTTTGTCAATCTGTGAGCAGAGCTAATGGTTTTTGGGCTTCTATCGTTGTTGATGGGTCATTGGATTGTTTTTGTGGCCAAGATTTGTGTTAAATCATCAACTTTGAACAGCACATTTTATCCATGCGTGGTGAAGAAGAATCATTTAACACCAGGACATCATGTTCTTTCAAGAGTAAAGTACCCAAACGATTCATTTGTTAAAGAGCTGGTGCACAAACAAAAGAATGAATATTGTCCCGAGGTGACTCTCCTCTTCAAAGTGTAATGTTTACATGGCAATTTTTTTTTCTTGGTTTGCATTGATGATTTTTGTTTTTATATCGAACTTTACCGTTATGCAGTGGGAGGTGGGGTTTGCTATTATTCTGTTTTTATTAATCGAAACACTGATTGTTTTTGAACTTATATGTCGTCAAGGGTCATGAATCCTTCGTTTCACATGAAAGTCTCGAACAGCTTCATCGTTTGATGTTTGTCCTGGGAGTTACCCATGTTTCTTACAGCTTTATTGCCATAGCCTTGGCCATGATCAAGGTCTGACCGCACCCTTACCATTACAATTTCTGTTGATAACAATTGAAGCTTGATATTCATAAAGAGAGCTCTGAGGTTTTGTTTTTAATGAGTGCAGATTTATAGCTGGAGAACATGGGAAAACCAGGCTAAGACCATGGCTCTTCAAAGTGTACTAGGTGCAGAATTTTATAGTCCAAGATAGCATTGTGTTAATTTTTTTCCTGGATTTCTTTGCTTAGAGTTACCATGAAAACCCTCATAAATGAGAATCTCTTTTTGGCCATGAATACAATTTCTGAATTCCAGGATCACCTGAAGCTGCATTTGACGAAACAAGGCAACTATCTACCTTCATTTGTCACCACACATCCCATCCATGGAGCCAGCACCGAGTTCTTGTTTGGCTGGTAATATCAGAAAACCATGTACCTTTATGGCACATGCTGTTGCAGGTCTAATTTAAGCAAAATAATAATGATATACATGGCTTGACTGTAATAGGTTGCTAAACCTCGTAGTATTTACTTCTGATTTTCCAAATCATTGATTGTATGGATTAAATCACTCTATGAACACCTTTTTTAAGATTAATGTTGATTCCTTTGAGAATCGAATTCCAATCGTTCAGAATGTTTGGTTTTCTTTGGGGCCATCTATTGGCTCAACATGAAAATCGGGAAATTTGGAAGACCATCTTCCAATAGATGTTACAGATGTTGCTTAAAGTCAGTCCTTTCATAAAATTGATATAGTAAATATTATGCATTTGATGAACTCTCTTTTTTATTCTGGTTGCATGGTTGCATATTGATGAACTCTCTTTTTGATTCTGGTTTTGTTTCTAGCATTTGAGTGATCATATATGAATTTGCAGCTTTGTTTCAGCCGCCAGTTCTGGAGTTCCATAAACCAAGCTGACTATATGGCTTTGCGCTTGGGTTTCATAAGCGTATGCTCTTTGTGATCTAAATGGAGCTTCTCTTTCTCATAGATTCTATCAAGGAAAAACTAAATATCTATCATATAATATCTCAACATACAAGAAAGATTATCAGAACAAATCAGCATTACTAATTGTTGGCTCAAAACATTTCATTCTTATTTTGGTTTATTTTTCCTTTCCTATTTTCAGAAACATCAACTTCCTCTGACATATGATTTCCATAATTATATGCTTCGAAGCATGGAGGAGGAATTCCGTAATATTGTTGGCATCAGGTAATACCCTAATGACATTCCTTGAATTAATGTGCAAAATATTGTTGTTACTTGAGCCAATTACTTTTTCCAACAGTAATTTTTACTTGCATGATTATGTCATGGTAATAATGAGTATATACAGTCTGAATGATCAAACAAGCTAATTGTAAGTGTCAGAGTACTGCATTATAGCTAACAGAACGAATGTGAGCTGTATGCTGCATTTCATGTTGTCTGAATGCAATGAGCAAGATAATGAAAATGTTGGCAGTCCAAGCAATTTTTGTCTGAAGACCGCTGTCTTTATGCTTTATCAACATAACTCCTGCAAAATAGCAAGTCATATTGATTTCCAGTGCTTGGGCTTCTTTTGCAGTGTGCCTCTGTGGATTTATGGCATATGTTGCATTTTCCTCGAGTTTCACGGTAATTTTCCATAAGTCATGATAAGGTAGTAACTGAAGAGCTGGGACAATATTGTCTCTGGAAAACACGTAGGACAGTTATTCAAAATTCAACCACGCCTGAAACTTGTTTTTCTAGAACCTCCCAGTTGAGCTAACTCAGCCTTCACTGCTTAGTAGAGAAAGAGCTTAGCAGTTCTGCTGACGCAACCAAACACCATCTTAGTTGCATATAACTTTGTTTTTCTCTTGTATCTTTGCAACTCCTGCTTGCTTCATTCCTGAAACCTTGAACTATCTGTTTTTTGGTTCAGGAACTGATCTTTACTTTTGGCTTTCCTTTCTTCCAGCCATTGTAAGTCCACTAAGTTCCACTTTCAGTTCCTTCCCGTACTTGATTGTTCTTAATAGCCCATTTGATGCCGTTCTTTTCCTTCTTGATGGGAATGTCGAAGTTAATCCTGCTAATTGGTACAAAACTGCACCGGGTGGTGGTGAAATTGGCTGTTGAAATTATGAATTCATTTCCATGGCTGGGAAACCGTCAGTTCAACCTGAGGGATGAGCTCTTCTGGTTTGGAAAGCCTAGACTTCTTCTGTGGTTGATACAATTCATATCATTTCAGGTAAGTGAAGCAAAAACATTATACAAAATTTGTGTTGCAGAATCAAAATCTCATATACTTTGATGACCATTACTGTGGCAGAACGCTTTTGAGATGTCAACATTCCTATGGTCCCTGGTAAGATTTTAATTCTCATTGTAGCACAACAGACAGTTCGATATCACATAGATATAGGCTAAATGTTGAGGAGGGGAATCTCTAGCATGCAGCTATGCTACATAAACTTTATCAGATCTTCTGCATGACGAATTCTTCATATCTTGGCTTCTTTAAAATATCTGCTTATTTTGGGCTTCATTAGTCTTTCCTTGATATGGAAAAAAGTCTTCTTTTCTCACTTATCGTATGTGATGCTGATAATGGTTCCTGTTAACAGTGGGAAATCAAAGAGTCTTCTTGTTTTATGGACAATGAGACGTACATTGCTATCCGCTTGGCTTGCGGGTAAATTCTTTAATATTCTTGTTAATCCAAACATTTTAGATATATATCTGATCAAATAAATTTTATAGTATTGGTGCCTTTGTATTACTGCAGGGTGGTCACACAATTCTGGTTTAGCTTTATCACGTTCCCACTCTATGTAATCATCACACAGGTCTGGTTTAGCTTTATCTTCTTTTGTTTCCTATCTATTTCTAGGTCTCAGTTCTGAAAAGGTTGCTTATTTTTTTGTTACAGATGGGAGCAAAGTTCAAGAAAACGGTAGTATCCGAAAATGTGAGGAAATCACTGCATGGGTGGCAAAGGAGAGTGAAGGCTAAGCAAAGTTCATCTACTCCAAACCTTCTGGCTCTTCCATCAACTACATCTTTGGGGTTTTCGATGACAGATAGCAAACTCAATACCAACTTTAGCAGCATAGGCAGGAGCTCCTCGAGAGTCGTGGATAAATCAGCAACCTTGCAACATCAAGAGGCCTCTACTTCACAAGCAGTTACTAATGGAATATCAGAAGATAATGAAACGCTTGAGGTTTCACTTGGTTCTGGTAGTCCTTGCTATGACACTTCTAGTGATGAAGACGATGCTGGTGTTCATGATCATGGTCTTTAACGGGTATGCCTCAATACCCGTTACCATTTACCAATGATCCCTCGTAATTTTAGAATTAGAATGAAAATGGGTTGCAAGTGGTGAGACTGCGGTCTAACAAACAACTATGGATCAATACATCTTTATAATTAGAAGGCAGGGGGTTCTGAAGGAGTTTGGCCTGGCAGAGCTGTGCTTCTACCAAAAGAGTTGGTGATGGCAGCAGTTCTAGCACACACAATATTCATTCAAATACAGAATCCGTAGCAAAGATGCTTGTGAAGATGCATTTCATAAATCTTGCTGCAATTCGCGTGCAGAATGAATACCAGTTGATGAATGATTTCGGCCTTTGTGCGAGAGGGTTTTCTTAGCATAGGTTAAATAGTGTGAGGTTGGTCTTTACAGTGGAAGGAAAATCTTATCAATTACTATGATTATAGCTAATTTAAGTTAAAAGGAACGAGGTAGACCTTACTTAGAGTCTATCAAGTCAATCTTCCTTGCTTGGATCCATGTCTAATAAAGAAAAAAAAAATATGGATCATTTCCCATCATTTTCTAGGACTTGCGCTGTCTGCATGTGGGTGGTGTTTGATTAGTATTTCGAGATGAAAAAAAGAGAAATATTAAATATATTTTTATAATAATTTTAAATTAATTTTTGAATTTTCTTTATCCTTTCTATTCCAACTATATTCATTTATTTTATCTCAAGATCATAATCAGTCACTATCATGATAGACTGTACTCCAATTAATAATCCCAACACCCCCAGGTCTTTCTTCTTTGCCGTCCTGTGTTTTTCTGCTATCAAATTCCACAGAGAAAGCGACACGCACACTGATATAATTAATTTGTGATATTTGATCACCTTGATTTATTGCCATTCGTTTGAGATATACAAATTTGATATAATGTATAGATATACCAATTCCAAAATACCCTAAAATCATTAATTAATTAAAAAAATGAAGACCAACCAAATCTGGAAACCAATCTATATTCTTAGAATTTACAAGAAAAAACAACTCCCATCAAATTTCTTTCATAGAATGAAACCAGTTCGTTGTTGTCTAGGCACTGCTTCTAAGTTCCAAGTTCTAACTAGGAAGAAAGCCTTGACTAAATCAGGAAAGCTATACCTTCCTCGAAAACAAGACTTTCTTAATAACTGATATATCTCCAACTCTAGATGATTTGTCACCTTTGACTTTTCACCTACCCTGTGCCTCTAGTTGAAGTGCTGATCATTCAGCTAGCGATGATCAATATAGATTTCTATCTTTTGAATCTAATTAAGGAAGTGATGAACATTCTGATGATACCCGTGTATTCTAAAAACATTTGTTTTTTTTCCTGCTTTCTTGTTTTGTAGCCCCAGGAGAAGAAGGATGAAGACAGACAACCATAGGAGGAGAAGTGATGTTTCTGTGATCTGCCAGGATCAGGATCTGTTGTCAGCTTATGGGGAGGTGCTTCCAATTTTAACGGCATCAAGCCAATCTATCAAAGCTTGCCACTCCTCGAGCTCTCAGGCTGGCTTTTGGATCAACAGTTCTCCTGCAGGTCCGGAAGCCCTTCATTCTGGCTGTACACGTGCACTTCAATGGTTCAATCACGAGAGGGCACCTGGACAACAACAGACATTATACAGTTAGCAAGAATGTGCAAAACATGGAACTGTGTCTTCCCTGTTGTTTCATTATCCAAGTGAACTTTGGAACAGTAGCTTGTATCTGGTTTTGATTCGTTCTTGCGGCATGAATGTTGTACTTTCTCACTTTTGTGCGGAGCGTGTGGCTCACGCCGACCATCATTGTTAACTTTCCTTGAGTTTTGTGAATTTGTTCGTGTCTTTAAACTCTTTCAAATGATACCAAACGTGTCACATCAAAGGCAAGTCCACCTGTCATATGTGGCTCACGTGCAACCATCGTTTGTAGCTTTTCTTTATGTTCACATATTCGTCTCGTGAAGCTTTTTCTAATTATATCTGTAATATTATCATCAGAGCTTTGATGATGTGATTATGAGATTTTTTTTTTTTAATCTTCTCCCATCTAAAATTAGAATGTGCACTTTTTAAGTATTGTTTCTACCAAACTATACTATTTTTTAAAAAATTTATCGGTACTAGTTTGCTATTTTTTTTTTAAATTATAAAAATTTATGCTTTAATACACACGGGTGTATATACACCTTAGTTATTTGGTTCGTGTTTTGTTGTGAGCTAGAAATTTTTTTTTCCAATAAAAAAAATACACACATAGGCTTTTCCGATGTGTCTTTATATAAAAAAATTATAAGTGTAAATAAAAACACTCATTTATACATGTAATCAAATAAATTAAAAATTATGTGTGTTAATAAATTAGGAAAAAATTCATTAACAATAACTAAAAATAAAACTAGAAAAATCAAGAGATAAGTATAGATCAAGATATTTTATATCACAAAACATGATATTTACCTGATTGTACTTGCTGAATTTATTTATTAAATTAAATTTTATTCAATCAAATAATAATGGAAATAGACGCATGCATTAAATTGATTAAATAAAATAAAATAAAATAATATATTATGCAAGGTTGAACATATTAAAAATATTATCTGAAAGTAAATATTTTTATTTTAAAAAATAAAGTTAATCTATGCAAAAGATTAAAAAATATATAAATGAATCAAAATAATTTTTTAAAAAATTAAATACACACATCTCCATTAAAAAAAAAATCTCTATCCAAAAAAGGTTAAATAATCAACAAAAAAATAATCAAAGAGGAGGGGTATAAATTGAAACACAAATTTGAAAATTATTTAAAAAGAGACATTAAGAAAAATTTCAATTAAAAAAAGGCGATATTAGAAGAAAAAACAAATAGCCTAGGTGTTGTGGTTTAACTCGTCAAACCTATGATCTAGATTATAAACTCAACTAGGTTCAATATTTTTTTTTTCTTCTTAAATTTATATTTAACCTAAAAGAAAAAACCACCAAAAGAGGACAAAAAAACGGCCCATATGTGTCTGGGCCACTGTAATGAAGAGCCCAGGCTCGTGGGTGGGCTTTCAAGCCTAGGCTCGCAAACGTGTGTTTGTTTTGTTTTTTAAAAGGATGAAAAACCTATCATTCACCTCTATTTTTTGTAAAAAAAAAAGTAAGCAACACATCGCTGGTGAAAGTAGATAATGTGTTGTTTACAGGCCTAAATTCCAGCCACCACTATGATGATTGGAAAACCATGGCAACATTGTTTTTATCCAAAAAAAAACACATTTTTAAAGTTATTTTGATAATAATAATAAAAAACTTCACCAGAACCCTTAAAACACCTACAAACCAACCCATTAATCAAAATACTCAAAAATGATCCAAAAGCTGGAAATCAAAATGGGTCAGTTTTGGATTCCTTGACTTAGATATGCCTTTTCAGTCAACATTGAGATTTTAAACAACCACCATCAAGTCCTTCTCATCTAATTAAACCTGTGGACACCAAGAAACACCATTTTGGTTGTAGTCCTTCTCATCTAATTAAACTCGTGGACACCAAAAAACACCATTTTGGTTGTTGAAAATGACGTAAATTATGACTTTTTTTTTTTTATAGCCGGAGCTCGGTGACCTTTATCTAATCAGGAACTAAAAAATAATATAAATAAATTTTTGTGCTAGAAGTGATTTTTAAAGATTTAAATAGACTTAAATTATATAAGTTGCATTATTTGAAAGGTCAAGTATATAAGTGTATTTATCATAAAATTTCTAGCACGTCATTTATGCTTGACGTATTTTTTATTTTAATTTTTTTTTCTTCTAGTTTCATAATTGTCTAATAAATGAAAAACAGCTGGCCTTCAATTAATACTCTATCTCATAAAATAATACTTTGAATACCAAGATAAATTATTAAAAAATGTGGAGTGAATCTACATTATTATATTCTAGGAGTGCGTGAAGAGTGTCCATCTATAGTAAAAAAAAAAAAAAAAAAAAATTTATTGTTTTCTATCATAAAATAATAATACACACAAACACACTCTTTCTTAAAGGCTATTATTTAAATAAATCAAAGTTAGATTTCGATCGTGCACGCGTACTAATATCAATCCATCCAAAGGAAATGAAAGGTCGGTAGTTTCTTTCGGCTTGGCGACATTACACTTGAAAGAACCCCGGATTTCCTTTGCAACGAAGTTTTAGCGCGGGAACCAAGACAGTTTATCTCCCTGTGTACATAATTACCCCCCACGCTGAAAACATATCAGAAGAAGGGTCACACGCACAAAAATGGCATCTCAAAACCCTAATCAAAATTCGTCCCTCTACCCACAAATTATCCAATCAAAACCCGACCCTTTATTCACCTCCTCCTCCCCATCTCCATCCTCAAATCTCTACCCAAAAATTGATCCAGAAGACCTCGTCGAAAACCTTTTTCCTGGACATGATCATTCACAACACGAGTATCCACGCGCGCAGTCACACACTCAAGCGCCGCCCTCCGCCCCACCGGAGGTTGTTGAGGAAGTCTTGATAAAGATCGCAGGTGCTATTGTTAATCTAATTGATAAAAACTATAGTGTAGAACTCGCTTCCGGCGATCTCTACATCGTGAGGCTCAGTCAAGGAAATAATGTCGTGGCTGTTCTGGCCCGTGTTGCTGATGAGATCCAATGGCCATTGGCTAAGGATGAGGCTGCTGTTAAGCTTGATGATTCTCATTATTTTTTCTCCCTTAGATTTCCTAATGAGAATTACTCGTCAGATTCGAGCGACGAGGAGGATGATAAGAGGGAGAAAAGGGTTGATGGGGAGAATATATTGAATTATGGATTGACGATTGCGTCGAAAGGGCAAGAGAGATTGTTGTTGGAGTTTGATCAGATCTTGGGGAGTTATAGTTGTTTTTCGGTGCAGAAAGTATCGGAGAATGCTAAGGAATTGTTGGGTGGAAATGCGGCCAAGGATACTTCGCCGATGGATATGAAGTTAGGAGGGGAGAAGAAGGAGATTATGGAGGGGAAATGTGCTGCCTATTGGACTACATTGGCTCCTAATGTGGAGGATTATAGTGGGACTGCTGGTAAGTTGATTGCTGCGGGGTCAGGGCAGCTGATTAAGGGGATTTTGTGGTGTGGTGATGTAACTATGGATAGGTTGAAGTGGGGGAATGAGGTTATGAAGAAGAGGATGGACCCGAAGGAGAAATCAGAGATTAGTCCTGCTACTTTGAAGAGGATCAAAAGGTGTGGAGATTATAATATGATGCTGGTCTATCTGCTTTTCTGTCTTTGGTTACTGTTTTTACCTTGAATTTGCCTGATTTTCTTTCTTATTGTGTGGTCTTCAGATTGTAGTCCTTTACCTTGAATCATATTCTAGATTAGAAAGCAGTGGATGTAAAACTAGTGTGTGCTTTCACATGTAACATGGTTATAGCAAAGAAAACCGGGTTTCTACAGTTCTTCTGATTGGTATTGTCTTAAATCAAAATAATCACTTCAAGGATACCTTAGTTTGCGTATGCATGCAGGGCTAAGAGGGTGACAAAAATGACCGAGAAAGTAGCAAATGGGCTTCTCTGTGGGGTGCTGAAAGTATCTGGATTTTTCACAAGTTCGCTTGTGAACTCAAAAGTTGGCAAGAAATTCTTTGGCCTTCTGCCAGGGGAAATTGTCCTTGCATCCCTTGATGGATTTAGTACGTCTATCATCTTGAACCTTAATATTGAGTGTTTATTGTATAATAGATAAGGTTGAATGTGCTTTCTTTACTCCTAACTGCAGCTTTACTTTTAAATGTTGGTAATTTCTGTGAAAGTTGGATCACTGCACCTGCTTCATAAATCAACATTTCCCTTTTTTTCTGCTAAATTTCTGTGGTTTTTCCTCTTGTTTCCATTACTTGTCATATTGTTGAGTCTCTGGTCACATATTTCTCTAGGTATGTTTGTAAACGTTGATAGAAAAAAGAAAGGGAATAATATACTGAAACTTCTGCATAGAAGTATTTCTGGAGTAATTTTTATTGATGGAGATCATTACACTGATGTGAAAGTAGCTCCGCATTCAATTAGTTTACACGGATCAGATCAGTCTTTTAGATAAATTTTGCAGGTCTAAGGTAGATGTGGACAATAACATAGGAGTGATTATGGCCAATTTCGGCTTTAACCTTAACAGATCAGTGCATTAGTTTTCTCCTCGTTGAGGTTTATTCATCATAATGAATGGGTAACAGATTTTAGGCAGCAGTTTTATTTTCTATCCATATCACATAAGGATGAGGTGATATGAATTTTCCTGACTACCATTTATTAAATTGACACACGTTGTTGAATGTTCAAGTTGTCTGTTCATTGTGATGGCTATTCTACTGCATGCATCTTGTCCGATTTCAATTGAAAAATGCCTCATATTTTGGTTGTTCTGCTAGCTAGCTAGATTTCAGGTCTATGGTACAACATTGAATTGTGCTCTCTTGAGGCCTTTAGCTCTCTGTTTCAACATAAAGTTGAATATATCTCAGGTCAACATTGAAACCTACCATTTATTAGACAGTTAACAACATTGAATGGATGCATGGTTGGGAGGTCACAAAGGTTTCCATTCATGAATGGGAATTGGACCCAAGAAAGGGATGTAATTTTGGACTGTTGGATTAGATTCTGTTCTTGAGATGGTGGGTCATTATCTCAATGCCTTGACTGTCCATTGGTAGATATGTGGAGACTGCTATCAGTTTGCCGTTAATCCCCACGTTAATGCTGTGTTTTTTCCCTTCACTGGAAAATCATGGAAGTTCATTTCCTATTCCTTCATTCTTTAAATGCCAATTTTGACATTGCTATATTTTTTGAAAAAGAAAAACGAAAAAAATAATTTTCATTAACTGTGCTTGTCTGTTAGGCAATAAATTTGTTCAGCATTGAGCTTTTGCTGATCAGATATATATGATTTTGTTTGTGATCTTTCTAGAGTGAACTTTTATTGGTGATTTGCACATCTGTATTGAATCTCCCTCTGTACTTCATCGTATTTCCATTTTCATGTAAACAGACAAGGTGTGCGATGCTCTTGAAGTAGCTGGACGAAATGTGATGTCAACATCGTCTACTGTGACAACTGAACTTGTCTCCCACAGGTAGAGTTTGCATCAAAGATGAAATGGTGACATGTATAAAAAATCAAGGAACTCTTCAATCTAACCTGACTCTCTAACTGTTTATTAATGAAAGGATGGATAGCAAAAATTTAGAGTCCTATCATAAGGTAGATCTGTTTGGACAGACAGTATGGAGAGGTAATAGGTTTTTATTCCAGTATGAGTGTCAAGAATCATTATATCTTTTTGCATCATCTTTTAATCAGAAATGACGAGAGTATAAACTTGGCCTGTAACCTGTTAACAATTATCAGCATGTGATTGGAGAACCAATTATACAATTATGCTTTTTGTAGAAACTGGGCCTGTAACCTGTCAGCAGTTTTCAACACCTGTTTGGAGACAAAGGAAACAAATCATACAATTATGCTTCATGTAACTGTTGTGCGTTAATCTCATTGTGTCTGGCATTCAATAGACTGAGTACTCCCAATATCAATATTATCTTAAATCAGTAATGGGTTCTTTTGGTGGCCTAAAATCTAGAAAGGCACCTGAATTGGACCAAATCTTTTGTTAGGCTATTGGTCTCTTGTTTCCTTGAAGTCATGAAGTAAGACATCGACTTCTCAGGAAGTTTTTTGATACCACAATGCATTCCTCTGAAAAAGCAGTGGTATGTGTGTGAACGAGGTGTTCAATGTAAAAGAGCTATAGCCCTTGAGGAGGGGGGGTGGGGGAAGAATTGAAGTGTGAAGTTATTGTATGTTGCTCTTGCAGGTACGGTGAAGAAGCAGCCAAAGCTACAAATGAAGGGCTTGGTGCTACAGGGCATGCGATTGGGACTGCATGGGCTGCATTCAAAATCCGAAAGGCATTTAATCCAAAAAGTGTACTGAAGCCCAGTTCACTGGCCAAGTCTGCTGCTAAAGCCGCCGCCGCCGAGATGAAGGCAAAAAATTCCAAGTGACTGGGATGCTCCAGTCTCCACTTTTACTTACTGTTAAGATGCGACATTAAATAGAAATGTTGTTTGTCTGTAGCTGGATTTATTTATTAATTTTATATAATTTATGTAACAATTCATAGCAAACACGATGTGAAATACTAAACTTGAACATGCAGCGCCGGCTTTTCTAAGGTAGCTCCTTTCCTGGATGGGTTCTCAGCTTTGCAGGTGCGTTCTGAAATTACCATAGAATTGTTCCACTGGCTTCGCCTCCGTGTGGCATTTCGAATGTAGGAATCTATAACATTTTGGAAAGGCATTTTCATTTGGCAGATTTGAAAATCTGTGGCCCTTTTCTGGGTTATCAGTTCACTATTGTTCAGCTCGCTCTTACAATCATTTGAAGATGATTCCACAAACCATTCCTGAAGATATATCGTAATTAAACAAGTTACAAGCAAAATGTATCCTTAAAAGATTCATCGTGTTCCTTTTTCCAAGTGCTAGCCAGTAGAATTAGTTATACACCATTCTCTTCTGCGGATATTCTCCAAACCCTTTAAGCTCTTCCCACGCATGTAGCCAGGCAGGAAAATATAGGTGTGTGGTGATGTGTGGACTGCCATTGTTCTCATTGCGTCTTTGGACAAGTAATCATAGTATTATTCATCAAAAAAAGGCACTCTCTCTCTCTCTCTCTCTCACACACACACACACACAGCTAGCTCTTCAAGCTCCTGGAAGACGAATTTCAGACAAATCCACTGGTTCATGCGAGACAGACTGACACACAAAGCATGCCTTGTGCTTAAAATGGCCTTGGAAGTCTCAGCCTCTTCATGGCATTGGCATGGCATCGGCGTTGGCATCAGCATCCACCTTCCTATCCTACCATTTGTGTGCCAGTCACTAATCAAATGGTGGGTCATATCCTCAGAGTGATCTAGGATTACCAATGAGATAACATATTTGGGATAGCAATTAACAAACAAACCACACCGAATCGTGGTGGATCCTAACAGCTCAGGAAGATTGCCAAGCGCACCATATTTTCGGACACATCACCAGCACAAACAAGTCCATTACCTTTCCTACTCCGATAATATTTTCTTATGGAGCACCATCGTGGAAGGATGGACGTGACTCTGGTAATTCAACTTTCAATTGGCACCACTACCTCGCTCGCCATGACCACACGAACCAAAAGCTTTTTATGTCATAACAAACGAATCATGTTTTCTAGCATGCTAACCAATGATATATCAAACGGTTCATGCATCTGGGCTACGGCCTTCTTTTGCTTGATTCTCTGTCTGATCCTGATAACGAGTTGTCTCAGATATTTTACTCCACTTGCATTTTTTCTTCTTCTTTTTTTTTTTAAAAAATGTTTATGATGAACACAGGAGTAGGTGATGACCCTGCAGTCCTATCCTATCTTACTAGCAGGAACTATACTTTCTCAAATCAATAACACAGACAGATTAATTCTAGAAATTATGATCATTGAACTTCAAGGGAAGAAATGTGCCACTGGCTAGTTCCTCATAGTGGAGCTCAAAACAGAGTACGACAAACGTGATGGTGTGCTGTGGGCACTGAAGCCATTGTCTGCTTTAAGGCTAAACTCATGACCTCATCTTCTAGAAAAGTGGTTGTTGAGGGAAAGCAAGCCATAATCTACCGTACCTTCACATTTGAGCATGGGAAATCAATAATATTGGTGGATTAGTGAAGTGGAGTCACAAAATCTTCGTTCTAGAGGATGAAGTCAAGCCAGAGAGAGAGAGAGAGCACGCCCCTGCTTTGCGTGTAAATTAATTATCTATAGCCGTCCTCACACTCGTCTTTATCCATGATGGATTGATGATACCAGCTACCCCAACTTGAACAAAAAACAACGTTATCGCCAGCTTATATTTTCACTACCCCTTCTTTAAATTCTTTTATCCTGGGCTTTAATGATTCTATGTTCGATCCCCCGATACCTAATTAGTTCAACTTTAGCAAACTATTTCTTTTAATTAAAGAAAAAGCCTGCATGTTTACCTAATTGTTCATGTGTTGTTCATGGAGATCAAGTATTTTTTTCTATGCATCCGCGCATGCGCGCGCACAAACACAAATGCTTGCGTTGTCAATGCTTTTTTTATTATTAAGAGATTTTTTAATATGAACTAAAAAATTTCCTGTGAGTTCAATAAAATAAATATAAATTATATATCTGATAATAAATTTGTTGATTTTAACCAAAGATTGAGTCA
>Ga0325401_1002818_pt1 | contig 15616 bp, 7 predicted proteins | sample PopdelMetagenome_FD_205666 | JGI IMG/M metagenome (GOLD analysis project Ga0325401, IMG submission 205666) | Populus deltoides microbial communities from Bellville, Georgia, United States - Xylem-PdKOR-R2 | ecosystem: Host-associated > Plants > Phyllosphere > Stem > Wood/Secondary xylem | place...
CCGTGAGAGGTCGGTTAGTTACTTTTTAAAATATTTTTTATTTAAAAATATATTAAAATAATATTTTTTAAATTAATAATAAAAAATTGAAGCGGCAGAAACAAAAAGCCCTCAATTCAGGTCTCGTTTTTATGATTCATTCAAATGGAAGCCATGAATGCACATCATAGCTGAAAAGAGGGCGGAACGTTCTATGCCCACATTTTCTCCTGCAGAGATTGTGGGTCACTTTTCCTAGTCTCTGACTTTTACCTTCCATACCCCACCGTTCCAACAACCAAACTGGAGAGGTTGTAGGTCACTTCACGGGGTCTCTGATTTTCACCTTTGGAGTAAAATTTTCGTCAAAGCATTGGAACAATTAAGACATGTTTGATTTTTAAAAAGTAATTTTTAAAAAATTATTTTTTAAATTTTTTTATATTTATTTGTCATTAAAAAAACTGGTCAATGGAAAACACTTTCCAGTAAACGAAAACACTTTCCGGTTAACGGAAAACACTTTCCAGTAAAAAAAATTTGGTTTGGTTTTCAAGAAAACATTTTTTCTTTTGGCTGTCTTTGTTTTCCGGAAAGTGATTTTCAGGAAATCACTTTCCAAACTTTCCTATGTTTGTTTGCCATTAGAAAAGTTGGTTAACGAAAAACACTTTCTAGTCAAAGGAAAATTTGACTTAGTTTTCAGGAAAGTGTTTTCCTGGAAAATTTGGGCGGAAAACACTTTCTGGAAGTTATGAAAAATTTAGAAATGTTATTTTTTGTTGATTATATCAAATTTGATCCTCAAACTTTTGATTGCTATATATAATTTGTTTTGAATATTTATTTTTCAATTTCATCTCTTAAAATTTAATTTTTATATTAATTTTGGTCCTTATTTTTATAATTGCTATTTGCTTTTTCCTTATCATTTTTTTATTGAAATTTTTTATCTATCAAATTTGGTCCTTATTCTTTTGATTGTTACTTATTTTATTTGAAATAATTTATGAAATGTTAATTATTATTATTTTAATTTCTTCATCTTTTATTTTTTAGATTTAATCCCTATTATTTTGATTATTATTTATTTTATTTGAGATAATTTATGAAATTATATTTTTTTTTCAATTTCATTCTCATTCAACTTTTTAATTTGTAAGATTTGTTCCTCATTATTTTAATAAATTTGAAAAAAATAAAACATTAATAAATTATTTTTCAGCTTATTTTTCATGACATAATCAAATACTGGAAATTGCTTTCCAACTTATTTTTCATTACACTACTAAACATTAAAAACTAATTTTCTAAAATTTACTTTCCTGAAATTTATTTAAAAAAAAAAAATACTTTTTAATAAACAAGGGGCTTGGATCACTACAACTTACAATATTATCATTTCCTCTGCAATGCCTGTTTTTCACTGTAAGGCGTCATTATTTATCTTTTTCAACATTACTATGATAGGATGTGTGAAATTTTTTGTTTTTTTAATTTGATTTTTAATTTTTTTTGATGATTTAATTCTAATTAAAAACTAAATTTCTCTTATTTTATTTTTACCATCATCCAAATTAACTTTAAATTCATTAAATTAAATAATTTTTTTTTTGAGTCAACTCCACGTATATAGGATGCTCCAGTAGCTCTTATGCTTACATTACAGGTCACGAGTGATAATGACCTTTTTTTTTTTTTTTTTTTTTTCCAGAGCTCACAGCTACATCACGACGACGTAGGAGTGTTAATATGCTCAAGGTGACAACTAATTAATTGTGCTTATATTCATTGGGTCATGAAAAGTGAAAACCAAAACTGTCAGCAGATTGCGTGGTGCGGTGGATCCTAACAACGAAAATGAATCCTTGTATTAAAATCACGGAAACCAAGTTTCACATTAGAATTTCTGTGTCAAGTTCATAACCCAGTTGCCCGAGCCATGCATGATACCCACGATCATGTGACCGGTAATGGTTCAGCCGTTCGGGTGCTGGTGCAAAGCCTATTCGCATTGCCTCCACAGTAATCTCCTATGCGCTGTGTTTCTATAAAGGATATATGTGGAGATTCAGAATCAGACAAAAATGAAAACGGAGTGAAAAGGAATTCCTGGACATGCTAATGGCGGAAAAGCAAGATGATAAGCAAAATTAAAATTTAAAGGAAAATTCAGTCAGCGGAGGGGGGAAATAATCTGAGACATGCAACAAAAAATATTGATTTTTCCTTCATCTTCACAAAACATAATCTATACTATACCGAACAATTTGGATCAGAAACCCAAAAAATAAAAGGCAAATGGGCACTGGAGGGAAGGAAATACACTTGTACTATACCGAACAATGGTACAATCAACCTGAAATCAAATAACAGTGATGAATCAACCTGACATCAGCCAACACCAACCGTGCATGTTTTCTTTGTTTATACTGTTGTTCAAAGCTCATCACAGTGATGAATCCAGACTACAAGGGATAGCCATATCTTCTAAGATCTCTTGAGAAGAATGGGTGCCTTAAAGCTTCCCTGGCTTTGAGCCGCTCTGCTGGATCATGTCTTAGGAGACCTTGCAAGAGATCAATTAATTCACCAGCAGAATGATCCACGTGCTGCATTATTAGGTTCTGCCAAAGAAATTTTAAACAGTACATAAATTTGCAACTGCATGAAGTGAGGAATCAAAAGGCAGCATATTATCGAAGTGCATTTTATAAAAGGGTTAGAAAACAAAACCATAACCAATATAGAATTTCGACACGAAAAACATAAAAACTGATCAAGAGGTTACTCTTTTTAAAATGAATGAATGTAATTGATTTGTTTCTTTCAAGAGAGAATGAAGCCAGGTAAGAAAAGCTATTTGAAAGATCCTTTTGTTAGCCATTCTGGAATTGAGAGACAAATATGGAAGATACTGTCAAGAATTTAAGAAAGGCAACCAGTTCTTATTCAATTATGCCTTTAACAAGACTTCTCGTCGTGGATTCCATTTGCCTCAGTTAATTCTGGTACTTTTGCAGTGAAGTATAGGCTGCCTGCAGGTTATTTCTACAAGTGAACTAATAGAGTTGGATTCTGAAAAATTACAGGCAAACGAGGCAACTTCATTACTGCTTTCATGCTTTCTCTTGAGGTTGCACCCTCAGGCCAATCCAATCGCATGCCTCTCCTGAAATATTTCTCAGCACGTCGACTGCAACAAGTTCAGGCACAAAGTAAGTGATTCATCCACATGGAGAGATGGAAACAATCAAATAGAGCAATAACTGTGAATTCTCTTACTCAGCCCTGACCACCATATGTTGTGGCAACGGCCCTAAAACCCTCTCCATCATGGCAAGATGCTCCAAGTTCTCATGAGTTTGAAAAAGGGCCTCACCCTATTCATAGAGAAACCAAACAACAAACATAAATTAGCATCCTTCAAGTATGCAATATGAAATTTAGTTTACACTTTTTATGGAAACCCATCAGATCTAACGACACAAATCACCCTAGACCATTATTAATGAACTTGGCAGATAATAATGGCTACTAGAACTTCATCAAACAAAGAATATTAACACTACATATAAGAAAAATTCTATTTTCTAAGGCAGTTTCCAACCCAAAGCAGCCTGTCTTGCTTAACCTTTCACTTGAAATCCTTTCTGGCCAATAACATTATTCAGCGGTATCAATGACTAGTGATCTCACATGCAAGAAAATGCAGTCAAGGAAAGAAAATAAAAAGCTGAAGTTACTTACAGAACATAATTCAACAAGTATGCAACCCACACTCCATATATCACAGGGATAGTTCCATCCAAGACCTGCAGAAGATATGCCATGGAATGCCATTAGGCGACAAGCATCAAAACATCAGAGCAACAATAGTTTCACAGCAATTACCTAAAATAACCTCCGGTGCACGATAATGCCGTGTTGACACCACATAACTGTGGTCCTGATGTTCAAATGTGGTACTTCCAAAATCAATGAGCTTAATAGCACTTGACTTGGGAAGATTCTTGAAGTAGGAACCATCTTTTGTGGACCGCGAAAGAAACTAAATCACATGAAGTGGGAAAAATCATAAGGCTATCAACTTTGAGGGGAAAAGAGTAAAACACAAAATTCAACAATGGCTTAGCAGGGATTTGGAAACAAGAGAAAGCCCCATTATCATGTATCTCCTGGTGATTATCACAAATCTAAACAAAACCTCAAACTGTGAATATGCTATATTATTAGCATATAATGTTACGTAAGAGTAAACCTATCTCAACAATGCATGACATGGCACCAAATATTCTAACAATGTTGCTGTAGATTAAGAGTCAAATCAAAATTTTTGTGTATCTTAAGAACTTCAAAAGGTGTAAAAACATACATCCAAGAAAGAAAGGAAGAAGGCAAGTTTTTTTTTTTTTTGGATAAGAGAAGCTCTGGTTGCATTCCAAATTTCATGTCATTTCTACTCTTAAACTTGCAGATACATATTTAAAGTCCTCAGGAAAATGCAAAATAAAAACGAAAAAAGCATAAAACCAAACCTTTGAAGCATTACCTTATAATCTGGCACTTTGATGTACTCAGAGGAAACCAGTAGAATATTTTCAGGCTTCAAGTCGGTATGAATCAGATGTAAATCATGCATAACTGCAAAGGTAACAAACTAATGAACAAACTGAAAAACAATCATCCCTACTATCAACCAACTCCATACTAACACAAACAATATTTACTTAGGGGCTCAAGAAAAATATGAAAATTGCAAAAAGAAGTAAAAAAATATGCCTATATTTTGCTTCCAATTAAGAGCATATGAGCATGAAGTTTATATAAAATATAAATAAAAATGGTAAAGAATTGTCCACACACATGCAACAGACTCCAAAAGTTGTCTGCCAAGCTCCCGGACAAGATCAATGGGAAATGAACGATAGCTGTTTTTGCGGAGAAAATCGTATAAGCTTGGTCCAAGCTTCTCAAATACCTGTTGAAACCATTTAAATTCATCCGCAAGTCCTTTAACTCACAGAATATTTAGGCACACGAGCATTTATTGCTCCTGGAAATTAATCAAATCAGAAATACTGATAAATACTTACAATACAAATATGATTACGATAGTCAAACCAATTCCGTATTTGTACACAACTGCAAAGAATAAAACCACTTATACCAAAATCACTTCAAACTTCTGGAATGAACAAAGATAGGAAAAGAAAATGCAAAGCCTTACCGTGTGCTACCAATATCATGCCTGGCCAGCCTCTGCAATACATCAATTTCAGTCATGGCAGCTTCGCGATACTTGTGTATGGAGCGGACAATTTTGATTGCCACTAATTCTTTCTTTTCATTATCAAAACATTCCAAGACCTGCCCAAAAGTCCCTACATGAAAGAAATCACAAGATTACCGTTAAAATGATAGAAATAACTACTCAATTATAGGACACAATCAGATGCAAAAGCCTCCAACAAACATGCTTTCGATGAGCAGGCAATAAAACTAAATATCTTGAAACTGAAAAGCAAATTCCACTGAATAAAGTAGCCAAAAATTAAAGGAGGATGTAATATAACAAAATCAAAACCCAAAAAGTACTCACCTTCGCCCATCTTGCTAAGAATCCTGTCTGCAAAATGGAAGGAAAAAAAGATTAACAGAAATGAAAATATATGATCAGAATCAACGGATCTTGAAGCCAGAAAAGAGAGTCCGCATGCTTAATTCTCCAATTCATGGAATCAAGTTAAGCCAAACTTCACATTATAGAAGCGGCCTTTTCAGAACCCTCTTAACTGCAAATATAAAATCTCCATTTTGCATATAAAAATCACCATCAGGCAGATAGTAAGAAAAACATTAGGCAATTTGATTCAAAATAACATTACAGACGCCTCGAATTTTAATGCGGGGGGCACGGAAAGTACTAACAGCGCGGAGTCAAATTGTCTCCAATAGCAAAAACATAATGCCCATCTTTATCATCAGGTCTCCAAGGAGGTGAACCATTCCGATTGTAAAACAACCCGTAATTTGGAATCACTCCATTCCCATTCCCAAATTCCTGACCACAGAACATCCCTGGAACCACCTGCAATAAAAAAAATATTAATTTCTAGCCAAAAGAAAAAAAAAATTCTGATTTCTTAGAAAGAAAATCTGAGACTTACCTTCGCAGGAGCTAAGAAAGGAGGAGGAGGAGGAGGTATGTCCCATGTTAAACGCTGTCGTTTCCTAGGACGCTTATCCATGTTTTTATGTGGAAACTCTGTTATTCTCTGCGTCTCCATTTCTCTCTCAGTTCTCTGGACTTAAAGGGGCAATCGAAGAATCCATCACTCAATTTGAATCTAAATTCTGAAGAACTGACACAAAACTTGTAAATTTGAAAGAGAAAATTTGGGGTTTTTTTTTTTTGAAACCCTAAAAAGTACAATCTTGAATAGAGGAGAGAGAAAGAGAGAGATCTGGGAAGCTAAACCTGAGATGGCTTGAGTCTAACCAGGGTTACGTTCACACAAGTATTGTGAACCCAACGGATCGTTTAAGTTTCTAACTATGGTTAATAGGTGGGTCCCAGTCCCAGAGCGTTTCATCCTCCTTTAATTCTTTCACGGGACCACCCAGTGATGATTAGGGGACGCGTGTGTCGTTTAGATGTTGGGCCGGAAGGTTAATTGGGCCTGTTTCACATGCTCTCACGTGCCAAGGCACTAGCCACTGCTTTCGTCGTATAATTGTGTCCATCGCTTGGAACTAAAAAACCCTAACAGCAGTTTTGTGAGTGGCCATTCCCCAGCTCCGCAATGGCTCCTAAAGGTATATCAATGGCTATCTTCATTTTCTTGATGATGATTATTATTATTATTATTATTATTATTATTATTATTATTATTTACCTGGATAGGCTATCTTTTAGCTGTTTTCAGTTTTGATTTCTTTACAGTTTCTTGTATTGGTTATGGACCTGGTTTTGTGATTGTTCGGACTAAAGGGGTGGTTCTTCTAGGCTTGGCTTCTAATAACAAGTTAGTGAAGTAAAAGGTCATGGTAGTGTGAATAACTGCGCTGCTTATTTGCTAGTGACTTCGATATTTTTATACTTTAGAGAAGATATTTTTGGGTTGTTTAGTGTATTTTTGTAGCTTAACATTGTTTGTCAGTGTCATTTAAGTGTGGAGCTTTAAGAGTAATATAAATGAGATTTGTGGTAATGGAAAAAATGAAATGATTGATTTAAGAGCATGTGGAATTTTAATGGTATACTTGCTTTCTTGTGTGTGTTTTTTGTTACTTAGATGTAAAGAAGGCTGATGCAAAGACACAGGCTCAGAAAGCTGCCAAGGCCTTGAAATCGGGTGCACCGGCTTTCAAGAAGTCTAAGAAGATACGAACTAAGGTGACATTTCATCGTCCCAGGACATTGAAGAAGGAAAGGAACCCCAAGTACCCTCGCATTAGTGCAACTCCAAGGAACAAGCTTGATCATTATCAGATCCTAAAGTATCCTCTCACAACTGAGTCAGCGATGAAGAAGATTGAGGACAACAACACTTTAGTTTTCATTGTTGACATTCGAGCTGATAAGAAGAAGATTAAGGATGCTGTGAAGAAGATGTATGACATTCAAACCAAGAAAGTGAATACCTTAATCAGGTGACAATGACCTTAATCTCTTTATTCCCATTTGTTTGTGAGCTATTTATTTGAAGCAATGTTATTATAGAACAAGTTAACCTGTTTACAATGTCACTGATTACCTTCACAACCTGGTACTGTTGGGCTTGCCTGATAAGAGGCTATATGCTCTTAATTTTCTCTTCCTTAGTCTAATTTACAGGATCGCATTATGTGTTTTCTTTTTTACAGACGTGTAGATAGCATAGACCAAATCTAATATTGCTAATTTGGTAAAAGATAAAATGAACAATTTAGTACATCTTGTTTAGTCTATTCTAGCATCTTCACTGATGTATATTCAATTATCTATATGAAAGCGGTTATCTTCTTTAGTTTGTTATCATCAGTTCATTTTCTAGCAATGGCTATTTATCTGATGCCTTGAAGCTTTGTGCATCAAACTGCAACAGCCTTGAAACCAAAAGCATGTTTTGAGTGTCGTCAAGTATCAGTGCAGATGTTAACTTTTTTATGGCAATCTACCTTGCATAGGTTTCTTGTTCTTATTTGACATATGCTGCTTTCATCTCTGAACTATAATTGCTCTGTTGTTTGGTTTCAGGCCGGATGGGACAAAGAAGGCGTATGTTAGATTGACACCAGATTACGATGCTTTGGATGTGGCAAACAAGATCGGAATAATCTAAATTAGTTGCCATTTCCATTTGTATGCCTTTTTTTTTGAAGCATTTCAATTTTCAAGTTCGAACTGAGAAGTTTTTTAAGAACCTCGAACAGAGTTGGGTCAGCAATTTCAGTTTGATACATTGCATTTGATTAGCTTTGGTTGATGTTTTGATGTCTTCGTGCTATGTCTTGTTTGACTGTCAAAGATTGCGATCAATGTTAACAGATGGTAGAAATCTATGCCATTTTTTCGCTCATTTCTTCAACATAAAAAATGTGGCATTTATCTTTGTTCCATTAAAGCATGGTTGATTGCTAATTTTGTGTCTCAAGTAGTGCACTTGTCAGGTGGAAAAGAGAAGAACCATCTTTGATCGAAATTTTTTACTATATTTACTGAATGATCCCACGCCATCTACCAGCAGCCAATTCAACATGATATATGATGATGCATTTTCAGGATCTAAATCTAGGATATGTCGCCCAGCTAATTCCCCCAGTTCCATATTTAAATGGTCCCGGCAGCCTCCTATTAATGCCTTCCAAAACCCAATTCCTGGATCGAAAGGCAAAGTATTGAATATACTACCCGATCTTCTTCGAAACATCCACAGTTGAATATAAAAGTATAATGTTTAGGTTTGAACAAACTGAGGTACTCGAGCCTTGCATGCTTGAAATATGAATACCCCTTGTTGACAAGACCGGCATGATTGCAAACCCATGACGAGCAAAGTAACGTAACACTATTAGGTCTCAGACCGGTGTTCCTCATTCTTTCATAGAAGTTCACAGCATCCTCTCCTCTCCCATTCTGCGCAAAGCCACAAATCACAGCATTCCAAGAGACGATACCCTTTCCTGGAAGTTCACAAAAAAGATGGAGACTATCTTCCATGCTTCCACATTTTGCGTAGAAGGTAACTAGAGAATTGAGGACAAACACTCTAAACTCACCCAATGTCTTAACAGCACAAGCATGAAAGCTTTTGCCCATTTCAAGTGCTACTATATTTGCAGTAGCAATAATAGCACAAGGTAATGTAAACTGACTAGGCTGCAAGAAAGGGAGGTTTGAGGAGGCTCTCAAGCTTCTTAAACAGATGCCGGAGAGAAATGTTGTGTCGTGGAATGCGATGATTGGTGGGTTTAGCCAGATGGGCGAGAGACAACATTGGGATTTTGTATGTCCTCGAAAGCTCTTTGCGCTTCTTCAGTGGAACCCAACTTGGCATTCAAATCTAAGATTGCACTGCCCGCAAAGACTATTGAACTAAGGCCTATCTTCATTGCACATGCATGAAATTGCCTTCCTAATTTAAGGTCTCCAGTGAAGTTGAGGAGTGAATAAAACGCCATATGTGAACTCATTGGTCGTAATATATATATATATATATATAAAAAGTATTCTGGAGAAGAGTTGCGTTGCTTCTTTGTATTTCTGCCGCCTAGCAAACTGACCAGTTATGGTTGTTGCTGACACAACATCCAAGTAAGGTATTTTATCGAACACTACATGGGCAGTTCGGGATAAATGGGAAGGTTCTGGTTTGAGAAGATATCCATGCGCTGATGTGTGGTTAGATTTAAAAGTTATAGCGTGGGTTTTTCTATGTACTTTTGGAGATGCTAGTAAAATTAGTAATATGGTTCTATTTGTTTGTTTATATGCACTTTAATAGTAAAAAGTCTTATATTTTATTATATTTATATATTATTATTTTAATAATTTTATATGATCTGGTTCACCAATGAGTCTAAAAATTATTCAACGATTCTTAATCAAACCAAAATTAAAAGATGAAATTAAAAAAAAACTTAATGAAAAAAAGATAAAAAAATTACCCTAATCAACCCGGTGAACTTGTCAAACCCATGATATTGATGAGATTAGAATAATTTCATAAAAAACAAATAAAAAAATATAGATTTTAAAAAAATCAAAAGAAAAAACTAGTGAAAAAAAATAAGATTTTTAATATTGAGATTTTTTTTATTTCATTCTTCATATTTAGATTGAGTATAAATTAAGATTCATGATTTATTTAAGTTTGATTTAAATGAGATTATATCAGTCTTATAACTCGAGTATTTATTTTGCGAGTTAACACGAATTGACTCAGGTTATTTTATTGTGTCATATTTTTAAATTATTTTTTTTTCAACTTTATCCTTCAACAATGGTTTATTGAAAATTAAGTTTTATAATTTGTTTTGATTTGCTTTTTATGAAGTTATCACGGTCTCATAACCTCATGATCTTGGTCATAGGTTTGACACATTAACTCAAGTTGTCTCAGGTTATTTTTTCTATTTATTTTCTATGAGGTTATAGTGGTCTCATAACTCGGGTCACGAATTTGGTAGTTTAACTCATGTTGATTTTTTTTTTATTTTTTTAATCTTATTTTTCAACACTTGATTGATTGAGAATTGAGTTTTATAATTTTTTTTATTTGCTTTAAATAGGGTTATCATAGTTTCATGATCCAAATCGTAAATTTGACAAATTAACTAAGATTGATCCATATCAATCTAGTATATTGCCAATTCAACTTTTTTTTTTTAAGATATTGTCTTGAATTTTTATGTGTCAAATTATATTTATACAAGTCATTTGAATTGTGTTCATCAAACTAATTAAGTCTAATTGAGTCAACTTATGCATAATATAATTTTTTTTTACAAAAACTTAATTAGCAACACCCTATATTTCTTTTACATATTCAAAAAAAAAAAGCATTAGCATAGCCCAGAGACAAGATGCAGCAAATCCTGAATTAGCTTAGCTCTCCATATTGAAAATTTCCAAAAAACAAAATCCAACTGCATTGCTATCCATGTCTTTTTAATTTTGGCATATAGTTTTTTTTTAAATAAATAATAAATTTATTAATTATAAATAAAGTCCTTTCAATGCATGATGATTAGTTAAACTTTTAATATTATAAAATTAAAATGTCTGCTTCTACTACAGTGCTATTATATTATAATATTTGTGAATCACTTTTGTCTGAATGAGATTTTTTTTTAAATTATATATATATATATATATATATATATATATATATATATATATATATATATATATATATATATAAAAGAAACCAAGGTCCAATCTAATAATTTGTTAAATCTTGATGTAATATCAATATTTCACATTTTAATTACATGTGAGATCAATGTAAACTAAAAATATAGTAATGAATATAAAAGTTTTTGAATTATTTTTATTTAAATGAGTCTTTTTTAATATTCATAAATAATTGTAAAACAATAGAGTTAAAGATAATATGAGACAAGAATCAAGGATCCAATCATTGTAAAATATAATGTAACTTTAATATTTTTTAGCTTTTAATTATTGACTTTTTTGACCTATTAAATATTTTAAGAATTTTGATAAACAAAATAAGTGCCAATGAGATACTATATAGGCTAGGGGTGTTTTAAGTAGTGTTTTTTTTTTAATGTGAAATAGCCATATTAATCAATTTATTAGAAATTAGGTTACTGTTTCAGTCTCTTTCCTAGTTATCGATGGATTTGAATTTACATATTAAGTTGCCATACATGTTTTATTTTCATATACAAAAATTAAATATTTTCTTTTCATGAAATTGAATCTTTTTAATTTTGGAGTGCAAATGTTTTTATGGTAAAACAATATGTATAGTAATTATCAATAAAGTTGTTTAAATACATAGTTGTGGGTTATTGAAAATTCTTATAATCAAGTAATTTAAATGCATAGAAAATTAGTTACAAAAAGTATTTATGTTTCTGAAATATTTTTGTATATATTAACTTAATATCAAAATTAGAAATTAAAGTATTAAAAAACAAACTCAATCACTATTTAACTTCAAAAATAAAAGATGGATGGTGTTATTCTCGCTCTATATTTTTTAATCGCGCTCTTTTATTACTTAATAGACAAAAATAATTCTAATTATATTCTTATAAATGATGATATTAAATATCATTAGTAAATCTATTAAAAGTAAAATATATTTCTTTAATAGATTCAAATTCTGCCTTTTGTTTTTATATATATAGTATATCTGATCTTTACTTGAATAAATAATAGATAATATTTCAAATTAATTTGATTATGTCAAAATTAAATACTTTGTAGCGTTGTTAAGATGTGTTTTAACATAAAAAATCAAAATAAATTCAAAATTTGATGTGTATTAAACGACATACTTTTTAAATATGAAGATGGGGTCATATCAAACAATACAATTTGTTTTGTAAATATTGAGATGATGATCTATCGAATTAACCAACCTTGATGAACTGATAAAATTCGTGATCCGAGTCACAAGACTGTAATAACTCTAAAGAAAATAAATTGAAATAAATTATAAATTCAATTTCTAATAAGTCAAATGTTGAAGGACAAAAATAAAATAAAAATATATATTCAATTTTTAAAAGAAAATGACAAAAAAAAAAGGTTCTAGTCAACCCACTAAATCTACAATTTAAACCATGAGATGACATTACCTCATAGAAAAAAAATTGAAAACAATTATAAAATTTAGTTCTCAACCAACCTACTAATGAAAGATAAATCTGAAAAATAAAAATTAAATAATAAAAACAAAAATCCTAGTCAACCCAATAAACTTGCAACCCGGATCATGAAACTAGAATAATTTAATAAAAATAAAATTAGAAAAAATCACGAAACCTAATTTCCAACCAACTAAACCCATAACTCGAGTCATGATGATGAGATTACTCCATATAAAGAAATCTAGAAAAAAAAATCACAAAACTCAATTCTCAACCAATCCATTGTTGAATGACAAAATAAAAAAGAAAAAAACATAAGTCAACTTGGGTTAACCCAACAAATATGTGGCTCGGGTCATGAGACTATGATAACTTAATAGAAAACAGATAAAAAGAATCACTAAACACAATATCCAACCAACTAAAATCGCGATCCAAGTATGAGATTACCTAATAGAAAGCAAATTAAAAACAATTACGAAGCTTAACTCTCAACCAACCTATTATAAAAGGACAAAATCAATAAAAAAATAGTATAAAAAAAAACCCACAACCCTAATTAATCGAGTTAACCTTGCAACCTTGTGACTCGAGTTATGAGATCGGGATAACTTAATATAAAGTAAATAAAAAAAATCACGAAGCCCAAATCCTAACCAACTAAATGTTAAAGGCTAACATTGAAGAAAAATAAAAAAAATGACATAAGCTAACCATCCAAACCATTACCTGATATAAAAAAGACGAAAAAAAAACGTAGAGGCCTAATTTCCAACAGATCTCATATTGAAGGATCAAATTGAAAAAAATAAAAATAAAAAACAAAAAAATAACAATTAAAAGAACGAGAACCAAAATTGATATAAAAACAAAATTAACCAAGTAAGGCACAAAACCTAAAGCAAAGATATAAAAGATAAAGGGACAAAGAATGGGCCTCTGACAACACACCACCACTCATCATCTTACACACACAACCCCATAATATGGATCTTGTCGTGACGATTAAGAAGACACGACATACCATAATTTTTTCTGGTTGAAGGAGGCAGCATATGCCTCCATAGTGTGACGACTCTCTTCACTCTCTGTATGTGCAATGCGAGCGCTAGTCTTGACCCAACTGCCCATCCAATTTCATCCCTACTCTTGTTTTAGTTTTAAATTTGGTCTTTATAGCTTTAATTATTTTAAATAAGTACAATTCATTTAATTTCACAAATCCAAGCATTAACCATGCAATAAAATTCTCTCTCGACATTGTGAGATCTTTATATCTAGATAACAAAAAAAAAAAAGCTTTTAGTACAATGCCAAATAAATTTAATGTGAAAGGATCAAATTAAAAAAAAATTGACCAAAAAAGAGAGGTTGAATTATCCCTACTTATGCATTTTAGTCCCTGATTCTAGCAAGAAAAAAGGGTTGAACAATTGTCAATTGTTAAAATTCGGTCCAAATAGCTTTAATTATTTTAAATCAATAAAACCTCATTTAGTCTCGTCAGACCAACCATTAACTAAGTAACATTTCTATTCCTTGACATAAGAAGATCCTCTAGCCTAGGTATAAAAAACAAACCACCAAACCTAATGCTAAATAAATGCAACATTTAAGAAACAAATCAAAAAAATAAAAATCAAGGGAACAAAACAAAAAAAAGCCAAAGGTAAAAAATAATAATAATTAAAAACACTATGGAACTCTATTACAATCCATAGTGTTTTCTCTCTTATGCTAGAGTGGAAATGCCATACCCTTTATTATTATTTTTTTTTGGTAATTGTAATTGATAAAAGATTATGTAGCAAATTAATAAAACTTATAATTGATGTGGTTTAGGATTAACTAGATATTTGACATGTGCTTTGCCGTGAATCAAATTTTTTTCCAATAAAAAAATTGAACATACAAGTTTTTTAACACGTCTTTTCACAAAAAAAAATATGTGTAAAACAAAAAACTTATGTATGCATCTAATTAAATAAATCAACAACCATCTGTGTCAATAAATGAAATTTTTTTTATTAATTATAACTAAATGCATATCTAAAAAAGCCAAGAGACGGACATAGATCAAGATATTTGATCTTGCAACACGCGTCATTTACCCGATTGTGTTCAATGATAACAAAAATATACACTATTTTTTATTGTGTTCAATTGATTGAATAAAATCAAAGAAAAAAAAATCTTGTAAGGATGCGCTTAATAGAAATACAATAATTAATAAATATGTTTTAAATAAATTTCAATTATTTAAAACATAAAAAAATTTATAGCTAAATTAGAATAATCTATTTAAAACATAAATACATATAAAACAAAATAAAACATTATTTAAAAAAGGTTAAATACTAAAAATAAGAAATAAGAGAGAAGAGATATTAATTTAAATATAAATTTTAAAAAAACACATTTAGAAAAAGCATGATGTTTTATTAAAAAAAAAAATTACAACAAAACAAAAAGTGGTCAGACACTGCTTGGTTTAAGTTGGCCCATTTAGAAATGAAATTAGAGCGGATTTTCCTTATTTTTTTTTTGAAAAACAATTTACACACAACACATTTTCTGGTTTTCTCATATTCTAGCCACTATGATGTTCGAAAAAACAGGGCTTATATTCTTCTACCTAAAAATTCATTATCAATCTATTTTTAACCCCAAACACCTAGAAAAAAAAAAGCATAAACACCTTGACAAATCTATAAATAGCCTTAAAAAATAAAAATAAAAAACCACACAAAATTCAAAATCAACCCAAAAACAAAAAACCTTCCCAAGCTTAACTCTTATTGTTTTA
>Ga0325401_1002824_pt1 | contig 15605 bp, 9 predicted proteins | sample PopdelMetagenome_FD_205666 | JGI IMG/M metagenome (GOLD analysis project Ga0325401, IMG submission 205666) | Populus deltoides microbial communities from Bellville, Georgia, United States - Xylem-PdKOR-R2 | ecosystem: Host-associated > Plants > Phyllosphere > Stem > Wood/Secondary xylem | place...
TTTCTTTTGTTTTCTTCTTCCATTTTATTCTCTTTTTGCACGTGCATGAGAGTTTGGTCACGTACATTAAGTGGTAGATTTTGTAGGGTATCCTAATCATTTTCAAAAAATATGACTGAAGAAGATAATCAGTCGCTTCATAATGGAATAATGAGAATAATCGAGTCAAAACACTTAGAGACCACATGAATCCAACAAGAACAAGTGCACCCTCATGTATAGTTTTCCCCTCCTGATATTTCTCACTTCAATTTTAAGCTGGACATTATTCAACTTTTACCTTCTTTTCAAGGCTTAGATCCAGAAAATTCATAATTGCATTTGAGAGAATTTGAGGAAGTCTGAAACACCTATAATGACTTAAATTGTAGCATGAACACAATCAGATTAAAGCTTTTTTCTTTTTCATTAAAAGATAAAGTTAAAACATGGCTACAAAATCTAGGTTAGGATCCATTCGTGTTTAAGATGAAATGCAGCAACAATTTTTAAAGAAGTTTTTTCTGTCTCACAGAACAAACTCTTTCAAAAGACAAATCACCACTTTCACTCAAAAAATAGGAGAAACATTTTACCAATATTGGGATAGGTATCGAGACTTACTTAATACTTGCCCTCATCATGGTTTTGAAACATAGAGATTGGTTTGGGATAGGTATCGAGACTTACTTAATACTTGCCCTCATCATGGTTTTGAAACCTAGAGATTGGTTTCACATTTTTATGAAGGGTTAACACCTAAAGATAAACGAATGGTAGAATTGATGTGCAATGGAATTTTTGAAGATAAAGACCCTAATGAAGCAATGGAGTACCTAGACTTGCTAGCTGAAAATGCTCAAAATTGGGACACTACAAGCATTTATGAGGCACCGGGTAAAACTCAACCTCATACATCTAATGGAGGAATGTACAACCTTAAGGAAGATCATGACCTCCAAGCCAAGTTTGCATCTTTAGCTAGAAAAGTCGAGGTACTAGAATTAAAAAGGAGAAATCACCCAAATTTCACTTGGAAGAGTGATAACAATAATGCACAAACAACACAGCCACAGTTTCAAACACACCATAATTTCCAAAATTTGCATGGATATGCACCTTCTTATGCTCCACCTCCTAGAAAAAATCTTGAGGAAACATTGCATGCATTCATTGAAAAGCAAGAGACAATCAACACTCAACTTGTTCAAAGCATGACAGATTTTAAAGATACTTTTGCAAAATTCACATTTGCTCTTAGTTTTCAAGAGAAAGGTAAGTTTCCATCTCAACCACAGGAAAATCCATAGGGGCAATACAATGCAAATACAAGTAGTTCCGGAAGCCAACACATGGATTAAGTCAAATCAGTCATCACTCTTCGTAGTGGTAAGGTTATTGAAAAATCCATTCTTGAACCTTATGAGAAAGATGATGAGTTAATCTCTCTGAGGGTAAGGAAGGGGTTGAATCTGAACATTGCAAAGAAAAGACCGATTCCCCGTCAGCACTTCCATTTCCTCATGCCATGACCAAACAAAGAAAAGTAAATCACAACTCTGAAATCTTTGAAACTTTCAAGCATGTAATGATCAATATACCTTTGTTGGATGCTATTAAACAGGTACCTTAAGCTAAATTTTTGAAAGATTTGCGCACTGTGAAGAGAAAACTGAATGTGAAAAAGAAAGTCTTTTTAGCCGAACAAGTAAGTGTCATTCTTCATAACAATAATGCTTTGAAATATAAAGACCCTGGTTGTCCTACAATTTCTTGCTTTATTGGAGAACATAAAATTGAAAAAGCTTTACTTGATCTTGGAGCTAGTGTGAATTTACTTCCATATTCGGTTTTTCAAAGTCTCAATTTAGGTGAGTTAAAACCAACTTCTGTAACTCTTTTACTTGCTGATAGATCTGTAAAAGTGCCTAGAGGAATAGTTGAAGATGTGTTAGTACAAGTTGATAAATTCATTTATCTTGTGGATTTTATTGTCTTGGATACATGACCTGTTGAAGCATGTAATTTAGTTCCTGTTATTTTAGGACGTCTATTTATTGCAACTTCTAATGCATTGATTAACTGTGAGAGACCAGTGCCAACTCTCCCTTAATCTTAGATGTATCTTGATGCTATCTTGCAGAGGATGGACATGAAACAAGGGAAAAATAAGGAGAGAATATGATGCTATCTTACACAGGAATAAGCTGCCCTGCTAATAATGAGTGTTCCATTCATATAGATATTTAGAATGCTTAACAGCATCATTTGTCCCTAAATTATGTTTTAACTTGATCTCACACCAGCACAACCAAGTATATAGTCATTACTCGCTATCCTATGTTAGCTAGGATTCAGAACCAGGTATTGCAGAATTGCAATGAGGAAACTAATGAAGAATCCAACAAAACACAAAGATTAATGTTCAACCGAAATTAACAAGTAATGTGTTTATCAGATTTTCAGCACCAAGAAGATTTTCTCTTTTTACAAGATTAACAATAAGTTCAAGATTATTTTTACTGTCAAACCATCAAAAAATGATATCAGATTGATGGCTTATGACCCTCTTCTGCATAATAAAACATGACAGAAAAGAAGATAATCCAACAAATAAACCTGACCACTAACAATAGGCACAATTGTTGCTTCATTTATAGTGGCAAACAAAACCAATTGAGAGAGTAGAGAGTGGAGACAATCAGATGAAAGGCAAACAAAGTAAAGAAAAAAATGAAGATTAATCTTTACATTGTTGCTTGCTAGTAAGTAAAGAGTGGAACCAGCTGCGTTGCTGGTGTTAATCTGCTAGGGTTGAGAATTTGAGATTTTAGCAAAGAGAAAAAGAAAAAAGAGATATTGGGGTGTAGAGAATGTGGGTGGAGTGTAGCAAATTTTGTAACTTTCATCTAATTCGGTAAATCAATTAGGTTTTACTCAGTTTGATTAATTTTATACAAGTTTAATTGATTTTAACCGATTTTATTAGTTTTCGAGTTTTTAACTTAATTTTACATGTTATATACATGTTGACTTGTAAAATCATTTTACTAGTCAACTCGTGATTTTGATAACTATTTCTACATTGGGAAAACTATGCAGTTAAAAACGGATACACTGCATTGGGAAAACCACACTATTTAATCCCATGTATTTGGTTCTTCTAATACAACATACATCGGGCTGGACAAGATTCTCATGCAAAAGCGATTGAACTTGGCCTGAGGGTATTTCCCTCGTGTTGGCATCTTAGACGACTGCACTGTCACTGATAAACTCCGATGCCCACTGTCTCACAATGTTCCTTGTGCTGAAAATGTCTTCAAATATCTTGCCAAGTACTCCATCTAGAATCTACAGCAACATTTATTAGCAAGGTCGGTTTTCGCTAATCTCAAATTTAGTAACCCAGTAATTTAGCTGGCCCACAACGCAAGCTGATCCAGTGGAACCGTACGAGCAGAATTTGTTAACTGCATTTTCTACTCCAAGATACTCGTATACATCTTGGTGAAAGGCAGGGCTTATGTTTCAGATCATCAAGGCTTAGATCTTCAAGCCGCAAGTTCCTTGAAACACACAAATGAACACATGTTCCAAGTATTTCATGGGCTGTTCTGAAAGGTAGTCCCTATAAAAAACAAAAAAGGAAGGCAGTTGATTTTTTAACAATTCCAGAGAAAAAGATTGGAAAAGAAAATAAAAAATTTGCATGGAGAATTTGTGGGACAACTATGAACCACCATGCTTCATGAAACCAAGAATTAAATATGATGCAGACCTAGGATTTTAGAAGCCTAGAAATGAATTGGTACCATAATTGGAAAACAAAAACAATGCCCGTCTATTACATAGATATCCTCAGTCTAGCCCACAAAAGTGATTGCCATTACAGCTCATGTTTGTATGCTTCCCCATTCAGGATCATCTATTATCAATTTGTATCTCCTGAATCTCTCTATCTGTAAGAATCATTGAGGTGTTTTAAGTGAGGCAATCCTTCTCCTTTCCCTCTCACCACATTTCCTCTCCTCAAACCATTTTGTTAAATATTCACCGCTTAACCTAGTTCAGTTTAGAATAAGGAGGAAAAAGAATTCGCATGTGCAACCTAAAGAAACTCATTTCTAGAGTATTTTGGATTAGTAATTTTGTGGAAGAATTCCTTCATTAGAAGTTAGCTGGATATTAGGAACACAAATGTACATAGATGGACTTAAGCTCTCAGCCTGGTCTTTGATGGTCCCTGGAACTTTTATTTGGTTGCTTCATTGCAAATCATGATGAAAACTTAGAAGTAGAAGAAATGCAAGCTATTTTGAATAGTGAACAGAAGTCAATCAATAAAAATAACCTGCCTTATTAACAAGATAATCAGCAAGTGTTGCGGCATCAAGATGGCCACCTGGCAAATACTTTTGAATTCTCTCCTGATTAAAGGTGATGTTTTGTGCAAACTCTGCTGACACTTCAAGCATCCCTACAACTGTCTTAACGCTGTCAAATTCAGGTTCCTTATCTTCCTGTCTCATGAAAAAGACAACAATCAAAATACAAAGAATGGGCAAAAGATCACCGGAAGAGGAGAAGATAAAGGATGAACATATATAGGGATGCATGCATTCGAATAACTAATTTAGCAAAGAAGGATTCAAATACACATCCACAGGTAAACCAAGATGTTGATCTAAAATTCAAGAACAAAAAGGCTGAAATTTCCCTCAATACCTATGGATGATCTACTATCCCACTGTAACAGAAGCACTCCAAAACTTTTATCATTGTGAAAGACAAAATAAAAAGAGACCACCTGCAAATCACGACTTCAAGCAAGTGGAAGTCCTTTGCACAACATAAAAAGAGTGACCAGGTCTCCTAACAAGTTCCATGGGATCTGGGTTTTTCTTCTGAGGCATTATACTACTTCCAGTTGAAACAGAATCACTTGGTGTTATATATACTGGGCCACGTCCACAATACCCATTCTTCACTCAGTCAAGAAAGATGAATGGCTGTGATGGAATTAGCAGAAAGAAACTCCAAGACAAAATCTCAGTCTGAAACTGCATCGATGCTATGTAAACTAATGAAACATAACCAACTACTCAAGGAAGCCAGATAAGAAGAAGGGAGGGGAATTCACAAGCATATAGGAGATAGAAGTTGAGGTAAATAAGAACACATGCAAATGGTCCCACAATCCCCAATTCCAGGAGCCAACAATTGACATCATATGTAGAGCAGGCAGTATGAAAGTGCCGCTTTAGCAAAGGTGTTTTACTCATAATATAAAACTAATTTTATAGTACTTAAGAGAGAATCCAGAAATAAAATCGAGAAAATTTCAAATGTTTGGCAAAATCTTGCATTTGTTATCACAAAGATAAGCCAAGGAAGCCATCACACAACCATCAATATACAGATACCGATGCATTTCATAAATGTATGAGAAAGAAATCATGACCAGACTCTTGAATGGGGCAGTCGAAAACCAATATAAATGACCTTTACGACCAACTAATCGATGAGATGATAAAAACCATTGTTCTCAGATTACCCATGAACTGAAGGATCACAAGTCCTCATGAATGTTAATCCAGAACCAAAAACATCCGAACGCACAGAAATATTTATCAAAAACAGTATGTGTTTACCTGTTCCTCATGGGAGCAGAGAATCCTAAAGCTTCAGAAGTCATAAACCTGTCAATGGGTAAACCAGTACCAGCCAATGCACATGCACCCAGGGGGCAGAAATTCATCCTAAAGTTAGAATCAAGTGATCAGCATCACGTTCAAGCTACAAGAAAAAAAAATTGTGGTCAGTGTTCACTCTTATGAAGACACCATGATTGATTTACGGAAAAAAACTGCATTGGTCAGTAATAACACCATATTGGACCAATGCCTGAGCTCATTTAAAATGTTGTAAAATTACAAGAGAATTTCAACCAACTATCAAATCAGTATTCCAGGTAACTACTAAAGTTTCCAATTGAAGCTTTTTAATGGTAGACAGATCAAGCATGCAAGTCCCAATCTTCTCGTTAGCCAACACGATAAAGGCTCCAATAAATATTAAAATTTCTAAAAGTGTTCCACCCACGCCAACCAACAGCAACAAAGCAATACCTGTTCAACATAAGCTACGAGCAGATGAGGCAACAAAACAGGCTGCGCTCTTTGCAAATGTGTGTAACCAGGAACACTAAGCCCTTCATTATGCAAAGCCAATTTGAGCAATGCAACCTGTAAATTTTTGATAGATGCAACAATTCTATCAATAGCATCACGATACCACAGTTTAAAATCAGTCAAAACTTGATCATTCCTACTCCTCGCCGTATGCAGTTTCTTGGTAGGCTCACCAATCATCTCAGTAAGTGTTGCCTCAATATTCATATGCACATCTTCCCTATCTTCCCTCCACTCAAACTCACCAGCCTCGTTCTTTCTCTGTATCTCATCGAGCCATTTTAAAATACTGTCCCTATCACTCACCTATCAACCCCTACAAAACACAAAACAACATAACAAGCTTAAACCATTTCACTTGCTTAAGGAAAGAAGTCGAAAAACTGTTATGCAAGAACAAGAATGACCTGTTTAGCAAGCATGGAGGCGTGAGCTTTGCTGCCCATTATGTCATGCTTGTACAAATCCTTGTCAAATGAGATTGACTCAGTGAATTTCTCTACTTTATCGGTCACGGTCTGTTCGAATCTGCCTCCCCACAGCTTGTTCTCTTTCTCCATGAGTTTAGCCTGGATAGCTGGTTTTCTTTTGGGTGTGAAGGAAATAAAGCTTGGATTTATATGAGTGGTTTTGTTAGAGAAGAAGGTTTTTGGTGAAGGGCAGTGGAGAGGAGATGGTGATGCGGAGAGGAGCAGTGATTCCATTGCATAGACGGCTAAGATAGTGTTTCGCCGATAACTTTTTATATCAAAATATACGTTAATAATATTTTTTTATCTTTTAAAAATTATTTTTAATATTAACATATTAAAACGATCTAAAAAATATAAACTGTATTGAATTATAATAAAAAAATTTAAAATTTAACAAAAAACAAATTTAAATACATAATCAAACACTTTCTAAATAAAATGAGGTTCAGAGGAATCACAAATTCGAGACTCTATATTGCCTGTTTTGTCTTGGGGTGGAGGACTTGGGCCTAGTAGACTAGTTAGGGCTAGTTTAAGGACAAACTAATGAAATGGGTCCAATAAATCCAAGCTATCTTGGGTTTATTTTGGAGTGACCACTGACAACTGCAAAATCAGACCATTCCTGGTCATGGTCGAAGAAAAACTAGATTGACAGTGTGTCGGTGATGAGTTGTGGATAACCTTTTTTATTTATAGAATTAATAAAAGAAACTATATATTTTTAGTTTTTAATAAGGTTTAATTTGTGCTTTAAAAAAATTATATCTATATAAAAAAAAATATTAACCACATCTCACCACACTTCAATCCCAAACACACTTACCGGTATGGTTATGCTTATTGGTGTCGAAATTAAAAGCAAAAGGGGTTGAAAAAAAAATATTTGTCATGTAAGAAATTTTATGATGTTTAGAAAATAATTAATAATATTTTATTAGTTATTTTTTAAGTTTATTTTAAAAAATATAGAAACAAGTAATGGAGAAAAAAAATCCTAAAAAATATTCTTATTATTTTTTTTTTGGATTATAAGTTTCATTTTATCTCACCTTTTTATGTTTTTTTTTAATGAACCTAGAAAATAACTATTTAAATACTACTAATTATTTCCTCAACATCATACTATTGATGTGATTGGTGTATGAGCAAGGAGCATGGGGGATGACTTTAATATTTTTGGAGCTTAATTCGTTAATTTTGAGATCCATTTCTTTTCTTGAAGATAAAATGGATAATTCAAGATTCAGAGTATGCAAATGAAAATACGAGTCACAAAAGGCAAACTTGTTTCTAATGTCATGAAACTTGTTCTTTGTTTTAAAAAAATAAAAAATACTCAACACTTGTCAAGATATAGCATAAGTAAAGATATATATAAATTTGAAGGCCGAGCATGAAAGTAAAATATAGACTCCAAGAGTAGTCATTTTTTATTAACAAAATTTAAAAGGTGCAAGAAAAATACTATGGCCTAAGATTCATGGTACTGTGAATTAAAAAATATTTTTTTCATTTAAAAAAAATCTATTAGCTTTGATATTAGTGATAAAATGATTTTTTCACATGATTCATTAATCATTACGAAAATGATTTAAACTATTTTTGTCATTTAACTTTTTTTGCACAATAAAATGACATCATTTCCATTAAATGTAAAACTCAATCAACTAGCTTCTAGGGGTATGTTTTGGTTTTTACTTTTAAAAAGCATAGTAAAATGAATAAATTGTATTTGAAAGAAAATTTTCTTTAATTGGACTCTAGGGATTTTTCGTACTTTCATCCTAAATTTTTTGTTTTTACCATATAGGAATAAGAGCAATTTGGTATTTTAATAACTATATATATATATAAAATTGTTAGCACATGTGTTATGCATCCTAGTGAGTAAGTTGTCTTGTCATATTTAGATGGTATGTGCAACAACTTACAATTGCCAAAAATAGTCTTTTTTGGTGTTTTCAGAATCATCATGGTAAGACCTCCATCCCTAGGCAACACATAGTGTAATTCCCTCTGGTTTGGTGATGATTGATTTTTTCTTCTTTTTTTTCTCTCCTCCTCCTTTTTTAACGTTTAATCTTCTAAATTTTCACAATAGCCCTTCAATTTATTTTTTTTCATTCAGATTTAGTCCATATTTTTTTAATTTTTGTTTTTTATTTTAATTAATATATAGAATTGAAATTTATTTTTAAATTTCATCCTCCTTTAGTTTTTTTATCTGTTAAATTTGGTTCCTATTCTTTTGACTACTATTTATTTTATTTGAGATGATTTTGAAATTGGTTTTTTGTTTTATGATTCATCAACCTTCAATTTTTTTTTCATATCATATTTCATCCTCATTCTTTTGATTGCGGTTTATTTACTTTAGCAATTTTTTTAATTTTTTTTTATTTCACCGTTTAATAGTAAATTAGTTAGGAATTGAGTTTCTTTATTGATCACAGGTTTAGGATTTTACGGTTTATGAATTTAAAAGATTAACCCAAGTTTAGGAGATTCACCTAGGATTGCTTCTTTTTTTTACCCTTTTTAAGTTTTTTTTTCCTTTTATTATTTAGCATTTAATTTAATTTGAGATCATTCTCTATTAAATTTTTTTACTTTATATAGGATTGTTCACTAATTTTTAAAATGACTTGAGTTTTCTTATGTTTTTTTATTTATCATTCTTTGTTAAATTTAGTTTTTTTTTTAATTTAGTTTTTGAATTAAGTTAAATTAATTGCTTAAATATAAGCATGAGATGTTCATTTTGTAATATTTTGTTTGGTTTGCTTTATGAGTCATTGCTCTTGTGGCGTGTGCGTCCTCTTTCGATATCGTCGTGCAACCTTTCTCAATGGGATTAAAACTATCTTGGTAAACACTTTTTGGTGGTGGAGATGCGTCTATGGTGGAGGGACGATGAGTCTCCGATAGGTTTTTCTTTCTTCTCCTTCTAAGTATGATATTGGCGGCTAGTTTTTTATAGTTCATTATTAACATTTTTTGTTTGATTTATCTATTATTGTTGCTTTTTATCATATTATTAAATTAATTGAACTTATTAGATCTAGTCAGGTCAATGACTTGGGGTCTCATATTTTATTTTGCTTTTTTAAAAACACTACAATTGCCTAAACATTTTTTTATGTTAGAAGAAATTTGATCCGACCTGCGACATAACACTAGTCGCTAATCTGAGTTTACTCAAATCACTTTTTTGGGGTTTTTTTTTTATTCGAATACCATTTTCATTTCCGGCCTTCAATATTTAATTGATTAGAATTGAGCTTTTTAATTTGTTTTGGTTTGCATTCCACAGGTTTATCGCAGTTTCATGCCCTAAATCGTGGGTTTCATAAGTTAACCATATTTGACTAGGTCAATTTTGATGTGAATCTCATGATCATGTAGTCATGCAACTCATAATCAAGATTGAAAATTGATCTTGAAAAGCCTAAAAAGGCCTAATAGGAGTGTGAGACAATGAAAACCTGCCCCAAGACACCAACACTATTGGAGTAAAGTCGAATGTCATCACGAAACCAATTAATCTTCGATAAGTCAGATTCAATTCATTCAAGAACAAAAAAATGCAAGAATATCTCTCACAAGTTAAACTGAAAAGACATCAAAGGTTTTCCAAAACTTAGACTTGTAAGAGTTTAAGTACTTTTGAAAAATTAACCCTAATAGATCTACTCTTGTGGGCTGAATTAACCCATCTGCAAAACTAACTCGGAACCTATACTACTAAGCCCAAACCCTGATCCAAACAATCCTTGGATCCTAACTAAAAAAAAATATTAATTAAGTGTAAATAAGCCTTGGGCTATAGCTGAAACAATAAAAATAAAACTTATAAGTTAAATCATTATGCTGCTGTGAGAAGAGAAGAAGAAAAGAAAACAATACAAGTATGTTATAAAGCTTATTTATAGCTTACAATGTTGCCCAATGATCTTAGAAACCAATCTATCATTAAATATCACCGGTCATTCTTTCCTTGTGTAACTAGGAATCCCTGTAAGAAAAGAATTTCAGAACATTAATGAATTTTTGCCACATTTGAAAATTATATTGCAGTTCATTGAAGATTTTTGTAGAACAAGAAAATTCCCAAAACAAGTTGTCATATCTTTGTAAAAAAATGATTATTGCCAATTAGAAAGTTCACAATTCAAAAAAAAGTAAATAACAAAATTTGTAGAACATGTTCTGACCTTTATCGCAAGTTCTTCCTGAACTTCAATTAATCTAAAATTTTACCCCTAACATAGAAACACACCTCTGGAATCTTCTGATAAAGTTTCAGCTAAATCAAACAGTTTAAATCAGAGTTATACTTAATCTTTAATAAGTCAAATTCAGTTCATTCAAAAAATCAAGGAATGCAAGAATCTCTCTCACATGTTAAACCGAAAAGTTCAAAAGTATTATTCATCAAAGATTTTTCAAAACTTAGGCTTACAAGAGTTTAAGTACTTCTGAAAAATTAACCCTGATATATCTAACCCATATTCAGTTCATTCAAAAAATGATCCTTATCAAATAGGAAGTCCACAAGTCAAAAGAAAATAAATAATAAAATTTATATAGCTTGTTCTAACCTATATTGCAAGTCCTTCCTGGATTTCAATTCACCTGAAATTTTACCCTAACATAAAAAATACCCATGGAATCTTATGATAAAGTTTTAGCTTGATTCAACGGTTTAATTTAGAGTTATGCTTAATAGTATATAACTCGACGATAGGAAATTCTATGCCAAAATTCAAATCTAATTTTATTTGAATTATATTAAATTTAAAATATTATCATTTTAATTTTTTTAAAATATATAATCTAATATATTACCATCTTAAAATTTAAAAAATATTTTTTTGGTATATATATTTTTTTCCTAGTGACTTCTATATGCCAACTTGATTTTAAAATTTCTCTTCTTCGACACGCGTTATCAAAATCTCTTAACCATCAATGACAGAGTTTGCAGCCAACGCATGGAAGATTAATCAAAAGACGAGTTCTGTGGAAAACAAGGCCAACAAGTGATTTTCAGATCCCACACAATATTTGCGAGGCACCTTCCAGGCCAATATTATTATTAATGTCAGAATGTTGATTAAGATGGATATAGATGCCCTGGTTTTGCAATGCAGCACGAAAATAAAAACAAAAAGGTGGCATGATAAGATAATTGGTGAATAGCTTTCGAAAATTGCATGATCATTGTCATAACTGTAAACTGCCATGTATAGCGTTGGTTTGTTGACATAGGATACACGTCATTCTCACGAATGATTGAGCCAAGAGGGGTGAACAAGAGCAAGTCATCACCACGAAAATAGGTGGGTTCCGATGAGAGAATTTTTGGTTCTCCCCTTTAAAATGGAGGTGGAGAGGAGAGCGTACCGTACAAGGGTTTTGTCCTTATCTGAAGGGTTGTTGCCTGTGGGTGAGCTATTAAGGTAGCGACAAGTGATGGTATTTGAAGTATAGTTATCAGACCGGTCTGGGAGTTAACCCGGTTAAGGAACCGGGTTCTGGGTTTTATGGGTTAACTAGGGTCAACTCAAAAAAATTAAAAAAATTAAAAATTTAATATTTCATACGAAAAAATTAAAAAAAATCAATATGAATATATGCTATATTGTAAATAATAAAGTTTTAAAAAATATTTTAAAAAGTTTTTTATCACACATTGAAAAGATACTATGTTATGCTTTTAAGTTGAAGTATTTAAACCAAAAAAATTTTTTATCCCACGTTGAAAAAACATAATTTTTTTCTTCTAAACATAGAGTATATTTATGTAAGGGTTTCAAATTACACATTGAAAAGATATTATGTTATTTTTTTAAGTTGAAGTATTTAAAGAAAAACAATTTTATTTTATATTTAGAAAACATAATTTTTTTATATTAAAATTATGAAAAAACACTCTGTTTTAATTTATTTCTTATTATTATAAACTGTAAAATAAACTTTATGCATTTATAATTTTTTTGAATAAAAAAACTAAAATAATTATTTTAATGGATTGAAATAAAAACGTAGCTTAGAGCCTTAGAGTCTAAGACAATTACTGTCTCTTCAATCTTCACTCCCCCCCTCCCCCGCTCTCTCTCCATCTGAAAGGAAAAAAAATCGCTTTTTCCATCAGATCTCATCTTCACTAGCGATTGCCATGTCCTTAGCAACCACTGCTCGATCATTTCCTCTCCTTGCCTTCATTTCCCTCCTTCTCCTGTCTCCCGCTCTTCCCGTGAGTCAGTAGTAACTTGCAAAGCTCGTTATTTAAGTTTTATGTGTTTTGTTCCCGAGTTTGACTCAAATCTGTTAGTTTTTGCGGGATTAAAATGTTAGATTGATTGGTGTTCATGGATCGAGTTTTGATTTCACAAATGACAGTTTATGCATTACAAACGCCGTGTCTCGTCCTGGTTTGTCCGGATCGCTCGGGTCATGGGTCGACCGGGTCTTGCCGGTTTTTTACATTTACCAGTCTTTCTCCTAACTCGAACCGGTCCAGCCACCAGGTCAACCGGTTCCCGGATCGACCCGCAGGGCCGGTCCAGGTTTAATAATTATGATTTGAAGGCCATGGTCATCATGGGATTGGCTTTAGCAGCTACGAAACTACACACATTTTTAACTTAAAAAAAAGACAGTTATATTTTTTTTTAAAAAAATTAATAATCAAATTAAATTAATTTGATAATTCAATAAAAAATAAGGCAACAATAATAAAAAAATAAATGAAAAAAAGTATTTTAGTCAAAACTAAATTGACACGTTAAATTCATGACTTAAATATGAGATATGTCAAAATTACGTGTCTATGCATCCTTCATTATGAGGTTAAGATAATTTGATAGAAAATAAAATTGACGATAAATAAAAGTGAAATTGTAAAAACTAAGACACAAGTATAAATTAAGATATTTAATAGCGCAACACATGTCATTTACCTGGTTGTGTTTAATAAATTAATTTATTAAAATTAATTTTTAATAGGAGTTGACATACATATAAAATTTATTGAATAAAAAAAAAATATTATGTAAGCACATATTAAAAATATCATAAAAAATAAATAATTTTAATTTATTTACATAAAAAAATTATAGATGAATTATATTAACCTTATGAAAAATTAAGACATCCAATATAATTAAAAAATAATCACTATTTAAAAAAGGCTAAATAACCCCTGAAAAATTGACATCAGAGGGGTATTAATTAAAAAGATTCTTAAAAAATATTTTAAAAAGGCATAAAAAAGGTATCGATTGAAAAAAAATACCAAAAAAGGAAAAGCCTAGGTGCGTGGGCCTTGAAGCCTAGGCCCAAGCATTTGAGATTGCTATTTTGTTTTTCTTTTTAAAAAGGGAGGACGACTTGTTGTCTGCTATGGTAGATGACGTGTCGTTCGCCAGCCCAGATTCTGATCACCATTATGATTGTCGAAAAATCAGGCCTACAGATTTTTCACCTAAAAAACCTATTTTTCATCACATTTCAACCACAAAACACTCTTTAACAACCCCACAATTTGTGTTCAACACAAAGAGCAATGACATAATAATTCCGTTAAGATTAGGGTAATTTGTTTTTTTTTAAATCAATTAAAAATCTGACAAAGTTTCCTCTGTATTTTTAGGTACCAAGTTATCAACTCTTCTTTCATAATTCTCAATTATCAAATTTCCTACTCATCCTATCATTCAGGACTTCTTCCTCTCATTACATCACAATTTCTCAAAAATCAAATTCATACATGTTCAAACAATTCAATATCATACATTTCCATAGATGCAATTCAATGAAGCGCATTACACAATTCAAAGATTTACAAATAAGGGCATTAACAAAATTATAATTGAAATAAGTATATAATTAAAAAAGAAATTCATAATTAAAATTATACTACAAAAAAGGCTTTTGATAACTATTGATGCATTAAATTTTAAAATTTATATTGCATAATAAAATAATAAATTCATTCATTACAAAATGATACCCAACAAAATATAAGAAAATTAATCTATTGTTCAGCCCGATAAGGGGATGTACCTGAAAATTGATTTAACACAATAATTCGATTAGACAAATGAAGTAAAATATCAATAAATTCTTTCTTACTTTCTTTCTTCCTTTCTTTTGAAAATTTACTCATAAGATCATTAAGTTAATTTACTCATCTAGTATTATATATTACAATTAAATTTCAGAATAATCTTTAATTATTTTTAACATCAACAAAAAATATAATTATTCCTATCGCCCATTAACCCTGGCATTAATTCCACTAATAGGTGATTAATTTCTCACCTGCCCATTCAACAAACACTAATTTCATCAATTCAAAAAATTAGTTCAATGATCTACCCATTCATCACAGTACTAATCTCATTAACTAGGGAATTAATTCCTTATTCCGCCCATTCACTAAGGCACTAATTCTATTAACCCAGGAATTAATTCAATGATTTGCCCATTCACCAGGGTACTAATCTCATTAATCAGAGAATTAATTCTTTATTACGTCCATTCACGAGGACATTAATTTCATTAATTTAGGAATTAGTTCAACGATTTGCTCATTCACCATGATACTAATCCCATTAACCATGATACTAATCTTATTAACCAGGGAATTAATTTCTTATTACGCCCATTCACCGGGGCACTAATTTCATTAATCCATGAATTAATTCATCACATCACATATATTGTTTCCTCAAGTAAACAATATAATAATTACTAATCTATCAACCACAATTAATTAGATAAAAATACATATTGACCAATAATAAATTTGGGCATCATGTATTTACTTGACGACTGAGCTCGAGTCGAAGTTCCCTGTTGTGGTGTTAGTCTGACAGCCTCTCTTGAATTGACAAGTATATCACATCATTATTCTACTTTCCATATTGACACAATCAATAAATAAAAT
>Ga0325401_1002825_pt1 | contig 15604 bp, 5 predicted proteins | sample PopdelMetagenome_FD_205666 | JGI IMG/M metagenome (GOLD analysis project Ga0325401, IMG submission 205666) | Populus deltoides microbial communities from Bellville, Georgia, United States - Xylem-PdKOR-R2 | ecosystem: Host-associated > Plants > Phyllosphere > Stem > Wood/Secondary xylem | place...
GAAATTCTTCCCAGATCTATTGTACTAGAAGAGGAAGAGGCTTCTGAGAATCTGGAACTTGTAGAGTGTCAGTGGAAAGACAGTTTGACTTTTCTATCTGTGTATTGGGTAATATTTTTAATTTGGACATTGGGTTGAGGTGGTGGTAGTATTTCTGGTGGTGCTGCACCTTCAAGAATCCAATCTTCTGGTAAGGATATGTCTTCCCATTTGATTGCTTTTGGGACAACAGTGTTTGAGCGAGATAAATCTATTTGTAGTATGAGTGTTTTGTTTTTTTTAGATTGGAATTTGTGTTTACCGGTAAAGGCTGAAACATGGCTTTATATATATATATATATATATATATATGTGTGTGTGTGTGTGTGTGTGTGTGTGTGTGTGTGTGTGTGTGTGTGTTATTGAATCTTTTTGGCCATCATATTTTCTACTAATATAAAGACATTTTGGAAACTGCGGTCAGCAAGAGAAATTTCATAAAGGATTTTCCCGCAACTTCGTTTTTTCACCGAATCTGCAAGAATTTCTCATAAATTATTGATTAGCGGTTGACCATCCAATTATTGGTTAGTAGGTGAATTGGCGGGTGGAGCATTTATGAGTTCTCAGCAGGAATATCTCCATGCATGCACACGAGAAAAGGCAGCAATTGTCATGGGCCAAGGCAAATTGAATTCCCTTGGATAATCAAATCGATTGCCTATCCACTTGGGACATGATCATATATGTTAAAATTGAGATTTTGAACATGTAGCTACAGCTAGTGAAAGAGAATTATTCGTCTTATTTTCCTCTTTGCATTTGGAAATATAGTCAACTTTCCTGATGTGCCATGCACGAGAGGAAAATAAAAGCTGAAAAGATTAATCATCATGAAGAATAAAGTGGCCTCGTTTTCTGAATCCAGGCAGAACTGAAATGGTTGATTACTTAAATAAGGTTGTTTGGTGTTCTTATAAATGCCCGAAGTGGTGGTGGACATTTTGGCTTTAGAAGAACTTAACTGCCGTTAACGTTCAGACAAGGAAACACGGAAAAGAAGGGCTTTATTGCGAATTAATTTCTTAGTGACAATACATAAATCCTAGTAATGGGGAAGAACCAAGGAGAAATTTATGAGAACACAAGTTTACAACATTAAGCGTAGAAACTGACATAACAAAAGATGCTTTAGAATTCAAGCTGATATTTTTCTAGTTTACTTGCATTGTCCATTTCATATTGCCAAAAAGCTTGGTTTCCAAGGTAAAGCATGTTTAGCGTCCGCCACCACCACCGCCCGAACCACTTCCAGACCCGTGGCCGGCACCAGCCCCAACTCCTACACCAATGCCAATCCCAACTCCAAATCCTCCACCAGCTCCACCACCATGCCCACCTCCTGCACCTCCACCTCCACCGGCACCACCACCTAAACCTCCACCAGCTCCACCTCCTAGACCTCCACCAGCTCCAAAGCCACCACCATGGCCTGATCCACCACCTAGACCTCCACCTCCACCTCCACCACCACCTCCTCCAGCACCACCTCCAAGGCCACCACCTACACCACCTCCAGCTCCAAAGCCCCCACCATGACCTGAACCACCACCAATACCACCGCCACCACCTCCTCCTCCACCACCACCAGCACCTCCAGCTCCACCTCCTACCCCTCCTCCAGCTCCAAAGCCTCCACCATGTCCTGACCCACCACCAACACCACCTCCACTACCTCCACCAAAACCACCACCTCCACCAGCACCACCTCCAGCTCCGCCACCTACACCTCCTCCAGCCCCAAATCCTCCACCATGACCACCTCCACCTCCAACACCTCCTCCACCACCACCACCAAAGCCACCACCTCCTCCAACACCCCCTCCAGCACCGCCACCAAGCCCTCCTCCTCCTCCAGCTCCACCACCAAAGCCACCACCTTTACCACCACCACCACCAAGTCCTCCTCCTCCTCCAGCTCCACCACCTCTACCACCACCACCACCAAGCCCTCCTCCTCCTCCAGCTCCACCGCCAAAGCCACCACCTCTACCACCACCACCACCAAGCCCTCCTCCTCCGCCAGCTCCACCACCTCTACCACCACCACCACCAAGCCCTCCTCCTCCTCCAGCTCCACCGCCAAAGCCACCACCTCTACCACCACCACCACCAAGCCCTCCTCCTCCACCAGCTCCACCACCTCTACCACCACCACCTCCTAGTCCTCCCCCACGTCCACGACCAAAGCGGCCTCCACAACGTCTTGGATTCCACCTACAATCATCGTCATGATATCTAGTTTTGTCAAGCTTGTCATCACCAAGGCTGATTGCACTCAAATGAAGGACAATGCACAAGAGAAGCAGAAGAAAAGAAACCCATTTTGATGAGATCACACCCATGGCCCTGTGCTTATGCTATATTAAGAAGGTTCTTCGCAAGCATTGCATGTTCTTCTTTGCATGCAAAGCGTCCTCTATATAGGGTTTATCCACTACATTATTTGGGCAAGTTCACTGAAGAGCCTTCAATCGTTGCATCTTAATGTGACGCGTTGGAACCGTTGGGTCAACGGCGAGAACATTTAATGATCAAATTAAAGTCACAACCCAAGAGCACTTTACATACATACAACAAGGGCGGATTCGGGGCAAGTGGGCCGACCTCTGCAAAAATATTTAATTTTTTCTAGAATTATATACATATATTTTATATGCGTGGCCCTATAAAAAAAAATTAAATTTTAACCCTCCTGAAAATTTTATATATATATCTATATATAAACTCACAAAAGAAACTGCCAAAAACATCAAATTAGAAGTGGCAGATTCATTCACATGCCTTGTTGTTAGCATAATTAGAGTATTAGATTTCTTTCTAATCAGGTTTTACCTGTGTTTTTATTCACGTGATTTTATCTTATTACAACTCTTTTAGTATTTGAACTCTTTAATTAAGATAACACGAAGAGTTAATTCGTTTACTAACCAGATTAAGTTTCTTAAGATAACACTGCACGCGTAAATATTTACAGATAAAACGAGAGTAAATCATTTTCAATAAATGCAAGCACTTTTTTTTTCTCAACTCACGTCTTTAGAGCTAGCTATGTCCACTGTGTAGTCAAGATCAGTTTCTGAGTAACAGATTGGGTAGCTCTCTCTCACCTTTAATCATTTGCATAGCTGGATAAGCATGTGAGTCACTCAATCCATGTAAGCTATGCCCAGTTGCCCATACAAGTGTATGTGTGTATACTTTTACATTCTTAATTAGTCAATTCTGGCAACTCATCTCTGCTGGAACTAGCTGCGCATGGAGTATTTATCATGTATACCAATTCTCAATCTGTCTGTGCAAGAGTTCCACCGACTGCATTAATGAAATGTTGAACATAAGGGATTGTTTATCAGATACATGCTGTGGTCTTTGAAATATAGTTCAAAGACAAATAAAGTAATAGTATTTCATCACAGATTCACGTCTTCAACGTCCTAGTTAATGCACTCGTTCATCGCCCATGCTAGTGCTTCAAAGAGCAAACATTTCTACAATGGTTTACTGACCAGACCATCCGTATTCTGACATGTTTGGGAGCCACTAATTCATTTGTACATGCTCCATTGGATCTCTAAGAAGATTTCACTTTAATAAAGATAAAGTCTATGAAGAGATGAGCTAGCGTTTAATACATGTTTTACAGATAGAGGGACCCTTACTTGGTGAATGTTGTACACTAGGACCCCTATCACCATGGACTTAACCTCCCTCTGGATTTGCTTCCTGTCTAAGCTACCCAATGAAATCCTAAATGCAGAATGATGGTGACGGTGATGGCCACACTCATGACCGTTAACGTGCTGATCATATGTCCTTTAACTTCCCTTTGTTGCATCTCGAGCATCCACTTAGAGAGCACTCTTTATGGCAACAAGTATAGTTTTTACTAGGCTTGAGAGAGCATGGAGCTCATTTATATAATCTCTTTCATATTATTTTGGCTTGTTTCCTCTCAAAATAGAGTTGTGTGCACACAGTAAGGGTATAGATGGTGGTGCTAATAAAGGAGCCACCTGTTATGAAAGAGGTATGATCAGTCGTATGACCTTTAATTGCTTTTGTGTGTAGATAAAAGAGTCTATGAGCATTCGCACTTGATGGGCTAACTACTCACATAGATGAAGCGCCCACAATACAAAGTTCAATGACCCTCCTATTAAAGAAGGTGACACGAAGCAAGAATCAATTTCAAATTCACAAGAAATCTGTAAGTGATTTGCAGCAGCAACCAAGCCTAGAATCATGCCCGGTAAATTGATACATTTAAGAAAATATATTCTGTCCTTAAATAACTTTTGATAGCTGTATTTTTCCTTAAATGGATTTGTAAGGTTGGTACAAAACAACATCCTAAGGATCAATGAAAGCATGTTGAATTAAAATTCCATTGTGAACTCTTGAATAATATTACTACTCTATACCTCCCATGCTTAGAGTTTTTGGAATTGTCAACAATGGAAAGAACTGAAAGACATGTTAGAAGAAAGGAAATTAAAGTGGATTTTATTCAAATATCTTCATATATGCGTCACTGATGAGGTTCATAAAAACCGTTAAGGTTTTTCTAAGACTAGTGAACGGATTGGAAGATTGGGATTGTTGGACTGCCAAACAAGTCCCTTGTTAAGTTTAGATGATGCTTAAGTTATCATTAGTATAAGAAAAATAAAGCCTTGGAGGTTATGGTGTGTGTTTTTATAGAGAGGACGTAAAGAAAAAAATGCTTAGAGTTCGAAGAAGAAGAGAATGTGCGCTCCTAGATCGCAATCACTTACCTGATGAATCGATCAAGAACATTTTATACAGCTATGAGACACACCATGAACCTATTTTAGAGGCCATCATTTGAGATAAAAGCTTGTTAATCAGTTAAATAATTTTCTAGATCAATTATGTCATATATTCTTCTTCTTTTCCTTCCAATAAAAAGAACTATAATTAGAAACATGCATGTAAAGATAGGTAACGTCCTGCCTCATACATAAATTAAATAAAGTGTGAGTGTTTGATGTATTATTCCCTAAGAAGGGATTATTGTTCTAAGTTTTTTCTGGTAAAAAAGAAAAAAAGGTAATAAGAAAGTAAATCAACTGGAATTTAATGAAAGCTTGTAAATAAAATCAATGAAGTGAAGGGATAAACTGTAGAAAAGTTGTAATGTAAACCTCCGGCCTAAATTTTGCAGTATTAGTGAAAATGTAAATTTAATCCGGGTTTAAAATGGGTTAATTAGAAAATAAAATGAATATTGAATAAATAGGCAAAAACCAGGGAGAAGGATCAATCCCAGCCTGCGCATATTAATACAATCAGCTTTTCTGAATCAACAGTCAACGCATCAGGGAAGATGATAGGGATGGAACGACAGAAAGGTTGAAACCAAAAAACAAGGACCTGGTATATGCTCGCAGAGGGCATGTGAAGTGGATATAACTGGTCAATGGTCATCTTCTGGGAAGGAAGTTAATGTCTAAATATAAATGCATTGATGCAGATGTCGTTAACTGTCGGCAAGGTTGTCAAGATATCTTATTTATTACCAGACAGGGTGATTGAAAGTCCAAAAGCAGAGTTATGATCAACTCAACTTGTAGTTTAACTAGAACCACTCAGGTTTTCTACGCAGTGAGGAATGCTCATGAAGGAAATGGAAATATTATACTCATTCATATATCTATCGAATCAATCACAGGTTCTAATAGTAAATGAATCCAAGGAAATTAAGTTAGGAACAAACAACAACAAAAACAATAACGTTGTGTAAACTTGGCTCGATAGAGTCAAGCCTTCTGCATATCCCGTCGAAATCTACTACACTAGATTACAACTGACCATGTCACGCCTTCGTGACAGTCTGCTATGCATGGTGCTCTATACAGGCCGAGTTAGACGTCCTGCTGCTCGACCACAAAGAAGAGCATTTGTGGGGATTGGATATTCATCTCTCCAGGAATTTGCTGGGGAATAGACTCGAAGATAGAATTGTTGTCCTAAGTACTGGCGTGCCCAGTTCTCAGACCTTACGTTCCACATTCCCACATTGTCTAAGGGCATGTAAACTGCAGTCCATGACTCCGGATAGACCTGTATTTCATCAAATATTGTAAAATGTCGTATAAATGCATCTTCCTTTTAGGACGAGGATTTCATAAATATGGAGAGCCCATCTCAGTGCAGACAGACTAAAGCATGATGAAGGGATCAAGGAATTTTGAATTTTTACAACCAACATACAATCTGAAAGTCAGAAGATTGCTCAGAAAGTAATGAACAAGTGGGAAAAGAAGCCTCATGTAATTCATCAAAGGAATGAAAAGGAGAGGTTTCAGAAGCAGTAAACTATACAAATGCTGGTTGCCATTTTGAGATAATGTGCCCTTGTGCAGAATGCGCTGGGTAATTTAAATTCAGGGCTATTAACCATGTTAAGTACAAACTTTGCGTACTGAAACATGAAACACAAAAGGAATTTTGTCCAATCACAGAATATGACATGCTTCAGGAAATTGACATACCGAAGGTGAGAAGAAAAATTAAATAAGAAATTTCCAGCTTTCTGAAATGTTGTAATATTACTACAGCAATAGAAGACGCAATCATACCTCTTCTAATGCCACTGATCCAGATTAACAAGAGAATAAAAGGAAAAAAATCTTATGTTCCACAAGTTTTCGGATATTAATAACAATTCTGTATTGTACCTGAACAGTGCAACGAGAAATTGTGTCTCTCAGATTGTAAGTTAATCTGCTTGCAGGTGACCACTGCCCTCCATCCATCCTGCTCACCAGAAAAAGTATCCATACTGAGGAATCCAGCAGAAAACATTACACGATGTAATTAAGTTATGATGACCTTACCCCACAACAAAGAAGTTGTGGCCATCAATGTGCCAAGACTGCACATTATCTTCTGGATTCTCAAAAACAATCTCAGCATAACCTCTGAAATCAGCAGCCATGACAGAAGTCTGGCGGTAAGCACCACCACCAGTGGGATTGTTCGAGATGCTTCCTAGGGAGAAAACTCCAGGGATATTGAAGTGGTCCGCAAGTTTAAGGGGAGTATCAGCAGGGATGAAGGACACACTATTGACAGCATACCTCTGCTTGCCATTAATAATTGGAGCAGAGTTCTGAAGTCTAACTGTATGAGTTGTGTTGATCAATCCATAGTGGTAAGAACCTTGAGGGTTAGGTCTCGGGCCACTTGCGGTTAGATTTCGCCTGATAAATATGAGTGGACACAAAAATCAATAAGAGAACTCCTGTAGTATGAAAAAGACTCTCCTTATGCAAACAAAAAGAGATTACACGTTTCTTACCATTATTCATTGTAACAACTATGGATACCATATATGATGTAACAACCACTATACGCGAAGTTTATTGCTGTATGACAAATATACGGGACAATTCTCAGATTTTCAGAAATCCATTGTTTCTGATTTCATCTCGGGTAATTTAGAACACCACTATGCAAATGAATGTCAATTTACACTCTGTAGGAGCAAAGATCAGCATGAATGCTATAGTTATGACACCTTTGAGGACCTCAACAACAGGAATTTGGAAATACCTCAAGGATCGAGCTTGTTCAACAGACCAGTCAAGCTGAATAGTTGGTCCACTGGGCGGAGAATCTGAAACACTTCCTGCTGAATTACTGTAATGAAGAATGGAGGTCGTAGTGAGCACTTGAGAGGTGAAGCGTGTTGAGACAACAATGAAGTAATCTTGTGCTGCTTGATCAGCTGTAACCAAAACAGAATAGGATTGCCCCAAATGGATATCAAGGGAATCATAAGTGTTTTGCAGTGAGTGAGTTCCTTCGACCTCCACCAGCAACATTTTATGCCCCTGAATTCTGAAATTGATAGAAGTGGTGAGCCCCACATTTGATATCCGTAACCTGTAAGTCTTGCCTGGCCAACATGCAACACAAAATAATCCCAATATGAGAACTCTCTTAATGTTTAAATTCATACAGGAGTGACTGCTGATAATAATTGATTACCTTGATCAACAGTGAATGTGTAGCCATTTGATCCACGACCATTGATGAGAAGCCCATCTGGAAAAGGAAGATCACTGCCACCATCTAAAATTGCTTTTAAATCCTGCAAGGTCGAACATAAGCCCATTGATGAGCGCATACGGCATTGAACTTGTCATAGCTGTATCCGTCACTCTTTTCTACATTAAATTATGTGTTATTGGGTAGTTAGAATTTGCTTCAAGCATGGTGCTTACTGTATGATTCTTCTTGAACCAATCACCAGCCAGGATTGTGAAATCGCCGGCAGGAGGAGGGAATGGTACAGGAATGACAGAACGGCTTGCGATTTTGAAGCCTCCGAAGCCTCCTGCAGCCTTGTGCATGCCAAGGGAAGGGAAATAAAAGTAGCTACCAATCTGGTCCTTCACCTGGAGCACATAAGTGAAGTTCTTCCCAGGTGGGATGGGGCAGTTTGTACCATAGACTCCATCTTGCCATGAATTCCTTCTCTGCTGCACACCATTCCTAAACATGAATAAGAATACTTCTGATTAGTAACGAAATATCATCCTAAGCACTTTCTATCTTCCACACATGCACACATGAAAATGCATGATCATGGTATCGTATTAATTGAGATGAAATTAGAGTGTCAAATCCTTGTTGTAGGCAGTTTGCATTCCACAGGTTAACGCCCTGGATAGCCCTCCTCCCACTTGCCTAATGGCAAGTATATGAATATATTTCAGACCATACCCCAACAAGGACATAAATTAATAAAATTTCCTATATCCCATTCTGAGATATCCAGATAAGACGCAAAGTCCATATTGTATATTGATCTAGATCTGAGCAGCCTGCATCAACTCATAACAAGTTGAGAGCTCTAGCTGAACCCATTCTTGTGAATGAATCAGATCCGGGCATACCATTTACTTATTAGATACAAGTTTCATAAAAAAACCAATTCAGCAACCCAATCATAAAGAACCTTTTTTTTTCTGGATATCTATGATCTATGTGGACCAAATTATGGATGTCCTATACCACTAGCAGTGGAAGTTTTTCCTGCTACCAGCGATAACAGGCAGAGTGCTTGCCAGAGAAACCTTAGTCCAGTCTTACAGTTTGATCACAGGAACCCAAAACAGCCACAAGCCCTTATCTACAGTAGATTGTTCCCAACCAATGCCTAAAGTGCCTATAAGTTCGAGGCACTGTGTGTGCGCTTGTCTGTTCGCGTGTGTAAGCCGTAGCCTTAGAAGGAGGGCATTTAGTGGACCGTCTGATTTGAATAACAGGTAACCGGCTTGATCATTCATGGTTGCAAATTGAACAAGAAAAAGTGGCATTCTAATAGTAGAAAGTTACCGAAAAATTGAAGTCATTTCCCCCTTTTCTTTTGAACTCCGTTCATCAGGACATTGAAAGTCTAGATTTTCTACATGCACATATTTATAGATACTCAAGAAGTTTGTGAAGATTATAAAGGGAAACTAACCAAGAGAGGAGGAAAGGTTCATCCAAACTATTGAAAACGCTGATAATCAAGTTATCATTTGTCACCGACTCAATCTGTGGGCCTGGAAACTTCCCATTTATCAATATCCCCTGCCATTAATTATATACAAAATTCCATATAATCACCATCTTAGAAAATTAGAAAAAAACAAAAAGGGGGGGCTGGGGGCCTTGTCACCTCACCTGTTGCTTCACTCCAAGAGGGTAGATATCACCATAAGTAACATTCCATGTGTAGAACCTATAAGGGTCTTCCCCAATAGTGCATGACACTAACAACAGGACCACTAGCGTGAAAGACCACATGCTCTTGTTGTAACACTCATCCACCATCTCTCAGACTCAACAGAACTACTAGCTCTCTCCGAAGAATACAAGTACGCAAGTAATGACAACTGGAATGGAAGAAGAAGAAGAAGAAGAAGAAGAAGAAGAAATCTTGTAACAGAGGACAACTCCCTCGTCGACTTTAAGTCTGTAAAGTCACTAGAACTAATTAAACTTTTCCTTTTTTTTTTTCTTTTTAGCTTTATGGAACTTTTCTTTGTTCGGACCAATGTCGGTGGTTCAGATTCTTGTTTCGGTTCAGAACTCCAAGCAGGTCAGGTTATGGCTAAGGCCCTCTCTTATAGTCTTAAGCTGAATTCAGTGTGCAGTAATGAGCTTCCTTCACTGCTGGTTGCAGTACCTAAGGGAGGAGTACTATCTGCTCTAGCACAGTGCACACCGCGTTGGAAACCTACCGCTATTTAATTATGGATGTCATAACTCATTTTTCAGTTATTCTTTAAAATTTATATTTTTTTATTTTAAAATTAAAAATTAATAATAATAACAAAAAGGCTAGTATTTTAGCAAAAATAAGTTGAGAGGATTTAATATATATAAAAAATTCAAGTTGTAATTTTAGATGAAACTAAGAGCTTAATCATACCTTATTTGTATTGAAGACAGAGATAAAATGCAAATTTAAGATCAAATTAAATGATTATTGAATGAATCTGCATAAAAATTAAGTCTATGAACATAATTAAATTTTTAATAGATGAATTTGATTTAATCATGGATCAAATTAAAATTTAATTATGTTTAAGTCAAATTAAAGGATTTCATTAATTGCAAGAACTTCATTATGTTTTAAATGGGTCAAATTAATTTTGTTATGGACTTAATTGGTGAAAATTTAAGTTTGGGAGCCCAAATTGAGTTTAATTGAGAAGATTGGAATTTTAGAGAACCAAATTTAATTTTTACAAAGTCAACTGGTTCAAATTAAGGGTAAAATCGCAAGAAAATCAAATTTTTGGGGTCAATTAAGGGTTAAATTAAAGAAATTCACAGTCAAGTACCATTTTGGAAAAAAAAACGTTGAACTCTAAAGACCCAATTGATTGAAATCATGGGCAAAATTGAAAAGAATTGAAAGTTTAATGGTCAATTAAGGGTCAATTTGCATAAATTCAAAATCAAGGACCAAAGTGAGAAGGCACTGAAATCTAGGGCTGACATTGAAGTTCAACAGGAGCAAAATTACATAAAATTGAAAGTTGATGGTCAATTAGGGGTGCAATTGAAATAAATTAAAAGTCAAATGACCAAACTGAACTTTGTTCAAACTCCTAAATTAAAACTCTAAAATGTCCAAAACGACGTTGTTTAAAAGAATGAAAAAAAAATTAAAAATCCACACAACATATTGTCTGGTTACTGTTCATCATCTTCTTCTTCTTCTTCTTCTTCTTCTTCTTTTAGCCCAAAAAAACTGCTCAAATGACTACTTTTCAGGTGCATTTAATGCTTTGTCTTTTTACCAAATTTGACAAAACATGTACCACCATGATGGCCTAACATTTTACTACACCCTAGTATGGCTCCCTCCGGCTGATTGACACCACAGATGTGATAGTGCCACCCTAAAGAAGCCAACTCGTACAATTTTGAGATTTGACAGTTCTTGATGGCAATTTTGAACCAACGGTTGGGATCCTTCTAGTTCAAGTCAAATACCAATATTTGGCACAAGACAAAATATCCCTCTTCCACCTCTTATAAATAAAGGTAGATTTCATGCCCTAAGAATGGAGAAATCTGAAGCCAAAGATGGAAAATCATCAGCTCTTTTTCCCAATTTTTTTCTCTTCTCTCGGCCAACATTTCCCCTCTTACTCTACCGCGTCTCCATCATTGTTGCCACCACTACCCACATGTCGATCTTCCTTACACTATCAGGAATGTCGCCAATAACCCTCTACCTCAGGCTAGACAAGATTCCCCCCCACCCCCCTCGTGGTGGCCATTGCATAATTTTGCATGCAAATTGCAAGATAATTAGCATGGTCGTGGGGCCAGTCTAACAAACATAGGGCTTGGGCCGGACCCGTTTTGGCCTAACCATGTGGGTTGGGCCAGGTCTAGCCCAATAAAAAAAAAAGGAGGGTAGGTATGTTGGACCGCCTGTCAGCCCAACCTGACCCGGCTAGGTCTAGGCTAGATGGTTAGGCTAGCCCAAACAAATTTATTTAATAATAATATTTAAATATTTAAAAAAAATCAAATTTTTCAAAAGGTATTTTAAAAATATTTGCGAGCTTCTTGCATGTTTTTCCAACTATTTTGCATAATATCAGGTTGTAGACTTACACTGTAAGATATAGACCCAATATTAAAAAAACCTAGTTTTCTCTGAAACTTTTCTTTAAAACATTTTTGAAAATTCAACAATTTTAATTTTCTTTTCCCAAAAACACAAAAAAGATGTTTTGTCTTTGTGCATACGGTCGAATTCTAAAAGTTTACGAAGCATTTTTTCATTAAAAAAAATAAAAGTCGCTTCTTTTTCGTGTTTTAAAATGCAAAATAGGTATCATAACTAGTTTATGATTATCCCTTAAGATTTGGAAAAAATACAAAAAAACCATAACAATTATTTTGTTTGGAACATTAGGAATTAGTTAAATTTAGAAAATAAATGTGATGATAAAATTCGGGTCTTAAAACAGTTAAATTTTAACCTAATAAGGTAAAGACTTCTTCATGAAGGAAGATCTACCTTGGACCTTAGAAAAAACATCAATGAATAAAAATATGACACAGAAAAACAATCAAACAACAATGCAGTTTACCTTAAGTAGGGTGCACTGTGGGTGATGTATCTTCCCCTTGCATAACAAGTCTCTTACCCAGACTCTCACATACCATAGATTTCCTAGTAACTATAATACTATATGGTAACTCTTGAATCTTATAATCATAATTTTATGATTATATCCAAAACCCCATTTCACACACCTCTCAAGAGGTAGACCCGTCGTTGCTCGACATCGCATGCTCCGCAATAATGGACATTATCTATCATAGAAAGCATGCAAAAAAAAAAAACTCAATTCCCAAAAAAATAAATTTTGAAGGGTGAATCGAAAAAAAATATTAGCTTTTAAAAATGATAAATAAAAAAAACAAAAACAAAGTGGAAAGCTCATAGAACTAGGTTAATTTTCAAAGCTTACAACCCGTGAGATCTTAGACACGGACTTAAAGAAGGTCAAATCCAAACCAATTAAACATTAAAGAATTAAATCAGGTAAAGAAATTCAAATTTTGAAAATTTTGCAAAGCGAGAAAAAAACATCAATAAAAAGAATGAGACCTAAATTTATATAAGAAGTGTGGAATTGTAAAATAAAAAAAAAAAGCAATTCTAAAAATTATCTCATACAAAAACAAATAACAATTAAAAGATCGAGAACCAAATTTGACAAAACAAAAAAAAATCAATGAGAATGAAATTGAAATAAAAAAAACTATTTCAATGAATTATTATAAAAAAAAAATTCATAACCAAAAGTAGAGGGGCCAAATAAAAAAGAAATTAAAGTTTAGAGGTTGGCTTAGAAAATCAAGTGGGAGGGCGCAAACATTGAGGAAGAAGGGGGATAGAAAGAAGAAAATAAAATGGCCTCTGATGACAAACCGAAGATCCTATTGGTCCATGTGTCACATATCCATGAAGGAGACACCAAGATAAAGTTGATGTCACCTCAGAATGACCATTTTGGCTGCTTTTTTTTCTCTTAAATACTTAAATAACCGCACCCTTACTGATTAATTACAAAAAAAAACATAAACAAAATGACATGAATACCCTTTAATTTAATAGTTAAATTATTTAACATTAAGGGCTCGGAGGGCTTTTTACTATGCAATAAAATTGGAAAATCACAAAATGGCCCTCCCTTGCTTCCAAGGGTAAGTAGACTATTTTACTATGCATTCATTATATAAAAATATGAAACTAACCCTAATTATATAAAGACAAAAAGCAAATTACCTATATTGCCCCCACTCAATCTAAAAACACCGAAATTGTCCCTATATAAAGAAAATTATACCCCCAAACACTTGGCAAAGTGTTTTTCTTTAAAAGGCAAGATAGTGAAAACACTATTGCCATCCACTTTGATCTGTGTCTGTGTGAACAGTGTTTTCCCCATCTTTTTAGGTTTTTTTTTTTTGTAATAGCATAATAGTATTTTTGCCCTCCACAATATAAGCTGAGGAAATGCAAATTGGAGGGTAAAATGGTCTTTTAATGAGATTACTTTTAAAAAGAAAAATATTTTATCATAGTGTATAGGGGCTTCCTAGTCTTTTCATTTTTTTTTCAAAATAGTTAAAAGATTAAATTACCCTTAAAAAAATAAGAAAATGTTTTTCCTTCAGATTTGGCCTCTATTTTTTTTATTACTAATTTTTTATTTGAAATAATTTATAAAATTAGAATTGTTTTTCAATTGCATCCTTTAATTTTTTTTCAGCTGTCAAATTTGGTTCCTATTCTTTTAATTTCTATTTTTTTTTGTTTTTTTATCATTTTCTTGATTTACTTTATTTTTCATTTTCATCCCTTATTCTTTTATTTCATTTAATATTTATATCAAATTTGATCCTCATTATTTTAATTATTATTTGTTTTGGTTTTTTAATTTTGGATAATTGAGAATTTTGCTTCATGATTTTTTCAAATTTGTCTTTTACGAGGTAATTCAGTTTCACGACCTAAGTCACAAGTTTTATAAATTAACCCAATTTGACTTCGGTCTTTTTTAATTTTTTATAATTTTTTTTTCAATTTCATCCTTTGATATTGTATTATTGGGCCTTCAACTTTATGAGTTTTGTTGTTTTTCTTTTAACGGGGCTATCTTGATCTCATACCATGGATCGGGAATTAATCGAGTTAGCTTGAGTTAACTAAAGTTTTTTTATCCTTTTTAAAATTGATTTTATTCTTCATTTAGTGTTTGATTTAGTGGTAATTAAACTTCGGGATTTTTAGTAGTCCTTGTCATTTTTTGTGGATTTTTTTATTGTTACTAGTTTTTTTTATAATCATATTATTAAATTAATCAAGCTCATTGAACTTATTCAAATCAATGACTTGGGTTCCAGATTTATCTTGTTATTTAAAAACACTATCATCATCTAAGTATCATTTTTTTATATTAGGAAAAATTTGACCTGAACCACAACATAACACGAATCATATATCTAGTGATAAAAACTATATCATATATAAATATATTAATTATCATATAGCCTTTTAGATGTATTCATATTCCATTTGTGTATCAATTATCATATTATCTTATCAGTGTATTCATACTCCATTTGTAATGGTGTTTGTAAAGAGACAATATATCGAAGCTTTAAATTCTATAAATCACTAATTTTTTCAATATTTTCTCTTGATAGAAACAATATATGATATTAAAATCAATTTGTATCATATATAATAGCATAATGAGTAGCATAATGAGTTGATCTGATAAGATGAACTAGGTTTTGATCAAGGCAATGAGTTTAGTTTGGTTAGTTTCTTAACTAATTGAATTTTTAACTTAACCTTTATTAGAATCTGAGTTTATAGCTCAACCTCCAAGCAGAACCAAGTTTGATAACTATAAATAAATATAATCAATAATAAATATAATGATACTTTATTTAGAAAAATTAAAAATATAGGTGAGATACATCTTATTCCAAT
>Ga0325401_1002827_pt1 | contig 15602 bp, 11 predicted proteins | sample PopdelMetagenome_FD_205666 | JGI IMG/M metagenome (GOLD analysis project Ga0325401, IMG submission 205666) | Populus deltoides microbial communities from Bellville, Georgia, United States - Xylem-PdKOR-R2 | ecosystem: Host-associated > Plants > Phyllosphere > Stem > Wood/Secondary xylem | place...
AAATGAGCTTTATTACTTGAGCCAAGGACATTGCATACAGTAGACAACTTATTGTTTGAGTTAAATTTCATGACATTATGTTAGATTTTTTTTATTTATGATTATTGAACATGATATTAGCTTTCTTCTTGATAATGCGTGTTAATCACTTTGGATTAATCTGATTGATTATTTTGGTTATCGTGTTTCCTGAATTGGGCTTGTTTTTTGATTTCTTAACATCAATTTGTAGGTGTAAACATGGGAGTGAACTTGAAAGCAATTCTGGGGTTTGTGTTTCTTTCATTTCTGTTGTTTGCTGTTGTATCATCCGCGTCGAATGATGGTTTGCTTAGAATAGGATTAAAAAAGGTGAAACTTGATAAGAACAACCGAATTGCTGCACGGCTTGATTCCAAAGAGACCTTGAGAGCTTCTATTAGGAAGTATAATCTTTGCGGTAATCTTGGAGAATCCGAGGATACTGATATTGTTGCATTGAAGAATTATCTGGATTCTCAGTACTATGGTGAGATTGGTGTTGGCTCTCCTCCTCAGAAGTTCACTGTGATCTTTGACACTGGTAGCTCCAATTTGTGGGTGCCATCATCTAAGTGCTATTTATCGGTGAGTTTATGTGCCCTTAATGTTGACGAGTGCATACCAATTGAAGATTTTTGATTGTTTAAGAAGGAGATTAGGAATTGATTGTTGGAAATTTATTAATGGTTTAACTTTGTTACACAGGTTGCTTGTTACTTCCATTCCAAGTATGACTCTGGAAAATCAAGTACCTACAAGAAGAATGGTTTGTTTTTCCTTGCTAATATCAACAATTTCTTAACTGCATTTTGTTATTCATTCCATGAGAAGACAGTTTAGCTTGTTAATTTGTATGTGGTACATTGGGCGTTTATCTAGAATGTTTAGGTCCAAGTAAATATGAAAATGCTGCATATTAATTTATTTTTTGATTAGGTATGTGGTTGCCATGATGAGCTATAATCTGTATAGATACTAACATTAGTTAGGAACTAATGATACCTTCACTGTAATCTTAAACCACACAATGCATCACTAGCTATGATTCTTTAGTCTGAATTGCTCGTCATTGCAGTTGCATGAGCTGTATGACAGAGAAACTATCATATGGGTTTTCTTTTTCTTTTTTTTTTTCAGGAAAAAGTGCTGAAATTCGCTATGGCAGTGGATCTATTTCTGGTTTCTTCAGTAATGACGCTGTCGAAGTTGGTGGCCTGGTTGTGAAAGATCAGGTAATGTTGTCTTTCAACTTATTTGCATGTTATTACATGATGTGCTTTGCCAGTCTGTTCTCACTGCTGTTTTTGAATTTTAAGGAATTTATTGAGGCAACTAAGGAGCCTAGTATCACATTTTTGGTGGCCAAGTTTGATGGTATATTGGGACTTGGGTTCAAAGAAATTTCAGTGGGAGATGCTGTGCCTGTCTGGTATTTGTCTTATCTTTTAGTTCTCACTGACCATTTAAACATTTTTTATGGTTTGTGTTTGAGTGACACACGTGCTTTTTGAACAGGGACAACATGATTAAACATAGTCTTATCAAGGAACCAGTATTTTCTTTCTGGCTTAACCGCAATGCAGAGGATGAAGAAGGGGGCGAAATTGTATTTGGTGGGATGGACCCGAATCATTACAAGGGCAAGCACACTTTTGTTCCTGTGACACGGAAAGGCTATTGGCAGGTTGGTTGGCTGTACCCTTTTCTTTTCTTAAGAGTTCTCAATAAATGTTTTATCTTTATTTTTCAATTATGTTTCTCATTTTGTTTTACTGTAATTCTTGCTCATAGTTCAACATGGGTGATGTCCATATTGGTGATAAACCAACTGGTAAGTTCTCTCTTATTACCTTCACTTCTTAAATAGAAACTCAAATATACCAGTAGAGCAAAGCTCTGTAATAAGACATATTGTATGTAGCATGTATCCATGTGTCTTTATATATATGTGCTATCTTGCATATGATTCTACACTACCTGTCATTATATTGTCTTATCACCTAAGGATGCTTCTATTCAGGGTATTGTGCCAGCGGTTGTGCAGCAATTGCAGATTCTGGAACTTCATTGTTGGCAGGTCCAACGGTATGAACAAAACACAAGAATGCTTCAGCTTGTTGGATGAATAATTGTAGATATCTTATTCAGTATACTTTGCTAGCTAACTGTTTAGCTATCCTATTTATTGACCTTGAGTTGAAGTTGTATGGATTGACTAGAACAAAAAGGATGAAAAAGTAAAAAGCTGTTGATATTTTTCTTCTGTTTGTTTGAGGATTTAAAGATGAGTTCATTCTCGTGTTTTGGTGCCCCTGTCTGGATACAATTATCTGATATGGATTCTGACTTTTAATTGTACTTGCATATGGTAGCTTTTAATTTGATTTTCTTGTAACCTTTTTATGTCTTCAACCTAACAGTGTAATAGACTTCTAGACTGACCTTGTCATAGGCTTTGAAATAATTTTTTTTGATATAAATCATTTAGAGGAAAAATTAGAATCTTCTATGATGCAGATCCGTGGTTCTGTTGTCAATTTGCGTATGCTTAAAATATTTGTTTGTTTCTCTCTCCTTTTCTTCCAGACTATAATTACCATGATAAATCAAGCCATTGGAGCCTCTGGAGTTGTTAGCCAGCAATGCAAGGCTGTTGTTTCACAATATGGGGAAGCCATAATGGATTTGCTACTCTCTCAGGTGAAAACTAGCTTTACTTTTATTTCAGTGTTCTCTATTAACCATGGCTGATAAAAATTTTACCTGAGAAAATGGTTGTGGTCAGCATTTAGAGATTTATTTGTGTTCTTGCCTATGTATTTACAGGCACAGCCAAAGAGGATTTGCTCTCAAATTGGACTTTGCACGTTTGATGGAACCCGTGGCAGAAGGTTGGGGTCTAAAGTGTTCTCTTCTTATGCTTAGGCTTTCACAGTTCTACTTGGATGCATTATTTTTGCTCCTCGATACTGGCCCCTTTTTTGTTTATAGGCCAAAGAAAAGTCATTAAAGTACACCCCTTCTTTCTGGATATTACCCCTTTTCATGGAAGCAAATTCTTGCTGCCATGCATGCTACTGCTTTTGTTACTAGAAAGGTTTACCTTGTGCTGTGGATAGGCAGTTAACTTATTGGTTTGTAATTTTGCTTAGCATTGGCATTCAGAGCGTGGTGGATGAGGGCAATGACATGTTATCTGGTGTTCTTGGTGATGCTATGTGCCCTGCTTGTGAAATGGCAGTTGTCTGGATGCGAAGCCAGCTGAAGCAGAACCAGACACAAGATCGTATATTGGACTATGTGAATCAGGTGAATTAAATGCATTAGTACTTTATATATTAATCAATGAGGTGATAATACATGCATTATTCCTTAATAATTTCTTGGGCCTTCGTGACATGCTTCTCTTGCTGATACCCACAATACTTTTGCAGCTTTGTGAACGTGTGCCAAACCCGATGGGAGAATCAGCTGTTGACTGTGAAAGTGTTCCTTCCATGCCCACGGTTGCCTTCACAATTGGAGGCAAAGAGTTTGAGCTCGCTCCAGAGGAGGTATTGTATCTGAACTCAAGTCTTACCCATTGATACCCCCCCTGTTTATTGGACTTGTTGCAATGCACAAGTTGGTGAAATGAAATGCAACCAGCTAATCATCTTAATAATGAGGTGTCAGTGACATTTATTTGTTTGCTCTAAGAGTTACAAAATTGTGTGATGGTTTGATTGACTGTCACTAAGTTCCTTCTAAGCACTGCCACTTGTATCAGGTTGATAATCTTTACAGCAATTTTAACAGGATTTTAGTCTTGTCATTATGTTTGGATGCATTGCTGTAGTCTAAATTTGTATATCTAGTAGTAATATAGTCCATAGTCTGACAATAGGCTCATAAGGAACTTGGACACCGCCTAACTTTTCCTCCATTTACACATGAAGTGCTCCTATTGAATATGCAACACAACTTACTATTGCATGAAACAATACCCCTTTAACGTACTACATCAAGCATACATATTAATTCATAGAACTAATGCCTTTTTCCTGGTTTGTGATCAGTACATTCTCAAGGTTGGCCAGGGTTCAGCTGCCCAGTGCATCAGTGGCTTTACTGCTTTGGATATACCTCCTCCTCGTGGACCTCTCTGGTACATCATATTCTCAACAAACCTTTTTAATGATCCTAAAAACATGTTTCACTTGTTTTATAACCTTCATCCCATAGTCATAGATGGTCATATGTTCCTTTGAGTCTTACCTATTGATCTTGGGCAATTCAGGATACTGGGAGATATTTTCATGGGTCGTTACCACACTGTCTTTGATTCTGGAAAGCTAAGAGTTGGATTTGCAGAGGCAGCTTAAAGGATATAGTTTGGGGTCTGTCTCATATTTCCCCCTCTTATCAACTAATATGTAATGTACTTTTCAAAAGGTGATGGGAGTCACTGGTGAAATATGAAGGTTCTGGCTCCTATTTAAATTAAAAAGATGTTATTGTAAATATTCGTTTGCTCGCTTGCTTCTTATCAATTACAGATTGATACAGTATAAAATGGCACATGAATTGAATGCTGTGTAAGTGCTTTATGGCCATCTTTTCCCTTGATGCACGCTGTTCTTATCCAAACCCTTGTCCAGGTTATTTCCTATCTATCCTTAGAAAAGAGGGAGCCAAAGAGTGTTAGGTTATGTTAGGTTACATTAATAAATTTTCACTAGGTTCATGAAATGACTACTGCTCTTCAAGCATGTAATTAATAATTGTCATTTACAGGTCCACAGATTGGAAAGTTTTTAATCTGTTAGGTTTATGCTGTTATCAAACCTTACCTTCCTTTTAACTTCACCATCAGGATAATTGTTTCTAGTCGCTTTTTATTTAGTTAGTTTCACCAAAGATTTTAGGCTCAAATATAGCTCTGTGGGGGCATGGAAAGTGGGGGTCTAGTTTACATGCAATCTACTACTGGGTAGCGTTTGGTATATGACTTGACCAGTGCATTTGCATGTGATTGGTGTGCGTTTAGGATTAGCTAGAAATTTGTTTTCTACTCTTCCTCCACCACCTCATATAGTCATGTCCAGGCTTATCTACTCACCCACATATAGTTGTCTAGTCGTATTTGCTCGCCAATGTTTCTGTGCATCGTTATGCAATATAGTCTTATTAGCTCACTAACGTTTACTCGGTCCCTGTCACAGAAAAGTCTCTAGTGTCTTACTTTATGCTTGACGTGAGTTGCCCACCTTCATTTGCATATATTCTTTTGGTCACCAAACAACTGAGTGTCCGCACTTGTGCTTCCTCCTCAACAGCCAACTTTGGTGGCTCTTTTCATGGTAGTTGAGAAATTGGCCGGTGAAGACGGGAATGGTGCTAGGAGGGCAAAGAAAGGCCTGCGAAATGCGTTTTCTAACAGTTAATAGCACCAGCACCTCCTGTGGCCAATGAATAGTCCAAGAACGAAGAATTAAGATCATTCGCATGGAAACCACAAAAGGCCAGTTAGTTCCCGTTACTTTCTTCTGGCAAAAAAAAAAAAAATAAAAAAAATTCACATCACACTGCCTTTTCATGGTCAATTAAGAACAATGATGCACCATGCACGTTTAGTTTAGTTTAGTGTAGTGTTTTTTTGATGGCATGTATGATGATAAGGGAAATCTTTAATTTCTTATTAACTAAAATTAAATTCTTTTCATGTTTAGAATGAAAAAACAAAAAGAAATAATGCCTTTTCATTTCAACCACAGTTTCAATGTAGACATTGCCGCATAAACAAATGGGGCATTGATTTAATGATCAAAGGTCAAGTGGATCTCACTCGCATGCAAGTGGAGAACAAATTATACATGGATATTCAATTCCCTTTGGTTTGATGACAATGACATGATCAACAACAGAAGGAGAGATGACATATTGATGTAACTTTTTGAATTTTGTAATAAAAAACATGGAAGCATAACAGAAGGGATACATTAGTTAATGTAATTTTCTTGTCTAATTGGGACCAAACTTCCATTCTAAGCATGATAGGTAGCAACATTGTTTGTGGCTTGGTTTTAGTGAAAATTATTAGGAGCATTGCCAACCTTACATTTTCCTACCATTCCATAAAGAAATTTAAGAATTAATCTTCTTCCTTAAATTTTATATCATAGTTTTAAAACCTAATAACCAATTATCTCCAAAATCTTTTTCCCAAAAAAATAATAATCTAAATGATATTATTTTAATTGAAGATATAAAATCAACTAGTTGATAATTGAGTTCTGATTAGATTAGACTCGGGTCGATCAGGCCAATTCAAGTTTTTGATTGGATCACCAAGTCAGCTAAAGTTTTTTTTTTTTTCTATTTGTACTTTAACTCGGATAACTCTAAGTTCTAGTTCAGCTAGGTTCCAGGTTGACCTGCCAGACCAGTTAGTATTTTAAAACAATCATTTATATCAGTAAAATGTTATCCCTTATTGGGATAAAATAATAAAAAATATATATCAAATGATATATTTAAATAACTTATTCAGTTTTAGTTTGTATTTAGTAATTTGATAATGATTATTTTTTAAAATATTTTTTTGTTTAAAAATAAATGAAAATAATTTTTTTAAAATTATATTTAATATTAACACATGAAAAAACAATTCAAGTGTATATATATATATTAAAAAAAATTTGAATTAGGGCCGCAAACGAGGCGAATCATCTCCTACCTCATACTTTATTCTTTCGCTAGCTTTTTCACTTTTTTCCTCTCACCAAAAGCATGTAATGTTAAAGACGGGCGCCGGCTGTCCCGCAAACTTTGTCAGCACATAAAAACTAGATCTGTGTGATCTTTACTATTACCAGTTGTTAGCTCTCTATCTCACCTTCGGCAACAACTTGCAAACAATGTAACTAACATTCTATCAGCCTATTTTAATTTCTCAATATTTGATCTAAGAAAAAACCCTAGTGAAAATTAATAATCCCTCCTGGGAAAGAAAGCAATCAAAATCTTATGTCTTTTTCCAAGTGGGGTTTCAAAGTAGCAGCAGCAGGTAGGAAGAGTCCAAATTAAATATGTCACAGTCCTGAACAATCAGAGTGTTTCTTCAAGAAATTCAAATGTATATCCTTGTTGTTTAAGGATATTTTACTCCACTTTATGCTACTTTACACCGATTATCCATTCAACGCACCGAAGTGTTTGATCTTTGCATCAGAAAGAATGGGTCCCAAACCTTTTACCGAAAGCCAAACTCGCAGAGGTGAAAGGGAGTGAGTGAAGCCAAGGAATAGGTGGCTGGCACATGAAGAAAGCAACGTAATAGTTTGTGTTACTTGAAAGGAACGTCGGATAGATAGATTCTTGGCTTTTCTTGGGAATTGGTTGCGGCTTTCATTCATTCTTTTGCATTTGCTTTTCTTAGGTGCCTTGAACAATGCCTTGTGAATTCTTCTTGTATACTTCACCTACAATTCTAAGCTAGGAAAGCAACAAATTGCTTCGTCTAGAGTTGTAGGTTTTGGCAAAGGCTATATGATGCTTTAGATCATCCATTCAAATAGCCTGGTGATTTCACTCAAGAGCTAGCAAGCAATTTCTTTTCTTTGGAATGAATATGGTCATAATTAAGAATAAATTAATTGATGGAAAATAATGAATTATAACCTTGATAGAACTAGCTAAAATATGTTAACTAAATATTGAAATATCCTATCAACCAAATTAATTAAATACATAAAATGTAAGATTTTGTTACTGAACACTTCATATCAATTAAGTGATTTTAAACACTATATATTACTTTAAAAAAAAAAAGAGTAATGACAAAGGAATTGTTGAAAATGCCCATATTTTAATCTATCATTCTTAATTTTCCATGAGGATCTAGTCATCAACAATGCATTTACAAGTTATCTAAGTTTCTAACATGAGTTTGACAATATACGATAATTCACTCTTGAAGTTATCTAAGTTTCTAACATGAGTTTGAAAATCTACAATATATAATGTACTTTTGAACTATTAGATTGTGATATTCTAACAATTCACATAAATTAATAATTTTAACAACCACCACTTTGATCCTTAGGGGGTGTTGTTTTTATAGTTCAACATGTTTTTATTTAACAAATATTAAATTGATGTTTTTCATGTATTTTTTTAATATTTTAATATGCTAATACTAAAAAAATATAAAAATCATCATTATTATTTTATAAAAATACTTTATACCACATTATTAAACACCTCTTAGTAGTAGCATACAGTCATGCTACTATGTAATTAAAGAAGAATATTTCTTGACCTAATTGGCATTTAATCCATGAGTCGACAGCCATTATAAGTAAAGCACTATAATTGACTTTTACTTCAAAATTAATAACAAAACCCAACTTGTTATAGCTAGCTTGGTTCAAGGTATCCATATCATAGCATTATTAGAGGTTTACCTTCGCACATTCATTGTCCACTACGTACCATTAGAGACCTTCAAAAGTCAATTAACAATGGAGATTAAACTAATCTACTCTGTATTACAAACTCTTATGGCCACTAGTTAACCTCTCTAAAGTATGGAATATACCATCCATTGTATGATCCCACGCTCATCAACAAAAGATGTCAACACAAAGCATGCATGTGCTCACGTGATATCTCGTGAACAAGGCATCATTCCATAGCTAATTAAGCTAATGAGCTCAGCGTTAAGATTAAGCAACTGGCCTCCAAAGCCGGCCAAATTTGCTTGCAACCCACCAGCTTTTCGACACCTGGAATAACGGCGGCGGCCCATTGACCACGAAATGTGTAAAAAATAAAGTTGAATGAAGAAAGCAATGTTTCTTGCTTTAAAGCCAAACGTCCCAAGCCAACCACATAACTGTTTTTATAGGTGCTATATATAGAAGCTTGCAATAGCTAGCTACCATAACAAACAATTCAGCTTAATACACATCCTTTAAATCTTTTACCCCCCCATTCTCTCCAAAATGGACTGGACTAGAGGCCAAACCATTGGCCGTGGCTCATCAGCCACCGTCTCGATGGCCAGGGCCAACCAATCCGGTCAAGTCTTTGCGGTGAAGTCAGCTGAGCTATCAAAATCGGAGTCTCTTCAAAAGGAGCAAATTGTTCTTTCAACATTAAGGTGTCCGCAAATTGTAGCATATAAGGGGTGCGACATTACTAATGAAAATGGTAAGGTCTTGTACAATCTTTTCTTGGAGTATGCATCCGGTGGCACGCTTATCGATGCAATTCGGGAGGGTGGAGGTTGTCTTGACGAGGAAATGATCCGATTGTATGCTCGGACAATTTTGCTCGGCCTCGAGTATCTTCATTGTAATGGCATAGTGCATTGCGACATCAAGGGTCACAATATTTTGGTCACTAGTGATGGGGCAAAAATTGCTGACTTGGGTTGTGCTAAGCGGGTTGATGAGGTGTCAGAAGCAGATTGGGGCACGACAACAACAATTGCAGGCACACCACTTTACATGGCACCTGAAGTGGCGCGTGCTGAACACCAAGGGTTCCCTGCTGATATATGGGCTGTTGGGTGTACCATTGTCGAGATGGCCACCGGACAGGCTCCATGGGTGAATGTCTCAGACCCAGTTTCAGCTCTTTACCAGATTGGGTTTTCGGGCAACGCGCCAGAGATTCCAAGCTTCATGTCTAAGCAAGCAAGAGACTTTTTGAGCAAGTGCTTGAAGAGGGACCCGATGGAAAGGTGGTCAGCCAGTGAATTACTTAAACATGATTTTATTATTGAAGAGGCAAATCTTATTTTAAAGGAAAACAATAGCTCAAAAGCGGACACTCCAACATGTGTTCTGGATCAACTCTTGTGGGACTCAATGGAGAAGTTAGAGACAACTTGGGATTCGACCCAGAATACTTCTCTGGTCTCTCCAATCGAAAGAATCAAGCAATTGACTGAAGGCAATGGAAAAGCACACAGCTGGTCGACATGGGGTGATGCTTGGGTCACAATAAGAAGCAACAAAAGTAGCAAAGAACAAGAAACGGTTTCTTGCAGTGAGGATTATAACATGGCATATGCCAATGAATCCATTGAAAATAGTGGGGCGGAGATAGCTTCGCTTAGCATGGAATATAACCTTGTCGTTCTTAACGAGCCCACAAGCATTAGTGGGAATAATACATGTAATAACACTAGCAGTGGTGGTAGCTGTCGTGATGACGGAAGGCATAGAATATTGTTGATGCCTTGTGAAGGTAGAAAAGATGCTTTATGTAAGCAATTCGAATTTTGTGAAGGAAATAAAGTTCTGTTTTCCACATCGCAATGCTTAGCTTGCTTATCTTCATATACTGTAGCCATGGCTGTTTCAAATTACATATCTGGTCATAAGAAACCTGCTGGATATGAGGTCCAAGCTAGTTAATCAGGCTTGTGACTGGAAATAAGAAGCCAATTGGACCAAATCTTAACTAACCAAATTGTGTTATCAGGCCACTTAACACCGGCCTCCAAACCACAGCCTTTCAATTGATAAGACATAGTTTTAAAACCTAACTTTATATGTCATTTAACTCAATATTTTTTTTTAAAAAATTTAAAATAATATTATTTTAATTATAAAAAAATATATTATTTTTAAAAAAATAACAGTTTTAGTTAAGTTAATGAGACTGTGAGTCAACTTGAATTTATAATTGGATCAATTTGTTTTTTTATTTTTTTTTCTTTAAACTGAATAGGTTTAGGTTGTAAGTTAATTGGATTCTGGTTTGATTTATTAAACCAATTTAAATTTTATAAATTATAATTTATAAGGTACGACTTAGAGGTTGGTTTAAATAGTAAGTGAACTGTTTTTTTTTTAATGTTGATAAATGAAAGGGATAACGTGATGTTTTTTTAAGTAAATGTACTGAACTAATTATCACATGAATTTGGGCAAGAATAGAGGTAAGAAATCTGCAAATCGCATGCATCCAAGCCTTTATTTAGTGGACAGATCTTAAATTTCCATTAACACATGCTATCAAAGCATCTGTAGATCAGGTCATTCTACAAATGATCCCACTTCTCCATTTCCATTAGGATGTGTTTAGGCAAGAAATTCTCCCGACAACCTAATACCTAATTATTGACACTGACTTCATTTACCACTATAGTTTAAGAGTGGTTATTCTAAGAATAAATTATATCTTTTCCTAAAGCTTGCACCAATGGTGTCCCAGCAGAAGATAGAAGAACAGCACTTAGTCATTTAAGCTATCTCTTTCCCTGTCATCAGCAAATTGCAACACCATTGATACTTGTCACAACCCACCATGAAAAGCTAGCTAGATTTTATATAATTATGTTAAAATACACAAAGGTTCTATAATCAACCTAATAACTTAATAGTTTAAACTATTAGATGTAAATTTCAAGAATAATTTTATATTACACTATCTTATATTTAATTTTATTAATTAAAATAGAATGATAAAATTCAAACTTGAAATTGCTTGATCAATAAAACTTTAATATCATATTAAAAAATCATCTCTTAAGCTATTAGATGAATGTTTCAAGAATATTCTTACATTATTCACCAATAATTCTCATTTTTAGTATGTTGATGTTGTGTATCGCATTTTACTTTACCATTGCCTAGTTGCAGAGTATTAGTCCTTGGATGTGTCAAACACTAGAGCAAATATATAGAATGCATTGCTTGTAGAAGCGATGCACCTTCATTGCTAATCCTGTAATTAAGCTAGCATGGTTTCTACTTGGAACGACATGACATTAGTTCTCTACTTGATTCCCAACTTTCCCTTCCTTATTATGCTCATATATAATTCTGTTGACGATAATCTAGCTTGATCTCAGTCATTAACCACTAGTCGTTCAAACGTAAAAAAATCTAATAAAATTGGGATAATGGCACGCATTTCATTTGTGTGGTGCTTGTGGAAAGGAAGCCAACGAAAAACCTTATCAAGCACTCACAACAGGATATGATATGACATTAATTTACGGTGGAAACTTGCTTCTTGTTTTCATTTCAGGTCTCAGTGGTCAGCTACCTATTTATATATATTTTGGAAATAACTTTTAATATATTGTTAATGGTAAGACATTGTAGAGTCAACTTCCATACTTCACACTACACGTCTCTCTAGGTTTTAAGCTTGTTATTCACGTATAGAGTGGTGCATTCAAGATAATCTTTCTTTCTCATAGCCTCTCTAACTGATCTGTATGAGATCTTGATCATTTGCCAAATAATTAAAATAAAAAACACTTGGCAATTTATTTTATGTCTTTATTTTGTTTTTTTAACTCAATAAGTTTACATCTTTTCTATATCTACACTTTCTGTTATTGAATGCTAACCAAACTATAGGTTAGGGGATTTTCCTTTTATGCTTCTTCTTTCAATTTCTGTAAACCGCCCCTCGAAACCAGAAAGATCGGCTATAAGCTTTGTGCTTGGAGTTCTCTCAATTGTGAATACTGAATACGAAACGTTAGAAACATGAGTGGACTCCATAACCAGGAAGACTTGGGAGTGAAAAGCAGGAAAGCAAAAAAAAAAAAAAAAAGGAAGAAGAACGATCCCTTTTCTATAGTCAGCTGCAGCTCCACCAATAGGGATAATATATACGTCCCATGCTTTATGGGGATTCCCATTTTCTTTAGTAATTTATACTTAGTTATCACCTTGTAACCATTAACATTCTTTTCTAATCTTTCTTTTTCCTACTCATCTTCAAGTTTCCAACGCAGATCACAAGTAAAAGGGTGCTCCCTTTTAATTATACTCTTCTTTTAGAGCTATAGGTCGGTATTTATTCAACGCCAAAATTGTTGTTTGATAGCCACCAATTCATGCATCCTCTGACATCTATGGTGAATACACTAGTTCAGATTTAAATAACGTTGACATTTTTCTGAGGATCCTCTGACAGTTAAGGAAAGAAAAGCACTTGAAGGATAATGTTAAGCACTTCCAGTGATATCTTCACTTTAACTGAAATATGCCTTGCCAACCCACCTATAGTACTGTATCCTAGTACTTATTTTACGAGAACAGACTGTATGTTCCAAGAGTTAATTTGATTCATGGATTGGTTTCAGCCATGGAACTTTCAGGTTCGTTATTTTTTATTGTTGTACAATATCTCTGAACTCTTATGCTGGCCCTAGAAGGAACATTCTTAAAATGAAGAAGCAGGCGGTGCCAAAAAATTTATTTTGCGTGTGATATAAAAAACAGTAAGGCTTTTATTTATTCATCCCATGAACCACTGTTTTCAATGAATTTTGCTTCTTTTGGTGTTGTGAAGTGGTATGGTTAGAAATATTTTTATTATTTAAATCTGTTTTTCATCTTAATTTTATAATTTTTTTTAAAATTATAATCATAAAAACTATTATAATATCAAAGACGCATGAAGTTAAATGAGGGTATCTTCCAAGATTTTTTTTTTCATGTCAACAAGCAAAGCTATGTCCTCCACAGAATATGGGGCATGATAGCTTTTACACCTAATACATAGTTTTCCATTGATTTTTGTCTTGTCTCACGCCTATTTCTCTACCTATATAAGCACCCATATAGCCTGATACTGAAATTCAGGGGTTCTTATACTCATGAGGCCACTTCCTTCAATATAGATAAATGGAAGCAACTGAGATGTACATGTTAAACCAGAAATTGAGATCAAAATCGATGCTTTGATCATCACCAGCAAAGAACAAAATGGCTACCAAGCTGAAGTTGACAAGCCATCACAGTCTTCCATTTTAACGAGGACACATGCAGGCTACTTCAGGATAAGCCTGTCTTTTGGTACACAAGCCTTGCTACGGAAGGTCCTTAGTGAGCCTAACAATAATGGTTCACAAGATGTCTGGCAGGTATTTCGTATGCTTCCTTCAACTGCTTTTCTTTTGCTATGGTGGCTTGCACTTCTGATACAAATTTCCCTCTCTTATCTATGTTCTGAAATGTTTCTTTCACTTTAACTTGGTGATCAAGCTAGAGTTCTTGCACTATATAGGAGTAAACTACTTGTATGCTCCTTGGATTTCATGGTTTTTGTTGCTTCAATCGTCACCTATATCTGTTACAGAAATTGTTCCCTATTAGCATCTTTACTGTTCCTATTGTGATGCTTGATATAAAACTAGGCCTGTGATAATACCATATGTATTCTGAGTGAGGGAAACTTTGCTCTCATCTAATTAATCAATCTGTATACTGTGTAACAGACTTGTAGGCCAGCTCTTTTCAAGAAATCAATGAGAAAATTCAATGTTGCATGGTGAGCTTACTCATTCACATTAACATTCCTGGCACTCGTTTCTGTTGAGTACGCAAAAGAGATTAAAGGTCATATAGCCAGGATTGATGCTTTGTGTTATCTGCACTGTCAAATCTGATTTTCCTTGGCTTGATGGTGCTCACTGCGTTTAACACCGACAGGTTTCTCCACCAAAAGGACCCTGCACTGAATTTTTTCAGTAATTGAAAAACAAGAAATTCATGTTAATTTATACTCAACTGTAAATCAAAGTCTGTATTCTTGCCAAGCAAGAGAGGAGAAAGCTCGAGTTTGAGCCTCCCTTTTGTAGATCCACCACTAATCTAAAAATTGATGGTCCAATTCACCAGGTCGACCTACCTTTTAATTACTCCCATATGCTTAATCTTCATAGTCATTACAGGACATACGAATTCTTTTTTTTTTTTTTGCCTTAAAACAGGACATGGGGGTTCATGCACCACCGGGAGTGGTTTTTGTAGGTTCCAAGTTATATGTTTTTTGGTTGGTGTCATCTTCTCCCTCCACACCCTCTGGGTTTCATCAAACCACTCTCAAGGATGAAACAAACTCTTATCATTGACGTAGATGCAGGAGAGAAGATTGATGGTCCACCAATGTAAGTCTGGCAAGTGTTCTCCATATGCTATTTATGTGAACGGAAAAAATTGCATGTTTGAGATGCGGCTTGATCCTGAAAGAGCTCCAAACTTTGAGCTCTTTGATGGAGTGAAGCATTCATGGTCTGAACTTCCCTAACTCCCGAAACTCCCAGCAAGATTCTTGCCCTTTATGACTCAGCGAGACCACATCGTAGACGTAGATGCATGCATGCTGTGTTTATATGGATTCGACAGGTATATATTGGCTGTATAAACCGAGTGGGAGCATCTTATCCAATTTGGTGGCGTAGCTCATTTTCCATTTACTGGGTTTGGAATAGTTATCGACAATCTACGTTTAACATCAATCAATGACAGGAATTTTGTTAGTGTTAGTAGGGAGTTAAATATTTAGCAGGTAGGAAGGTTGTTAGAAATAGTTGGAGGGAAATCAAGTTCAGTTAGTAGAGGAAAAGTCTCTGTAAATGGATGGTATTTATTTCCTGATAATCAGGTAATGAATGCAGTAATTTTGCCGAAACTGCAGAATTCTCTCCCTAATTCTTGAATCTTTCTTTCATCTATTCTTCTCTCTCAAAGTCTATTTTCTTCTTCCCTCTCAAAACCTATCTTTTACTTCCTCAAAATCTATCTTTTTTCTATCTTGTTAAGGTGAAACCTTAACAA
>Ga0325401_1002828_pt1 | contig 15600 bp, 14 predicted proteins | sample PopdelMetagenome_FD_205666 | JGI IMG/M metagenome (GOLD analysis project Ga0325401, IMG submission 205666) | Populus deltoides microbial communities from Bellville, Georgia, United States - Xylem-PdKOR-R2 | ecosystem: Host-associated > Plants > Phyllosphere > Stem > Wood/Secondary xylem | place...
ACGCGGATGGGGAGGGGGCGGGTGTCCACGGACGCGGCGGCCCGCTCCACGTCAGCGACCCCAGCGCGCGCCATCCGGTGTCCGACGCGGTGATCCGCGCGTTCGAACAATGGGGCCTGCCGCGGCGCGACATCAACGGGCCGGAGCAGGAAGGGGTGGACTGGTTCCAGCTGACGGTCCGGAACGGCCGGCGCTGCTCGGCCGCGGTCGCCTATCTCAACCCCGCGCGCCGCCGCCCGAACCTGCGCGTCGTCACGCGCGCGCTGGCGTCGCGGGTGGTGGTGGAGGGCGGGCGCGCGACGGGCGTCGCCTTCTCGAAGGACGGGGCGGAACGGGTGGCTCGCGCGCGCGGCGAGGTGATCGTGGCTGGCGGCGCGATCAACTCGCCCCAGCTGCTGCAATTGTCGGGGATCGGCCCGGCCGAGCTGCTGCGGTCGCGTGGGTTGGCCGTCGTGGCGGACCTGGACGGGGTGGGCGAGAACCTCCAGGACCATTTCGTCGCCAGCGTCACCTATCGGCTGCGCCCCGGTACGCCGTCGGTCAACGCCCAGTCGCGCGGGCTTCGACTGGCGGGGCAGGTGCTGCGCTACGCCGTCCGGCGCACCGGCCTGCTGACGCTGTCGGCCGCGCACGTCGCCGCCTTCACCCGCTCGCGCGAGGGGCTGGCCGGGCCCGACATCCAGTTCCACGTGCTGCCCGCCTCGCTCGACCTCGACGCCTATCGGGAGCGCGGGCGGATGGACCTGGAGCGCGAGCCCGGCTTGACCTTCGCCGTGTGCCAGCTTCGCCCCGAATCACGGGGGCAGGTGCGCGTCCGTTCCGCCGACCCGCACGAGCATCCGGCGATCCGCCCCAACTACCTGTCCGACCCGCTCGACCGCGAGGTGCTGGTCGCGGGCCTACGCCAGGCGCGCGCGGTGGCGGCCGAGCCGGCGCTCGCCCCCTTGATCCAGGCCGAGACGCTGCCCGGCGCGGAGGCCGCGGACGACGCCGCGCTCACCGCCTACGCGCGCGCGGCCGGCAGCACGATCTACCACCCCGTCGGCACCTGCGCGATGGGGACGGGACCCGGCGCGGTGGTGGACCCCGCGCTGCGCGTCCGGGGCGTCGACGCGCTGCGGGTGGTGGACGCCAGCGTCATGCCGCGCCTCGTGTCCGGCAACACCAACGCCCCCACCATCATGATCGCCGAGAAGGCCGCCGACATGATCCTCGCGGACCGACACAGATAGCCATTCGCAATAGGATCAGCCGCCCCGGCCGGACGTTGTGCCGTCTGCCCTGGATCAGGATCCGGGCCGGCCGATCGCCGGGAATTGGGAGTTGGGAATGGCCTTGATCGTCAACGGGGCGCAGGTCGCGGTGCCGGCCGATCCGCGCACGTCGCTGCTGGATCACCTGCGCGAGGAACTGCATCTGACCGGCACCAAGAAGGGGTGCAACCAGGGGGCGTGCGGCGCGTGCACCGTGCTGGTCGACGGCGAGCGCATCATTTCCTGCCTGGCGCTGGCGGTACAGTATGACGGGCGCGAGATCACCACGGTGGAGGGGTTGGCGAACGCGGACGGTCTCCACCCGCTGCAACAGGCGTTCATCGAGCACGACGGTTTCCAGTGCGGTTATTGCACGCCGGGCCAGATCTGCTCCGCGGTCGCCATGGCCTCCGAACTGAAGCGCGGTCTGCCCAGCCACGTGACGGGCGACCTGGCCGCCGACAGCGTTCCCGCCACACGCGAGGAACTGGCCGAGCGGATGAGCGGCAACTTGTGCCGGTGCGGCGCGCACAACGGCATCCTCGACGCGATCGCTACCACCTTCGTCCTCGACGAGCCCGCCCCCTATCGCGCCGACCGGCCGGTGGAGGTGGCGGCGTGACCCCCTTTACCTATGCCCGTGCGAACGACCCCGCCGACGCGCTGGCGCGCGCGTCCGCCGGCGCCAAATATCTGGGCGGTGGCACCAATCTGGTCGACCTGCTGCGCGAGACGGTGGAGCGGCACGATGCGCTGGTCGACGTGACCGGGCTGTCCGCGGAGATTTCGGAAACGGCGGACGGCGGCCTGCTGATCGGCGCGGAGGTCCGCAACACGGCCCTGGCCGAGGACCGGCGCGTGCGCGAACGCTATCCCATGCTGTCGCGCGCGATCCTGGCGGGCGCGTCGGCGCAGATCCGCAACATGGCGACGGTGGGCGGCAACCTGCTCCAGCGGACGCGCTGCACCTATTTCTACGACACGGCCGGTTCGCGCTGCAACAAGCGGTCGCCGGGCAGCGGGTGCGACGCGGTGGAGGGGTTCAACCGCATCCACGCCATCCTGGGCGCGTCGGACAAGTGCGTCGCCACCCACCCGTCCGACATGGCGGTGCCGATGGCGGCACTCGACGCGATCGTCCACCTGAAGGGGGCGGGCGGCGATCGCACGCTGCCGCTGCGCGAGCTGCACCGCCTGCCGGGCGACCATCCGGAGATCGAGACGGTGCTTGAGCCCGGCGAACTGATAACCGCCGTCGAGTTGCCGCCACTGCCGTTCGCGTGCACCTCCACCTATCGCAAGGTGCGCGACCGGGCGAGCTACGCCTTCGCGCTGATCTCGGTCGCGGCCGCGATCGAGGTCAAGGACGGGCGGGTCAAGGACGTGCGCCTGGCGCTGGGTGGCGTCGCGCCCAAGCCGTGGCGCGCCGAAAAGGCGGAGGCGGCCCTGCGCGGGCAGCCCGCGACGCAGGCGACGTTCGCGCAGGCGGCGGCGGCCGAGTTCGCGGACGCGCGGCCGCTCAAGGACAACGCATTCAAGGTGCCGCTGGCGACGCGAACGATCGCCGCGGTGCTGGGCGAACTGACGGGAGAGACGGCATGAGCATCCTAGGCGACGCCGCGGCCGCGGTGAAGGGCGCGGCGCAAGGCGTGATGGCAAAGGCGATCGAGGTCGCGCCCGAAAGCTGGCTGCCCGGCGGCAAGCCCGATCCCCTGATTCGCGAGCAGCACGGCGCGATCGGCAAGCCCGTCAGCCGCGTCGACGGCCCGTTGAAGGTCCGGGGCGAGGCGCGCTTCGCCGCCGAGTTCGCGCCGGACGGGCTGAGCTACGCCGCCTTGGTCTTCTCGACGGTCCCCAAGGGACGCGTCGCGTCGCTGGAGCTGGTGGCCGCTCAGTCCGCGCCGGGCGTGATCCTGGTGATGAGCCACGAGAATGCGCCGCGCATGGCACCGATGCCGCGCTTCATGTCCGCCAACAAGGCGGCGGGCGGCGACGACCTGCCCGTGATGCAGGACGACCGCGTCCACTGGAACGGCCAGCCGATCGCCCTGGTCCTTGCCGACAGCCAAGAGCAGGCCGATCACGCCGCCTCGCTGATCGTCGCTACCTACGAGACGGAGGAGGCGGTCACTTCGCTGGCCGACGCGGAAGCCCGCGGCACAGAGCCGGGCGAATTCCAGGGCGAGCCGCTGAAACTATCCAAGGGCGACGCCGAACAGGCGCTGGCCGAGGCGGCGTTCAAGGTGGACGAGCATTATTCGACGCCGCGCCACAACCACAACCCCATCGAACCGCACGCGGTGACGGTGGCCTGGGACGGTGACAGCTTGCGCGTCCACGACGCGACCCAGGCCGTCACCCACACCGCCTGGTCGTTGGCTAACGTGTTCGGCATCGACGAGGAACAGGTGCGCGTCACCTCGCCGTACGTCGGCGGCGGCTTCGGGTCCAAGACGCTGTGGCAACACCAGATACTGGCGTCGGCCGCGGCCAAGCTGGCGCACCGGCCCGTGCGCCTCGCCCTGTCGCGCGAAGGGGTGTACCGCACCGTCGGCGGCCGCAGCCCGACCGAGCAGCGCGTGGCGATCGGCGCCGACGCGGACGGCAAGTTCACCGCGATCCTGCATACCGGATCGACGCTGATGTCGCCGCACAGCGCGCTGCCCGAACCGTTCATCGTCGCCACCCGCAGCCTCTACGCCGCGCAGAGCTTCTTCCTAGACACGGAAGTCGCGCGCATGGACATGCTCGCCAACACCTTCATGCGCGCGCCTGGCGAGGCGGTGGGCACGGTGGCGCTGGAATGCGCGATCGACGAATTGGCCGACAAGATGGGCATGGACCCGATCGAGCTTCGCCGCCGCAACGAGCCCGACAGCGACCCCCAGGGCGGCACTCCCTTTTCGATGCGCAACCTTCCGGAAGCGTATCGCGTCGGCGCGGAGCGGTTCGGCTGGTCCGACCGGCCCGTGCCCGGCACGCGGCGCGAGGGCGAGTGGCTGATCGGCATGGGCTGCGCCACCTCGACCTACCCGTACAACCGGATGCCGGGCGGAGCGGCGCGCATCACCCTGTCGCGTGACGGCGCGCGGGTGGAGATCGCCGCGCACGAGATGGGCATGGGCACCGCTACCGCGCACGCGATGGTGGCCGCCGACCGGCTGGGCCTGGACGTGGAGCAGGTGAAGCTGGACTACGGCGACAGCGCGATGCCCGGCGTGGTGCTGGCGGGCGGGTCGCAGCAGACCGCCTCGATCGGGGCGGCGGTGATGGCGGCGCAGCAGGCATTGTTCGCCGACCTCCTAAAGCTGGCGGGCAACGACAGCCCGCTGGCGGGGCTGGGTGCGGACGAGGTGGAGGGCGCGGACGCCGGGATGCGCTCGATCGCCGAGCCCGACCGGTTCGAGAGCTACGCCTCCATCCTGTCGCGCGCGCAGCGGGACGAGGTGGTCGCCGACGGCGAGGGGCCGCCGCCGCTGGAATCGCAGAAATGGTCCATGCACAGCTACGGCGCCATGTTCTGCGAAGTGAAGGTCAACAGCGTCACCGGCGAGACGCGGGTTTCGCGCTTCCTGGCGTCGATGGACTGCGGCCGCATCCTCAACGCCAAGACCGCGGCCAGCCAGTTCCGCGGCGGCGTCATCATGGGGCTGGGCCTCGCGCTGATGGAGGAAACCCAGTTCGACGAGCGCAACGGCCGGATCATGAACCCCAGCCTGGCAGAATATCACCTGCCCGTGCACCTGGACGTGCCGCCGATCGAGGTGATCTGGCTCGACATTCCCGATCCCCACGCGCCGATGGGCGCGCACGGGGTGGGAGAGATCGGCATCACCGGCACCGGCGCGGCGGTCGCCAACGCGATCTACAACGCGACGGGCAAGCGGGTGCGCGACCTGCCGATCACGCTCGACAAGTTGCTCTGACGCGAACGGGCGGGGTCAACTCGCCAGCAGCGCGTCGGCCTCGTCCGCCTCGAAGCCCAGGTCGATCAGCGTGCCGCGGTCGTTCCGTTCCGCCGCCATACGTGGAGGCGTGGCAGGCGTGATCGACATGCGCGGGGCAGGGGCGGGCTGCGTCACCCCGCCGGCCGCCACGAACGTCCCCCGCGCGGCGTTATGGGGATGGGCGGGGGCCTCGTCGTAATCCAGGACCGGTGCGAAGCAGATGTCGCGCCCCGCGAAGATCGCCTCCCATTCGACCCGCGTCCGCTCCGCGAAGCGGCGTTCCAATTCGACCTTGAGGGCGGGCCAGCCGGCGGGGTCCATCTGCCGGCCCCATTCCGTCCCGTCCAGGCCCATGACGGCGCGGAACTCCGCGTAGAATCGCGGCTCGATCGCACCGACGGAGACGTGGCGGCCGTCGGCGCAGGCGTAGGTGTCGTAGAAAGGCGCGCCCGTATCGAGCAGGTTGGTGCCGCGCTCGTCGCGCCACTGGCCGGCGGCGCGAAAGCCCCAGGTCATCGCGGACAGCAGCGCCGCCCCGTCCACCATCGCGGCGTCGATCACCTGGCCCCGCCCCGTCGCGCGCGCCGACAGGATGCCGGCCAGCATCCCGAACGCCAACAGCATCCCGCCGCCGCCGAAATCGGCGACCGCGTTGATCGGCGGCGTCGGACGCTCGCCCGCGCGACCATAGCCGTGCAGCGCCCCCGACAGCGCCAGATAGTTGATGTCGTGCCCGGGCTCATGCGCCATCGGCCCGTCCTGGCCCCAGCCGGTCATGCGACCGTAGACCAGCCGCGGATTGTCGCCCAGCAACACGTCCGGCCCCAGGCCCAGGCGCTCGGCCACGCCGGGCCGGAACCCCTCGATCAGCCCGTCCGCCTCTCGCGCGATCCGGCGCACAGCCGCCACCGCGTCGGGCCGTTTCAGGTCGAGCGCGATCGAGCGCCGCGACCGGAGCAGCGGGTCCCTGTCGGCCGGCACCGCGCCTCCCGGCCCGCGATCGATGCGGATCACGTCCGCGCCGTGGTCGGCCAGCATCATGCCGCAGAACGGGCCGGGGCCGATCCCGGCCAGCTCGACGATGCGGATACCGGCCAGCGCCCCGCCCGCCATGCTCAGAAGGCCGCGATCCCGGTAATGGCGCGGCCCAGGATCAGGGCGTGGACGTCGTGTGCGCCCTCGTAGGTGTTGACCGTTTCCAGGTTCATCAGGTGGCGCATCACCTGATACTCGCCCGATATGCCGTTGCCGCCGTGCATGTCTCTCGCTGCGCGCGCGATATCCAGCGCCTTGCCGACGTTGTTGCGCTTGATGAGGCTGACCATCTCGGGTGCGAACCGCCCCTCGTCCATCAGCCGCCCGACGCGCAAGGAGGCCTGGAGGCCGAGCGCGATTTCCGTCTCCATGTCGGCCAGCTTCTTCTGGAACAGCTGGCGCCCGGCCAGCGGCGTGCCGAACTGCTTGCGGTCCAGCCCGTACTGGCGCGCGGCGTGCAGGCAGTATTCTGCCGCCCCCATCGCCCCCCAGCTGATGCCGTAGCGCGCGCGGTTGAGACAGCCGAACGGCCCCTTCAGACCCGACACGTCCGGCATCAGCGCCTCCTCGCCCACCTCGACATCGTCCATCATCACCATGCCGGTGACCGACGCGCGCAAGGACAGCTTGCCCTCGATCTTGGGCGTTTCCAGGCCGGTCGATCCGTCGCGCTTGAGCAGGAAGCCGCGGATCGCGCCGTCATGCGCGTCCGACTTGGCCCAGATCACGAAGACGTCTGCGATGGGGGCGTTGCTGATCCAGGTCTTGGCGCCCGAAATGCGATACCCGTCCGCGGTCCGGACCGCGCGCGTGGTCATCGATCCGGGGTCGGAGCCGGCGTCGGGTTCGGTCAGGCCGAAACAGCCGATCCACTCGCCCGACGCCAGGCGGGGCAGATATTCGCGCTTCTGCGCCTCCGACCCATAGGCCAGGATGGGGTACATGACGAGCGACGACTGCACGCTCATCATCGAACGATAGCCGCTGTCGATCGCCTCCACCTCGCGCGCGACCAGGCCGTAGGCGACGTAGGACGCGCCCACCCCGCCATATTCCTCCGGCACGGTCGGGCCCAGCAGCCCCAGCTCGCCCATCTCGCGGAAGATGGCGGGGTCGGTATGCTCGTTGGCGAAGGCTTCGACGACGCGGGGCAGCAACCGCTCGCGCGCGTAGGCGCGCGCGGTGTCGCGGATCAGCCGCTCCTCCTCGGTCAGCTGGTCGTCGAGGAGGAACGGGTCCTCCCAGTCGAAACGGCCCATTCCCGCCATATCAGCACTCCTTTGAATATCGGGAATGGGGACGGCAAGGCCGCTTGTCCATCCATTCCGATCGTCAGAGCGCGGTGCGGACGTTCAATAGCTCGGGAAAGATGCGGGCTTCGGTCACGCGCGCCAGATAGGGGACGCCCGCCGTGCCGCCCGTGCCCGTCTTGAAGCCGATCACGCGCTCCACCGTCTTCAGATGCCCGAAGCGCCAGAGCTGGAAGCGATATTCCAGGTCGACCAGCTTTTCCGCCAGTTCGTACAAATCCCAATGCCGGTCGGACGCGGCGTAGACGGCGGCCCAGCACGCCTCCACCGCCGGGTCGGGATCGGCGGGGTGCGACCAGTCGCGGTCCAGCCGCGCGGCCGGCACGGGCATGCCGCGCCGTGCCAGCAGCCGCAGCGCCTCGTCGTACAGGCTCGGGCGGGCCAGCTCCGTTTCCAGCGCGGCCCGCACGTCGGGCTCGTCGGTGAACACCGCCGCCATGCGCGGATCGCGCGCCCCCAGCAGATATTCGAGCATCCGGTATTGATCCGACTGGAAGCCCGACGACGATCCCAGCCGTCCGCGCATCCCTGCGTAGTCGGCTGGCGTCATGGTCGCCAGCACCTCCCAGGACTGGATCAGCTGCGCCTGAATGCGGCCGACGCGCGCCATCATCTTGAACGACGGACCCAGGTCGTCCGCCGCGACGCGCCGTCGCGCTTCGTTCATCTCGTGCAGGCACAGCTTGATCCACAGTTCGGATGCCTGGTGGACGGTGATGAACAGCAGTTCGTCGTGCGCGTCCGACCGCGGGCGCTGCTGGTCGAGCAGGCCCGGCAGCGACAGGTAGGAGCGATAGGTCAGGTCGCCCACGATCATTCCCCGATCAGGTGAAGCGCTATTTCGCGCAGGTGCGGCCGGCGGCGGTGCTCGAACAGGTACACGCCCTGCCACGTCCCCAGCACCGGTTCGCCGTCGACCAGCGGGATCGACAGGCTGGTCGCGGTCATCGCGGCACGAAGATGGGCGGGCATATCGTCGGGCCCCTCGTCGTCGTGTTCATAGTCGGCGCTTTCGGGCGCCACCCGCGCGATCCAGCGTTCCAGGTCGCGCCGGGCGGCCGGGGCCGCGTTCTCCTGGATCAGCAGCGACGCGGAGGTATGGCGCAGGAACAAGGTCAGCAGGCCCCGGTCGATCCCCTGGTCCGCCGTCCAGCGCACCACTTCGCGCGTGATCTCGTGCAGCCCCTGGCCGGGGGTGCGGACGGAAAGCATATGGGTCGCCTGGCGCATCGCGGCTCCCTAGCGGGGCCCGCCGCCGGTGTCATATCGGCGGCTGGACGCGTGCGGTGGAGCGAACGGGGAGGCGCTCCGGGCCCCAACCTGGACGTCGGACCCCGCGATCAACGACGCGGCGTCGGCCCTTTCCGTCACTTTCGCCGATATGGTGGCGACTGGGGCGGATCCCCCCGGCCCGAGCCGGGCTGCCCGCCGGCCGCGTCGCGCCGCCCCGGCAGCGCTCGCATCACCGTCCGCCGCCGGTCCGGCGTCATCGTGCCCCAGGCGGCGATCTCGGCCAGCGTGCGGGCGCAGCCCTCGCACAGGCCCGCCGCGTCGATGCGGCAGGTGCCGACGCACGGGCTCTCGACGGCGGCCACGGCGGGGCGCCCGTCCTCAGGCTGCCGCCGCCACCCCTACGCTGAGGAAGGCGGGAACGGGGCCGTGCCACGCCTCGGCCGCGTCCGCCGCCAGCGGGGCGTCCGGGGCATCGCCCTCGGAACGGCGGGGGCGGCGGTCGTCGCGATAGTCGCCGCGATCCGGGCGGCGCTCGGCACGCGCCGGTTCCGGGCGCGGCGGCTCGAGCCGGCTAGGCTCGACGGCGGCCGGGCGTTCTTCGCGCTCGCGCTCGCGCCCGCGCCGGGGGCGGTCGCTGCGCTCGGCCGATCGGTCGGGGCGCGCGCGGCGGCCGCGTGGCTCCTCCTCGGGCAGGTCCACCGTCACCCGCTCGATCGTCTGGCCGGTCAGCTTCTCGATATTCTGGACGTTCTCGGCGTCGTCGGGGGCGACCAGCGTATAGGCGACGCCCTTGGCGCCCGCGCGGCCGGTGCGGCCGATGCGGTGGACGTAATCGTCGGGGTGCCAGGGCGCGTCGAAGTTGAAGACGTGGCTCACGCCCTTGATGTCCAGCCCGCGCGCGGCGACGTCGCTGGCGACCAGGATGTTGATGTGGCCGCCCTTGAAAAGGTCCAGCTCGGCCAGCCGCTGCGGCTGTTCCATGTCGCCGTGGATCTCGCCCGAGCGATAGCCGTAGGATTTGAGCGACTTGTTGAGCTCGCGCACCGTGGTCTTGCGGTTGCAGAAGATGATCGCGGTGCGCACCTCTTCGCCGGCCAGCAGCGCGCGCAGCGTGCGGCGCTTGTCGTGGCCCGCGCCGCCCGTCGGCACCAGCCGCTGGGTGATGTCGGCGTTGGTGGATGCGGCGCGCGCGACCTCCACGGTCTTGGGATTGGTCAGGAACTTGTCCGCCAACTTCTTGATCGGCGGCGGCATGGTGGCCGAGAACAGCAGCGTCTGCCGGTTCTTGGGCAGCTTGGAGCAGATTTCCTCGATGTCGGGGATGAACCCCATGTCGAGCATCCGGTCCGCTTCGTCGATCACCAGGAGCGAGCAGCCGGTGAGCAGGATGTTGCCGCGACCGAACAGGTCCATCAGCCGGCCCGGCGTCGCGATCAGCACGTCGACGCCGCGTTCCAGCGCCTTGACCTGGTCGCCCATCGACACGCCGCCGATCAGCAGCGCGGTGGTCAGCTTGTGGTTCTGGCCGTATTTGTCGAAATTCTCGGCGACCTGGGCGGCCAGCTCGCGCGTCGGCTCCAGGATCAGGCTGCGCGGCATCCGCGCGCGGCTGCGCCCGTGCGCCAGTATGTCGATCATCGGCAGCACGAAGCTGGCGGTCTTGCCCGTCCCCGTCTGGGCGATGCCGATGATGTCGCGCATCATCAGCACGGGGGGTATCGCCTGGGCCTGGATCGGCGTGGGCTCGGTATAGCCGGCCTGGGTGACGGCGTTCAGCAGTTCGTCGGACAGGCCGAGGTCGGCGAAGGGCATGCGGTTGTACCAGGGGCGGCGGGCCGGCGGGCCCGCTGCCCGCGCCAGGGCGCCCGGCGTCGCGCGCTCGCGGAAAGCGGTGTCCAAGTCAAGTTTTTCGGGTGGCACCTTCTCGAAGGCGGCACCGGCCCGCTGCCCCACCCGGCCTCCCAGACAGGGTATGCTATGCGAGATCGGGTGGGGAGCGGGCCAGTGCCGTATCCGCCGTGAGGCGGATCAGATCAACGCGGCGATACGGCCTGCAGCGACCGGAACCGCCCGATCTCGCACCGCGCCCCCGACCGCGATCGGATGGCGTCGCGGCCGGCGCACACTTGGCCGTTGGCGTCCGGACGCAGGTAGAAGCCCGAATAGAAGTCCAGGCCGCGGCAATCGTCGTCCAGCGTCGCGCGCACCCGCTGTCCGCCGCGCAGCACCAGGTCGATGCGGTCGCGCGCCGTCACCACCGCGCCCGCCAGCAACCCGGCGGCGACGCATTTGGGGCCCTTCACCTCGCGCCAGGTGACGGGGACGGGGGGCGCCACCGGCGTCATGCGGCGCACGCGCACGATCACCCGCTGGGGGATCACCAGCTGCGCCAGCACCCGGTCGTCCTGCGCCGCGGCGGGCGCGCCGGCCGGCGCGGCGGCCGCCAGCAGGATCAGGGGGAGGACGCGGCGCATATCGGGGCGGTCGGGTGCGGCCAAGCTGTTGAACGGGCCCTGAACTTGGCCGTTGCGCGGCCGCGGTGCTAGGGGTTTGCGCGTGACCCCCGCACAGTCCGATACCATAGCGGCGCTTCTGCCACAGCTGGGCCCCAAGGGGGTCGTCACCGATCCCGCCGACATCGATCCCTGGCTGACCGACTGGCGCAAGCGGTTCCGCGGCAGCGCGCCCGCGATGCTGGCGCCGGCCACGACGGCGGAGGTGGCGGCGGTGGTACGCGCGGCCGCGGCCAATCGCGTGGCGCTGGTGCCCCAGGGGGGCAACACCTCCATGGTCGGCGGCGCCACCCCGCCCGCCGACGGGGCCGCGCTGATCCTGTCGCTGCGGCGGATGGACCGGCTGCGGCGGCTGGACCCGGACGCCGGACTGGCGGTGGCGGAGGCGGGAACGGTCCTGCAACGGCTGGACGATGCCGCGCGCGAACGCGGATCGCGCTTTCCGCTGACCTTGGGGGCCAAGGGGTCGGCGACGGTGGGCGGGCTGGTGTCCACCAACGCGGGCGGCGTGCAGGTGCTGCGCTTCGGCACCATGCGCGGGCTGGTGGCGGGCATAGAGGTGGTGCTGGCGGACGGGTCCGTCCATAACGGGCTGGCGGCGCTGCCCAAGGACAATCGCGGCTACGACCTGACGCAACTGATGATCGGGGCGGAGGGGACGCTGGGCGTGGTGACCGCCGCGACGCTCAGGCTGGTGCCTGCCCCGGCGCGGACGGGCGTCGCCTGGGTGGGGCTGGCCGGCCCGCACGCCGCGCTGGCGCTGTTGCGGCGGTTGCGTCGGGAAACGGACGCACTGGAAAGCTTCGAGCTGATACCCGCGGAAACGCTGGGGGCGGTGCTGGCCCATGTGCCGGGCAGCCGCGCGCCGCTGGCGGGCGATCATCGCTGGCACGCGCTGATCGAGGCGACGTCGCCCACGCAGGAGGGGGAGGGGCCGGACGCGCTGCTGACCCGCCTGCTGGGCGAGGCGATGGGGGCGGGCGGGCTGGACGACGCCGCCGTCGCCGCCTCGGAAGCGCAGGCGCGGGACTGGTGGCGCCTGCGTCACGCCATCTCCGACGCCGAACGGGCGCAGGGGCCGGCCACGCAGCACGACGTGTCCGTCCCCGTCGACCGGATGCCCGACTTCCTGACGCGGGGGGCCGCGGCGTGCGACGCGCGTTTCCCCGGATGCCACGCGTCGGGCTTCGGGCACCTGGGCGACGGCAACGTCCATTTCCACGTGCGGGCCCCGCGGGGCACCGATCCCGCCCGCTGGTACGCTGAGGACGCGCCCGTCGTGACGCGTTTCGTCCACGACCTGGTCGACGGGCTGGGCGGCTCGATCTCGGCGGAACACGGCATCGGCCAGATGAAGCGCGACGAACTGGCGCGGCTGACGGGCCCGGCCCGCATGGGGGCGTTGCGCGCGATCAAGGCGGCGCTGGACCCGCTGGGCATCCTGAACCCCGGCAAGCTGATCTAGGCGGGATCGACGTTCGGGCGCGCTGCCTGTTTCGTCATCCCCGCGGGGGCGGGGATACAGACGCGCCACGGTATCCCGTTGCTCTCCGACATCGGCGTTTCCGGATGCCCGCCTTCGCGGGAATGACGGCAAGCGGCGTTGGGATGATCGTCGATCGGCGCTGAGGCGGGGGTGACGTTCATCCGTATTTCCTCACCCCGGACCTGTTCCGGGGTCCACCGCGGCGCGCATGATCGCGCGTCGACGCCTGCACGACGGTGAACCCCGGAACAGGTCCGGGATGCTGAGGGGGGGGGGGTGGATCAGCCGCAACGCCGAACGTTGATCCGTCCTCAAGGTGCCTGGACGATCCCCGCCCGGACGCCGGCGGCCAGTTGCGCCCTCAGGTTCGCCAGCGTTTCGGGCGGGACCGGCGGCCCGGCCGCCACCGGCTTGCCGCGGCGCAAGCGGGCGCGATCGGCCTCGGGCGGCTCCACGCGCCGCACGCGCACGGGGGCGTGGCCGCTGGCCCTGGCGCCCAGCAGCGTCGCGGCACCTCGCGACAGGTCAAGGATGCGGCCGCGGGCGAAGGGGCCGCGATCGTTGACGCGGACGATCACGCGCGCGCCGGTGTCGAGCGACGTCACCTCCAGATAGGTGGGCAGCGGCAGCGTGGGGTGGGCGGCGCTGGGCCAGCGGGCTCGGAAACGCTCGCCGTTCGCGGTGCGGTTGCCGCTCTCGGACCCGTACCAGCCGGCATAGCCCAGCACGTCGTATGTCGAGTCGGCGGCGGGCACATAGGTCGTCCCGCGCACCGCGTAGGGCCGCCCGATCCGTACCGGCTGATCCGACACCGCGGCGTATCGTCCTCCGCAGCCGGCGAGCAGCAGCACCGGCATTACCGCTGCGAACGTCCTCAAGGCCGCGCCGGCACCAGCACGCCGTTGACCACGTGGACCAGCCCGTTCGCCTGGGGCAGGTCCGCCACCTCCAGGTACGCGACCGACCCCTGCGCGTCGGTCAGCGCGATGGCGCCACCGGGCGTCCGCGTCACCGCCAGCACCTCGCCCTCCACGGTGGTAAGTTCCGCCCGGCCGCCGGCGTCGCGGACGCGCGCGGCCAGTTCGGCGGCGGTCACGCGCCCGCGCAACAGGTGATAGTCGAGCAGCCGCCCCAGCAGGTCGTGGTTCTGCGGCTCCAGCAGCGCCGCGCGCGCGCCGGACGCCAGCCGCCCCCAGGCCGCGTCGCTGGGCGCCAGCAGCGTCAGCGGGCCCGGTCCCGCCAGCACGTCCGCGCGTCCACCTGCCCGCACCGCCGCCGCCGTCCGCGCCAGGCCCGGCGCGGCGGCCAGGGTAGCCCCCGCCGTCCGCGCCGCCGGCATGGCCGCTGCATCGGGCAGCGGGCCGTCGATCGCGGCCACGACCGGCGGCGGCTGGATCGGCGCGGCGGGGACGCAGGCCCATAGGCCGAGCGCGGCCGAAAGGACGACGAGCCGCCTCAAGCGCCCTCCGCCGGGTCCGCGCCCGCCGCCGCCAGCAGCTCGGCCAGCAGGCGGAAATCGCGGTCGCGCGGCGACGCCCGCCGCCACACCAGCGCCACGCTGCGCGTCGCGTGCGGCCCCTCGATCGGGTCGGCGGCGACGCGGGTATTGTCCAGGATGCCCGCCGCCACCGCCATTTCCGGCAACATGGTGATGCCCAACCCGTTGCTGACCATCTGCACCACCGTGTGGAGCGAGGTGCCCAGCATCCGTGCCTCTCCGCGCACCTCCGGCCGCTCACACGCCGCCAACGCATGATCCTTCAGGCAGTGGCCGTCCTCCAGCAGCAACAGCCGCTCGCCCGCCACCTCGGTGGGTACTGGGGCCTCGTCGCCCTGGGGATAGGCGATGTACAGTCGATCGTCGAACAGCGGCACCGCCGTCACCTCGCCGCAGGGATAGGGCAGCGCCAGCAGCACGCAGTCGGTACGCCCGCCGTGCAGCCCGTCGCAGGCGGGGCCCGTCGGCTCCTCGCGCAGGAACAGTTGCAGGTCGGGATAGTCGCGCCGCAGCCGGGGCAGCACGCGCGGCAGCAGGAAAGGCGCGATGGTCGGGATCACGCTCATGCGCAGTTCGCCCGACAGCGGGCGGCCGGACGCGCGCGCCATGTCGGCCAGCTCGTCCGCCTCGCGCAGCACGCGCCTGGCTTTGTCGGATATCCGTTCGCCCAGCGGCGTGAAGCGCACCACGCGCCGCGTCCGCTCCACCAGCGTCACGCCCAGCAGTGCCTCCAGCTCGCGCAGGCCCGCCGACAGGGTGGACTGGGTCACGAAGGTGGCGGTGGCCGCGCGTCCGAAATGCCCGTGTTCGCGCAGCGCGACCAGATACTGCAACTGTTTCAGAGTGGGGACGTAGGTGGCGCTCACCGGGCATATCCTAGCCGTTGGTGAGCGACGCGGCTAGGACAGGACTCTTATCAAACCGTAGCTGCTGGTTACCGTCAGCACCACGCCCACCAGCAGGAACAGCACGCGCACGGGGATGCGCTTGGCGACCACCGCCCCCAGCGGCGCGGCCAGCACGCCCCCCACCAACAGGCCGACCGTCGCCACCGCGAAGTCGCGCAGACCCAGATGATACAGGAACGTGGCCGACACGGTCATCGTCAGGAAGAACTCGACCGCGCTCACCGTGCCCACCACGCGCCGGGGCTCCACGCCCTGGACCAGCAGGTTGCTGGTGACGATCGGCCCCCAGCCGCCGCCGCCCATCGCGTCGGTGAACCCGCCCACCAGCCCCAGCGGCTCCACCACCTTGGGCTTGCGCGGCGCGGGCGGAAAGGTCAGGCCGCGATAGAGCAGGTACAGGCCTATCGCGATCAGGTA
>Ga0325401_1002829_pt1 | contig 15596 bp, 8 predicted proteins | sample PopdelMetagenome_FD_205666 | JGI IMG/M metagenome (GOLD analysis project Ga0325401, IMG submission 205666) | Populus deltoides microbial communities from Bellville, Georgia, United States - Xylem-PdKOR-R2 | ecosystem: Host-associated > Plants > Phyllosphere > Stem > Wood/Secondary xylem | place...
GGCTCCTCCTCGGGCGCCTCGCCGTAGAACTCGACGGTCACGCTGTCGCCGACCTCGAGCTCGCCGTCGGGGTCGACCGAGGCGACGGTCTCCTGCTCCTCGTCGCCGGGGTTCTCGACCTCCTCGACGGTGGGGTCGAGTCCGAGGTCGCGGAGGTCGTCGACGACGTCGTTGAGGTCGTCGCCGACGTAGTCGTCCTCGTCGATCGTCACGGTCTCGGGCGCCGCCGAGCTCGACTCCTCGGTGGGCTCCTCGCTCGGCGTCTCGGACGGGGTCTGGCTCGGTGTCGCCGAGGGCGTCGGGTCGGCGGCCGTGTCTGGCTCGTCGCCGCCACCGCGGGTGACCAGGAACGCGATGAGCGCCACGGCCACGATGAGCGCGAGCAGCAGGAGCACGATCGGCCACGGGCTGCGCCGGTCGTCGTCGTACGCCGCCGGCTCGGGCGTCGGGGCGATGTCGACGGGCAGCGGCACCGGAGCCGGTCGCGGCGGCACCGCGCCCATCACCTGGGTGCTCTGGGTCGGCGGGGTGACCACCTGGGTCGCGGCGAGGTCGGCGTCGGGCCGGCGCAGCGCCGTGGCGAACGCCGCACCGTCGGGGTAGCGCTCGGCGGGGTCCTTCGACAGCGCGCGTCGCACGACGGCCGCCAGGTCGGCGGGCACGGTGGCGGGCAGGGTCGGGACCGGGTCGTTGAGGTGCGCGAGCGCGGTCGCCACCGGCGACTCGGCGTCGAACGGGCGCCGGCCGACCAGGCACTCGTAGGCGACGACGCCGAGGGAGTAGACGTCGGAGGCGGGGGTGGCTGCGTTGCCGCGGGCCTGCTCGGGGGAGAGGTACTGCGGGGTGCCCATCACCTGGCCGGTGCCGGTCAGGCCGAGGCCGTCGGAGGCGCGGGCGATGCCGAAGTCGGTGATCTTGACCTGACGCTGCGGGGTGACCATCAGGTTGGCCGGCTTGACGTCGCGGTGGACGATGCCGGCGCGGTGCGCCGCGCCGATCGCGTCGGCGGCCTGGGCCATCAGGTCGGAGGTCACGTCGGGGTCGAGCGGGCGCCCGCCACGCAGCAGCGCGGAGAGGGGCTGGCCGTCGATCAGCTCCATGACCAGGAACGGCCGCGGCACGTCCGAGCCGTCGAGCCCCCCGAGCTGGCGCGACTCGCCGACGTCGTAGACCGAGGCGACGTTGGGGTGGTGCAGCGAGGCCGCGTGGCGCGCCTCGGTCTCGAAGCGCTGGCGGAAGAGCGGGTCGTCGGCGTACTCGCTCTTGAGCAGCTTGATCGCGACGACGCGGTCCAGCGAGGTGTCGGTGGCGCGCCAGACCTCGCCCATGCCGCCGGTCGCGATCCGTGCATCGAGGCGGTAGCGGTGCTGGTCGTCGGCGAACCGCTCCGGGCGGTCCGCGGGCCGGTCGAGTCCGTCGTAGCCGCCGGGACCGTCGTAGCCGCTCATCGGATCACCGCCTCCATGACCGCCTTGGCGATCGGGCCGCCGAAGGTGCCGCCGGCGATCTCGCCGCGGTCGATGCCGGCGCTCTGGATGACGACGGCCACGGCGACCTCCGGGTCCTGGGCGGGCGCGAACGAGACGTACCACGCGTAGGGCGGCACGTCGGGGTCACCGCTCTGCGCGGTGCCGGTCTTGCCGGCGACGGTGACGCCGGCGATCGCGCCCGGGCTCGCGGTGCCCTCCTCGACGGTGGAGACCAGCAGCTGGGTCAGCCCGTCGGCGACCTCCGGGGTCACCGCCTCGCCGAGCTCCTCGGGCTCGGTCTGGCGCAGCGTCTCGAGCGAGGGCGACTGGATCGAGTCGACGATGTAGGGCCGCATCAGCACGCCCTGGTTGGCGACCGCGGCAGCGACCATGGCCATCTGCAGCGGCGTCGCGCGGACCTCGAACTGGCCGATCGCGGACTGCCCGGCCTGCGGCTCGTCGGCCTCCTCGGGGAACTGCGAGACGGCCTGGGGGCCGAGGTCGCGCAGGTAGCGCTGGTCGAAGCCGAACTTCTCGGCCTGCTCGCGCAGCGCGTCGGCGCCGAGCTCGACCCCGAGCGCGGCGAACGTCGTGTTGCACGACTGCTCCATCGCCTGGGCGAAGGGGATCTCGTCGGTGCCGCAGGAGCGGCCCTCGTTGTCGATCTCGCCGGTGCTGCCGCTGGTCTGGGGGAGCTGGTACGTCGCGCCGCCGGGCACCTGCCCGTCGGCGGTGTACTGCCCGCTGGAGAGTGCCGCGGCCGCGGTGACGATCTTGAACGTCGACCCGGGCGGCAGCGTGGTCTGGATCGCGCGGTTGAGCAGCGGCTCGGTCGGGTCCTGGCTGAGCCGGTCGTAGTCCTGCTGGACGGCGCCGAAGTCGTGGGAGGCGAGCTTGTTGGGGTCGAAGGTCGGCAGCGACGCCATCGCGAGGATCTTGCCCGTGGACGGCGCGATCGCCACGACGGAGGCCTCGACGGCGCCGGTTCCGGAGTCCTTCGGGAGCTTCTCGAGCGCGGCGTAGGCGGCGTCCTGGGCGTCGGGGTCGAGGGTCAGCTGGACGTTGCCGCCCTTGCCCGACTTGTTGGAGAGCAGGTCGACCAGCTTGTTGACGAAGAGCAGGTCGTCGTCGCCGGAGAGCACGGCGTTCTCGCTGCGCTCGATGCCGGTCTGGTCGTAGAAGCTGAAGTAGCCGGTGACGTGGGCGTACTTGAACGGCTGCGGGTAGGTGCGCAGGTAGTCGTACTGGTCGTCGGACTCCACGCTCTCGGCGACCGCCTCGTCGCCGACGAGGATCGCACCGCGCTGCTGGGAGTAGGCGTCCTCGATGACGCGACGGTTGAGCGCGTTGTCGTCGTAGTCGCTCGCCTTCCAGTACTGCAGCCAGGTGGCGTTGAGCATGAGCGCCACGAAGAGCAGCAGGCAGAAGATCGCGATGGTGCGGATCGGCTTGTTCACGACCGGTCCACCATCCTCACCATCTGCGTCGCCTGCTCGTCGGCCTGCTCGTCGCTCGTCTCCGTGCCCGCCATCTCCGGCACCGGGCGGCGGGCCTGGTCGGAGATGCGCAGCAGCAGCGCCGCGATGACCCAGTTGGCGATGAGCGAGGACCCTCCGTAGGACAGGAACGGCGTCGTGAGGCCGGTCAGCGGGATGAGCCGGGTGACGCCGCCGATGACGACGAAGACCTGGAGCGCGACGACCGCCGCCAGTCCGGTCGCCATCAGCTTGCCGAACCCGTCGCGGCAGATCAGCGCCGCGCGCAGCGCCCGCTCCACGATGAGGCCGTAGAGCAGCACGACCGCGATGACGCCCGTGAGGCCGAGCTCCTCGCCGATGGCGCCGATGATGAAGTCGGAGTAGGCGAACGGCACCCGCTCGGGGCTGCCCTCGCCGAAGCCGCGCCCGATCAGCCCGCCCCAGGCCATGCCGAAGAGCGACTCGACGATCTGGAAGCTGCCCGGCGTGCGGTCGTAGTAGGGCAGCGGGTCGAGCCAGATGTTGACGCGGTTCTGGACGTGGCCGAAGAGCTGGTAGGCCAGCGCCGCGCCGCCGAGGAACAGCAGGCTGCCGACGACGAGCCACCCGGGCCGCTCGGTGGCGACGTAGAGCATCACCAGGAAGAGGCCGAAGAACAGCAGGCTGGAGCCGAGGTCGCGCTGGAAGACCAGGACGCCGAGGCTGATCAGCCACATCCCGAGGATGGGGCCGAGGTCGCGGCCGCGGGGCAGGTCGACGCCGAGCACCCGGCGACCGGCCAGCGCGAGCGCGTCGCGGTGGAGGACGAGGTAGCCCGCGAAGGCCACGACGAGCAGCACCTTGGCGATCTCGCCGGGCTGCAGGCTGAAGGGGCCGACGCCGATCCAGATGCGCGCGCCGTTGATCGTCTTGCCGATCCCCGGCGCCAGCGGCAGGAGCAGCAGCACAATCGCCGCGAGCCCGCTGGTGTAGGTGAACCGCGCGAGCACCCGGTGGTCGCGCAGCACCACCAGGGTGAGCAGGAACAGCACCACGCCGAGCGTCATCCAGGTGAGCTGCTTCTGGGGCAGCCCCGTCGGTCCCGGTGCGCCCGCGTCGTAGGCCAGCTGGAGACGGTGGATGACCGCGAGGCCGAGCCCGTTGAGGGCCGTGACGGCGGGCAGCAGCACCGGGTCGGCGTACGGCGCCACGACGCGCACGACGACGTGCGCGACGATCGCGAGGCCGGCCAGCCAGCTGCCGTAGCCGATGATGTCGGCCGGCACGCGGCCCTCGACCCCGATGCCGACCGCGGCGTAGGCGCCGATGCCCACGGCGAGCGCGAGCAGGAGCAGGAACAGCTCGGCGCCGCGACGGCGGCGGTGCACGAACCCCATGACGAACCCGGACTGCGACATCAGGTGGCGCTCCCTGCGTCGGTCCCGGAGTCGGCCGACATCTTGCGCGCCAGGCTCTCGACGGTGTCGCGGGCGTCGTCGAGCGAGCCGACGCCGATGCCCTCGCGCACCCGGCCCGCGTCGAAGTCGGAGAGGCGGTCGAGGGTGACGTTGGTGCTCTCGTAGGTGTGGGAGAGCTCGAGGCCCGGGAGCGAGGCGTCGAGGCCGCGGTAGATGACGACGGTGCCGTCCTGCTCGCCGACGTAGAACTGGTCCTGGCTCCACGACCAGGCGGTCGCGGCGAGGATCCACAGCGCGCCGACGGCGACGCAGAGCGCCAGCAGCCGCGACAGCCAGGCGTAGCGGCTGGGCGGGCGGGGTGCGTAGCGGACCGCCTCGGGGTCGGGCGGGTCGCTGGGGATGGCGAAGCCGACGCCCTCGGGGATCTCGGCGCGGACCGGCTCGAGCTCGCCGGTGTCGCCGGAGCGGTGGCCGCGGAACAGGCTGGGGGAGCGTCCGGCGGGGCGGGTGCCGCGGGCGCGGCGCGGCATCTCGGCGGCGGCGCCGACCAGGAGCGGTACGCCGGTCGGGTCGGGCTCGCCCTCGACGGCGTCGGCGACCAGGCAGGTGACGTTGTCGGAGCTGCCGGCCTCGAGGCTGGCGCGCACCAGCTCGACGGCGGCGTAGTCGGGCGAGCCGCTCGAGAGGATGTCGGCGAGGCGCCCGGCGTCGAGGACGCCGCTGGCGCCGTCGCTGCACAGCAGCACCCGGTCGCCGAGCTGCAGCTCGACGACGAACAGGTCGGGGTCGAGCTCGTGGGTGCCGTCGATCGCGCGCAGGATGAGGTTGCGGTGCGGGTGCACGCGCGCCTCCTCCTCGGTGATGCGGCCCTCGTCGATGAGGGTCTGCACGAAGGTGTGGTCGTGCGTGAGCTGGCGGATCTCGCCGTCGCGGAAGAGGTAGGCGCGGCTGTCGCCGACGTGGCCGAAGCCGAGGCGCCCGCGCCCGTCGAAGAGCGCCACCACGGCGGTGGTGCTGGTGCCGTCGAGCGAGGGGGTCTCGTCGACGAGGTCCGCGAGCTGGTCGTGGGTGCGGTGCATCGCCATGCTGACCCGGCCGAGCAGGTCGGCGTCGGGCGCGTCGGGCCCGGGCGGGTCCTCCTCGAGCCGGCGCAGCTGCGCGATCGCGGTGCTCGAGGCGATGTCGCCGCGCGCCGCGCCGCCCACGCCGTCGCAGACGGCGATGAGGTGCGGACCGACGTAGCCGGAGTCCTGGTTGTCCTTGCGGACGCGACCCACGTCGGAGATCGCGGAGTAGTCGAGCCTCACCGTGGCTCTACTTCCTCAGCTCGATGATCGTCTTGCCGACGCGGACCTGGGTGCCGAGGGTGATGGTGGTCGGCTGGGTGAGCCGCACCGTGCCGATGTAGGTGCCGTTGGTGGAGCCGAGGTCCTCGACGAACCACTGGTCGCCCGAGGCGGCGATGCGCGCGTGGCGGGTCGAGACGTAGTCGTCGTCGAGGCGGATCTGCGCGTCGTTGCCGCGCCCGATGAGGATCGGGGCCTGGTCGAGCTCGGCGCGCTCGCCGACGTTGCCGCCCTCGGTGACGATCACGTGGGTCGGGCTGCCGCGCCGCTTCGACGGCGCCTTGTCGCGCCGCTTGTCGCGCTTGCGCTCCTTGCGCGCCTCCGCACCGCGCACCGCCTCCGGCACGCGCGCCCCGAACATGTCGGAGCGGATCACGGAGATCGCGGAGAGCACGAAGATCCACAGGATGGCCAGGTAGGCGATCCGGATGAGGAAGAGGGTCAGCTCAGACATCTGGGCTCCGGCTCAGTAGGCGATCCCGCCGAGTCCGGCGCCGGGGTGCCCGGGGTCGTCGTCGGAGAGGAAGCGGACCGTCATGGTGGTGTTGCCGATGCGCACCTGGCTGCCGTCGTGCAGCGCGGCGCGGCTGACCTTGTGGCCGTCGACGAGCATCCCGTTGGTCGAGCCGAGGTCGCGCACCTCGATCGACAGCTCGGTGCCGTCGCGGCCCGTGGCCTGGACGCCGAACTCGATGTGGCGCCGGCTGACGCCGGGGTCGTTGATCCGCAGGTCGGCGTCGGTGCCGCGCCCGACGACCAGGCCGGGCGGGACCAGCGGCTGCTGGGTGCGGTTGACCTCGAGCACGGCCCGGGCGCGGCGCACCTGGGTGTGGGTGGCGTTGCTCTGCACGCGCGCCGCGGCCTTGCTCAGGATGCGGAAGCGGCCCGTGGTGAGGTCCTCGGTCGCCTCGAAGTCGATGCTGATCGGGCCGGGGAAGACGTAGCCCTGCAGCCGGGCGTGCTCCTCCACCTGGTGCACGAGCTCGTCGGCCAGCGCGCTGTCGAACGGCGCGAGCCGGTCGAGGTCGGTCCGGCTCAGCTCGACGTGGAAGTCGTTGGGCACCATGCGCCGCTCGCGGCTGAGGATCTGTGCGTTGTTGTCGCACTCGCGCTGGAGGGCCGCGGCGATCTCCACGGGCTGCACGGCACTGCGGAAGGCGCGCGCGAAGGCACCGGAGATCATGCTCTCCAGCCGTTGCTCGAACCGCTGCAGACCGCCCACACCCGCCTCCTCTCGTCGCCGACGTGCCGTCGCTGCGCCCCCTGCCGGACGCGCCCACGACTGTATCGGGGTACCCGGCGCCCGTCCGGGACCCACCGTGACGCGCAGCGCTGCACCGTGGTCCGGCCCCCATTTGGCCGCCCTCCGCGCGCTGGGCTAACCTTGCCGGGCTTCACGCGCGAGTGGCGGAACGGCAGACGCGCTGGCTTCAGGTGCCAGTGTCCGAAAGGGCGTGGGGGTTCAAATCCCCCCTCGCGCACCGTGATGACGAAGGCCCCGGATCACCGATCCGGGGCCTTCGTGCGTCGGCGGGCCCTCTGAGCGGCCCGGTCTCCCGCGTTCTCGTCCGTGGGCCTTGCCATGGACAGGTGTGAGCGTTAACACTACGTGACGACTGCCACACCCTCTCGGATCCGAGGCCCCCGTGACCATCTCCCAGCACCCCCGGCGCGCCCGCGCGGCTGCGCTGACCGCAGCCGCGCTGCTGACCAGTGGGCTCAGCACCCTCGCCGTGACCGGCGTCGTCGGCACCGCGGCCGCACCGGCCGCCGCAGCCGACGGCGTCACCGTCACCGACAGCTTCGACGGCGCGAGCCTCGACCCGCGCTGGCAGGTGGTCGGGGAGGACCCGGCGGCGCTGTCGGTGCAGGGCGGTGCGCTGCGCATCACCGGTCGGCGCGGTGACACCTACCAGGGCGCCAACGACGCGCGGAACCTCGTGATGCTCGACGTCCCGGCCGGCGACTTCACCGCCACGGCGGAGGTCGACGCGGCGGTCGCCAGCACCTACCAGGGCGCCGGCCTCATCGCCTGGCAGGACATGGACAACTACGTGCGCACCGGGCTGACCTTCGTGGGCACCGGGCTGTCCCCGTCGGGGATCGCGGTCGAGACGGACGTCGAGACCGGCGCGCGGTTCGCCGCCCTCGGCTTCGCCGACCGTCCGGGCTCGCGCACCGAGACGCTGCGGCTGCAGCGGGTCGGCTCGACGCTGACCTCGAGCTACCTCGACGGCACGACGTGGCGCACCGCCGCGACCACCCAGGTCGGCTTCGACACCACGCAGGTCGGGATGTACGCCTTCGGCTCGACGAGCGGTGCGGCGCTCGCCGCGGCGTTCGACGAGATCACGGTCGTCCACGCCGCCGTGCCCCCCGCCTCGACCGCGACGCTGAGCATCGACGGCGACGGCGAGGGCGTCGACATCGCCGACGACATGTTCGGCATCTTCTACGAGGACATCAACTACGCCGCCGACGGCGGGCTCTACGCCGAGCTGGTGCGCAACCGCTCCTTCGAGTTCAGCACCGCCGACAACGGTTCCTTCACCGGCAAGACCGCCTGGGAGCAGGTGGGCGGCGGCTCGAGCGCCGTGGTCGACGACGCCACGCGGCTCAACGCGATGAACCGCAACCACCTGCGCCTGACCGCGGCCGCGGCCGGCGACGGCGTGCGCAACACCGGCTACAACGCGGGCTTCGCGGTCACGGCCGGTGCGGCGTACGACGGCTCGCTGTGGGCCCGCAGCGCGACGGCCCAGACCCTGAGCGTCGGGGTGCAGAGCGCCTCCGGCGCCGCGGTCAGCGACGTGGCCTCGCTGACCCTGCCCGGCACCGACACCTGGACCAGGCTGCCGTTCACCCTCACCGGGGCCACCACGACCGACGCCGGGCGCCTGGTCGTCACCGCCGGTGCGCCGTCGGTGGTCGGCCTCGACATGGTCTCGCTGATGCCGTCCGACCGCTGGGTCGGACCGGTCAACGGCACGAGTGTGCTTCGCAAGGACCTCGCCGAGAAGATCGCGGCCATGGACCCCGGCTTCGTGCGGTTCCCGGGAGGCTGCGTCACCAACGTCGGCACGTTCCGCTCCTACGAGGAGAGCGGCTACACCGACCGCCGGCGCACCTACCAGTGGAAAGAGACGCTCGGCCCGGTCGAGTCGCGTCCGACCAACTACAACTTCTGGGGCTACAACCAGTCCTACGGCATCGGCTACCTGGAGTACTTCGAGTTCGCCCAGGACCTCGGCGCCGAGCCGCTCCCGGTCCTCTCCATCGGCGCCAACGGCTGCGGCGGCGACCGCGCCGACGAGATGCAGACCGACTCACCGCTCTTCCAGCGCTGGGTGCAGGACACCGTCGACCTCGTCGAGTTCGCCAACGGCGACGCCAGCACCACCTGGGGCCGCAAGCGCATCGAGCTGGGCCACCCCGAGCCGTTCGGCCTGGAGTACCTCGGCCTCGGCAACGAGGAGAACAACGACACCTTCGAGAAGAACTTCCCGGCGTTCCGCGACGCGGTGAAGGCGAAGTTCCCGGACATCGAGATCATCTCCAACTCCGGACCCGACTCCTCCGGCGCGCGCTTCGACACCCTGTGGAGGTTCAACCGCGACCAGAAGGTCGACCTGGTCGACGAGCACTACTACCGCGACCCGGCGTGGTTCTACGCCAACAACCGCCGCTACGACGGCTACCCGCGCACCGGTCCGAAGGTCTTCCTGGGTGAGTACGCCTCCCGCGGGAACAACCTCGCCAACGCGCTGTCCGAGGCGTCGTACATGACCGCGCTGCAGCGCAACGCCGACGTGGTGCGGCTCGCCTCCTACGCCCCGCTGCTCGCCAACGAGGACCACGTCCAGTGGAACCCCGACGCGATCTGGTTCGACAACGACCAGTCGTGGGCGCGCCCGCCGTGGCACGTGCAGACGATGTTCGGCCAGGACCCCGGCACCTCGACGGTCCCGAGCACGCTGAGCGCCACGGGCAACCCGGTCACCCCGGTCACGGGCGGCGTGCTGCTCTCCACCTGGGAGACCGCCGCGTCCTACGACAACGTCAAGGTCACCGACAACGAGACCGGTGCGACGCTGTTCTCCGACGCCTTCGACGACGCCTCGCAGACCGCCGCGACGTGGCAGCCGCAGGCCGGCTCGTGGGCGGTGAGCGGCGGTGCCTACGCCCAGTCGTCGACCACGCAGACCGACGCGCGCAGCGTCGTCGCCGACGCCGCCGCGAAGGGCTGGACCGACTACACGCTCGAGGTCGACGCGAAGAAGACCGCCGGTCGCGAGGGCTTCCTCATCGGCTTCGGGGCCCAGGCCAGCAACGACTACTACTGGTACAACCTCGGCGGCTTCGGCAACACCCGCTCGCTGCTGGAGCGGGCCACCCCGTCCGGCAAGAGCGAGGTCGCGGCGCCCCCGGTCGCCGGTGGCACCCAGAGCGTCGAGACCGGCCGCACCTACCAGGTGAAGGTCGTCGTGTCCGGGCCCCAGGTCGTCGTCTACCTCGACGGCGTCGAGCAGCTGCGCTACGACTCCTCGGCGCTGTCGCAGACGATGTACGAGGTCGTCACCCGTGACGACGACGCCGGCACCATCACCGCCAAGGTCGTCAACAACTCCGCCAAGCCGGTCGACACCCGCGTCGTCACCTCCGACGTGGCCCTCGCGCCGACGGCCCGGGTGACCACGCTGTCCGGCTCGCCGAGCGCGACCAACACCAAGGTCGACCCCGACCGGATCGCGCCGAAGACCTCGACGGTCGACGGTGTCGACAACGACTTCACCTACACCTTCGCGCCGTACTCGGTGACGTTCGTGACGATGACCCAGACCGGGCTCCTGCCGGGCCAGCCCACCACCCCGACCACGCCGACCCAGCCCACCACCCCGACCCCGTCCACGACCGGCCAGGCACCCGCCGCCGGGCCCACCAGCGTGCTCGTCGCCGCGCCGAGGAGGGCGAAGGTCGGCACCCGCCCGACCGTCTCCGTCACGCTCGCGCCGGCCCCGGCCGGCACCGCGGTCGCCACGGTCACCGTGGTCCGCACGGTCGTGCGCTGGGTCGACGGCACGAGGAAGAAGAAGGAGAAGACCGTGCTCGTCCGCCAGGTCCTCGTCGTCGGAGGCGTCGCCACGCTGCGGCTGCCGAGGCTGAAGGCAGGCACCCACACCCTCACCGCGTCGTACGCCGGCCCGAGCGGCCAGCTCACCGACGTCACGAAGGTGAAGGTCCGTCCCTCGAAGCAGAAGGGTGGTCGCTCGTGAGCACCCGACGCTCGGGCCATCGCCCGCTGCGCACCAGCGCCACGGTGGGCGTCGTCGCCCTCGCCGTCGCGGCCGGCACCGCCGCCGTGACGGCCGGAGGCGCCGCCACCGGCGCCGTCGACCCCACCGCGGGCCTGCTCGCGTCGTACGAGCTCGACCAGACGTCGGGCACGGTCGTCGAGGACTCCTCCGGCCACGACCGCGACGCCGCGGTCGTCGGCTCGCAGGGGTGGTCGGCCACCGGCGGGGACGGGTTCACCTTCACCGGCGGGGGCGACAGCTCCGGCAACGCGATCCGGCTCCCCGACGACCTGCTCACGGGCCAGGACCAGGTCACCGTCGACATGGACGTGTGGGTCGACCCGACGCTGTCGGGCAACTGGTTCCTGTTCAACCTCGGCAACTACACGAGCTACCCCAACGGCTCGGGCTACCTCTTCGTGACCGGTGAGGACGCCCAGGGGCAGTACCGCGGCACGATCGCCGAGAGCGGCTACCTCAGCGAGCAGCGCACCAGCCGCGCCGGCGCGCTGGCGAAGGGCACCTGGAAGCGGGTCACCTTCACCGTCGACGGCGGCACCGTCGCCGAGCCCGGCGAGGCCAGGCTCTACGAGGACGGCCGGCTGGTCGCCAGCAGCGCCGTCACCACCTCGCCGGCCCGCCTCGGCGAGCCCGACGGCTCGACGGTCGCGAACTGGCTCGGTCGCTCGGCCTACCGCAACGACCTGTCGTTCAAGGGCAGGATGCGCGACGTCTCGATCTGGTCGACCGCGCTCAGCGAGCAGCAGGTCGCGCAGGGCTCGTGCTTCGGCGCGGCCGACGCGGCGGCCGCGGTCGTCGTCCCGAACGCCGACGACGTGCGGGGCAACGTCACCCTGCCCGCCGAGGGTCCGTTCGGCTCCGTGCTGACCTGGGCCTCCAGCGACCCGGCCGTCGTCACGACGACCGGTGAGGTGACCCGGCCCGCCACCGGTTCGGTCGCGAGGACGGTCGACCTCACCGTCACCGCGACCCTGGGCGGCCGGAGCGCCACCCGCACGATCCCGCTGACGGTCCGCCCGGCCCCCGCGGCCCTCGACCCCGAGGGCTACGCGTTCGCCTACTTCACCGGCGAGGGCGCCGGCGGCGAGCGGATCTCCATGGCCGGCAGCCAGGGCGACCAGCCGCTGGCCTACGACGTCCTCAACGAGGGCGAGCCGATCCTCACCTCGACCCTCGGCGAGCGCGGCGTGCGCGACCCGTTCCTGCTCCGCTCCCACGAGGGCGACCGCTTCTTCCTGCTCGCCACCGACCTGAAGATCGACGGTCGCGGCGGCAACGGGTTCGCCACGGCGCAGGAGAACGGCAGCAAGAGCCTCATGGTCTGGGAGTCCACCGACCTGGTCACCTGGTCGGCCCAGCGCGAGGTGAAGGTCTCCAGCGACTTCGCCGGCAACACGTGGGCCCCGGAGGCCTACTACGACGAGGCCGCCGGCGAGTACGTCGTCTACTGGGCCTCGGCGCTCTACCCGACCCCCGCCACGGGCGAGCACGGCATCGGCAGCTCCTACCAGCGGATGGTCTACGTGACCACGCGCGACTTCACGACGTTCAGCGAGCCCAAGACCTGGATCGACGTCAGCCGCGGCAGCGGTCGCGGGATGATCGACGCGACCGTGGTGCGCGACGGCGGGAAGTTCTACCGCGTGGTCAAGGACGAGGCGTCGATGACCGTGCGCCAGGAGGTCTCGCCGTCGCTGCGGGCCACCGTCACCGGCTCGCTGCCGACGACCTCGTCACCCGAGTCCGGCTGGCGGCTGGTCAAGGAGCAGATCGGGGTCGGCCAGCCCAACCCCTGGGGTGGCACCTTCACCAACGGTGAGGGCCCGACGGTGTTCCGCGACAACGACCTCCCGAACCGGTGGTACCTGCTGGTCGACCAGCCCGGCTACCACGGCGGCCAGGGCTACCTCGCCTTCCAGACCGACAGCCTCGCCACCGCCGACTGGACGTCGGTCCCCACCGCGAAGCTGCCCACCAGCCCCCGCCACGGCACGGTGGTCCCGGTCTCCGCGGCCGAGCTCGCCGCGATGAGGACGGCCTACCAGGGCGGACCGGCCAAGCAGGCGAGTGCGCCCGTCGTCACCTGGCCCGCCACCGGCACGGGGTGCAGCACCGAGCCGACGGACCAGCCCACGACCACCCCGACCAGCCCGGCGCCGTCGACGCCGTCGACCCAGCCGACCCAGCCGACCCAGCCGACCCAGCTGCCGGCGAGCCCGCAGGTCAGCCCGACCCAGGCCGCGGCACCGACGGTCGCGCTCACCGCACCCCGCCGGCTCACCACCGGCAGGCGGGCCAAGGTGACGATCGTGCTGACCGCGAGCGCCGCCAGCGACCGCACGGTCACGCTCACCCTCACCCGGGGCGGGCGCCCGGTGGTCACGCGTCAGGTCGTGGTCGGCGGCTCGACCGCGACCCTGAAGCTGCCGCGGCTCACGAAGGCCGGGCGCTACACCCTCACCGCGACGTACGCCGACACCGCCGGCTCCGGCAGCGACGCGGTGACGCTCAAGGTGAGGAGGAAGCGGCGCTGAGCCCGACCGACTGACCGCCGACCCGGCGGACACACCTACGCTCACGGGGTGATCCGAGAGTGACGGGTGTGTTCGCCGGGTTCGCCACGATCGCGGTCGTCATCGGGGCCGGGATGCTCCTGGCCCACCTGCGCATCGTCGACAGCGCCGGCCAGCGCACGCTCAGCGCGGTGGCGTTCTACCTCGCCAGCCCGGCCCTGCTCTTCACGGTGCTGCTCACCAGCGACCTGGGCCGGGTGTTCTCCGGCAACGTCGTCGCCATCGTCGGCGGGATCCTGGTCACCGTGGCCGTCACGCTGCTCGTCGCCGTCGTGCGCCGCGAGGAGCTCGGTCGCACCGTGGTCGCGACCATGTGCTCGTCGTACTGCAACGCGGGCAACCTCGGCCTGCCGATCGCGGCCTACGTGCTCGGCGACCCGGCCCTCATCGCGCCGGTGCTGCTGCTGCAGCTGCTCGTCCTCCAGCCGCTGGCGCTGACGGTGCTCGACGTCGCCGTCAGCCCGGTGCGGCTCTCTGCGTGGAAGGTGCTGAGCCGCCCCCTGCGCAACCCGATCACCGTCGGCAGCCTGCTCGGGCTGCTGGTCGCGCTCAGCGGGGTCGACGTGCCGCGGGCGGTGGTCGACCCGCTCGAGCTGATCGGCGGGATGGCCGTGCCGGCGATGCTGCTGGCCTACGGCGTGGCGCTGCGGCTGGGTCCGCTGCCGGGTCGCGGGGTGGCCCCGGGCGACCTGGGCCTCGCGGTGGGGCTGAAGCTGCTGGTGCAGCCGGTCGCGGCGTACGTCGTGGGCCGGCTGATCGGCCTCGACGACGCCTCGCTCCTCGCGGTCACCGTCATCTCGGCGCTGCCGACCGCGCAGAACGTCTTCGTGATCGCGACGCGCTACGACCGCGGGACGCTGCTGGCCCGCGACTCGATCTTCGTGAGCACGCTGGGCTGCGTGCCCGTGGTCATCGGCGCGGTCGCGCTGCTCGCGTGACGTGCGGGGGGTTGTAGGCGGTCAGCGTGTAAGCGTCGAAACGGCGCCAGAGCTTCTTGATCGTCTCCATGCCCTCCAGGGTGGGGTCTCGTTTGGATCGATCCAAGACCTCGGTGCGGTGGGCCTGGTCACGAGACCGGCGTCACCCCGGTGATCATCCAGGCGTCGCGGCGCTCGCGGCGCAGCAGGACCACCAGCCGGGCGCCCATGAACACGCCGGCGAAGGCCGCCCACACCGCGACCAGGCCGCCGACGGTGCTCGCGAGCAGCAGCACCGCGGGTGCGTAGACGACGAGCACCACGGTCCCGGCCCAGGCGAGGTAGCGCCCGTCGCCGGCCCCGATGAGCACCCCGTCGAGCACGAACACGACCCCCGCCACCGGCTGGCCGAGCGCGGCGACGAGCAACACCGGCACCAGCAGGTCGCGCACGGCCTCGTCGCCGGTGAACAACGGACCGAGGAGCGGGCTCACCGCCGCCAGCAGCACCCCGGTCACCACCCCGCTGACCACGCCCCACTGCACCATCCGCCGGGTCACCGCACGGGTGCCCGCGACGTCGCCGGCGCCGAGGTAGCGCCCGGTGATCGCCTGCGCGGCGATGGCGATCGCGTCGAGCACGAAGGCCAGGAAGGTCCACAGCGTCAGCGCGATCTGGTGGGTCGCCAGGTCGACGTCGCGGTCGGCTGCACTGCTCGCGCCCAGCGTGACGGCGTACGTCGTGACGAGGAGCGAGGCGCGCAGGGTGAGGGTGCGCACGACGAGCGGGACACCGGCGCGGGCGGCGGCGCGGATGCCGGTGGTGTCGGGGCGCAGCGACGCTCCGTGGCGGCGCGCCCCGCGCACGACCACCACGAGGAACGCCGCGGCACAGGCGACCTGGGCCAGCACCGTGCCGATCGCCGAGCCGGGCAGGCCGAGGCCGGCGGGGTAGACGAGGACGAGGTTGAGCACGATGTTGAGCAGCGCGCCCGCGACGGCGACGACCAGCGGCGTGCGGGTGTCCTGCAGGCCGCGGAGCACACCGGTGCTGGCCATCACGACCAGCAGCGGGACGGTGCCGAGCACGGCGATGCGCAGG